>Ga0310810_10001242_pt1 | contig 26502 bp, 25 predicted proteins | sample NCmetagenome_FD_207641 | JGI IMG/M metagenome (GOLD analysis project Ga0310810, IMG submission 207641) | Soil microbial communities from experimental microcosm in Duke University, North Carolina, United States - NC | ecosystem: Engineered > Artificial ecosystem > Soil microcosm > Unclassified ...
GGTTTCGTCCAACCCGATACCGGAACGGTGGTGATCGACGGGTCACCGCGCTCCAAGCCCGACTCGCGCGGGATTCTCATTTCCCAACAGGGCTCGGTATTTCCCTGGCTCACCGTACGCGAGAACTTGATGTTCGGTCTCAACGGACATGTCCCGGCCGACAACGTCAGTCTCGCCGATCACTACGCTGACATTGTTGGCTTGAAAGGTTTCGAGGATAGCTATCCGCACGAGTTGTCCGGTGGCATGCTCAAGCGCGCCGAGCTGGCGCGAGCGCTGGTGGTCAAGCCCGAGATACTTTATATGGACGAGCCGTTCGCGGCGCTCGACGCACTGATGAGCCTGCGCATGCGCAACGAGCTGCTACGAATCCTGGCGAAGGAGCGCCATACCGTGATGCTGATCACGCACGACGTCGAGGAAGCCATTCACCTGGCCGATCGCGTCCTGGTGCTCTCCTCGAGGCCCGCTCGCATCAGGGCAACGTTCGATGTACCGTTTACGCACCCTCGCCGGCTATCGAGTGCCGCGGCGCAGGAGCTGCGAACGGCAATCCTCCTCGAGCTGGGTGTGGATGAAGCCGCCGACGATGGACACGCGGCGCATGACGCGTAAAGGGACCGTTGCGCTGGTGCGCATGGATCAGCGCCGCGCGCGGTGCGTCGTATTCCCCTACTCGCATTTGGAGCTCGCGCAATGGCGCGCAAACCGCTCACGAAACCCGGAAAGAAGCCTCGCAGGAGAGGTCAGGCGCGACGGTCGATGCGCTGATCGAAGCGACCGCTCGCATTCTGGTCAGGGAATGGTTCGATAAAGCCAAACTCCGACAGCCGGTATTTCGAGACTGCAGCGCCCTTCAACATCCTCGTGGGCGGCGAGCTCACATTCCGCTAGCGTAGCTCAGCCAACGCGGGGGCGGGTACGATGTAGCGCCGTTGCACGCGCGCTTCCGGAGGCTCCGATGAAGCTTTATGAATTTGGTCCGACGCGCTCAATCCGGGCCCGCTGGATGCTCCAGGAGCTCGGGGTAGAATTCGATGCCGTGAGCGTCGATCTGACGCGTCGGGAGCACTGCAGTCCCGACTTTCTTCAGCTCAACCCTGCCGGCAGAGTGCCGGTGCTGGTAGATGGCGACCTCGTCCTGAACGAATCCGCGGCCATCGTCCTCTACCTTGCCGAGAAGTACCCCGATCGCGGCTTCATTCCCGCGGACCTGAAGCTGCGCGCAGATTTCTACCGTTGGATTTTCTTTGCGGTCACAGAGCTCGAGCAGCCCTGGTGGCGAATTGCCAAGCACACTCACCTGTACCCGAAGGAGGACCGTCTTCCGGCCGAGGTGGCCCTGGCGCGCCGCGACTTCCGGCCCATGGCGGCGGTGCTCGAGACGCATATGCGGGGTCGCAATTACGTGGTCGGCGACCGCGTTACCGCGGCCGACTTTCTGGTCGCATACACTCTAGATGTGGCCGAGGAGATGCGGCTGCTCGACGAGTGTCCGGCCCTGCGCTCCTACCTCACGCGCATGTACGCACGGCCGTGCGCTCCGCGGCGGATCGCTGACATTTTCCGGGCCATGCGGTCCGGCGAGGTGAGCGCATGAAATCGCGCATGCATCGACATTTCGGCCGAGCTGAGGCGCGCTCGCTGCACTACCGGTGCTCCAGAGCAGCAATGACTCTACTAGCGCTCGTTGCGGGCTGCGAAACGATGCTTTCTACCCGCGCGGCGAAGGTTGCAGACGCTGATGAAGCCTCCATCGCCAGCTGTCAGTTTGTTGGCGAGGTTCAGGGATCAACAGGGTCGGGCAACCAAAGCGCCAGGGATGAAGCCAGAAAGCAAGCCGCCAAACTCGGCGCCACCGACATAGTTTGGAAATCGATCCCCGCTGGTTATGCACCCTATGTGAGCGGATTGGCTTACGTCTGCAATCCTTCCCGTCGCTAACAACCTATCCCAGAGCTGACCATCCAGTGTAAGTGGCGCAGGGGATTCTCTTATACTCAATGACATGCCGGTCTCCAAGAAGAAGAAGGTAGTACCAGCATTTGTCATCCCGATGGCCGCACTGGCCGTGCATGAGCTCCCTGAGGGCGATGAATGGCTCTATGAGCCAAAACTCGATGGCTACCGTGCGCTGCTGATCAAGGATGGAAAGCGCATCGAGATTCGCTCGCGAAACGAGAAGGACCTGACGCGTATGTACCCGACCATTGCGATGGCGGGGCTACGGTTGAATGCCGACCAAGCTGTGATTGACGGCGAGATCGTTGCCCTGTCCGCAGACGGCCGACCCTCATTCCAGGCTCTGCAGCACCGGGGAGCACATCCAAAGCACCAAATCGTGTTCTACGCCTTCGATGTACTGCATGCGAATGGTCGCGATCTGATGCAGGAACCGCTCGTGAAGCGGCGGGAACATTTGCCGAAGATCGTCGGCGAAAACATGGATATACGGCTGTCCATCAATCTCCCCGGCAGTGTCGGGGACATCATCAAAGCTCTTTGCGCAGCAGGAATCGAGGGTGCAGTCGCCAAGCGCAAAGACTCGCTATACCAGCCTGGAGAGCGCTCGAGCGACTGGGTGAAGTTGAAGCTTGACCGACAACAAGAATTTGTGATTGGCGGATATCGCCCAGACGGCTCGATCGGTCTCGATGCGTTGCTGGTCGGCTACTACAACGGTGACGAGCTCTTCTTCGCCGGAAAGGTGCGAGCGGGGTTCGTCCCTCACCTTCGGCGCGAGGTCCTCATCAGGCTCAAACCCTTGAGCATTGCCAAGTGCCCATTTGCAAACCTGCCCGACGCTGATGCTGGAAGATGGGGTGGCGGAGTCACGTCCGATCAAATGAGCGAGATGCAGTGGACGAAGCCCGAGCTGGTTGCACAGATCCGCTTCGTAGAGTGGACCGCGGAGAATCGGCTACGCCATGCGGCCTTCCTGGGTCTGCGAGACGACAAGGCCGCGCGGGAGGTAAAGCGCGAGAGATGAAGAGCGCGTTAAGCTCCAGATTTGAGAGACCTTGCCTACAGATCGAGCCAAGCACTGCCGGTGTCTGCAGCACCACCGATGCGCGATGATGTCCGGCGCTATGCAGAAAAGGCGTGTCATGTCATCTGAGCCTGGCTGGCGCTGCGCGCAATCGAACAACGAGGCCATATATGCCTAGAGCCCTGTGGCGAGGTGCAATCTCCTTTGGACTTGTTTATATACCCGTTGAGCTGTACACGGCCTCTCGGGAAAACACCCTCCCCTTGCACATGTTGGACAGCCGCAACTTCTCGCCCGTCGGTTATCAACGCATCAACAAGCGCACCGGCAAGGAAGTCGATTGGAACCACATCGTCAAGGGATACGAGTACAAGAAGGGTGATTACGTCGTACTGACGGACGCCGATTTCAAGCACGCCAATGTCAAAGCCTCCGAGACGATTGAAGTGAAGACTTTTTGTGATGCCGAAGACATTCCTTACGCCTATTACGAAAAGCCGTACTACCTCGCTCCGGCGAAAGGTGGTGCCAAAGTCTATTCGCTTCTACGGCAGGCGCTAAGTGCCACCGGCAAAATGGCCATCGCGACCTTCGTTATGCATCAGCGCGAACACCTGTGTGCCGTATCGGCCTCGGAGTCCTCTCTGACTCTGCTGACGTTGCGCTTTCCGGACGAGATTGTGGCTGAAAAGGCAGTTCCTACGGCACGGGTAACCACCGCAGAACTCTCCATGGCGAAGCAGCTGATTCAACACATGTCCGGGAAGTTCGTGCCCAGTCACTTCAAGGACACCTACCGGTCGGACCTCAGGCGCCGAGTCCAGGAGAAGATTCGCAAGAAAGAGACACATGCTTTGGATGTGGAGCCTCCAACTGAAGAGAGACCTAAGGCCGAGGTCATCGATCTTATGGCCGCACTCAAGGCGAGTCTCGGCAAGAAAAAGGCCGGACCACGTTCACGCTCGAGCCATGCTCACAGCGCGCGTAGAAGGGCTTGAGGCGGTAGCGTTCGCCATAGTTCCCAGCAACAACTTGCTCGCCGCAGTGCCGTTTTGGGAAACGCCTGGGCTTCGCTCGCACAGGGGGAGATGCCAACTACATCATCATGACCGGCTGGCGTTGCGAGGTGCATCTGACGCAGGCGGCGCCGGAAGTGGACGCTATCGCCGCCCGCGTAGACGACCTGATTATTCGCCCAGGAGGTGTCTTGGGGCACCGCGAGTGGGGCCTCTATGAGGTGGGTGTGTGCGGGCCGGATGTCTGCTTGTCCGCATCGGCTGGCCATCCCGCCTCATGAAAGACAACGGCCTCGAGACAACGAGCTGATGAACTCGGCCTCCGTTCAGGCAACGTCATCGTCATGCACCGCGCGATCGGGATTACCGTACACACCGGATGGGGGCATGCGTGGTCGCCGGGGGATCGCTCCCTCAGCCTGAGATCGTCGCCAACCAGGTAATCGAGATCCTCGGAGATTCGGAGCGATTCTGCTTCCATGCTGCGGCCGAGATGGACCCCAACGCAGCGGAAGACCGGATCGAGCGCATGAGAGGAAATCTCGCAGCGGTTCTGGCATCACATCCGCACATTCGTGCCGCAGAGGGATATTTCTATCGCGATGTGTTCCGTGGGGCCTGCACGGTTCCGGTAAACATCGTGCCGTCCTGTCGCTCGACGTTTCGAAAGTGGAAAAACTGGCCGCGCCCCCCTGGGGACGAGACCAGAAGCTCGCCACACTGGCTGCTTGGTCGGCTTGGGCAGATGAACTATAGATGGCTGAGTCATTGCCTGCAGATAGACTGCTTACGACCTCGAGCCGCCGGGTGCAACTTCAAACCGGACGCCACAAGATCGCTGTTCGGTGCTGTCAGCCTGGCGAGGATGATTCACACACCCTGACTAAGTGGACTAAGCTCCCGCGCAGGACACAATGCGAAGACCTGGGGGCATCGCTTGATAACTCGCCGTGCGTTTCTTGCCCAGACTACCCTCGGTGCGGCCACGCTGCGCGCGCCAGCCTGGGCCGTGGCCGCCGTAAAATCGGAAGCCCCCGCGAAGACCGATCCAATTTTTCTCGAGCGCGCCAGGGCGCTCCTTGAGCAGGCTCCTTTGATCGATACGCACAACGACCTTCCCACGATGTTCATCGAGCTGAGCGCTGGAGACCTAACCCGGTTCGATCTATCGGTCCGCCAACCGACGTTGTGCGCGGACATCCCGGCGCTACGGGAAGGCAGAGTCGGCGCTCAGTACTGGTCGATATTCGTGGAGTCGAAGACTCAGAATTCTCATATCTCCCTGCACGAGGCGGTGCGCGAATTCGACGTCGCGCTTCGTACCATGCACGGATACGCGGGATTCGAGCAGGCCCGCACCGCGGACGACATCGAACGCATTCACGCTACCGGCAAGATCGCCTGCCTCCTGGGGGTCGAGGGCGGGCATATGATCGAAAATTCCCCTGCAGTACTGCGAGTCTTCTACGAGCTCGGTGCCCGCTACATGACGCTCACCCATTGGGATAACATCGACTGGGCGGACGCCGCAACCGACCGTCCCGAGCGCTACGGCCTGACGGATCTCGGTAAGCATGTCGTTCGCGAGATGAACCGGCTTGGCATGTTTGTGGATCTATCGCACGTCAGTGCGGACACCATGCGCGACGCGCTGCGCGCCACTCGCGCGCCGGTGATCTTCTCTCACTCGAATGCCTACGCGATCGATCCGCACCCCCGCAATGTGCCGGACGATGTGCTTCGACTGGTTCGCGATAATGGCGGAGTGGTACACGTAAACTTTATTCGTTCGTTCGTGTCACCTGAGGGACAAGCGTGGGACGACAAACGCGCAGCAGCCTTGCGGAATCTGCGTGGCCGTCTTACTGACCAAGCCTCAATTGACAAGGCGATCAGCGATTGGGAGAAATCGGCCGGCCTGGCGCCCGCAGGCATCGGTGATGTTGCGAACCATATCGACCATATCCGCAAGGTTGCCGGTGTGGATCACATCGGCATTGGGGCGGACTTCTACCACGCCGACGAGAGCGATATGGCGACGGGGCTGGGCAACGTCACGCGTTATCCCTACCTGTTTGCGGAGCTCTTACGACGTCGCTATACCGACGAGGAGATCTTGAAGATCGCCGGCCGTAACCATCTTCGCGCAATGCGCCAGATGGAGAGAGTCGCTGCGGAAATTCAGCCCACGGAGTCACCGCTGATCAGCGAGGGGACGAAAGCGACGTGAGGCGCCTGGTGAGGTCTGCTCTGTCCGTTTAATCCAGATTGAGCTTGAGGTGCGCGTGCAAGCCATTCTCTCGGCAATGTTGCTCGTTCCGCTTGCGCTCGGTTATGCCGGACCGTCCGCCGGCGTGACCCCGAAAGAGTCGGTGGAACACACACTGGACCGCAAAGAGCAAGAGTTGGAACAACTCTATGCCGCCTACTGGCAAATCCAGTATCAACTTGAACTGGGCGACACCAAGGCTTCGGACAAGGAGGTTCAGGGCAAGCTGCGCGATATCCTCAATGATCCTGCATTTCTCGAAACACTGAAGGCGGCGCGTTTTACTGACCCGATCCTGCAGCGCCGCCGCCTGTTGTTCCTGGAAGTAGCGGCGGATTCGCAGATCTCCACCGACGCTGAATTAGCTGCTCGCGTCGAGGCGATTCGGAAAGACGGCAGCGCAACACGATATAAGGTTGGTGGGAAGTTGCTGGATCGTCCAGAACTCGACAATACTCTTGGGCATTCCGCCGATCGCGATCTTCGCAGGCAGGCCTGGTATGCGCAGGCCGACCTGACCAGCCTCACCGGTGATCGCATTCGCGAAGTGATCAAGATGCGCAACGAACTCGGGAATCGCTACGCAGGCCAAAAATTTAGCGATTTCATGCTCCAACGCCGGGCCACCAGTCGACGGGATCTCTCGAACTGCTTTGCGCAGATCAAGAGGTCGACCGAGCCGGAATATCGGGCCCTTCTTGCCCGTATGCAACGGGAATTGCGGGTAGCAAAGCTCGAGCCGTGGGATTTGCAATATTACTTTTCAACGCTGACACCTGAGTTAGAGAGCAGGTTCGGTTTTGAGGGCACTTGGGAGCGAACTGCCAGAGTCGCCAGCCTGCTGGGATTCGATTTCAGTCGCCTACCAGTGGACGTAAGGATTGCCGACATCACGTTCGGCGGCTACACCATGCCGATCTGGTACGGCAAAGAAATTAAGATGCTCGTCAGCAGACACGCGGGCATTCTTTTTGCGGATACGATCCTGCACGAATCCGGACACGCACTGCACTTCAGTTTCGTGCAAGAGCCGACCTTTGTTCTTAAAGACAACTACCCTCCGCCCATGGATGAAGGGCTGGGGCAGACCATGTCCTTGATGCTATTCCGACCGGAGGTCTCCACCACTGTTTACGGGCTCTCGATCGAAGAAGCGCACGCACTGCGCGAGCGCCGCCGCCTGGAAACGAACTATTCGATGCGCGCGCTTATGTTGCAGTCTGAGTTTGAGCTGGAAGCCTACGACAATCCCGACCAGGAGCTCGACGGTCTCTACGACCGTATTTGTTCCAAGTATCTGGAGGTAGATTGCCATCGATCAAACACCTGGGGATATGATCCGTACTACGCAGCGATTCCCATCTATGAGCAGAACTATGTTCTGGCGGAGATGTTCGCTTATCAGATTCATAACTCGATGGATCAAAAGTTCGGCAGGAACTGGGGTCAGCCGGGAGGAGCCTATCTGCACGACAAGTTTTTGATTCGTGGGGGATCGTTGACTCTGGATCAGATCATGCAGCAGGGCACAGGGGAAAGACTGACGGCAAAGTACCTAATCACGGCACTGAAGGCCAAGCCTCTGCCGAAAGGTACGCTCGAATCGCAATGAGCCGACAACTCAGGGGCTAAGTGCAGGCAGCGGCGGTTGTCGGAAGATCTCTCCTCCCTTCATGACGAACACAACACTTTCCATCGCACCGATGTCTCTGGTCGGGTCACCCGAAACAGCAATGATGTCCGCAAACTTGCCTGCTTCGATGGACCCGATTTCGCCAGATAGCCCGAGTAATTCAGCGGCCTGACTTGTTGCGCTTCGAAGCGCCTCTGTCGGTTTCAGCCCACCTTTGACCAACGCTGAGAATTCCTTCGGCAAAAAGTCGGGATCGTCGTCCAGGCCAAACGCAATTTTGAGATGGTGTTGGAGAGCGCGGTGAAAAGCTTTCGACTGGTAGGTTAGGATCGTTCGGGACTTCTCCAAAGCGACCGGATCCAGGCCATTCGGATTCGCGATAGCCGCATATCGCTGGATGACTGACAAAGTGGGCACTAGCCACGTACCTTTCTTCTCCATCAATGCAGCACCTTCGTCATCGAGCATGGTGCCGTGCTCGATCGAATCCACACCTGCCCTGACGGCCGCCTTGATGCCATCGGCACCTTCGGCATGAGCCATGACTGACTTGTGAGCACGGTGGGCCACCTCAACAGCTGCGCGCAACTGCTCTTCGCTCAGCTCCTGCACGCTGAAGTCACTCATCGGGTCAGAAATTCCGCCGGTCGCGACCAGCTTGATCCAGTCCGCGCCATATTTGATCTCGTGTCTAACTGCCGTGGAGATATCGGCAACGCTATCCGTGAGATTGGGACGACGAGCAAGCGCCTGGTCCGGAGCCAGAACATCAGCGTCTCCATGACCTCCAGTGACGGATATGTAATTGCCTGCTGAAACCATGCGCGGCCCCTTGATGAGGCCCATCCTTACACTGTCCCGCAAGGCGAGTTGGCCGTACGCAAGATCTGACTCGCCCGCATCCCGTAAGGTGGTAAAACCGTGGTTCAACCAGGTCTGCAAATTATGAACGCCCCAAAGCGTGGCTTGAGGCGAGGACATACGCAGCGGAGCAAACGCCGATAGATCCTTCAGGTTTCCGAGGACGTGGGCGTGACAATCGATCAGGCCTGGGAGAACGGTCAGACCTGAAAGATCCACCACTTTGACCTTCCCTGCAGCAGGCCGGCTAACCCGGGAAGAGGGTCCAACCTGGAGTATCTTCTCTCCCTCAATCAGAATAGCCTGGTCGCTCAGCAGCGTCCCCGTTCGCGTATCAATCAGCCTGGTTGTCTTGATCAGAACCAGTTCTTTTGCTGCGGCCAGGGGCGAGGTGAGATGGATGGTGGCGCCAAGCAGGAAAGCCAGCAAAGCATTGCGAATCATGGTCCCTCCGGAGCGTGTGGTCGGAGTATCCATGAGTCCGAACAGTCGCGCTCCAGTATCCGCTATCACAGGGCACTGAACTCCCTTTGTAGGCCTACCTCGGAAACTTCAATTCCCCCCCGATAGCCTGCAGGCGGCTCCGCGCACCCGGTGCGAGCGGCAGCCTGCGCACTAGCTCGGATGCCCGCTGCGGTGTCGCGAAGAGCGGCGTGACGCAACCGCTGCAGCGCATGTCACCTCATCCCTGAGACTTCAGAACCACCGCTGCGAAGCGTCACCGGTCCGTTCGGCGTCCATACCAGCCGCGCTGACGTGAAACGTGTCCGCTTCGCCGCAAAGTCAAGTCGACTGTCAACGCGAAAACTAGACTCCGGCCGAGGGTACGGAGCGACGCTGGTTGCATTTGTCCAACATCGCCCGATCGCCGAACAACCCATGAAAACCAAAGACGGGAGATCCATCATGCCGGCCACCGGAATTCGGGTCTTGCGCAACGAACAGCGTGCTGGATTTCCGGCGGCGCTGCTGAACAGCCTTGTTTTCCTGGCTATCTCAACTGCAGTGTCCGCGGCAGTGCACGCTCAGGAAGTCGCGCCTGCCGTTGCGGCCGCAACGCCGACTGTCGAAGAAGTGGTGGTAACCGGCTCGCGCATCGCATCGCCGAATCTGCAGTCGACGAGTCCGATCACCGTGGTTGACAGTAAGGCTATTCAAACTACGGGCCGAACCGACATCAGCGACATCATCATGATGTTGCCGCAGAACTATGACAACGGTCTGGGGCAGGACTTGGGAAATAGAACGAGCGGACTGACGACCGCTGGTGGCGTCGCGACCGCGGACCTGCGTGGTCTTGGCCCGAACCGCACGTTGGTGCTGGTGGATGGCGTGCGCCTCGGCATCGGCTCGCCCTATACCTTCATACAGCAGCCCGCTCCGGACCTCGATCAGATTCCGACGTTTTTGGTCGACCGTATCGAAGTTGTGACCGGCGGCGCCTCGGCAACCTACGGGTCCGATGCGATCGCAGGCGTCATCAACTTCATCATGAAGAAGAATTTCCAGGGTGTGCAGTTCGATGGTCAGTATGGCGTCAACAACCACGAGAACCACGATAGCTTCTGGCAGCAGCAAAACGTGCAGTTCGGCAACAATGCCGTACCCAGCGGCGGCATCTGGGACGGCCACAACCGACAGTTCGACATGGTGGTGGGCACCAATTTCGCCGACGACAAGGGCAATGTCACCGGCTACTTCAGCTACTACCATACTGAACCGGTCGCCGGTAATGCACGCGACTGGAGCAGCTGTCAGGCGAATGAGGTGTTCGGCGCCGACAACGCCACCGTAGTCGGTCAGGCCTGCGGCGGCTCGTCCAACTCGAACTGGTTCCAGCCTTTTACCGGGCCTAACGCCAATACCCCGAACGGGCCGTTCAGCGTGCACGGCACGAGCTTCGTGCCATTGGGATCAGTGGTGACGACCCCGCCGGCCTCTTTTAACTCGCAGCCCTACATCTACATGACGCGCGAGGACACGCGCTACACGGGCGGCTTCCTCGCGCACGACGATGTGACGGACTGGTTCCGGCCCTATCTCGACTTCTATTTCACCGACGACCAGACGCATCAGGCGATCGCGCCGGCGGCGCTGTTCAAGGATTCGAACCCGAACGATCCGCTCAGCGGCAACTACAATGTCAACTGCAGCAACCCGCTGCTGAGCGCTCAGGAGGCCGGCATCCTGTGTACGCCGGCGCAAATCGCGGCGGACAAGCTCAACCCGGGGTCGCAGACGGTCAACGTCCAGATCGGCCGTCGTAACATCGAGGGCGGCGCGCGAACCTCCGATTACGACCACACCAGCTACCGCGCCCATTTCGGCTTCAAGGGCGAGTTCCTCGACGCCTGGAACTACGACGCGTATGGCGGCTATTACTACGTCAACTTCTTCAACTCCAACGACAAGTATCTGAACTTTGCGAACATCGACAACGCGCTGCTGGTCACGGGAACTGCTGCGGCGCCGGTGTGTATCAGTGGTCCACCGTGCGTGCCGTACAACATCTTTCGCGACGCAGGTGTAACCAACCAGCAGCTGCAGTACCTATACATCGCCGGTACGGGCGCCGGCAGTTACACGATGCGCACGATGCACGCGGAGGTCACCGGTGACCTCTCCCATTACGGCGTGACCGTACCGACCGCACATGACGGCATCGGCATCAACCTCGGCTGGGAGCATCGTAACGAGCACCAGTTCTTTGCTCCTGATTCGGCCGAGACCAGCGGACAGCTATCGGGCTTCGGCAGCGCTGCAGTTCCGATCGATAACACGAACGCCGTGACCGAGGAATGGGTGGAGCTGCGTGCACCCCTCATGCAGGACAAAACCTTCGCCAAGGACCTGATCTTCGATACCGGCTTCCGCCATTCGAACTACACCTACAGCGGCGGCGTCAACACCTACAAGTACGAGTTGCAGTGGGCGCCGATCCGCGATATCCGCTTCCGCGGCACCTATGAGAAGGCGATTCGTGCGCCGAGCATTATCGAGCTGTTCAACCCGCAGCTGGTCGGCCAGGTTATTTTCGGCACCGATCCATGTGCAGGACCAACTCCATCAGCCACTGCGGCACAGTGCGCGGCGCAGGGTGTGACGGCAGCCCAATATGGACACGTTCCGCAGTGCGTGGCCGGTCAGTGCTCGCAACTGACGGGGGGCAATCCGGCGCTGAGCCCGGAGGAGAGCAAGTCCTGGACGGCAGGCTTCACCTTTACACCGGACGCGGTTCCGACCTTGACCGGCAGTCTCGACTACTACCACATCGCCATCGACGGCGAGGTCGGAGTTATCCCGGCACGCGTGATCATGAGCGATTGCCTGGCGACGCTCACGACCTATTGCGACCAGATCGTGCGTCAACCCAACACTGGCAGCATCACCGGCAATGCGGTGGCGACCGGAGGGTACATCAAGCAGACCGACGTAAATGCGGGTGCCGCTCTGGTGAGTGGCGTGGATGCGCAGCTGGCTTATAAGGCGACACTTCCCGTTAACCTCGGCGCTGTCTTGTTCGCTCTCAACGGCACGTACCTGCAGCACTTCGAGGCAACCCCGATCCCTGGGGCTCATACCTACGATTGCTCAGGCTATTTCGGCTTCACCTGCCAGACCGTCAATCCGCACTGGCGTCACATTGCGCGTGCGACCTGGCAGACGCCGGTCGAGCTCGACTTCGCCGTAACGTGGCGCTACATCGGCCCGGTCTCGCAGGACAACAACTCTCCGGATGAGACGCTGCATTTTGCGACCTATGGTGCGTACACGTATCAGCCGGCCCATATCGGGTCGTACAACTACATCGACCTGGCGCTCAGCTGGCATGCGCTGAAGAACCTCGAGATCCGAGGTGGTGTCAACAACGTCGCAGACAAGGATCCGCCCGTAGTTCCGGTCACGATCCAGCCGGGCGGTGCCAACGCCTACTCCGCCTACGATCAACTGGGACGCGAGCTGTTCATCGCCTTTACCGCTAAGTTCTGAGGTAACTCCGGTGCGGCAAGTGGCACAGGTAGTTGCATGGAGCATCTGATCGCGGTTGTGAGTGCGCCCATTGCGACTACTTGATCTCGTAGCACAGAGCACGTCCGCTCCGCCGGCGCTCCCGGAAGGCTGGGCACTTCCGGGTGCGCATCACTTTGCCGACGCCGTTCGCAACTGTCCCTTGCGGCTGGTGCTGGCGGACGATCTGATTCAGCACACAATCGAGTTGGCGTACGCGGAGGGTGAGAAGCTAAGCAGTTGTCTGGATCTGATCCATGTCCCCTCGCAGCAATTGTGGCTCGAGTGGCTGGAGGCAACACGGCAGTCAACACTATGCGAGATGCCCGCGTCCACCAGCATCCCTTGCTACAAGGTCAGACGCACTGGGGTTCTCATCGCTGCTGATCCGGCCGGGCGCGCTGGCACGATGAGAACCTTCTGGTCCACCCAGAATGAGCAGGTTTACTCGGCCGCGCTGCTCACCGACTTTGACCTCGATCGTGTCGTGCGTCCAACACTCGATATCGGCGCTGTCTTCTGCGGCGCTCGGTTCGGGGTGGTGATACCGGTGGAGGCGCCGCTCGATGAGCTACTGAGCCATGTCTGCTTCCGCTTCGACCCGGCATGGGCAAACTACTATCGCGCCGCAGACCTCACGGAAAGTCAGCAATTGCTGGTGCTGCGTGAGGTGCTCGGTACCATGGCGTTTGATATGCCGATGATAATGGCCCTGTTCCTGCTATTCGCAGCGAAAGACGGGTTGCAACGCCGGGCTGCGGATTTGCAGCGTCTGAATCGCACCCGACACCGCGCGGGGAAGCGCGCACTGCTGGAACACATCGAAGTACGGGCACCGGTTGCCGTGCCGCACCAATGCCCAGCCTCGCCCGCGGTTAACGGCAATCGACGCCGCGGTCCGCGCTTGCACCACGTGCGTGGCCATATCGCCCGACGCGGCGATAAATTGTTCTGGCGCCTGCCGCACCTGCGCGGCAGCGCTCGTCTGGGTGTGGTGCGGTCGCGGACCGTGCAGCTGTCGTTTCACTGACGGTTACAGGGTTTTGCCCAACAAGCGCTCCAGGGCGTACCGGTAATTGCGACTCAGCTTCAGTTCCGTGCCATCGAGCAACACCACGGTAAATTCGCCCTTCGACAACGGCAGCAGTTCCCGCACGCAATAGATGTTGACCAGCGTAGAGCGATGTATGCGCACGAAACCCGAAAGCGCCAGGCGCGCTTCCGCGGCCGCGATAGTCTCGCGCAGCAGCCAACTCTTGGCTCCGACGTGCACTGACACGTAGTCACCATCGGCTTCAACCCAATCGATCTCGGCGACGTTTACCACCCTGATGCGACCGTGTGTCTTCACTGGAATTCGATCCGTCATCGACGGCAACAGGTCCTGACCCGATGACGCCCGCAACTGCGCCGCCATCTGCCAGAAGCGTCGGATCACGCTGCCGTCACGCGCACCCGCAACGGCGGCGCGGACGCGCGCCAGCGAGGCGTTGAAGCGCTCTTCATTGACCGGTTTCAGCAGATAGTCGAGCGCGTGTGTCTCGAACGCCCTCACCGCGAAGCGGTCAAACGCCGTGACGAAAACCACATGCGGGGGTTTAGTTTTAGGAAGCGCCGCAATCACATCGAACCCGGTTTTCCCCTGCATCTGGATGTCCAGGTACACGAGTTCCGGCTCAGCCGCGCTGATCGCCTTGATCGCCTCCTCGCCGGTGCCGCATTCCGATACGATCTCGACATCCCCGGCGCGCTTCAGCAGAGCGCGAATGCCGCGGCGCGCAAGTTCCTCGTCATCGACGATGATTGCACGCATATTCACAGCGCGACCGCCACTCGTGCTGGATTGCCGGGTATCTTGGGTGCTTTGCGGAGTGGCAGGAAGATAACTACCACGAAGCCTCGTCCATATGGTCGTGCGCCGACGGACATATGTGCGTCATCACCGTACAGCGCAGCTAGCCGCTCGGCCGAGTTCCTGAAGCCCACGCCATAAGGGTGCGCGCTCTCGCTTCCGAGCCCCGGACCATCGTCCTCGACGGTTATCACGAGCACCTCGTCGCGCCGGCGTATCGATACGGACAGCATCCCACCTTGCGCGCGTGCCAGGACTCCGTGCCGCACGGCGTTTTCCACCAGGGGTTGCAGAATGAGCGTCGGAACGAGTGCGTCGTGCGTTTCAGGGTCGGCATCAACAGTCGCTCGAAAAGAGCTGCCAAACCGCAGGCGCTGGATCCGCAAATACTGCTCGACAAATGCGAGCTCCTCGCGAACGGGGATTTCCGGAGAGTCGAGCTTGTTCAGAGTCAATCTCAGGAAGTCACTCAGCGTGTCGACCGTGTCAGCGGCCTTCGCACGGTCGCCTTCCCGAATCAAGGTTGCGATACCGTTCAGAGCATTGAATAAGAAGTGCGGGTTCAATTGTGACTGCAGCGCTCGCAGCCGAGCGCTATCGGCGAGCTTCAGCGCGTGTTCCGAGCGCGCATGTTCGGACTCCAGGTCCAGCATGGCGTTGATGCCGAAGTACAAGGAAGACCACGTCAGCAGCACGCTCGTGTACGTCATCCAGTTGCCGAGTGGAATCCACCAGCGCGATTCTGCGGTCACGTCGGTTGCCAAACGCGAGAACATCGCACCGAGGCCCAGCGCGTGCACGCCGGTAAGGCTCGCGAGCACCAGCGTGTGAACGACTACATACCAGATGGGCGCGGCGAGGATGCTCAACGTCGCCGCAAGAATGACCAATGATGTGAATGGCCAGCCGGCCAGGCGCCTGCGTCTGAATACCTCGCGAAGGCCAAAGGTCAGCGCAACTCCCCCCGACAGCCAAATCACTGCCTCCAGGGCCGCTGGGACTGTTCCGACTTGCGTGGACCTGAGCGCCCAAACGAAGAAACCAAAGCCAATCCAGCCCCCCAGGTGAAGCAGTCGTACCCTGAGGAGCGCTGCTTTCGAAAGTGTCTGGCCGGAAGGCAGACGAAGACCCTCGATGTCGCGGTAGCAGGAGTGTAGCGCACGATCCCGGGTGCCACGCACGTCGACTGGCTCGCTCGTCCGTTTCGTCGCGCTTTTGGTCCGCTTCAACGGAAACTGCTCCGCGGCCTCATTCCGTCCGGCCATGCGCGGCGCCGGCGGCTGTGGCATAAGCGCAAGCGTGAGCGGACGGGTTGGCATGGAGCAGGTCTGGCAGTCAGTACGCGTGCCCGGAACCAGGCTCTCTGTCCGCCTCCGCCATCACCCGGCGCTCACTGCAGATGGAAAACTGGCAGGCGCACCGAAATAACACTCGATGGCCTCCACCTTGTGCTCTCTGAGCCGCAGATGCTCCACATTGCGAAACGTCTTGCCGTTCTTGGTGCGACCGACGTACAGCACAAACGCCTCGTTACCGTTTCCAATCACCCGTTCCAGGTCAAAGCCTTCGATGAAGTCAATCTGTGACTGCCAGCATCGTGTTTTGAACGTGCTCTTACTGATGTGGTCGTCGTTATTTGCGCTCGTGAATGTGAAGTTATCCGCCAGCAGGATGTCGATCGGGTGCCAGTCCCGCTTCTCCCATGCCGCATAATATTTACGGATAGTTTCTTCATTTCCCGGACTCAGCCCACTCTCCGCGTGCGCACCGGCAATCCCCGGAATGGCGCCCGCTGCAGCCAGCGCGCACGTCCCCGCCTCGAGCACCGCCCGGCGCGACATTGCTGTCGTTCTCATGACTTAGTCCTCCCTTACCCCACAGCCTTCTGACAGGTGAAGATCTGCTGCGACCGATATTGGCGTGATCGTCCCGGCCCTCGGTGGATTCGCGCCTTCGACGCCGTCCATGTCCCTGTTCCGCTCGCGCGGCGACGGAACAGCAACTCAATGTAGCGGCGCAGGTGGTCGATGCTCGCCGCGACCACCGCGGCAGTGCCCTTGGCCTTCGCCAGAATGAACGCGCCCTGCAGCACGGCCTGCGTGTGCAGCGCCAGGCTTTCGGCAGTCCATGGAGCCCGGAGGTGATAACGCTTCATCGCATCGGCAATATCGGCTTCCAGTCGGGCGGCGTGACTGGCAATGGTTTCACCGCATGCGTCTCGAATGTCAGGATGGGTCCCGTATGCCTCCTGAAGCATCGTGCCAGCGAGACAGGTGAAGTCGGCAACGTCACCGACCAGGATCGCCTTGCGAAAATCGAGATAGCCGAGGATGCGATCGAGCGGATCAGCGAATTGGTGGTAGGGTGCGGCAGCGAAAAGCGCGCTGCTCGACTCCGACCAATGATTGGCGGCTGCGACCGCAAGCGAGTCCTTACTCGGGAAGTGATGAAAGAACGCGCCTTTCGTCACGCCGGCCGAGGCGCACAGCTCGTCCACGGAGGTTGCCGCGTAGCCCTTCTTGCGAATGATCGAAATGGCCGCGCTGAGTAGCTTGCTGCGGGCGCCACCCGTGCTCGCCGGTTCGGCAGGTGGTCTCATTCAGCCAGCATACCAACCAGTCGGTATCTCATCAAGACCGATCGATGACCGACCGGTGCACCGCCGCAAACGCCGAGAAAAGAATCAGCCAAAGTCCCTGACCCCGTGACTTCACCCTGCGTGATCCCAAGGCCGCCGAGCGCGGCGATGCAGACAAGAGCCCGAAGGTTGCTTGGATCATGCAGAGGACCTGCGCGACGCCCTCGCCGCTCGGGATGCGAAGGTCATCGAGGCGCGGCGGTCACATAAGCCCGCGCGCTGAGTCAAAACGACGCGCCATAAAGTAGAAGGCCCTCCCGAGCGGGATGCTCTCTTATTTCTCAACACGCCGCCGCTCGCCACCACGCTGAAGATGCCGGCCGAGGCTCACCTATTTATCGGTATTGCATGCGTAAAAAAATTCGATGTGACTACTGTCACGGTCTGTGACGCGCGGGTCTCTTGTTTGTCGACGTCGCCGTGCTCCGCGCGCAACCGCTCGGACGGATCGCAGCCACGCCCGTCGCGCTCCGGGCGGGAAGCGATTGAGGATCGCTCGCCGCAGATTCGATTCGTGCCTGGTGGGTGTAGCAACGTGATGGCCGTCACAGAACCACGTGGCAAGTGTGAAAAGATGTGTTTCCAGCGATGCGAAATTACCCATTCGAGTCGAGCACTTGCGCTATACCGAACTGCAGATAAGCAGTGAACTTCTTGATCAGCCGGAATTTACCGATCAACCCAAGAAGATCCTGATTTGTTCGACTCCGCGTAGCGGCAGCTACCTGTTATGTCGACAAATGATCAATGCCGGCCTCGGCGTTGCCCACGAATATTTCAATCCTATCGTCATGCGTCAGATGGCGCCGCGCCTCGGACTCGAGACCGACATGCGTGGGCTCACATGGTTGCCATGCCTCGGATTTGAGAACGATATGCGTTGGAAGGATCGCCTCTTATTGCGCCGTCGGCGAGCACCGGCGGCGGAGCTGGCTTTTCTACGCAAATATCTGAGCTTTCTACTGACAAGGCGATGTCAGCGCGGTGTTTTTGCCGCAAAGGTGCATTTCAGGGACTACCAAAAGACATTAGCCAATCCCATCGGCGATGAGTTGCTCAAGGACACGTTGTTCATTCAACTTTATCGCGAAGACGTGCTGAAACAAGCGGTATCGGAGCACTTTGCTCAATTGACGGGTCAGTGGGGAATCGACGAATCGGTCACCACTAGTCCAGCCGTAAACCCGAATTTTCTCGATGCTGCGGCTGTCGACCGGACCGTGAAGGATCTCGCGGACCAGGATCGAGGTTGGCGCGTGTTCTTTGCAAGACGCGGCATTGTGCCGTTGTCGATCTCTTATGAGCGGCTCTGTGAGGATCCGTTTTCGTTTGTCGAGGCGATCGCCCGTTGCATTGACATTGATCCGGACACGCTTCGGCGCGGCTACAGGGAGACGCCATCGCAATCCGGGGGTGATCCAGCTCTTCCCAGCAAGGGCGACGTGGCGCATCACTACCTGGCGGCAATGGCCAGCCTGCGCTCTGGCGGCGGCCAGACCTGATATTCGGCGACTGTGGAGCGGCCAGACAGCCGCACAAAGATAGACGCGCCCGGCTGCACTTACATTTTCAAACAAGTCGCTGTCGGCTACGGCTTGGGACTGAGCGACGGCGGAGGAAAGCGATGGACCTCATCAGCGTGATCATGCCGACATATAACTCAGCGAGATGGGTTACTTTCACTATCGATAACCTGGCGGCTCAAACGTACTCGTGTTTTGAACTCATCGTTGTGGACGACGGTTCGCAAGACGACACCGTGCCTGTCGTGCGTAGCAAGTTGACCAGGAGCTTCAAGAACCCCTGGCAGATCATTGAGCTCGGCAATAATGGAGGTCCAAGCGCAGCCCGGAACCTGGCGCTCAAGGCGGCTAAGGGTACGTGGATCCAGTATCTCGACAGTGATGATTTCATAGCTCCCTCAAAATTCGAGTTGCAGGCTGCGCGCTGTGCGCGAGTTTCAGCGGACGTCGCTGCCGTGTATTCACCCTGGACTCAGTGCTACATCGATGGTGGCCGGGTGATCCCCCTCGGGCGAGTCACTCAACCCGATATGGAGGGACGAGCGCCGATCATGTGCCTGTGTGGATCTAATCGTGTGTTGCAAGGAGCGGGACTCACGCGTCGCTCCGTGCTCGAGCAGGTAGGTGGGTGGGATGAGGCGCTGCGATTCTGGGAGTGTGAAGAGTTGACTTTCCGCATTGCCAAAGCCGGCCGACTCGAATACGTGCCGTCGGCTTTGCCGCTTTATTTTTGGCGACAGCATCGCAGCCAGCGCTACATCGGTGATGCAAAGGCACGCTACCATACGACAGCGGTCGCCATGAGTGCGATCGATCTGATACTGAAAGCCCTCGACTACAAGTCATTAGAGGAGGCGGGACTGTCGGCCCGAGATCGAGGAGACATCCTGCACTCCACCTCTTATTGGGCAAGAGAACTCTTCCGGACAGACCGGACCGCATTTCGTAGATACCTTGCTAAAGCCCGAAAACTTGACCCGAAGCTCACTCCGGCCTATCCAGCGGTGATTTCGGCCATCTCGAGGCTCATTGGGTACGAGGCGGCCGAGGCGCTCGCAGACCTTGCGCATCGCCCCAAGAGCCTCGTTGGCAAATTTGGACGAGGCCTGCGCCGGGTAGCCGCGAACGAATGGAGCATTCGCCGCGGCGCTAATTGATGATTGTCAGCGCGCCACCGGACGTGGCGTGCACCACTAGCGTGGGTCGCGCCGCCGCCACGCCGCTGGGTGAGCCCAGGCCCGCCGTAAAATGGCATCCAAGGTGCGATCGCGACTGAAGCGCTCACCGAAGACCCGTTGAACCACGAAGGGTTCATCCTCGCGCACGCCGTCCGTGTCGAAGAACAATCCTATGAAGTCGTGCTGCTCGCGAAGCCGCGCCAGCCAGGCTCGGTCTAACCCGCCGCCGAAATAGGGAAAAGCAAAGGGAACATTCAGCTGATCCGTTATGTCGCGAACGATGCGGCACGACTCGACAATTTCATGCTCTGCATCCGACCGCGAGAGATCTTGGAGCCGGCGATGGCTGCAACTGTGCGCGCCTATCGTAAAGCCATCCGCGTGCAACTCGCGTAGCTGTTGCGTCGTCAGGTATGGCTGTGCTTTCTGCAGGTAGCCTCGAGAGTCAATACCGAGGAGCGCCAGCATCCCCTGAAGCAGCGGCTCTTCGCTCGCAGGCAGTTGCAGCAACCAGCGCAACAGCGGCAGGAGCCGAGGATCAAGATCACGGTCGAGATCGGCGAGCCCGCACGGGAGCGTAGTTGTCGGCTCCGACAAGGAATCACTCGGACTCGGTCGCAATAACGCCCTCAGTCCGCACTCAACCGTGATCCACTCGACCTGGTCGAATGGCATGTGGAGTATCGCCTCGATACAAAGCGACGCCGCGCTCTCCCGGAAAAGCACCTGATTGTCAACGAGATCGGTGACTACGAAGAACACGCAGCGCAACCCGCGCCGTCGCAGAAGCGGTGCGACGACGGTTGCGCATTCGGTGAAGCCGTCGTCAAACGTGAGGATGAGAGAGGTGCGTCGCTTCGGATTCACCGAGGTGCGGCGTCGGGCCAGCTCTTCGTAGGTAACAAATTCGAAATGGCTAGCTAAGTAATCGAGATCCGACTCGAACGCGTCCGTGTCCAGAAAGCGGTAGTGCTTCAGGTGTCGGACAGGACCATCTGAGACCATGTGGTAGCAGATTCCCACGTCCGCCTTCGGCAGCAGCTTGCGCCACAGCGCCAGCGGTGCGACATGCAGCGGCGCAGCGCGGAGGATCAGACCCGCCGTCTTACGCAGCCCGCCAACGAGGGAATTCATTCTTGTGCTCTCGCGAACCACGATCGCGTCCATTTAGCTTAGTTCGATGGCGTCACTATACGAAGCGGGCTGAATAGTTGGTGGCTGACTCACGTCTTTCAGTGACTTGGGTCACAAGTCGCGGAGGGTTACTCGGCTGAGAAAGCATCCCAACAACGGGGATCGGTCGGCGCTGACTCTCGCGTCCGCCGGTCGATAACTTGATAACGACCCTGCGAGCGCGATCGACTGTCAGTCATTCGCAGCCAATCATCCGTTGGGCGCTGGTTGCCAGCGCGAGAGCGACGGAGTCAGCGCGGTGATTCGACCGGCCTGTAATCCAGCAACAGATGAGCCCAATCTGCAGCTCTGCCACCGCGGGCACCACGAGGTCGCTGGGGAACCGCGGCCGTGGGTCTCCGGCAAGTCACGTCGCGCCGCATTTCCCCGGCAATTGAGCGAGCCAGAGACCGCGACCATATCGAACGGACAGGGTCGCGAAAGAATGCGGCATTCCGATGCCGCTGCGACTGGAAATGGCGCAACCGTGGGACCAGATCACTGGCCCGGGCTCCTGGAAGTGTCGAGGCGTGAGCCCTGATCGGGACTGCACCACCCCGGCCCGAACGCCGGGGCAGTGCGCTGTCAGCGAATTGTTGTGTGCGCTGACTACTGATCTTCTGGGCTCAAGACGCCGGACATTATTGCGACGGGAGCATTTTGGTCCAAAGGTCCATCCGTTGTTGGACCAGATCGCCAGTCACTCCCCGAATTGCGCCGGACCCATTGAGATGGATCAAGGCCCGCGTCGTGTGCGCTACCCACTCCTCACTCGACATCATGGCATCGAGCTGGCTTGAGTCACCGCGAATCAGGAAAAAGCCGTTCAGATCTCCACCGTGCGGATCTAAAAGAACGGTATCGAATGATTTGATCTTCCCTTTTTGCTGCAGACTACCAAGATATTGCACGAAACTGCCGAAATGGTCCGCGCTCATTCTTTCACGTCCCGGAATCGGGCAGTTCCAGCCGAAAAGCAATGCGTTCGAGCTCATTTCAATCCCCCTAACGATACGTCAGGCTCGCAGATTGCGAGCAGCCGCGCGCATCAGCGGACCGCGATGCTACTCGACTTGCTGCGATCGGTGAATCGAGAAAGTGCATGCATCGCCCCCGCTTAAGCTACTGTTATGGGTGTCAACGCCGGACCTAAACCGCACACTTTCTGGCGGATGAAAATTGCACACTTTTGCGATCCTACCCGTAGTGCAGTCTGAGCGGCTGAGGGCCGGGCAGAAGCTCTTTTCGACGGATCGGCGGAAAAAGCGACTGCATAGGAAGCCCTGAGAGCGGCGATCGAAAGGGCACCCTCGACCTTGGTATTCCCGGAGACTGGGCATTAGAGGGTCATGTCGCTCATGCCGGTCTCAGCTTGGATCCTGTTTGCCGCCATCCTAGCCTTGCGAGACGGTCTGACTGCCTCAGCGGTGTTCTCCACGTCCGACCGTAGTGCCCGCTGCAGCTCACTGTACTCACGCATGCGATAGCTGTTGCCACGGATGTTCACCAGGTGACTGTGGTGCAGCACCCGTCGATTAGCGCTGCAGCCATTGACATCGTCCCCGAGCACTTCTCCGTTCCTCGAAGCCCTTGTTCGAGGTCAGTACGGTGGAAGCGTTCTCGTAGCGGCGGTTCATGAGCTGGACGAACAGCACTGCGCCAGAGTAACCGAGGTCATTGACGGTGGAACTACATTCCACCTCCATTTCGGTTGTAGCCTTGTCAATTGCGCACGGTGGCTGCGGCTGCGGCAGTTTCAAGGGAGCTTTGGCGCGCGGAGTGATGCCTGCGCGAACGTCACTCGCCGGTTAGTACGCGTGGCAGCTCGCGATCGATAGCGGCCTGCGCGCGATACCAGTCCTGCAGTTCGTGACCCGGGGCAAATCCACGCTGCTCTGCGATGTAATACGCGGCGGTGGCAATCATTTCATGTCGCAACTCGGGATCGACCCCACATACTCCTTCGGTGTACGTCGGCGCTTGGTCGATAGCCTCGAGGATCGACTCTTCAGCAACTACCCGCGGCGCGAGGCCGACGGACTGGTCCACTCCAATGTTTGAGCGCATAAAGTCTGCCTCCATTGATCGCTGGACAGTGGGTCAAGTTGCGTGCGCTGGCGGACCTCGACTCTTGTGTGTCATACGCACGCTGCCTCAGGCCGCCAATGCATGCGCCGAGGCTGGCGCCAGTATCTCGGCCGTCGCGGCCACCTGACTCATGCGCTGTGCCCAGCGGCTCGCTGACGGAGCCGTCGAGACCGCAAAGACTGGCAGTCTTCCGCACCGGTACAATCGTCCCTCTGCGCCTGCAAGACCGTACGGCCAGCCACGCAGTGCTGACGGGTCCCGCAGATCGTAAACGTGTACACCGAGCGGGAGCCCGGCGAGCCATGCGCGCAAACTGGGGTCCTCGCGGCAGCTTTCATATGACACTCGAGCCAGTACCTGACGTTGCGCCCAGATCTCACGCGCGTCGCGATGCAAGCCGCGGAGCCAACTGCACAGCTGCCCGCGCTCCGATGCGTCATTCACGGTGCTCAGGAAGCGGTTCAGATCATCGCAGACATACAGAGCGACGGCAGGATCGGGCAGCACAGCCCAAATGGGGCCAGGTAGTCCCTGATCGCGCGAAGTCTCGGCGATCCAACGACGACCCTCATCGTCAATCGCCAACGTTAAGCAGGGGCGAAACACGTTGATGGGCTCCTCGGCGTGCCAGCGGCTCGTCAGATCAATCGTTCCGAATTCTGCGGCCGTCAGGCCGGAGGTTGTGCGAAGCAAAGAGCGCATGTCAGCAGTGAGTATCCCGGGGTACGTTGCTTCGAGCCCTTGTATGGCTTGCGCACCTAAGCCCGGAACGGAGACCAGTTTGAACAGGCTGTGGGGGAGCGGCTTGGGTGCCACAGAGAAGGGCACCACTTTGCCTGCGGTCGACATCATGGTTACCTCCATTAGATCTAACGTGTCTGAATCCGCGAATCTCCTGCGTTGGCATTGCCCTCGTGGCAAGCCGCGCTCGGAGGGGCTGCGTCGATGGTCACCGCTTGCCTGGTCGGCTTACACGCAGCATCGGCAGTTAGCCGGAGTTGAGTATCGTCGGATCGGACCGGCTCGGAAACTGCAGTGGGTCCATTGGACACGCGGGCCGTCTGCACGGTTGCAAACATCGCAAGCAACACGCAGCCCCACCAGCGAAACTCAGCGAACCGCTGAGCGGAGTCTTTTCGGAATCGACGTGCGTTCATCGTACTGTCCTCCACAATTCGATGAATTGGCGACACGACTTGCAGTTGAGTAAGGTTCAGGTTTGCACCAGTCACCAGCTCTTCGTGCACCTATATCACTGATTTCTTTGCTGTGACCCTCGTATTAGCACTGTAGCCCAGCGAGTGCTAATAATATTCACGGCTTGTTGGAGGTCAAGAGGGTGTTGCGGCGCGGATTGGACGATGTTTGGGCAAGAGGTCGATGCCTGGAAAAGAGGGCATCATCGAAGCAACCGATGACTCACCCTGACTACCTAGAGCTTGGTCTGATCTTTGCGCAGGCGCTCCGCCGCGGGCTTCGCACGCACTGGTGCTCACATCCCAGTTGGCGGGCCGACCGCGAGATGCGCGTCAATCAGTCCGTGTCGGTCGACCTCCGCGTTGAGCCCTCCTCGGAGATCCCGACACCTCCGCCATAACACCGCCTTCCGCCGATATCTTTGTCGGTCGCAAGCGGCCGGAACGCGAGCGCTGCTGAAGCACACCCCGAGCACTACGTCAGCCCCACTCTTGTCACGCCCGTACCTGGACAAGCGATACGAGCGCAGTAGCGCCAATAAGGATAACCCGTGGCGAGGCTGCTCCACATAGCAGCCCGTTCGGTCTGATCCCAGAAGCCACGGAGACGCGATCAGCCATAGCCTGACTAGCAAATGCACTGGATCATGCCAATGTTGACGGTCGCTTTCTTTTTTTGCCCTCCAGAGAGAACTGGGGGTGGCCGACCGGCCCGGGTGAAAGTCACGCATGCTGCATAAGGAGGTCTCCATGTAGAGCCGCCAAGAAGCGGCTCAGCCAACCCGTGCCTCCACCTCGAGCCACTCGGCCACCTAACGCCGACGACAGAGGGCGCGCGCAAAAGTTCCGAGCGGGTAGCGGCGAACTCTCGACGCTTCACCATGTCTATGGCGACGGCGTGCTGGCTACACCGGTGGCCCTATGGAGGATCGTGGCGTCATGACGGTCGACTAACACTGGAGCGCCGACATGACACCCAACAATTCATTGAATGATGGTGCGTAAGATTTACGGAGTTCCAGGTTGGCGTGGACTAATCCGTAACGGAAAACCCATGGGCAGACGATCGGCGGTTGGTGGACGAAGAGTCCGGCGACCTGAGTGACGATCGCCGTCGCTCTATTGGTCTTGGCCGTCCTGGCCGCAGCCCTCTGGGGTATTTCCGGCGCCGCGATCGGACTCACTGCGGCACCGCACCTTACCCCGGCGGGGCAAGCTTCGGCTGTGGCTCCGCGACCGGTTGCGCTCGCTGAGCTTCTGGGGGCCCGCACGGCACCTGACTATAGCGCGATGTTGTGCGCAATAAGCCGGCGGTGGTCGGCATCGCTAGCTGTCCTTGAGTTGCCCACCCACATGCTTGAGCATGGCGAGTTGGACAAGCTACGCCGCACCGTTGCGCGGCACGGGCGGCCGATCGATGTTATTCGGAGATCGGGAGTGCGGCGAGATGGCACTGAGGGCAGCTCTGCCGATCAGTCTGGAAAATTCAGCGCCCGCTGTATCGCCTGAAGCGCGGCTCCTTGCGCAGCGGATCGAGCGCCTGCTCGACTTTCAGACCCTCCAGGCCAGAGTCTCGCAGCTGTAGCGCCCTTTCCAGCCACTCCTGCTTTCGGGGTGTTGCCCCACTGCGCATAGATCTCGGTGTACTGGAACTCTCCGGCGTCACCCGCAAGAGCCCTTAATTTCGCGAGCATGCTTTCAGCATCGGAATGCCGGCCGAGCTTGTCATAGGTGACCGCGAGGCATTGCTGACTCTCCCAGTAGTCGGGCTTGGTTTCACACGACGCAGCGGGCCCCGCTCGAAGTCGCCCAGTGAGTAGTAGGCGAGCCCCCCGAGCTGCGCATGGGCCACTGGGTCCTCGGGGTCCAGAGCGAGGGCGTCCTGAAATGCGGCGAGGGCCTCCTTATTCTGATGTCCTAAGGAAAGGGCCACCCTAAGATTGCGCTGGCAGACACCGTCCAGCGGGTCGAGCACGACAGCGTGTCGCGCGGCGGCGATAGCCGGCTCGGTCCGGCCCATGTAGACGGCGAAGCGGCCGTAATTTAGCAACACCCGTGCATTGCCCGGCGCGAGCGCG
>Ga0310810_10001243_pt1 | contig 26495 bp, 32 predicted proteins | sample NCmetagenome_FD_207641 | JGI IMG/M metagenome (GOLD analysis project Ga0310810, IMG submission 207641) | Soil microbial communities from experimental microcosm in Duke University, North Carolina, United States - NC | ecosystem: Engineered > Artificial ecosystem > Soil microcosm > Unclassified ...
TCGATCTCAGCCGACGCGCGGCGTAGACCAGCGCGGTGTCACAGCCTGCGCAGCGACACGTGCTCGATCGTGTGGTTCGAGCACTTCTTGAGGATCAGGTCCGAGCGCTGCCGCGTCGGCAGGATGTTCTCGTGCAGGTTCACGAGATTGATGCGCTCCCAGATGCCTGACGCCGTCTCCACCGCTTCCGTGTCCGACAATTTTGCGTAGCGATGGAAGTACGACTTCGGATCGCGGAAGGCCGTGCCGCGCAGTGTCAGAAAGCGGTCGACGTACCAGTCCTTGAGCACAGCTTCGTCGGCATCGAGATAGACCGAGAAATCGAAGAAGTCCGAGACGAACGGAATCGCCTTTCCGTCCTTCGGCAGGCGCCCGGTCTGCAATACGTTCAGGCCCTCGACGATCAGGATGTCCGGTCGGTCGACCTCGACCCACTGGTTCGGAATGACGTCGTAAATCAGATGCGAATAGATCGGCGCCCGCGCCGGACGCCGGCCCGCCTTCACGTCGGTGAGGAAGCGCAGCAGCGCCGGCAGATCATAGCTTTCCGGAAAGCCCTTCTTCTCCATCAAGCCTTCGCGCGCCAGAACGGCGTTCGGGTAGAGGAATCCGTCCGTGGTGACGATGTCGACCTTGGGAACGTGCGGCCAGCGCGCCAGCAGCGCCTGAAGCACGCGCGCGCTGGTCGATTTGCCGACCGCGACCGAGCCGGCGACGCCGATCACGAACGGCATCTTGGTGTCCTCGGTGCCGAGGAAGCGCTGCTGCGCCACGAACAGGCGCTGCGTCGCGTCCACATACATCGACAGCAGGCGCGACAGCGGCAGATAGATCTCCTCGACCTCCTTGATGTCGAGGCGGTCGTGCAGCGAATGCAGCCGCATGACTTCGTCCGAGGTCAAGGTCATCGGCGCGTCGGCGCGCAAGCGCGCCCATTCGGCCCGCGAGTAGGTCCGGTACGGCGAAAGGTTCTGTTCGGTCCGCTGTTCCATCAATCGTTCCGATCAGCCGCGCGGCCGCGACGCCTTCTCGGCGTGACCCGACTGCGCCGTGCGCTTCTGCAATTCGGTTTCGACATCGGAGAGCGGTATGCCGCGCGCCTTCAGAAGCACCATGAGATGATAGAGAAGGTCGGCGGTTTCCGATACGAGACGGCCCTTGTCCTCCTGCACGGCAGCTATCGCCGTCTCGAAGGCCTCCTCGCCCATCTTCTTGGCGCAATGCGCGACGCCCTTGTCGATCAGCGCCCGCGTATAGGAATCGGCGGCGCTCGCCTGCGCGCGCTCGGCGACGCGGCGTTCGAGGTCGGTCAGGGTGAAGTCGGTCATCGGGAAAGCCCTTTCGGGGCCATGATTTAGCAGATTATCGCCGCGCCGTCATTCCGGCCGCGAACTCAAGGATCGAGCCGCATCGGCAAGCCTGCGGCGGCCATGTATTCCTTGGCTTCACGCACCGAGTGTTGCCCGAAATGGAAGATCGAGGCTGCCAGCACCGCCGTGGCATGGCCGTCGCGGATACCCTCGACCATGTGCTGCAAGGTGCCGACGCCGCCCGAGGCGATCACCGGCACGCTGACGGCGTCCGCGAGCGCCCGTGTCAGCGCGATGTCATAACCATGGCCAGTGCCGTCGCGGTCCATCGACGTGAGCAGGATTTCGCCCGCACCGAACGAAACGACTTCGCGCGCATATTCGATCGCGTCGATCCCCGTCGGCTTGCGGCCGCCATGGGTGAATATCTCCCAGCGATCCTTCTCGCCGTCCTTCGACACCTTCTTGGCGTCGATGGCGACGACGATGCACTGGTCGCCGAATTTCTCGGCCGCTTCCTTCACAAACTCGCGTCGCGCTACCGCGGCCGTGTTGATCGACACCTTGTCGGCGCCGCAGGTCAGCAACTTGCGGATGTCGTCGATGGTTCGGACGCCACCGCCGACGGTCAGCGGCATGAAGCAGGCTTCCGCCGTGCGCTGCACGACGTCGAAGATCGTGTCGCGGTTTTCGTGGCTCGCCGTGATGTCGAGGAAGGTGAGTTCGTCGGCCCCGGCGGCGTCATATGCAATGGCTGCTTCGACCGGATCGCCGGCGTCGCGTAGGTCGACGAACTTTACGCCCTTGACGACGCGTCCGTCCTTGACGTCGAGACAGGGAATGACGCGAACCTTGAACATCAGGCGGCCGCCTTCGCATCGCGGATGAGCTTGAGCGCCTCGGCGGCGTCGAGCCTGCCGTCGTAGAGCGCGCGGCCGGCAATGGCGCCTTCGAGCTTGCGCGCGCGCGGCGCGAGCATCGCCTTCACATCGTCGATCGAGGCAAGGCCGCCGGAGGCAATCACCGGGATCGAGATCGCGTCGCCGAGCGCAATCGTGGCGTCGAGGTTCAATCCCTTGAGCATGCCGTCGCGCGCAATGTCGGTGTAGATGATCGCCGCGACACCGGCGTCCTCGAAACGTTTCGCGATGTCGAGCGCGGTGATTTCCGAGGTCTCGGCCCAGCCCTCGACCGCGACCTTGCCGTCGCGCGCGTCGAGACCGACCGCGACCCGTCCGGGAAACGCCTTCGCAGCCGCCTTGACGAAAGCCGGATCGCGCACCGCAGCCGTGCCGATGATGACACGAGTCACGCCCTTGGCGAGCCAGCCTTCGGTCGTCTTCATGTCGCGCACGCCGCCGCCGAGCTGCATCGGGATGCTGACGCTCTCCAGGATGCGGTCGACCGCGGCCGCGTTGACCGGCTTTCCGGCGAAGGCGCCGTCGAGATCGACGATATGCAGATATTCGAAGCCCTGTTGCTCGAAGGCACGCGCCTGCGACGCCGGATCGCGATGAAAGACCGTCGCGCGCGCCATGTCGCCCTGCTCCAGGCGCACGGCAAGGCCTTCCTTCAGATCGATGGCGGGAAAGAGAATCATGGCGTCCACTTCAGAAAATTCGCGATCAGCTTGAGGCCGAGCTTTTGGCTCTTCTCCGGATGGAATTGCGTGCCGACCATGGTGTCGCGGCCGACGATCGCCGTGAGCGGCCCGCCGTAATCGCTTTGCGCGATCAGGTCGTTCTGGTTCGCCGGCTTGAGCTCGTAGGAGTGCACGAAATAGGCGTGCAATCCGTCGGGTCCCACCGGAATGCCGTCGAGCAGCGGGTGCTGACGCCTGACGTTGAGCGTGTTCCAGCCCATGTGCGGAATTTTCAATTCCGCATCGGACGGTCTGATGCGATCGACATCGCCCGCGATCCAGCCGAGGCCTGGCGTGACCTGGTACTCGCGGCCGCGCTCAGCCATCAACTGCATGCCGACGCAAATGCCGAAGAACGGACGCGCGCGCTGTCGCACGGTCTCGTTCAGCGCCTCCACCATACCGGAGATTGCGTCGAGGCCGCGCCGGCAATCGGCGAAAGCGCCAACGCCCGGCAGCACGACGCGATCGGCGCGCGCCACCGCGGCCGGATCGGAGGTGACGACGACCGGCTGATCGTGACCGCTCTCACGCGCGGCGCGCTCGAAGGCTTTCGCCGCCGAGTGCAGATTACCGGAGCCGTAATCGACGATGACGACGCTCATCGGTTCTGCCCCGGCTCGGGGAAGAGGCCGATCACGTCGCGCGCGGTCGGCGGGCCGCGCCGCACCGGCGTGCTCACTTGCGGCGGCTCGTCGGGCCGCTTCGCGCCGCCGGCCGCCCATTGCGTGAAGAAGCGCCGTTCGGCGACGTCTTGATCCTCGCCGACGACGAATCCGAGCGTCGGCCAGCCGCGGCGCGCCAGCGTCCAGCGCCGGATGGTAGAAGCCTCGAACCCGATCAGCAGCGCGATGCAGAATGCGGCGATACCTTGTGCCGAAAACGATGCGCCGAGCACGGCCAGCGCAGCCGCGATCGCCACCGTGACGGCGACATAGAACGCCAACGCCAGCCACAGGCGCCGCGCGATCAGCCACAGCGGCGCCAGCAGGAAAGCCCAGCCGTGGAATCCGTCGCGCACGAATACAAAGCGCTCCGGCGAGGCCGGCGCTTCGCCGTCTCGGCGAGGCGGTGCGTGCACGGTGAATGTGGGCATTCAGATACTCACTTACTTCTGACTGTCATCGCCGGGCTTGTCCCGGCGATCCCGACAAGGAGGCCGCTGTGCCCGCCTAAGCGAGATGGCCGGGCCAAGCCCGGCCATGACAAAGGCAGGGAGGCTAATTGCCCAGCGATCCCTTGGTCGACGGCACTTCGCCGGCGGCGCGGGGATCGATCGTCACCGCGATCCGCAAGGCCCGCGCCAGTCCCTTGAAGCAGGACTCCGCTATATGGTGATCATTCGTCCCGTACAAAGTGCTGACGTGCAGCGTCACCCCGGCGTTCATGGCGAAGGCCTGGAACCACTCCTGCACCAGCTCGGTGTCGAACGTGCCGACCTTGTCGCGGACGAACTCGGACTTGAAAACCAGGAACGGACGTCCGGAGATGTCCATGGACACGCGCGTCAGCGCCTCGTCCATCGGCATGTGTACGTCGGCGTAGCGGGTGATGCCCTTCATTTCGCCGAGCGCCTGCTTCACCGACTGGCCGAGCGCGATGCCGACATCTTCGGTGGTGTGGTGGTGGTCGACGTGCAGGTCGCCCTTCGCCTTGACGGTGATGTCCATGCGCGAATGCCGCGCGAGGAGATCGAGCATGTGGTCGAGGAAGCCGATACCGGTGGACACGTCTGCACGGCCCTGACCGTCGAGATCGACCTTGACCTCGACGTCGGTTTCCTTGGTCTTGCGCTTCACGGCGCCTGTGCGCATGGGCAGAAATCCTTCGATTGCGCCGCCTTTTAGCAGGGGAATACCGGATTCGCCAACGTCTTGCGGCCGGTTTGCATTCCGCAAGGGCTGTGCCTAGATCAGGTCCTTCAAGGGGTTAACCGTATGGCGTCCGCTGATCTTCCCTCCTGGCACGGCACCACGATCCTGACCGTCCGCAAGGGCGGCACGGTCGTCATCGGCGGCGACGGCCAGGTTTCCATCGGCCAGACCATCATCAAGTCCAACGCCCGCAAGGTCCGCAAGCTGGGCAAGGGCGACGTCATCGGCGGTTTTGCCGGCGCCACCGCCGACGCCTTCACCCTGTTCGAGCGGCTCGAGGCCAAGCTCGAGCAGTACCCGGGGCAACTCACCCGGGCCGCAGTCGAGCTCGCCAAGGATTGGCGCACCGACCGTTACCTGCGCCGGCTGGAGGCGATGATGATCGTCGCGGACAGCCAGGTCTCGCTGGTCCTGACCGGCACCGGCGACGTGCTCGAGCCGGAAAACAACGTCATGGGCATCGGCTCCGGCGGCAACTACGCGCTTGCCGCCGCGCGCGCGCTGCTCGATCAGCCGCTCGACGCCGAGCAGATTGTGCGCAAGTCGCTCGATATCGCCGCCGATATCTGCGTCTACACCAACCGCAATGTGACGATCGAGTCGCTGAAATCGTAACTGAGTATTTCATTTGACCGACTTCTCTCCCCGCGAAATCGTCTCCGAACTCGACCGCTTCATCGTCGGACAGCACGACGCCAAGCGCGCCGTCGCCATTGCGCTGCGCAACCGCTGGCGCCGCCTCCAGCTCGACGACAAATTGCGCGAAGAGGTGCTGCCAAAAAACATTTTGATGATCGGCCCGACCGGCGTCGGCAAAACGGAGATTTCGCGGCGGTTGGCCAAGCTTGCCGGTGCGCCGTTTCTCAAGGTGGAAGCGACCAAGTTCACCGAGGTCGGCTATGTCGGCCGCGACGTCGAGCAGATCGTGCGCGATTTGGTGGAAATCGGCATTGCGCTGACGCGCGAGAGGAAACGCAAGGACGTGCAGGTGCGCGCCGAACAGTCGGCCGAAGAACGCGTGCTCGACGCGCTGGTCGGTGCGGGCTCTTCCCCGGCGACGCGCGAAAGCTTCCGCAAGAAGCTGCGCGCGGGCGAGCTCGACGACAAGGAGATCGAGATCGAAGTCAGTCAGGGCTCGTCCGGCATGCCGATGTTCGAGATTCCCGGCATGCCCGGAGCGCAGATGGGCGCGATTTCGATCGGCGACATCTTCGGCAAGCTCGGCGGCGGCCGCACCAAATCGCGGCGCGTCACGGTGCGCGAGTCGCATCCGCTCCTGATCAACGAGGAATCCGACAAGCTGCTCGACACCGAGCAACTGACGCAGGAAGCGATCCGCACCGTCGAGCAGAACGGCATCGTCTTCCTTGACGAGATCGACAAGATCGCCGGGCCCGGTCGCGAGGGCCGCGGCGGCGCCGACGTATCGCGCGAGGGCGTGCAGCGCGATCTTCTGCCTCTGATCGAAGGCACCACCGTCGCCACCAAGCACGGGCCGGTGAAGACCGACCACATCCTGTTCATCGCCTCGGGCGCCTTCCATATTTCGAAGCCCTCGGACCTGCTGCCGGAATTGCAGGGCCGCTTGCCGATCCGCGTCGAATTGAAGGCACTGACGCGCGACGACTTCCGCCGCATTCTGACAGAGCCGGAAGCGTCGCTGATCAAGCAGTACGTCGCGTTGATGGCGACCGAGGGCGTCACGCTCGATTTTTCCGAGGACGCGATCGACGCGCTCGCCGACATCGCGGTGTCCGTCAACGCCTCGGTGGAGAACATCGGCGCAAGGCGGCTTCAGACGGTCATGGAACGCGTGCTCGACGAGGTGTCGTTCACCGCCGCCGATCGCTCCGGCGAGACGGTCCGGGTCGACGCCGCCTTCGTGCACCGGAACATTGGCGACCTCGCCAAAAACGCCGATTTGAGCCGATTCATCTTGTAAACCCCGAAGATACTACCTTTCCGCGCATTCCCGGCAGACCGAATTAACGTTGCCTTTCTTATGGTTAGCGTAAACCACGGTGGGCGATAGTCCGCCTTCCGCTTCCTCCGCCTCGGCTTCAGGTTGTAGAAACGCATGGGGCTTCAACGGCCGTGTGCCGTGACGGCCGGTGCATGGAGGGGGACGATGGCGGCGCAAACTCGGGACCGCGGCAGACGCCGCAGCGCGCTCAAGGCGAGCGAGCATCTGCGCGCGGAGCTCGAACGGCTCGGTCTCAACCAGGTCGATGTCAGCAAGGCGACCGGCGTGACGCGGCAGACGGTCAACAACGTCGTCACAGGCCGTCAGCCGATCTCGCGCGCCATGGCGGCGAAGCTCGGGCGGCTGACCGGGCGCCACTCCGACTACTGGCTCCAGGACTCGTTCGATGCGCCGAAGCCGCAGAGCGCGGCGCGCGCCGGCATCCTCGTCGGCCACCAGATCGTGCGCGCGATCAAGGACGGCGTGATCGATGTCGACGGCTTCGATGAAGCGCGTGTCGGCGCCGCCTCGCTCGAGCTGACGCTCGGTAGAGTCGCGGCGCCGCGCGGCAATGGCGGGGCGCGCGGCGTGCGTGTCGGGCGCGGCCGCAGCGTGCGCGTCGTCACGGGCGAACGCCTGACCCTGCCGATCGACCATCTCGCACGGCTCGGCGCGCCGCCGCATCTCGCGCGGCTCGGCGCAATCGCCGCGTATCAATTGCACGTCGATCACGGTTTCTCCGGAAAGCTGGAAGTCTGCATCTTCAACGCGGGCGACCGCGACTTCGTGCTGAAGGTCGGCGACCCGGTCGTCAGCCTGGAGATCGTTCCCCTCGCCGCTCCGTCGAACGCGGGCCATCGCCGGCGACGGTGACAATTAACTGGCAAATTATAATTGACATAAGCCGGGGCCCGTGTATGCTCCCGGTTGTAAATGGCGCGCATGCGTATCTAGGCGCGCGGAAGGGGGAGGCATGATCCGCTCTGTAAAATCGCGGTTTAACGCCGAAAACAAAGGACAAAAAGACGTCGAGGACATCGAGCGCGAATTTCTCGGACTGTCGCTGGACCTCGCGCGTCTGCGTGAAAAAGTGCTGGCCCTCGCGCTGCGCCTGAAGGGGACGCCTACTTCGCCGTCATGCAGTCCATGACGAACTTCGCGCGCGCATCCATGGCGATGTGCTGAGCGGCCGCCTTCGCCTCGCACGCCTTCATCTTCGCTTTCTCGGCGGGCGACGGCATCTTCTCGGCCGCGGAAGACTTCATCTCCACGGCGCCTGCGCCGGACGTCACGGCGAGAATTGCAATCAGCACGACAGCGGGCGCTCGCAGCATCGCGATCCTCCTCTTGCGGATCGGATGATGATCGCGCCTTTCGCCGGCCAGCGCCAGCGGCTTCAGTCGGCGGCGCCGCGGCGGCGCCGCAGCCGGACGTAGAGCGCGCCCTCGCCGCCATGCGCGACGTGCGCGTCCTCGAAGCCGACCACAAGGTCGCGAAGGTCCGGCAGGGCCAGCCATTGGGGCACCTGGCGGCGCAGAACGCCACGCTCGCCGTCGCCGCTTCCGCCTTTGCCGGTGATGATGAGCACCAGCCGGGCGCCGCGCGCGCTCGCGGCGCGCAGGAAGTGCAGGAGCGCGCCGTGCGCCTCCGACTGCGTCAGCCCGTGCAGATCCATGCGCCCGTCTATCGGCTCGCGGCCGCGCGCGACACGCTGGCGCGCGCGGCGGTCGAGCGGCTGCAAGGGCGGCGGCGCGGGTTTAGGTGGCGGCGGCGCGACAGGCGCGGCGGAGCGCGGAGCGCGCTTCGGCCTTGGCGCATCCGGCGGCGGCTCGGATTCTTCGACGTCGGGCAACGCGTCCCGCATCGGCGCGACGGACTTCGTCACCGTCGTCCAGAGGACGCGCTCGTCATAGGAAAGGACCCGGTGCTTGCCGTCGCGCGGAGCCATGCCTCACTGCGCCGCGCCGGCCGCCTCGGCGGTGCGCGTCGCGATCTCGGCCGGACGCGCCGCCGGCAGCGGAATATCCGGCGGGCCGCTGTCGCCCTTCAGCGCCACCGACTTCGGCACCAGCATGACGAATTCGCCATGATCCTTCATGCGCCCGGCGACGTGCTCGACCGTCGTGCCGGCGCCGAAGAAGATGTCGGCGCGCGCCGGGCCGACGATCGCCGAGCCGGTATCCTGCGCGATGAGAAGGCGGCGGAACGGCGTCGCCGGCTCCTCGCTCGCGATCGGCAGATTGGCGTCGATCCAGACCGGCGTGCCGTAGACGTGCACCGACTTGTCGACCGCGATCGAGCGCAGCGGCGTCAGCGGCACGCCTTGCGCGCCGACGATCTGCGTTTGCGGCGACAGCTTCGTCTTCTCGAAGAACACGTAGGAGCGGTTCTTCTCGCGCAGCTCCTTGCCTTCGTCGGGGTTCGCCACCATCCACTGGCGGATGCGGTCCATCGACATGTCCTGCTTGGCGATGATGCCGCGATCGATCAGGTCCCTGCCGACCGGATAGTATTTCTGGCCGTTGGACGCGATGTAGTTGAGCCGCAGCAGCGTGCCGTCGGCGAGTTTCACCCGCGTCGAACCCTGGATCTGCGCGAAGAAGACGTCGACCGGATCCTTCACCCAGCAGATCTCGAGACCCTTGCCGGCGAGCGCGCCCTTCTCGATTTTGGCGCGGTCAAACTGGCCGAACACGGTGCTCTTGCCGCCCGACTTTCCCGGCACGCCATAGAATGGCACGTTGTAGTCGGCGGTTTTGGTCAACGAGCCGTCGACCTCGGTCTCGTAGTAGCCGGTGTAGAAGCCGTTGACGTCGCCGGCCTTGGCGACGCGCATCGGCCTGAAGCTGCTCTCGAAGAAATGCCGCGCCGACGCTTCGGTCGGCTGCTCGATCTTCTTCGCTTCTTCGCAGGCGATGAAAAGCCCGCCGAACATCGGCCGCTTGTGCCGCATCGCCTTCGAGCCCTGAAGGATCGCGCCGCAGCTCTTCATGAAGCTCTGGAAGGCCGAGAGATGGTTGTCCTGCGCCCAGCCCTGCATGTCGGCAAAAGCGAGCTGCACCACGTTGGCATTGCGCAGCGTCATCGGAACCTCGCCGGCGGACGCGGACGCCGTCAGCGTCGCCAAAGCCGCGAGAACCATCCCCCCTCTGCGCATGCCCCTAGTGCCCCGCTTCGGTTGCCACCAATTTCCAGTTCGGATCGCGCGACGAGACGTCCCGCGCAAAAGTCCAAACGTCGGTGATATCGGTCACACGCTCCGCGCTGCCATCGATGACGTTGCCATCCTTGTCACGCGTCGCGGTGATGAGCGTGGAGTGGAAGCGCACGGTCACCTGCGCCGTGCGCGCGCGCAGCTCGGCCGCGCTGATGTCGGCAGAGTCGATCGAGACGAAGCGGGATTCGACTGTCTCGCCGCGCTTCTCGCGCTCGCCGATGGCGGCATCGAAGCCGTCATAGACGTCGCGCGACAACAGGTTCTTGAGCGAGCGCCGGTCGCCCTCGGCGAAGGCCGTCACGATCATCTCGTAAGCGGCGCGCGCGCCTGCGACGAAATGCTTGGCCTCGAAGTTGGAATCGGCGGCGGCGATGGCATCGAGCGAGGCGGCGAGCGGGGTGCCGGCCTCGGCGACGCCCTTCCAGCGCGCCTCCGGTTCGGCCGCGGGCGCGACGTCGATCGCCTTCGGCGCGGCCACCGGCTCGGCCGGCCGCGGCTGCAAGGTCACGACCTTCTCCGTCGCCGGACGCGCGGGCTCGCGCGCGGAATAGGGATCGTAGGGCGGCCGCTCGCGACCTGTGCGCTGTCCGAGAACGCTGCGCAGCCGCAGGAAAATGAACACTGCGAGCGCCAGAAAGATGATGGTGTAGATGTCGAACACGTTCTGCATGCTTTCGGCTACCGTGACGGGCCGGCCCAACCCGGGCTGGTCCTCGGTGGAACGGCGTGGCAGCCCGGTCCACCGGTACTATGTAAGCGGATGGCGGCGCCGATCCATAGGCAAGGGAGCCGCCGGTCGGCCTCCCGCCCTGGCCGGACATTAGACGATTTGCGGGACCGCCGCCAACACGCGGGGTTCGCCACAATTTGCGGCCCCGCCGCGAGGATTGCGATGAGAATTGCGCGCTGGTTAGTGACCGCCCTGACGATGCTGCCGCTGATGGAACTGGCCGTGTTTGTCGCCGTTTCGATCGCGATCGGCTTCGGCCCGGCTTTCGGCCTCATTCTGCTCGGCTCGATTGCCGGCATGATGCTGCTGCGGCACGCCGGCGGCAGCCACATTTCCCGCCTCCGTGTCGCAGTGTCGGGTGGTAACTTCAGCGCGCTCCAGGCCGATGCGGCGGGCGGCTTCATCCTGCTCGCCGGCGTTCTGCTGCTGATCCCTGGCTTCATCACCGACCTGATCGGCCTCGCCTTGCTCGTCCCGCCGCTGCGCCGCGCGCTGTTCGGTCTTGCCGGACTGCGGCGAGACGCCGCGACGGCCCCCGACGGCGTCGTCGACCTCGAGCCGGAGCAATGGCGCCGCGTACCCGATCCCGAACTGCCCGACCATCGCCGTGAGCGCGACGGGCGTTAATTCCTCGGAAGCGTTATCCTTGTTCGCTGCGGGGGCCTGTGTTAGCGAACCGCCGCATTGCATCAGGAGTTTTCATGTCGACGACCAATGGCGGCCCCGCGGAGGCTCCGGCACCGCAACTCAGCGTGCTCGCGCAGTACGTGAAGGATTTCTCGTTCGAGAATCCGAACGCGCCGCAGTCGCTGATGCCGGGCCAGCAGCCGCAGATCGGGATCCAGATCAACGTCGATGCGCGCCCGCTGGCCGACTCGGATGTCGAAGTGTCGCTGCGCCTGGAAGGCAAGGCCGAGCACCAGGGCAACATCATGTTCGCCTTCGAGCTGACCTTCGCCGGCGTGTTCCGCATTCAGAACGTGCCGCAGGAGAGCCTCAACGCGATCGTGCTGATCGAGTGTCCGCGACTCCTGTTCCCGTTCGCGCGCGAGATCGTCGCCAATGCGGTGCGCAACGGGGGCTTCCCGCCGCTGCTGCTCGATCCGTTCGACTTCGTGGCGCTCTACCGCCAGCGCATGGAGCAGCAACAGGCATCGCAGAATTTGGCGTAAGCCAAACTGCCCTGTTTTGGTGCTTGTCATGGCCGGGCTTGTCCCGGCCATCTCGTTCAGGAAGGCAGTGCCCGTCGAATCGGGACCACCGGGACACAGGGCGTTCACGCCCGTCTTTGACGGGCTATGCTCGTTGATGACAGCAACAATTTCCTAAATTTATTTGTCGGCGTAACTCAGCCAGAGCGCGGTCTCGCCCAGTGTGGCGATGAATGCCGCATGCGCTTCGCGGTCGGCGTCGGTGAGACGCGCGGCGAGCGGCGTCTCACGCACGCGGACCGTCACCGAACCATCGCCGCCGTTGACACGCACTTCTACGGTTTCCGCAAGGCCGAGCTTCGCCTGCCGGCCGCCGATCAATTCGAGATAGACCTCGGCCAGGATCTCGGCGTCGAGCAGCGCGCCGTGCTTTGTACGGCGCGAATTGTCGATGCCATAGCGACCGCACAGAGCGTCGAGGCTGTAAGGGCCGGCGGAATGCCGGCGCCGTGCCAGCATCAGCGTGTCGACGACGCGGTCGCGCGAAAGCTCGGCGCGCGCCGCGCGCTTCAGCTCGTGACAGATGAAGCCGTAATCGAAGCCGGCATTGTGCGCGACCAGCGGCGCGTCGCCGATGAAGGCGAGGAAATCGTCGGCCACGTCGGCAAATCGCGGCTTGTCCTTGAGGAACTCGGCCGACAGGCCGTGCACGGCGAAGGCTTCCGCCGGCATGTCGCGGTCCGGGTTGAGATAGACGTGGAAAGTGGCGCCGGTCGGGATGCGATTGAGGAGTTCGACGCAGCCGAGTTCGACCACGCGGTGCCCCTGGTCGGGCGAAAGGCCGGTCGTTTCAGTGTCGAGGACGATCTCGCGCATGTTCCGTTACCGCTGGCGATTCGCCATTTTACTCACCTTGGCGAGAATGTCCCGCACCTGCTGGCGCGCAAGATCGAAACCCTGCGACGTGTCCACCACGAAATCGGCGCGCGCGCGCTTGTCTGCGTCGGGAACCTGCTTTGCTAGGATGGCGGCGAGTTTCGCTTCCGTCATGCCCGGCCGCATCAGGACGCGTTCGCGCTGTACCTCGGCCGGCGCCGACACTACGACGACAGCGTCGCAGCGCGTCTCGCCGCCGGTTTCGTAAAGCAGCGGAATATCGAGCAGCGCCACCTTGGCGCCGGCGCGCTCCGCGCCGGCCAGAAAGTCGTCGCGCACCCTGGCGACCAGCGGATGCACGATCCGCTCGAGCCTTTTGATCTCCTCGGGATGACCGAGGACGCGCTCGCCGAGCTTGCCGCGATCGACCTTGCCGCTCGCGGTCGTGCCCGGGAACGCCGCCTCGATCAACGGCACCGCCTCGCCCTCGTAGAGCGCGTGCACGGCCGCGTCGGCGTCGTGCACCGGCACGCCTTCGTCGGCGAACATCTTCGCCGTCGCCGACTTGCCCATGCCGACCGATCCGGTGAGGCCGAGGATGAACATCGTCAACCGTCCAGGAAACCCGCGTCGCGCAAATAGGCGAGCAGCGGCAACAACGGCAAACCAAGGATGGTGAAATAATCGCCGTCGACGCGCTCGAACAGATGCACGCCGATGCCTTCGAGCTGATAGGCGCCGACGCTTCCGAGCGCCAAGTCTCCGATCATCTCGAGATATTCCTCGATGAAGCGGTCCGAGACGTTGCGCATCGTCAGCCGCGCCGTCTCTGCACATTGGAAGATCATTTCGCCGTCGACGACGAGCGCCAGCGCCGAGTGCAATTCGTGCGTCCGGCCGCGTAGCTGCTGCAACTGCATCAGCGCATCGGCGCGGTCCTTCGGTTTGGTGAAGCGATGTGCGCCGCGCGCGAGGGTCTGATCGGCGCCGAGCACCGGGCGGCCCGGCATGGCCGCCGAGACGGCCTCGGCCTTGGCGCGGGCGAGCAGCCGCGCCGCGGCGACCGCATCCGCCGGCTGCGCCGCCGCCTCGACCGCACGCTCGTCGATATTGGCGGCGCGGATTTCGAACCGTAGTCCCGCCGCGGCCAGAATCTTGCCGCGAATATCGCTCTTGGACGCGAGCACCAGCGGTTGTGCGGAAAGCCAGAGGGGCATGGGTCCTTCCTTATCCCGCCCCGGCCTCGTTTGTCATCACCGCCCCGGAGCGCGCCGGCGGTCGGTGAGGAGCCGCATCACCGCGGCGGCCGTCTCCTCGATCGAGCGGCGCGTCACGTCGATCATCGGCCAGCTATGGCGCGCGCACAGCCGCCGGGAAAACGAGATTTCTTCCGCGACCGCCGTCTTGTCGATGTACTGGTCGTCGTCGCGATGTGCCTTGAGCCCCAGCAGCCGGTTCTCGCGGATCTGCACGATGCGCTCGGGGCTCGCGTACAAGCCGACCACGAGCGGCCGCGTGAGTTGCTCGACCTGCGGCGCCAGCGGCACGCCCGGCACCAGCGGCACATTGCCGGTCTTGACGCCGCGATTGGCGAGATAGATCGAGGTCGGCGTCTTCGAGGTGCGCGACACGCCGATCAGCACGACGTCGGCCTCCTGCAAGCCTTCCGGGTGCTGGCCGTCGTCGTGCATCATCGTGTAGTTGAGCGCGTCGATACGCTGGAAATATTCGGCGTTGAGCACGTGCTGCGCGCCGACGCGATGGATCGTCTCGGCCCCGAGGTAGGACTGAAACAGGCGCAGGATCGGCCCGAGCACCGACATGCAGGGCAGGCCGAGTTCGCGGCACTTTTTCTCCAGCAGCGCGATCAGGTCTTCCTCGAGCAGCGTATACAGCACGAGGCCGGGAGACTCGGTGATTTCGGCGAGCACGTGGTCGAGCTGCTTTTTCGAGCGCACCATCGGATAGAGGTGCTCGACCGGCGACACGTTGGCGTACTGCGCTGCCGCCGCGCGCGCGACCGTGATCAGCGTTTCGCCGGTCGCGTCGGAGACGAGATGCAGATGAAAGTAGCCTGTATCAGCCATGGATAACGAAAGGTATCGCGTGTGGACAGTTGGGGAGGAGGCCACCTTTACCGGCCAGAGGCAAGCCGCCCCTGCGATTCTGTCCAGACTCCGTCCACATGCCGTCATTGGGGAGCCGCAGGGCACCGGGTCGCGCGGCTCACCGCAGCATGTGGACAGGCGCCTGGGGATGCGCGTGGATATCCGCGTCAATGCCCGCAAAGGCGGCGTTCCGACTGTGGATCAAACGAACGCCGCAAGTCCGGTGAATCTGGATCGTGACTGCGGCCCCAGTGGACAGACTGTGGGCCGGCAGGCATGAGTCCAATCAACGCCCCAATAACCAAAGCAACTAAACTTAAGAGATATTGGATGAGCGAAGACGGGACCGGCCCTGCCATGGGGACAAAGCCCCTGCTGCGCGTGCTGGCGGGTGAGCGGCAGACGGTCCCTCCGGTCTGGATGATGCGCCAGGCAGGCCGCTACCTGCCTGAGTACCGCGCCGTGCGCGAGAAAGCCGGCGGCTTTCTCGATCTCTGTTTCAATCCCGAACTCGCCGCGGACGTCACCTTGCAGCCGGTCCGGCGCTTCGGTTTCGACGCTGCGATCCTGTTCTCCGATATCCTGGTCGTTCCGCTGGCGCTGGGCCGCAAGGTCGAGTTCCTCGCCGGCGAAGGGCCGAAGCTCGAGCCGCTGACCACGCGCGACGGCATCGCGCGGCTTGCCGAGCGCATCGATCCGAAGATCGTGGCGGCGGTCTACGAAACCGTGCGGCGCGTGCGCCAGGCGCTCGACGACAAGACGACCTTGATCGGCTTCTGCGGCGCGCCGTGGACGGTTGCGACCTACATGATCGCCGGCGAAGGCACGCCAGACCAGGCGCCGGCGCGCATGTTCGCCTATCGCGAGCCGGAAACCTTCGCCCTGCTGGTCGACCGGCTGGTCGAGGCCTCGATCGAATACCTCGTCGGACAGCTCAAAGCCGGCGCTGAATGCGTGCAGCTCTTCGACACCTGGGCCGGCGTGCTGTCGCAGGGGGAATTCGAACGCTGGTCGATTGCGCCTACGAAACGTATCGTCGACGGCGTGCGCGCGCAGGTGAAGGGCGCGAAGATCATCGGCTTCCCGCGCGGCGTCGGCTCGAAGCTCGCGCGCTACGTCACGGACACCGGAGTCGACGCCGTCGGCCTCGACTGGATGCAGGGGCTCGCCTTCGCGCGCGACCACATCCAGACGCTCAAGCCCGTGCAGGGCAACGTCGATCCACTGGCGCTGCTCGCCGGCGGCGCCGCGCTCGACCGCGAGGTCGATGCGACGATGGAGGCGCTGTCCGCCGGCCCGTTCATTTTCAACCTCGGCCACGGCATCCTGCCGCCGACGCCGATCGCCCATGTCGAGCAGATGCTCAGACGAGTGCGGGGATAGCGGGTGTTCGCCGCCGCCAGCCTTGTCCCGGCCCATCGGCTTGGCTAGGCACGGTGCATGTATCTCTGGCTCAAGGCCCTGCACATCATCGCCGTCATCTCGTGGATGGCGGGGCTGCTCTATCTGCCGCGGCTGTTCGTCTATCACGCCGCCGCGACGCCCGGCTCGGAGCAGTCCGAGACCTTCAAGACGATGGAGCGGCGGCTCCTCAGGGCGATCATGACGCCGGCGATGATCGCGACCTGGCTGTTCGGCATGAGCATCATGTTCACCGGCGGCTGGGCAGCGGCCGGCTGGCTCCACGCCAAGCTCGCTCTGGTCATCGCGATGACGGTGATGCACGGCCTGATGAGCCATTGGCAGGCCGACTTCCAGCACGACCGCAACCGCCACTCTCAGAAATTCTTCCGTATTACCAATGAGATACCAACTGTTCTGATGATCCTGATCGTCATCCTGGCGGTGGTGAAGCCGTTCTGAGCGGCGAGAAGCGCGAGCTGCGAAAGTTTGGCGCGCGCAGAAACGACTGGGGCACGACCGCGTTCTCAACCGAACGTTCACCGCCCGCCCCGCCCGCCTCTTGCGCAAAAACACGGCTCGCCATATGTTGTTTGTATCCCCCCGAACGCAGGCGGATGCCAACGCGTTCCGGAACCGATCGAATCGGGACCGGCCGCAGCATCGGGCCCCGGGACCTTCCCCTAAGCGCCCCCAATCAATCCAGACCTGCGACTCCTACGAATTCTCTCCAAGGCGGCCCTCGTTTTTCTCGTAGGGCTGCCGCACTCCAGGACAAATGCCCCCCATGCGGGAAATGAAGCTACAGGACCTCAAGTCCAAGACCCCTCCCGAACTCGTCGCCTTCGCCGAAGAGCACCAGGTTGAAAACGCCAGTACCCTGCGCAAGCAGGAGCTGATGTTCGCCATCCTGAAGCAGCTCGCGAGCCAGGAGGTCGACATCATCGGCGAAGGTGTGGTCGAGGTCCTCTCCGACGGATTCGGTTTCCTCCGGTCCCCGGAATCGAACTACCTCTCCGGCCCCGACGACATCTACGTCTCGCCCTCGCAGATCCGCCGCTTCGGCCTGCGCACCGGTGACACGGTTGAGGGCCACATCCGTTCGCCGAAGGAAGGCGAGCGCTACTTCGCCCTGCTCAAGGTCAACTCGCTCAATTTCGAGGACCCGGAGAAGGCCAAGCACAAGGTCAACTTCGACAACCTGACGCCGCTCTACCCGGAAGAGCGGCTGAAGATGGAGCACGACGATCCGACCAAGAAGGATCTGTCGGCCCGCGTCATCGACATCGTCGCGCCGATCGGCAAGGGCCAGCGCGCGCTGATCGTGTCGCCGCCGCGCACCGGCAAGACGGTGCTGTTGCAGAACATCGCCCACGCCATCACCGCCAATCACCCGGAGGTGTTCCTCATCGTGCTGCTCATCGACGAGCGGCCTGAGGAAGTCACCGACATGCAGCGCTCGGTGAAGGGCGAGGTCATTTCCTCGACCTTCGACGAGCCGGCCTCGCGCCACGTGCAGGTCGCCGAAATGGTGATCGAGAAGGCCAAGCGCCTGGTCGAGCACCAGCGCGACGTCGTCATCCTGCTCGACTCGATCACCCGCCTCGGCCGCGCCTACAACACCGTCGTGCCGTCATCCGGCAAGGTGCTCACGGGCGGCGTGGACGCCAACGCCTTGCAGCGGCCGAAGCGCTTCTTCGGCGCCGCGCGCAACATCGAGGAAGGCGGCTCGCTGACCATCATCGCCACGGCGCTGATCGACACCGGCTCGCGCATGGACGAAGTGATCTTCGAGGAGTTCAAGGGCACGGGCAACTCCGAGCTCATCCTCGACCGCAAGGTGGCCGACAAGCGCACCTTCCCGGCGATCGACATCACCCGCTCCGGCACGCGCAAGGAAGAGCTGCTCACCGAGCCGGCCGTGCTCAAGAAGATGTACGTGCTGCGCCGCATCCTCAATCCGATGGGCACGATGGACGCGATCGACTTCCTGCTCGACAAGCTGCGCAACACCAAGACGAACGGCGAGTTCTTCGAGTCGATGAATACCTGATCGACGCGCCGTCAAAAACGCAAAACGCCCGCCGCTCGGCGGGCGTTTTCTTTTGCGACGGGCGCCGCGCTCAGCGCGGCGAATTCCAGTTGCCGCGGAGCATGCGCTCGTTCATTTCGCGCTCGATCGAGTCGGTGAGCCGGTAGCCGCGGCGGGCGAGAAAGACGCCGACCTCGCGATCGGCCTGACGCGCGCGCGTTTCGATTAGGGCATCGAGGATTCGAGCAAAGAGGCCGGGGCGCGGCACGCGCTTCGCCGGCCGGGCCGGGACGGCACCGTGGTGAAAATCGCTGGGACGTGCTGCATAGGCCATGATGACCTCCATCGTCATCGGCCCGCTCGGGTTCAACTTGAGCAGGCCTCATCTAGGCCCGTAAAATCGTCCCAATGCGGCCGATTGACAAAGGACATGTTCTCAGCTGATGCTTGAGGAAATCTCATGCATAAGGCCATGCCCCCGCTGTCGGCTCTGCGCGCCTTCGAGGCGGCCGCCCGCCATTTGAGCCTGACGATCGCCGCGCGTGAGCTCAACGTGACGGCTGGCGCTCTCAGCCATCAGATTCGCGGCCTTGAGGATTTCCTCGGTGTGAAGCTGTTCGAGCGGCGCGTCCGCGCGATCGCTCTGACGGCTGCGGGCAAGCAACTCTACCCGGGACTACAGACCGGCTTCACGCAAATCCGCGACGCGGTTGCAACCCTCGCGAACACTGCGGACGACCGCGTCCTCGTCGTCAGCACCTCCCCGGGTCTGACCTCGAAGTGGTTGGCGCCGCGGCTCTATCGTTTTGCTCCGGTCTATCCCGACGTCGACGTGCGCATCTCCTCGTCGCTGAACAACGCCAACTTCACGACCGACGGTGTCGACCTCGCCGTCCGCAACATGATCGTCGATCATTCCCCCGATCCAACGCTGGCAATGGAGACGCTTGCTAATATCTCGTTCATCCCGGTATGCAGCCCGCGCCTGATCAAGAAGCATGGACCGCTCAAGACACCACGCGATCTCAGACGTCTGCCGCTGATCCACGACGAGACCTTGTCGGCGCGCGGCGCGAGCCCGGAATGGAGCGACTGGTTCAAGGCGGCGAATGTCGACGGTGCCGATCTGCGGCGCGGCCTACGCTTCAATAGCGCCGATCACGCGCTCGACGCCGCCGGCGAAGGCGCCGGTGTTTTGCTGGCGCACGATATGCTTGCCTATGACGATCTGCGCACCGGGCGTCTGGTTATCCCGGTCGATTTCGCACTGCCGTCAGGGCGCGCCTTTCATCTGGTCTGGGCGAAGGCGCGCAAGCCATCGGCGGCGGCCGACGCCTTCCGGCGATGGATCAAGGACGAGGTCGCCGCGCTCGACTGGCGCCGGATCAAGCGCGGTCCGGCGCGCGCTAAGATCGCTCGCAGATGATACAACCGCCGAGGTTCGACGGGCCGCCCTCAATGCCCGCCGTGCAGCATCTTCCACATTTCCATGAAGAACAGCACGCAGCCCGTCAGCGCCGCGAAGATGACGACGACTTTGATGATCCAGTTGCGCTCGACGCTGCCGACCGCGCCTTCGACACGTTCGGTGAGGGTCGTGGTCCCCGGCAGTGCACCGCGTATCGGCTTTTCGCCGAGGAAGCTTGCAATCGCATTGTGGAACTGCCGATGCGCCGGCTCGTTCGGCTGAAGCATGTGGTTTCGGCCGTCGAGCGGCACGAACTTCGCGCCGGGAATGCCCGCGGCGATCTCCTGGCCGAGGGCGAATGGCACGCGCACGTCGTTCCGCACATGCATGACGAGGGTCGGCGCCTTCACCTTCGGCAAGAGGTCGACGACGTTGACGTTGGCGGTTTCGATCAGGAATCGCTCCGCCATGTCCGGCGTGGCGCTGAGCCGGGCAAGCTCGTTGAGCGCGTGCTGCTGCTCGTTCGTCCCGTCCGGGATGAACTGTGACGTGAAGAACTGCCGGTGGCTCTCCGCGTCGCTGCCCCAGCCGTCGCGCACGAGAGCGCAGGCGAGATCGAGCCTCTGTTTCTGCTTGTCCGGGTCGCCCTCGCGGTGCAAAAGCCCGCGCGCATAGCCGCAATAGAGGATCAGGTGCGACACCCGCTCCGGATGGCGAGCGGCATACGCAATCGAGATCGACGCGGCCTGCGAGATGCCGACCAGCGGGAACCGGTCGAAGCCGGCGGCATCGACGACGGTTTCGAGGTCGGTTACCCATTTCTCGAACGATACGTCCACGTTTTCACGTTGTGACAGGCCGTTACCGCGAGCGTCGTAACGCAGCAGGCGGTGTCCGTGCGCGAGGCCGAGCGCAAAGTGCCGCTGGATCGGGCTGCTCAGGTCGTGATCGAGATGGGTGAACCAGTGTGGCGCGCGGACGATCGGCGAGCCGTCTCCGAGCAGAGCATAAGCGAGCCTCACCCCGTCAGGCGCGGTGCAAAAGCGAATTTCCTGCTGCATCGGCTCCCCAGCTGCGACGCGAAAGAATTATTTTTATATCGCTTTACGATCGGCCAGCAAGCGAGCAATGGCCGCGAGGCGTTTCAGGCTCCGCGCATCGCGGCGGCCGCGTCCGCAATCTTTCCGGGTTCCATCACCGGCAGCGAGCAGCGCTCGCCGACGCAGACGAAGGCGGCGCTTCCCGACACGGCTTTCAGCTTCTCCTGCGCCGGATGCGAGGCCGAAAGATCGGCGGCGCTCGCGGCGCGCAGCACGATGCGGCTGGTGAACGGCAGCTTCAGCGCGGCTTGCGCGAAATTCTCCGCGTCGGGACCGGCGGCGACGATCTCGGCGCCGGTCAGACGCAGATCGAGCGCGTTCAGCAGCACGCAATGGCCGAACAGATTGCGCGCATTCGCCGACAGGATGTGTTCGAGCATCCGGTCGGCGCGGACCCGGAAGGCGTCGTCGCCGGAGAGTACCGCAAGCCGCACCAGGTTCCCGGCGGCGAGCGAATTGGCGTTGGGGATCGCGTCATCGGCGGTGGCGTGCGGCCGCAGCAACAGATCGGCCGCGTCGTCCGCTGCGAGATAGTAAGCCCCCGTCTCGTCGTCGCTGTAATGCGCGTCGAAAGCCTGTTGCCAGACCAGCGCGCGATCGAGACAGGCGCGAGCGCCGGTCGCTTCGTAGAGCGCGAGCGCGGCGCGGATCATCGCCGCATAGTCCGAGGCGAGCCCCGGCACCAGCAGCTTGCCGTCGCGATATGAGTGGCCGAGCCGATCCCCGCGCGTCATCGTCTGTGCGATGAAATCGAAGGCGCGTTTGGCCGTGCCGATCCAGCCCGGTTCGTCGAAAACGACGCCGGCATTGACCAGCGCGGCGATCATCAGCCCGTTCCAGTCGGCGAGCGCCTTGTCGTCGAGGCCGGGCCGCACGCGGCTGCCGCGCGCGTCGAGCAGGATCGTGCGCAGCGCCGCGAGACGGGTTTCGTCGTCACCGCTCCGCGGAACGCTGTGCAGGCGGTTGAGGATATTGTGGCCCTCGAAATTTCCGGTGTCGGTCACATCGTAATGCCGCGCGAAGAACTCCGCCGCTTCCGGGCCGATCAGCTCGATGATCTCGTTCTTCGACCAGACGTAGAACTTGCCCTCCTCGCCTTCGGAATCGGCGTCGAGTGAGGCGCAGAATGCGCCGTCAGCCGTGGTCATCTCGCGCTTGAGCCATTCGACCGTCTCGCGCGCGCGCGCCGCGAACAGCGGATTGCCGCTGCGCTGCCAGGCCAGCGCCAGCAGTTCCAGGAGCTGCGCGTTGTCGTACAGCATCTTCTCGAAATGCGGCACCAGCCAGCGCTCGTCGACCGAATAACGCGAGAAGCCGCCGCCAAGATGATCGTAGATGCCGCCCTCGCACATGCGCTCGAGCGTGTGCTCGACCACGTCGAAGAACCGTGAATCATTGGTGCGCATCCCGGCGCGCCAGAGCATTTCCAGGATTGCCGGTTGCGGAAATTTCGGCGCGCCGCGCAAGCCGCCATTGACGCTGTCGAACATGTTGCCGATCTGGCGCGCAGCGGCGTCGAGCTCCTTCTCGGCGATGACGACCTTTCCCTCCGGCTGCGCCTTCTGTGACAGGTTGGCAAGCAGCGACGCGCGGTTCTGCGCGATCTTTTCCGGCTCGTCGCGGAAGATGCGCGCGACCGAGCGCAGCACCTCGACAAAGGCGGGACGGCCGAAGCGCGATTCCTTCGGCCAGTATGTGCCGCCCCACACCGGCTCGGCATCCGGGGTCAGAAACATGGTCAGCGGCCAGCCGCCCTGCTCGCCGAGCAGATGCAGCGCGTTCATGTAGATCTGATCGATGTCGGGCCGCTCCTCGCGGTCGACCTTGATGCTGACGAACAGCTCGTTCATCACGGCCGCGGTCGCCTCGTCCTCGAACGACTCGTGCGCCATGACATGGCACCAGTGGCAGGCGGCGTAGCCGACCGACAGCAGGATCGGCCGGTTCGTGCGCTTGGCCTCGGCGAGCGCCTCCGGGCCCCACTGCCACCAGTCGACCGGATTATGCGCGTGCTGCAAGAGGTACGGCGACGTCGCGCCGGCGAGACGGTTGGTGTGCGTGGGATTTTGCGGTGCGGACATCGGGCCAAGCCTATCGGTTTCGGACACAGGCGCAGCGCGCATGCCCAAGGCAATGTCGCCGTCGTGGTTGACGTTCCTGCTGCTATGATCCGATCCTGAGCGCTGGGCAAGGGGGATTGGACATGCGGTACGGCGGCGCATTTGTATTGCTCGCGGTAGCAATCGCGGTCGCGATTGGGCCGCTGCCCGCGCGCGCGGACGAGACGGTGAACATCGGCGGCTCGCGCGCCGTGCTTCTGAAGCCCGCGGCGCCGCGCGCCAGCGTCATCCTGATGCCAGGCGGCGACGGGCAGATCGCCGCCGGCTCGGGCGGCGCGATCGGACGGCTCAAGGGCAATCAGCTCGTGCGCACGCGCAAGGCCTACGAGGCGCACGGTCTTGCCGTGCTGGTGGTCGATGCAGATGTCAATTTGAAAGCCGCGGTCGACTACATGCGCGCGATCAAGGGCCCGGTGACGGTGGTGGGCACCAGCCGCGGCACGTTGCGCGCGGCGGAAGGGATAGCTGCAGGCGCACATCCCGACGCGCTGGTGCTGACCTCTGGCTTCCTGAGCGCGGAATCCGGCAGCGGCCAGAACGTCGAGAGTATTCTCGGCTCGCCGTCGCGGCTGCCGCGCACGCTCGTGATCCATCATCGGCAGGACGGATGCCGCTTTACGCAGCCGGCCGGCGTCGAGCCTTTCATCAAATGGTCGGCGGGGCGGGCGCGTGTCGTGTGGGTCGACGGTGGGTCCGACCTCGGCAATCCGTGTCAGGCCAAGGGGCATCACGGCTTTGCGGGGCTCGACGCAAAGGTCGTCGGCCTCGCCGCAGCCTTCCGCTGAGGCGCCTACTTCTTCGTGCTCGCGGACAAAAGCTCGGTCAGCACCAGCGCCGGCCCGTCCATCTTGCGCTCGGCCCAGCGCTTGACGTCGGCGACGTTGAGCTTGTCGAGGAAGGGATTGGCCTTGACGATCTGCTCGCGCTTCGTCTTGCCGCTGGCGTCGGCCTTGGCCATGACCGCCGCGGCGTCGGCGTCGTCCGGCGCCTTCAGGAGCGCGGCGGCGCCGGCCGGGCCGGCGAAGTGGGCAAGGTAGAGCGTGCCGGCGGTCACCGGCAGGCCGCGGCGCTTGAGCACGGCGGCGTTGCGCTCGGCAAAGCGCTTGGCGATCTCGCGCGCCAATCCCGGTTTCGCGCGCAGCGCCAGCAATTCGTCGCGCGTATGCGCCTTCGCCAGATCGGGGCGCGTGGCGCGGATCAGTTCGAGCCAGGTGTCGTCGAGGAATTGCGCCGGCCCCGCGGCGCTCGAACGCTTGTTGCGGATGTCGAGCAGGCCGTGCGACTCGGCGACGAGGATGCGCGCGACGACGGAATCGACCGCGGCCTTGCCCGTCAGCGTCTCCGGCCCGCGCATGAGATGCGCGATGTTGAGCGCGGCGATGACGACGAGGCCGAGCGCGGCGACGATGGCCGCAGCGGTGACGGCGATGCGCCGGGCGCGATCGTCGGCGGGCGGAGCCGGCAGAAACGTGACTTCGGGAACCTTGGGCGGCGAGTCGACGAACGGCAGCGGGCCGGCCGGCGTCGTCGCGGCCTGCGCCAGCGCGCCGAGCCGGCGGTCGACCTCTTCGAACATGCCGAGCGTGGCTGTCTGCATCCTTCCATCCACCGTCCGATGCAAAGTATCGCGCACGGGAATGGCTGAAGCGTGGCCAAGAGGCGCAAAGCCGCGCCACTTCCCCGCCATGGTTAAGCAGGGGCTAACAATTCGAGCGACCGGGAACTTACGGCAGGATTGCGAAGGCCCGCGCCGGGAAGCCGAGGCCCTTCTTCACCTTCGGCCAGGTCACGACGATGAGCGCGCCCTTCGCCGGCACCTTGTCGAGATTGGCCATGACCTCGATCTGGTAGTGGCCCTTCTGCAGGATGTACGTCTCCGACTCCATCTTGTCGGTCGTGTCGGTGTCGAGCGATTCATGCCCGGTCGCAGTGACGCCGCGCTGTTCGTAGAGAAACTTGATCGTCTCGAACGCCCAGGCCGGGAACGGCGCGCGCTTGAAACGCTCCGGGTCCTTGTCCCAGTCCTTGGACATGTCGGTGCGCAGCGCGACGAACGCGCCCTTCGGCACGCGGCCGTGCTTCTTCTCCCACGCCTTGAGGTCGGCGACCGAGAACGCGTGGTTCGGATCCTTCGCGAGGTACGGCGTGTCGTCGAGCACGATCAGCGGCAGGATCATCTGCTTCAGCGGGATCTCGTCCATGGTGATGCCGTCCTCGGCGAAATGCGCCGGCGGATCGACATGCGTGCCGTACTGCCCGACCATGTCGTAATAGGTCGTGCGGAAGCCGTCTTCCTTGATCGTGTAGGGCTTCTTCGTCTTCGGATCGAACGCCGGCGTGAACTTCGCCTGGCCGAAGCCGGACCATACCGGCGTCTCAGGCGAGAAGCTGTGCGTCAGGTCGACATACTTCTTCGACGCGATGACGCGGTAGGCGCGGGCGAGATCGGACTGCGCCTGCGCGGCGCTCATCGACAGCGCGGCGGCGGCGAGCGCAAGGCAAAGCGGCTTCCAGAGTTTCATGACGACCCCCAATATCGGGTTCATGATACGGCCGGCCGGCAGTGTCGGATAGTACGGCCATCGCCGAAGCGTGGGCGGGTGCGCCGCCCGCCCCTGCGCGCTATCATGGCGCCATGGCAGAGGTTCTCGACATGGCCGCCGTCGCGGCGCTGGTGGGCGACCCGGCGCGCGCCAACATGCTGTGCGCGCTGATGGACGGCCGCGCCTACGCCGCCGGCGAACTCGCTTACGTCGCGCACGTGTCGCCGCAGACCGCGAGCGGCCATCTGGCCAAGCTCGCCGACGCCAAGCTGATCGCCTCGTCGCCCGCGGGCCGGCACCGGTACTATCGCCTCGCCGGCGCGCACGTCGCGGCCATGCTCGAGAGCATCATGGCGGTGGCGTCGGCCTCGCCGCCGCGCGTGAAGCCGCCGCGGGTTGCCGACGACATGCGCGCCGCGCGCATGTGCTACGACCACCTCGCCGGCAGGCTCGGCGTCGCCCTCGCCGACACGCTGCAGGCGCGCGGCTTCGTCGAGTTCGGCAATGATGGCGGCATCGTCACCAATGCCGGCGACATGTTCTTCGCCGAGTTGGGCATCGACATCGCCGCCGCGCGCAGCGGCAAGCGCGCCTTCTGCCGTCCCTGCATCGACTGGAGCGAGCGGCGCCCGCACCTCGCCGGCGCCGTCGGCGGCGCGCTGGCCAAGCACCTGTTCGACCTGAACTGGATCGCGCGCGTGCGCGACAAGCGCGTCGTGACGATCACGCCGAAGGGCCGCCTTCAGCTCGCCAACGTGTTCGGCGTCGAACTCGACCACGGACACGACCACGCGGCGCCACGCCGCGTGAGCGCGTAGCGCCGCGCAATCGCGATCAGATCAGGGACGCTTCTCGTTCTTGGCGGCGCGGAAGCCCGCGGCGGCGGTGTCCTTCTCGCACATATAGGCGCCGCTCTTGGTCTGCCCGTAATTCCGGTTCGAGCTGTAGTGATAGATCTTCGAGTCCAGATTGACCCACACCACCGTATCGGACGGACAGCGCGCCTTGGCCTGCGCTTCG
>Ga0310810_10001244_pt1 | contig 26493 bp, 20 predicted proteins | sample NCmetagenome_FD_207641 | JGI IMG/M metagenome (GOLD analysis project Ga0310810, IMG submission 207641) | Soil microbial communities from experimental microcosm in Duke University, North Carolina, United States - NC | ecosystem: Engineered > Artificial ecosystem > Soil microcosm > Unclassified ...
ACGTGTTGGCGGTGCGCGTCACCTGCCCTGCAGTCGCGAGCGGCGTTTCGTTCTGCGCTGCTCCAGCAAACACCGCGCGCGTCGGGACTGCAAAATTCGCGCGGTTCAATAGATTGAACACCTCGAGTCGCAGCTGCAGCTTCGTCGAGCCCGCCAGCACCTGATTCTTGACCACCGACAGATCGACGTTCGCGAAGCCGGGCCCGCGAAGGAAGTTGCGCGGCGTGTTGCCAAACGTTCCCTGCGGCTGTAATTCGAACACGCTGGTGTCGAACCACCGGTTCGGATCGCCGGTGACGATCTTGTTCGGATTCGTCCCTGGCTTCACGTTCGGGCGGTCCTCGGTGTTGCCCGCCGTGTTGCCGCTGCGCGACCAGTTCGATGTGGCAATCGAGGGCGAAAACGGGTACCCGGTGCGGACCGACACGACGCCATTCACCTGCCAGCCGCCCAGCGCTGAACTATTCCGCCACGCGGGTATCTCCCACGTCGCGTTCGCCGCGAAGACATGGCGTACATCAAAGATCGATGCTGCCCAGTCCGCCTCAGGATCGTACGGGTTTGGCGGGTACGTGGACGAGGTCTGCGAGTCGTTCCCGAGCTGCGAATCGTTGTTGTCCATCGCCTTGCCGTACGTGTACGAGAGCTGCGCCTGATACCCGTCGCTGTACCGTTTCATCAGACTCGTCTGGAGCGAGTTGTATTCCGAGCGTCCGTTCGATGTCCGATAGTCGATGCTGCTCCATGCGGGATTGCGCCGCGGCGCGCCCGCGGCGAAGAACAACGAGCCGTCCGGTTGAATCGTCGGCACGACAGGGTTGCCTTCGATGGAGCTCACCAGGTGATACCCTCGCGAGCCCGCGTAGCCGATCATGAAGCCCCAGTCGCCAACCAGTTCACGCTGCAGGTTCACGTTGTACGTCCACGCGTATGGCTGCTTGATGTCGTAGTCGACGAGGCGCAGCGCCAGTGCACCACCAGCGGCGCCGGTCGGGAAAACCGGCGCTGGAAACGGGATGTTCGTACCGGTGAGATTAACGACCCCTCCAAACGGTGGATTCGATGCCGTCAGGCCGAGCGAACTGTTGTACGGATTGTCCGTGTCGTAATACAGACCGCTGCCGCCGCGGATTGCCGTGCGGCCGTCGCCCGTGATGTCCCACGCAAAGCCGAGGCGCGGAGCGATGTTGCGCAGTGAGGGATTCACGAACGGCGTGCCGACCGTTGTCGTCGTTGATGTCACGAGGTCGTCGAGGTGGACATCGAGATTGCCCCTCGATGCCGGGACCGTCGCGAACTCATATCGCGCTCCGAGGTTGAGCGTCAGCCCGGACGTGACCCGATAGTCGTCCTGAAGGTAAAAGCCAAACAAGGTATTCGGTCGATCCCGCACCAGATTCGACCCGGGGACGATGCCTTGGAAGCGGCTCGGCGTGGCCGCGAAGAATTGCGTCAGATTTCCGAAGTTGTACGTCCCTCGACTGTTCACCGTCGTCATCTTGCTCGAGAGCGCGTGTTCGACGAGCGCGCCGCTCTTCAGCAGATGCTTGCCACGTGTGAGCGTGATGTCGTCGCTCCACGTCCAGTACGTGATGTTGTTCGTGGAAGGGAGCGTATTGTCGTTGCCAAGGCGGGAGAGGCCGCTGACGTCAATCGCGCCCATCAGTGGCGCGCCCGCAAAGAAGGGCAGCGGCTCCGCCAACGTGTTGCCGGGCGTTTGCTCCCAGATGAGCACACTCGTCGAGAAGCGCGCCGCGTTCAGGAAACTGGGAGTAAAGGTTCGGTTCTCTTCAACGGTAAAAAACTGATTTTTCGATTCACCGTTTGTGAAGAACTGCGGGAACCCGCTTGTGCCGATCACGCCTGTTGCAAGCGGATACACCTGGTGCGCGGCGTCGTATGTATGGCGGACGAACAGCACATCCTTGTTCGACAGGTCGATGTCGATCCGTCCCTGCAGGAAGTTCTCTCGCGTGACACGCGTGAACGCGTAGTTGTACTGTCCGATGCCCGGCCCAAGGTCGCGCCCGTTGGGCAACGGATAAAGGTCAAGGTACGGGCGAACGACAGGGTTGACGATTCCCGTGCGTGCAGCCGCCGTCGGCACCGCCGTGACGACGGTTTGCCCAAGGTCCTCCTGCAGCCGCTCGTACCCGCCGAAGAAGAAAATCTTGTTCTTCCGTACGGGTCCGCCGGCGACGCCGCCGTACTGGTGACGCGTGAAGGACGGAGGATCGCCGACGTCGAAGTAATTCGGCGCATCCATTCTGCTGTTGCGGAAGAATTCGAATGCCGACCCGTGCAGCTCGTTGCTGCCGGATTTGGTGGCGATGTTGATGATGCCGCCCATCGCCCGGCCGTAGTCGGCCGAAAAGGAATTGGTGACGACACGGAATTCGCGAATCGTCTCGACGCCAAGCGTGGAATCGGCCGCCGTGACCGTCGCCAAGCCGGCGTAGCCCTTCATGTTCGCGCCATCGATCAGGTAGCTGTTCGACCGTCCGCCCATTCCGTTGATGTTCAACTGCACCCCGCGTGTCGCTGACGCGGTGCCAGATTTTTCGGTGAATTGAATGATGCCGGGCTGCAGCGTCGCCAGCGTGATGTAGTTGCGGCCGTTGAGCGGCAACTCCTCGATGGTCTTCTCGGTCACGACGGCGGAAAGGGCCGACGTGCGAACTTCCACCAGCGGACTCTCACCGCTCACGGTGATCGTTTCCGCCGCCGTACCGACTTTGAGGGTGAGTGTCAGGGCAGCCTGCTGGGCAACGGCCAGCACGATGCTGCTCTGAACGCCGGTCGCGAAGCCCTGGAGCGACGCGCGCGCCTCGTACCGTCCGGGTGCAAGCCCCGGCACCGCGAAGTACCCCTGTGCGTCGCTGACGGTACTCCGGGTCAGGCCGGTTTCGAGATTGGTGACAACGATGTCGACGCCTGGCAGGACGCCGCCGGTTTCGTCTTTAATCGTTCCTGAGATCGTTGCCGTCGTGATTTGCGCGGCGGCAAGAGAAGTGATCGTTGCCAGAAGAACCAGGACGACGAGGGCGACCTTTAGTCTCATCACGCCTCCCTGTCATGGCCGTAAGGAGGCGAACGATAGCACCCGAAGACCTACCCTGTCACGGACACGTCTATATAGTGGTTGCGCGTGCAGCCGATGCGGCCGCGAAGCGCTGATGTGCCAGGGTCAGCCACTGCCCCAGCTGGTGGGCGGCTTCGTCGGGCGTCGGGCCGTAAAAGGGCATCATTGCCGTGGGCACGCCAGGACCCCGTCGGAGCTGCGCCCGCCACCTGTTACTGACGCGGGTCACTTCGATCTGGTACGCGCGCCCGCCGATGGTGTGTTCAAAATGATGAATTTTCACGTTTGCGATGTCTGGTTGGAGTAACGAGCGCGGATGATTTTATTCGGCAAGGCGATGCGATCAAGCGAAGCGACACGCGAAGGGTCTGTCCACATGCCGCCCGGCGAGGGATTGCTCGGATCGCATCGTAAAAAAAATTTCATTGTCCGGTTCTCAACAGGTTTTGCACCAATCGTGCACAGGATTTCCACACTCTTGGGCGGATACAATACAAACTCACCACTGATGCCCCTCAGGCTGGCAGTACTGATTGGATTCGTGTCGCTGTTGGCGGCCACGGCGGCCCACGCGGCTGCCGACGCGACGCTGTTTCGCGTGTTTCTGCGCGACGGCGCCTCTCTCGTCAGCTACGGTGAATTCGCCCGGGTCGGCGATCAGGTCGTCTTCTCGATGCCCGTCGGTGGAGCTGCAGACGAGCCGCGGTTGCACGTCGTATCCCTGCCGACGGCGGAGGTCGATTGGCCACGGACGGAGCGGTACGCCGCGGCGGTGCGGGCGCAACGTTACGCGGACACACGGGGCGAGGGGGATTTCGAGCGGCTGAGCAACGATATCGCGCGTGTGCTCAACGAGGTGGCGTTGTCGCCAGACAAAAACGCCGCCTTGAGCTCGGCCGAGCACGCCCGTGAAACGCTGGCCAACTGGCCGGCGACGCACTTCGGTTACCGCGAGCGTGACGTCCGCGAGGTCGTGTCGCTGCTCGACGAGGCGATTTCCGATCTTCGCGCGTCCGCCGGGAAAAACGATTTCAGCCTTGCGCTCGTGGCCACTCCGGTGGAAACAGGATACGAACCGATACAGGCCGCGCCGAGCATCGTTGAACAAATAGACGGGACATTCAGGGCCGCGCGGCTGGCGTCGCACGTCGCAGATCGCGTATCGCTGTTGCAGGAATCTCTGACGCTCGTTGCTGAAGCGGGAGCGGCTCTTTCATCGTCTGAAGCCGCTCGACTTCGCCGCCTGGCGCAAGATGAAATTCACGAGGAAGCGGTCGTCGACGAGCGGTACGCCGGGTTGACGCGCCGGCTGATGGCGTCGGCCACCAACGCGGCGGGGCAGGCGCGGATCAGCGACGTCGAGCGCATCATCAACCGCCTGGCAAAGGAGGATGCGCAGCTAGGGCGCCGGAGGCCGGAGGTTGTGCAGGCACTCGACGCCTCCCTGCAGGTGCAGCTCGACAATGCCCGCCGCCTGCGTCTGCTGCGCGATCGATGGCAGATTCGGCGTTCGACCTATCGACAGTACGAACGCACGATCAATAGCCAACTCCTGCAGCTTGTGAAGATAGAGCCGTCACTCGACGCGATCAGGCGGCTGACCGGGCCGCCACCCACCACCCTCGTGTCGATTCGGAGCCGTCTGGCCGGCGGGGCCGACCGCCTGCAGCGGATGACGGTACCCGATTTCCTGCGTCCGACCCACGAACTGCTGGTTAGCGCCTGGAGATTCGCGGAAACGGCCGTTGACATCCGCTACGACGCTGTCTCGTCGGGCAATGTCGCCGTGGCATTGCAGGCCTCTTCGTCTGCGGCCGGCGCCCTGCTGATGGTCGACAAGGTCCAGCACGAAATCCGCGCTCTGCTCGAACCGCCGCGTCTCGAGTGATCACACCCCGCGCGACCCGACTCGTGCGGGCGGCGGACCTCCGGTCGTTTCGAAGCATCCTGGCGGCGCTCGCGACGGAGGGTTCTCCGTTCGACGCCCGCAACCGCCTGATCGTCGTGCCGACACGCGCCGCAGCGCATCACCTGCTGCGTTCCATTGAAGACCGCCTGCACGGGCCCGCCGCCACCGTGCTGCCCGAGATGGTGACGCGAGGCGAACTGCACGATCGATTGTTCCAGCGCGTGCCGCATCACGAGCGTCCGCTCACGGTTCAGGAACGGGAGGCGCTGCTGACCGTTGCCAGCGGGGCAGCGGTCGTCGCGGGTGTGAAGCCGCCGTTCCGCATTCGGCCGGGACTCGTCGGTGCCATGCTCGAATTCTTCGATTCGGTGAAGCGCCACCAGAAGTCGGTGGACGACTTCGAACGTCTGGTGCTCGGCAGGCTGGATGGCGGCGCGAACCACGATCGAGGAGCGGAACGGCTCGTTCGTCAGACCCGGTTCCTTGCTGCGGCGTTCCGGGAATTCGAACGACGTTGCGACGAGGCGGGGGGAGTCGACGAACACGGTATCCGCGAACGCTTGCTCGCCGCAGAAGGCGATCAACCGTGGCGCCACGCGATCGTCGCCGTGCGCGATCGGGCCGCGGATCGATACGGTCTCTATCCCGTTGACTGGGATCTGCTTGCGCGCCTCCCCGGACTACAGCGTGTCGATGTCGTGGTGACGGACGCAACGCTTGCGGGCAGGTTTCACGAGCGAATCCACCAGTGGCTGCCGGGAATCGAGGAAGTGCGTGCGGAGTCCAATAGTGCAGCCCTGCCGCTTCTTGACCTCTGCGACGCCGTTCCAGCCACCTGCGTTATCACTCGTGATCGTGAGGATGAAATTACTGAATTCGCTCGATGGGTCCGCGAGGAAGTTGCCGTTGAGGGCGCCCCTCTGGACCGTACTGCGCTCGTCGTACGGCAGCGGCTGCCGTACGTGTATCTCGCGCGTGAAGTGTTTCGCACCACCGGCATCCCGCATCAGACGTTCGACGCGCTTCCACTCGCGGCCGAACCGTACGCCGCCATCGTTGACGTCCTGTTTTCGTGCATCAGTGGGAATTTCGCGCGCATTCCGGGTGTCGCGCTGTTGCGTTCGCCATACCTTCAATTCGTCACCGCTGAAGGCCGGACGCTCGGTCTGACGGAGATTGCCGCCCTCGACCGCGCGCTGAGCGAAGCCGGCTACCTGGGCGGACTCGATACGCTCGAGCGTCTGCACGTCGCGTGGCGTGCGGAGGGGGCGCGCGTGTCAAGTGGCGCCGTGGCCGGGGTGTCGGTGTTGGAGGCCATTGCGCGCGAACTCGAGCCGCTGCGCGCGGATGCAATGGTCGCCGATCACCTCGATCGCGTTTTGACGTTTCTGAGCGGGCACGCCGCTGTGCCTCGCGCCGGCGAGATGGATGTCTCGCTCGTTTCGCGTCAGCTTCGCGCGCGCGCGGCCGTCCTCGGCCTGATGTGTGCGCTTCGCGATGCCTACCGGCGGTTTTCCTCGGATCGAGTGTCGTTCGACGAGGTCGCGGCGATGGTGCGGAGGCACATCGAAGTCCACACGTTCGCGTCGAGGACGGGTGAATCGGGTGTGCATCTCGTGGATGCCGACAGCGCGCCGTTCGGGGAGTTTGACAACGTCCAGATCGCCGGGATGGTCGACGGCGAATGGCCAGAGAAATCGCACCGCAACATCTTTTATTCGCCGGCGATCCTGCGAGATCTCGGATGGCCTGCCGATTCCGATCGGCTCGAATCGGCGCGCAGCGCGTTCTCGGATCTGCGGCAACTGGCGCGTAAAAAACTGATCGTCTCAACGTTCTCGCTCGAGCACGACTCCCTGGTCACGCCTTCGGTGCTCCTCGACCAGATAGCAGAACCTCACGAACCCAGAACCCCCGCATCCCGGATCCCTGATCCCAGACCCCTGATGGTGTTATCCGACAATGGACGCGGCTGGGCCGCGTGGCGACTCGAGCGATCGGCCGATGCGGTTCCAACCGGACGAACCGACGGACATACCGCCGGTGGATACGCTGTGAGCGCGCTCGAGCGGTATCAGGACTGCCCATTTCAGTTTTTTGCGTCACACGTTCTCCGGCTCGACGAGGCTCCCGAGGACGAACCGTCCTTGTCGCCGCGAGCCCGTGGCCGCTTCATTCACGAGGTCTTTCAACGATTCTTCGAGCGGTGGGACGCGCGCGGAGAGCGGACGATCACGCCGGAACATGTCGATGCCGCACGCGCACTGTTCGCGGACGTCGCCGAGCCGCTGCTCGGAACGCTCCCCGAGGCCGACGCGGCGCTCGAGCGGACGCGATTGTTCGGCTCGGCGATTTCAGTCGGTATCGTCGATGTCGTCCTGGGGCTCGAGGCGTCCCGTCCCGTCGACGTCATCGATCGCTGGCTCGAGTACCGCCTCGACGGCTCGTTTTCACTCGGAAACGGGGATGGGCGCACCGTGCCACTCCGGGGTGTGGCCGACCGCATCGACCTGTTGAGCGGGAGGCGTCTTCGCGTTATCGACTACAAGACCGGATATCCGCCGCAGCCAAAACGGGCGCTGCAGGTACCGGTATACGCGTTGTGCGCCCAGGAACGGCTGGCCGAGCGTGGAGAAGGCGAGTGGCGCGTCGATGAAGCGGCCTATGTCGCATTCAGCGGAAAACGGCCGTTCGTATCGGTGATCAGTAGCCGCAGCGATCAGGATGCCGTGCTGGCGGACGCGCGGGCACGGCTGCTCGACGTTGTCGGCGGCATCGAACGCGGAGAATTTCCCGTGCGGCCGTACGAGACGCGGATTTGTTCGTATTGCGCCTATCCGTCCGTTTGCCGCAAGGATTACGTGGGTGATGAGTAAGGCCCTCGATCAGGATCCGGTCGAATCGCGCATCGATGCGCGCGACCGTGAGGGACGTCTCCACGCGGTCGACCCGCGCTACAACGTCGCGCTCGAAGCGTCGGCTGGAACAGGCAAGACACGCGTGCTCGTCGAACGGTATGTCAATCTGCTGCGTGCCGGCGTCGACCCGTTGAACATCCTTGCGATGACCTTCACCCGGAAGGCCGCGGCCGAGATGCGCGAGCGGATCATCGGGACGCTGCGCGATGTGGCCGCACGCGGTGAGATTGCCCCAGCACGCTGGCGTGAGCTGCGCGACCGCACAGACGATATTGCGATCAGCACCATTGACGCCTTCTGCCTGTCGTTGCTGCGGGAGTTTCCGCTCGAAGCGGACCTCGATCCAGGGTTCGACGTCGCGGATGAAACGGAGGTTCCGCGGCTGATTGACGAATCGCTCGATCGGGCGTTGCGCACGTGCCGCAGCCTGGCTCGGGAGGACGAACACGTTGCGCTCGTGTTCGCCCAGCTTGGCGATCGCCGAGCACGGCGAGGACTTGCGGCGCTGCTCAACAGACGGCTGGTTGCGCCGGCGGTTCTCAACAAGTACCTGCAGAGCGGCCCCGGGGATCTCACGGTGGCGGTTGCAACCCGTCGCGCTGCCGCCGCGTTGCTCGACGTCTTCACGGCGATGTCGCGCGGGCTTGATGGTTTTCTCGACACCGGCCCACCCGAACCGCCGTTCCTCCTGCTGGCACGCCATCTTCGGCGCTTGGAAGCGAGCCTTGCCACGGGAACTCCGCTCGACCCGGCACACCTTCAGGCCACCTACGCGCGCGCACGTGAATACTTCCTGACGGATTTGGGTGAACCCCGGAAACGGATTGCGTTCGCCAAAGCACAGTTCGTATCCGAGAGAGTGTGGGCAGCTCATCGCGACCTCGTCGTGAATCATGCCCCGTCGATCCGGGAAACGTTCGATCGCTACAAACGTGACCTGAACGTACTCGTGTCGCGCGGCATCCTGCGTATGTACCGGATCGCGGAGACCGAGTATCGCCGCACGCTGGACGCGCACGCCGTCCTCGACTTCGCGGACTTGCTGCAGCGAACGCTCGACCTGCTGCGGCAGATGGACGAATTCGCGCAGAGCCGCTATCGCCTCGAATCGAGATATCACCACGTGCTCGTCGACGAGTTTCAGGACACGAGCCGCGCGCAATGGGAACTTGTCTCGCTGCTGGTGCAATCGTGGGGCGAGGGGGCCGGCCTTGCTGCTTCGGGTCCGCTTTCTCCGTCCATCTTCATCGTCGGCGATCGCAAACAGTCGATCTACGCGTTCCGCGACGCCGACGTGTCGATCCTTGACGATGCCTGCCGGTATATCGACGCGCTTCGGCCCGAAGGAGACGCACGACGCACCATTTCGCGCAGCTTCAGAGCGGTTCCGGCGCTGCTCGCATTCGTCAACGATGTGGCCCGCGACGTTCCGAAAGTCGATCGCCGCCGTGACGCGTTCCGTTATGCGGAAGAGGATCAGTTCCCTGTCGACGGGAAACTCGATGCCATCTTCGGAGGATCGTCGAGCGCTGTTCCATTTTCTCCACTCGGCCTGATCACGGCCGACAGCCCGGAAGCATGCGCCGACGAAACGGCTGCCGAAATTGCGCGGCTGCTGGAAGAGGAAACCGTCGTTCGCGACAAGACGACTGGCGTTGCACGGCGGATGACGCCGTCGGATGTCGCGATTCTGTTCCGGACGCGCGACTCGCATCGTGAGTACGAGGCGGCGCTCGAGCGGCGTGGCATCGGCGCGTACGTCTATAAAGGCCTCGGTTTTTTCGACGCTGACGAAATCAAGGACGTGCTCGCACTGCTGTGGTATCTCGCCGACCCGCTGTCGGACATGCGTGCGGCTGCGCTCTTGCGCTCGCGTTTTGCGCGGATCTCCGATGAAGCGCTTCGCCGATTGGCGCCGCATATCGCGGCAGCGCTCGGCGGTTCGCCGGCCGGTGCGGCGCTCGATGCGGCCGATGCGGCCACGCTCCGCCGGTTGCGGGAGGCATGCGCGAAATGGCGGCATCTGGTTGATCGCCTTCCGCCGGCGGAACTGCTCGATGTCGTGCTCGCCGATTCCGCCTATTTCGTGGAGCTGCAAGGGCCACGGTTGCCGCAGGCCCGCGAGAACGTGAAGAAGATTCGCGCGCTGATCCGGCGGATTCAGAACCGCGGTTACGCGACGGTCGGCCGAATCGCCGCGCATTTGGATCGCCTCGCCGTCGGTGATGAATCCAATGCGGTCATCGATGCGATGGACGCTGTCAACCTGATGACCGTGCACGCCGCAAAGGGGCTGGAGTTTCCGATCGTCTTCGTGGTGAACCTCGCGCGTGGAACAGGTGGCTTCCGTGATCCGATTCGCGTTGTTGCGGGCGCAGGCGAACGCGACGTATCGGTGGCAGTTGGCGACTTCAGATCCGATGCCGACGAGGACGCCGCGGCGCGGGAAGCCGAGGAGAGCAAGCGCCTCCTTTACGTCGCGCTCACACGCGCACGCGATCGTCTGTTCCTCGGAAGCGTGTTGAAGGACGGCACGATGCAGCCCGGCCGCGGAAGCCTTGCGGCGGTGCTCCCGCAAACGCTCATCGATCAGTTCGCCGCAGCCGGTGGCGACATCGAATGGCGCGCTTCGTCAGGCACTCTGCACAGGCTGCGCGTGATCCGGGATTCGGGACTCGGGACTCGGGATTCGAGTGCGATGAACCCAGAATCAACGAATCCCGAATCCCGAATCCCAAATCCCGGCGCGATCGCATCTCTCGAGCCTCTCGTCGACCCAGCGCCGGCGCGTCGCTCCGTCGCGGCTATGGTGTCGCCAGAAACCGGGCGAGGCGGCTTCGAGCCAACGCCGGCCACATCCGGTCGTCTCGTCGGAACGCTTGTGCATCGGCTGCTTCAGCGGATCGGGATCGGTGATCCGGAATCCGGCGTCCGAAGTCGGCCGCCGATTCGAGACGTGGCGGCGGAGATGGTTCGCAATAATGAAGTTGATGACCTCGATGATCTGCAGCGCATCGTCAATGCGGCTGTTGAGACGTACGAGGCGATCTGCGCCTGCGAGGACGTCCGCGCCCTCTATCAGACGGGTCGCGCACTGCATGAAGTTCCCTTTACGATGTCGATCGACGGGCGGATCGTCCGCGGAACGATCGATTGCCTCGTTGAAACCGCCCCTGGCGCGTTCACCGTCCTGGAATTCAAGACCGGACGTGAGCGGCCGGAGGATACCCAGCAGGTCCAACTGTATTTGCAGGCATTGAAGCAGGTCTTTCCCGGTGCGCCGATCAACGCCCGGGTCGTCTATGCGGCTGGCGGGTCGGTCCTTCTGGTGTAAAAACGCACCGAACCGGGCAAATTCGGACAAATCCCAGCTCTTCTACGCTGCGGGCCACAATTCTGCGTTGCGCCAGCAGATCCCATCTCCTACAATCGCTTTTAGGGAGTTCACGATATTGGCGATCAACGAGGAGACTCGAGTGGCACTGACGTGTCCGAGCTGCGGGAACGACCAGAATTTTCTGGTGAAGACGCTGCAGATGCATGTCGTCCACATCGACGAGTCGCGTGTGGAAGTTTCGGAAGAAGGACGTCCCGCCGTTCTGGAAGTGCTGTGCGACGAGTGCGAGACCGCACTCAATATCGACGAGATCGACGAAGGCCTGCGTAAAGAGCTGCTGCTGACGCTCGGCGCACGCTAACCCTCCTCGGCTTCCTCGAAGTAGTCGCATTCCGGGCAGACCCATTCACGGAATTTCGAGGTCCGGGTCTGCGCCGTACCCGGCACGCGATCGATCATCTCTCGTTCACGCAGCTGCATCGTTTCGCCGCACATCGGACATTCTTTTGGTCCCATTGACTTCTCTTCGAACGGCCCCTATCGTAACAGCAGTTGAATGGCCTGGAATGCGTTCGGTCGTTTCGGCGGGCATGCGATCGCAGTGCGTGGCGGCGAAGAGCCGCGTCACGATCGGCGATGGTTTGCCGACGAAGTCACCATCGACTTCCCGTCGGTCGCGCCGGCCATTGAACGAATGCGCAGCGCGTTCGTCACGGAAGAGCAGACGAAAACGCTGACCGCCGCCCTAGAGATTTCTCCACGCGAAGCCATTGAAGGTGCCACGGTCCCGCTCGACGTTCCCGTGCGCTGCACGTGCCGTACATGCGGCGGACGCGGCGAGACGTGGGCGCAGCCGTGCGGGACGTGCGCCGGGTCGGGCATCGAACTGATTTATCACCAGGTGCACATCTCGACCCCCGCCGGTGTCGAAGACGGCGCCTGTTTCCATTTCTCCGTTGCCGTCAGACACGATCTTTCCACGCGGATCGAACTGCGCGTCCTTGTCAGTCCGCCCGCCCGTTGACGACGGCGAAATTGACAGTCCCTCAATTGGTAAATCGGTAAATTGCGCTGGCGATCGTGGAGCGGCACGTCGACATCCTCGCCATTCTCTGTACGCTCTGGGGCGCGCTCGCGATGCTGGTAGGCGCGTCGCTGCTGCTGTTATCCGCCGGAGCGCTCGCGATTCTCTTTGGTCCTGATGGCTCTGCGGTCGGATTTGCGGCCGGGGTCACCGCGACCGCCTTTGCAGTCATGGGCGTCGTCGCGCTCGTGTGGGGCGGCGCGCACGTCGGCGCAAGCGTCCTGCTTCGTCGCCGCCAGCCCGCCGGTCGCGTGCTGACGCTCGGCCTCGCCGTCGTGAACCTGCTGGTGCTGCCGTTCGGCACCGCGCTTGGCGCATACGCGCTCTGGATTCTGCTGACCGACGCCGGACGGCGCCTGTTCGAACCTGTTGTCGCTGTTTAAGGCGGACCTGAAGGTCCGCCTCGACACGATGACCGAGACCTTCACGAGAAGGTAGAGGCGGACCTTCAGGTCCGCCTTCCGAACCTCTGCCTCAATCAAGTCCGCCCCGGCTCAATTAAGATAGACGGATGGCCGTCACGCTCGAACGCGAAGCTGTGCTCAACGCGCTGCGGGTCGTCAACGATCCGGACCTTCGGCGCGACATCGTATCGCTCGGCTTCGTGAAAGATCTCTCGCTGAAGGACGGGAACGTCTCGTTCACGATCGAGCTGACGACGCCCGCGTGTCCAGTGAAAGATCAGTTGCGGGACCAGGCCACGGCTGCGGTACGGGCGCTTCCGGGTGTCTCATCCGTTGATGTGCGGATGACCGCAAATGTGCGTTCCGTCTCGGCGCCGGAGACTGGACGTCCGCCGCTGCCCGGCGTCAAGAACGTCATCGCGGTCGGTGCGGGCAAGGGTGGCGTCGGCAAGACGACCGTTGCGGTCAACCTTGCGCTCGCGCTCGCCAAATGCGGCAGCCGAGTCGGCATCCTCGACGGAGACATTTACGGGCCCAACGTTCCGATCATGCTCGGTTTGTCGGCGACGCAGCTGACGACCGACGGCAAACAGATCATGCCGGCCGAGAAGCACGGGCTTCAGGTCGTGTCGATGGGCTTTCTGACCTCTGACGACGCGCCCGTTATCTGGCGCGGTCCGATGCTGCACGGAGCGATACAGCAGTTTTTCCGCGATGTCGCATGGCGCGATCTGGATTACCTGATTGTCGACATGCCTCCGGGCACCGGTGACGTGGCACTGAGCCTGAGCCAGACGGTGCCGGTCGTCGGCTCGATTGTCGTCACGACTCCGCAGAAGGTGTCCCTCGCCGACAGCCTTCGCGCGGTGCGCATGTACCAGAAGCTGAACATTGCGCCGATGGGTCTGGTGGAGAACATGAGTTACTACACCTGTCCCAACTGCCACCACGAATCCGACATCTTCGGCCATGGCGGCGGCGAGCGGCTCGCCGAGCAGCTTGGCATTCCGTTCCTCGGGCGCCTGCCCGTTTATCAACCGATTCGGGAAGGCAGCGATAACGGGGTACCGATCGTCGTGAGCGAGCCAGGGTCGACGGCCGGTCGCGCGTTCATGCTTGTGGCCGAGCGGGCCGCGGCGCAGGTGTCGATCCTCGCGCACAAGACTGCAGAAGCGAACAAAGGGAAGATTCCCCTCATTCCGGTTCGCTGAGGGCGTGTGACCACCGCAATCACTCTCCCTTACGCTAAACGCACGCTTCCCAACGGCCTCGACGTCATCGTCCACGAGGATCGACGCGTCCCTATCGTTGCCGTCAATCTCTGGTACCACGTCGGCTCGAAAAACGAGCAGCCCGGACGCACCGGCTTCGCGCATCTGTTCGAGCACCTGATGTTCGAAGGTTCCGAGCATTACAACGGCGGATACTTTCTTCCGCTGCAGCAGGCCGGCGCGCTGCTCAATGGTTCGACCAACAGCGATCGCACGAACTACTGGGAGGTCGTGCCCACCAGCGCGCTGGAGCTGGCGCTCTGGATGGAGTCGGATCGCATGGGGTATCTCCTGCCGGCGCTGACGCGCGAGCGCTTTGAAACGCAGCGCGGCGTCGTGCTCAACGAGCGGCGGCAGAACTACGAGAACCGGCCGTACGGAATGGCGCTCATGGCGCTGAGCGCGGCGCTTTTTCCTCCGGACCACCCGTATCACTGGCTGACCATCGGCGACGCCGAGGACCTGCGTGCGATGGAATTCGAAGACGTGCGCTCGTTTTTCCGCACGTACTACCACCCGACGAACGCGTCGCTGGCTCTCGCCGGCGACATCGAAACCGAGCGCGGATTCGAGCTCGCCGAAGCCTATTTCGGGGAGATTCCGGGCGGCGATACGCCTGCGAGCGTGCATGCTGACGCGTCGGTTGCTCGCGAGGTCCGTCTCGTACTTGAAGATCGGGTCGAACTCCCGCGTGTGTACATGGCGTGGCACTCGCCTGCCATGTTCGCGGATGGGGATGCCGAAGCTGATCTGCTTGCTGATCTCCTTGCCAACGGCAAGACGTCACGTCTGTATCGCACGCTCGTCTACGACAAACGAATGGCCCTGGATGTTTCGGCATATCAGCATTCGCGCGAGATCAGCAGCTTCTTCCTGCTGGCGTCGACCGCTGCTCCCGGTCAATCGCTGACCGAGATCACCTCGCTCATCGATGAGCGGATTCAACAGGTCGTCGACGAAGGTCCGGCCGGCGATGAAATGGAGAGGGGACTTGCGCAGGCGGAGGCGCATTTCATGTACCGCCTGCAGACCGTCGGTGGCTTTGGCGGCAAGTCGGATCAGCTCAATGCCTATAACGTCCTCAGAGGCGACCCCGACTTCTTCGGCGATGACCTCGCCCGGTATCGGAAAGCGACGCGCGAATCGGTCCGTGCGATCGCACGAAAGTACCTCGCATTCGATCGCCGTGTCGTACTGAGCATTGTTCCACGGGGACAGACTGCGCTCGCGTTGCCCGGCTCCGAAACGGTATCTGTCTCATGATCACGCGAGTCGATCGCTCGCGTCTCCCTGCGCTCGGCCCCGATTCTGTCTTTCGTTTTCCAGACATCGCGCATCACACGCTCGGCAATGGGTTGAAAGTCAGAACCGTCGAGCACCCAGGGGTGCCCGTCATCACGTTCGTGATGCAGATCGATGGCGGGCTCGGCGCCGATCCGGCTGGACGGGAAGGCCTCGCCGCGATGACCGCCGACATGGTCGACGAAGGGACGGGGTCGCTCTCCGCCATCGACGTGTCGGATGCGCTCGCGCGCATTGGCGGCGAGTACGACGTCGAGGTGGGAGCCGACGCAACAATCTTCACGCTCACGACGCTGACGCAGTTTGCCGCGCGCGGCGCAAAGCTGTTATCCGAGATGCTCACCGCGCCGACGATGCGCGACGCGGATTTCGAGCGTGTCCGCCAGCTGCGGCTCGATCGACTGCGGCAGCTCAAGGATCTTCCACCGGCCGTCGCCGAACGCGCGTTCCTCCGATTGCTGTATCCGTCACATCCATACGGGCATTTAGCGATTGGCACCGAAGTCGCCCTTCGCAGTGTGTCGCGTGAGGACGTCTTCCGGTTCCATGCGGCAACGTTTCTTCCGTGGCGAGCGACCCTGATTGTGGTGGGCGCGTTGTCCGACTCCGACCTTTTGACCGTCGCTGACCATGCGTTCGGGAATTGGACCGGCGAAGAGCGAGTGTCGGACTTACCGTCGTCGGCTGCCGATTTCGTCGCGGATATCGCAACGTCACCTCTGCTTGCAGTCGTTCCCCGCGAGGGCGCGGCGCAATCCGAACTTCGTCTCGGACACCTTTCCGCCCGTCGCGACACGCCGGACTACCCGGCTCTGCTGGTGATGAACGCAATTCTCGGCGGGCAGTTTGTCAGCCGGCTGAACATGAAGCTGCGGGAGCAGAAAGCTTTCACCTACGGTGTCCGGACCGGTTTCGATTGGCGCCGCGGCCTCGGCCCCTTTTCGGTGCAGACAAGCGTTCACACGGCGGCGACCGCTGAATCCATCAGCGATGCGCTGAGTGAGATGTCCGATCTGCGCGGCGGACGGCCGGCGACCGCCGAGGAGCTGTCAGTCGCGCAAGCGTCGTTGACGCGTGGGTATCCGAGGAACTTCGAGATCGCCCAGCAGGTCGCGCGCTCGGTTGGGCAGCTCGCGCTGTTCGACCTGCCGGACACTTATTTCGAGGAATTCGTTCCGAAGGTGAACGCGGTTACCGCCGCCGACGTTACTCGTGTCGCGCAGACCTATCTCGATCCCGGCCGCGCCATCGCGCTCGTTGTTGGCGATCGCAAATCGACTGAGGACTCTCTAAATGGGCTCGGCTTCGCCGAGATGCATGTGCTGCCGCCGACGGGTTAGTGGTTGGTGGTTTGTGGTTGGGTGGGTCCAGGCGGACCTGAAGGTCCGCCTCTACGTCTCGCCTCTACGTTTCGTAGAGGCGGGTCTTTAGACCGGCTTATAGATTCCGTCTCAAGAACCTAATCAGCAGATAAGCGTCCAGATAGCTAAATGGCGCGATGCCGGTGCTGTAGTGGCCGCACGGCAGTACGGCCACTTCGTGTGGCAGGTTGCGTCGCGCGAATTCGTCGACGAGTACACGCGACAGGTCGACCGGAAACGTCAGATCATACCGCGCATAAACAAGGAGCGTTCGCGTGTTGGCAACCCGATCCAGGTATGACCACGGATTGATCGGACGCCACAGCTCCCGCAACTCGTCGAGCGTGACGTTGCCGTCGAGTGATTCGCGGACGTGACGGGTGGACAACCCCCGCCAGACGACGTCGGCAAACCACGGCGACACATGGTTCAGCGCCTGCGCGCGAATGCGCGGCTCGTGCGCGGAGGTGAGCATCGCCAGGCACGATCCGAGGCTCGTCCCCAGAATGCCGATCCGTTCGTAGCCCTGCAGTGCCAGCCAGGCGACTGCGCGCCTGGCATCGAGCACCGCCTGACGGCATACCTGCAGCGTCCGCGCGATGTTCGCGCTGACGATGTAGTCGGCGCGGGTCAGCTCGGGAGGCATGCGGGCATCGTGGTAGGGAAGCGACAGGCGCAACGCCGATACGCCGCATCTCGCGAGCAGACGCGACAGGCCGATGTGACCGCCGGCATCCGAATTCCATTGCGGCAGCACCACGACGGCACGTCCTCGCGTTCCGCTCGTGCTGATAGAAGGTTCGTCAGCGGCTGGAAACCATCGCGCCAGGACGGTGTTGTTGGCCGGATGCGGTGTCGTCAGTGCGCTTGGAAAGCGAAGTTCGCCGGCGCGCGCGTCGAAGTCGTACTCGGCAGCAGGCGGTAGGTCGAAAAACCCGCCCGTATCATGCATCACATCGTCGACCCAGCGACCGAGCACCGAACCGGCCGAACCGTTCGGCACGGCAGAGATCCAATCGAGTCCCCAATCAAACGGACGAACAACGCGATCTTTCGTAATCGCCGCGAGTTGCCGTTCCCAGGTATGAAAGAAACGGCTCAGCACGCTTCGACTCGCTTCGCTCGCCCAGGGCAGGCCTCAGAAAATCTGCTGGACGGCAAGTCCGTTGCACCCATCGATTGCATGTTCGAACATCCGCAGCCGCCTGAGCCTGAATCGCCGCGACGGGAAGGTGTGCCGGACACCATCGATGCGCCCCCTCCGGATATTCCGGTGGTGCCGCCGCCCGACATTCCCCCTGCGGATCTTCCGGATCGGCCCAAGCCTCAACGAGATCTCCCGGGCCCGCGATAGGTCTCGGTTGCGGCAACCGGAGCTGTGAATGCCGCCTCGACCGCGGCGGCGATCCGCAGCAGACCTGTGGTGTCGCCGTAGGCCCCGACGATTTGTGCGCCGATCGGCAACGCTTCCGTGGTGGCGCCACACGGCAGCGCGACCGCGGGATGGCCCGACACGTTGAAGGCCTGTGTGCAGCGGAGCATGATGTTGCGGACCGGTTCTTCCGCTCCCCCGATCCTGACGGTTGGAACGCCGATTTTCGGCGCGGGGATCGCGAGCGCAGGGAGAAACAGGCCATCGACACCTTCGAGGGCGGCATCGACCTCGCGCCTGATCAACTCGCGTCCACGCAGCGCGCGCGCATAGTCTTCGCCGAGGATGTACCGTCCCATCTCCAGCCTCATACGGACGTTGGGGGTGTAATCCTCAGGACGACGTTCCAGAGCTGTGGCGTGATACGCGGCGGCCTCGGACAACACGATGTGGAGATAAATGGCGGCGATATCTCCTGCATGCGGAACAGACACATCGATGAGTGTGGCACCCGATTCCCGCAGCCGTTCGCATGCAGTCTCGAAACCCGCGGCCACCTGCGCGTCAAGGGAGGCCAGAAAGTAATGGCGCGGGATCGCGAGCCGCAGTGGGCGTGAATCATGCGCCGTGTCCGCGGGCCCGCCCCGAGCGACGTCGAGGGGCCGCCGATCGCCGCGGAGCGTGTCGTAGATGATCGCCGCGTCTTCAACGGATCTGCAGATTGGACCGATGTGATCGAGCGTCGGGCTCAGAGGAACGACGCCATCCGTCGACAACTCTCCATACGTCGGCTTCAGTCCCACGAGGCCGCACACGGCGGCCGGAATGCGGATCGATCCACCGGTGTCGCTCCCAATCGACGCGAAGCACATGCCGTCCGCAACCGCTGCAGCTGATCCGCCCGACGATCCGCCAGGCGATCGACTGGGATCCAGCGGATGTCGCGCGGGCCCGAACGCGGATTCCTCGTTCGTCGTTCCCAGAGCAAACTCATGGAGATTCGTCTTGCCGATGATGACGGCGCCCGCCTGCCGCAGCATGGCCACGGCCGCGGCGTCGCGATCGGCGACGTGCGCCTGACGCACGCGCGAAGCGGCGGTTGTGATCGTTCCGCGCACATCGAACAGGTCTTTCAGCGAAATCGGCACGCCGTGCAATGGACCGCGGTGCCGTCCCGCGGCGATCTCACGATCCGCCTCGCGGGCCTGCTCGCGAGCGTCATCGTCGAACACTGTAATGAACGCGTTGAGCGTCGGGTTGCGCTCCGCGATGCGCTGGAGGCACGCGTCGACGATGGCCTCGGCCGTCGTTTGCCGCGCCTTCAGCGCACGTGACAATTCACGGATGGTTTGCGGCTCAACGGCCATGTTCGGGTCCGGGTCCCGGGATCCGGGAACCGGGATCCGCGTCGGAGGCGAATTCGCCTGTGGCGTCGGCATTCCATTCCGCTGTTCTCAGAGCAGAAGTGGCTTTGGCGAGCGCCTCGAGCAATGGTTTGAGTTCCGGCAGGCCGCGACGTTCCGCATCGTGGATTGCCATCTCCAGCCACGCTTTCACGGTCATGGCCGTACAGCGTACTCTGACGAGGTGCGGCATACAAAGATCGTGGCGACGGTCGGTCCCTCGAGCGACAGCGACGACACCATTCGTGCATTGATCGGCGGAGGCGTCGACGTTTTCCGATTGAACTTTTCGCATGGCACGCAGGCGACGCATGGCGCCTCCATCGCGCGCATCCGCGCGGCGTCAGAAGCAGTAAACCGTCAGGTCGCGATCATGCAGGACCTCGCCGGCCCGAAGATCCGTACCGGCGAACTGAAGGACCATGCGCCGATCGATCTCGAATCCGGCGATTCGCTCCGCGTCATCATCGGCGACGTGCCCGGCGATCGCGAGCAGATCTCGACAACATTTGAGCTGACGCGGGCCGTCGCGCCGGGCAGCACGCTCCTGCTTGACGATGGGCACATTCAATTGCGGGTTGACGGCGTCAGCGGCAAGGAGATCCGGACGACGGTAATCGATGGCGGCACGCTCGGTGAACACAAAGGAATCAACGTTCCCGGCGCGGTGCTTCCGACCAGCGCGCTGACGGCCAAGGACGCGGACGATCTTGCCTTCGGTGTCAGCAGGGGCGTGGATTATGTCGCGCTGAGTTTCGTCCAGACCGCAGCCGATCTTCAGCAGGCCCGCGACATCCTGTACAAGGCGGGGGCGGGTGATACACCGCTGGTGGCCAAGCTCGAACGGCCTGAAGCCGTCGACCACATCGACGACATCCTTGCGGCATGCGACGCGATCATGGTCGCTCGCGGGGATCTCGGATTGGAGCTGCCGCTCGAGCGTGTGCCGCGCGTTCAGAAGGAGGTCACCCGCAAGGCGCGCGCACTCGCGCTTCCCGTGATCGTGGCGACTCAGGTGCTTGAGTCGATGCGCACCGAGCCTCGTCCGACGCGTGCCGAGGTGAGCGATGCCGCAAATGCCGTCGATGATGGTGTGGATGCCATCATGCTGGCCGGGGAAACCGCCGCAGGGAAGTTTCCGGTCAAGGCAGTACAGACACTCGACTTGATCATCAGAGATGCCGAGCAGATGCCGGTCGCATCGGGAATTCCTCTCGACGACTCACACCTGCTGTCCGGATCGGGCCGCGCGCTCTGCGAAGCGGCGGTGACGCTAGCCGATCGGAGCGGCGCGGCAGCGATCGTGGCGGTCACCCGCGGCGGCAAGACGGCGCGCGTGTTATCGGCGCTTCGCCCGCGCGCCCCGATCTACGCCGCGACCGGCAGCGGCGAGGTCGCTCGGCGGCTCGCGCTCGCATGGGGCGTAGTGTCGGTCATTGTCGATCTGGGAACGGACGTCGCGCAGGCACTCGATCGGATCACTCAGATGTTGATCGCGCGATCGCTCGTCGCACCATCGTCAGTGATCGTCGTCGTCAGCATTTCCCCGGATCTCGCGCAGGGGCCGTCGAATTTTCTGAAGCTGCAGAGGATTTGAACCACGAAGGCGCGAGCACGAAGCACACGAAAATCTGAAGTGACTCGTGGTCTTCGTGATGGTCAGGCCTTCGGGGTCAGTCGACGCGTCCCCGCTCGACGAACTTTTTCAGTGAATCGAGCGCGGTGGTCCAGCCGGGCGCAATCACTTCGTAGTACCGGCGCCAGCGTGGACCTTCTTCGTAGCCGGATTGCCGCAAATGCAACTGGGTTCCCCAGGTGTGGCGGCTGCATGTGACTTCGAGCGCCATCGGCCCGATCGGATCGCCGTCCGGCGGGAGCCAGTACGCATCGGCGAGAAAGAACTCGCGTCCGGGCTTGAATTCCATGACCGTCGCGTGCAGCGCCCCTCCCAGACGGCCAAGAATCTCGTCACGCCATTCCGTTGGTTCCCATTCGATCGCATAGCTGCCCAGCGGCCGCGGCACGCAGACCGCCTGCTTGGCCTGCCACCACGCCGCAAGCGCCTTTGGATCGAAGAACGCGTCCAACACCTTGGTCGGTGGCGCCACGATGACGAGGTCCGTGGTGAACTCGAGCACGCTTCCCAGTGTGACACTAACGCCCTTTGCTTTTGTTGGTGAAGTTTCAGAGCGCGTTAGTGTCACCCGAAGACACAGGGCCTCTGCACAACGCGGCGTTCGTCGCAGTTCCGCCGCGTTGTGCCCTGTAGACGTGTGAACCGATAATCGGGACATGGGTTCGCAGCCAAAGGCTTACCTCGATCACAACTTCCTGAAAAGCGAGGACGCGCGTCCCATCCGTCTCCTCGCCGAGTATCTGGAGCCGCAGCGCCGGTTCAAGCTGCAAAACATCCAGGACACGGTTGTCTTCTTCGGCTCCGCGCGCATCCACAGCCGCCAGGCGGCGCGGCAGGCGCTCGACGAGCTGATCCGGACGCACGCAGTCGGCTCCAGCCAGGAGGTCGAGGACATCGTCGCCCGCGGCCGCCGCGCGGTCGAATGGTCGCGATATTACGAAGAGGCGCGTGAGCTTGCGTACTTGCTAACGGAGTGGTCTCTCGGGCTCGACACGACGCACCACCGGTTTGTCGTCACCTCCGGCGGCGGTCCCGGCATCATGGAAGCGGCCAATCGCGGCGCCACCGAGGCGGGCGGCAAGACGATTGGCTTGAACATCAGTCTCCCGCATGAGCAAGGGCCGAATCCCTACATTACGGACGACCTCCACTTCGAGTTCCACTACTTCTTCATGCGCAAGTTCTGGTTTGCGTACCTGGCGAAAGCGCTCGTCGTTTTTCCGGGAGGCTTCGGCACGCTCGACGAGATGTTCGAGATTCTTACCTTGATGCAGACCGAGAAGCTGGCGAGGCAGATCCAGATCCTGCTCTACGGCAGCGAATACTGGGATCAGGTTCTGAACATGAAGCCGCTGGTTGAATGGGGCGCGATTGCAGAACGGGACGTCGATCTGCTGACGCGCGTCGATACGCCGGAGTCGGCGTTCGAGCAATTGAAAGAGCACCTCACGCGGTACCACCTCAATCCGCCCGTCGTGCAGGAGAAGAAGGCGCCGGGACTCGCGAAAACACGATCGGGGTCACCAACGTAGAGGCGGACCTGCGAGGTCCGCCACGGTTGGCCTAGAGGCGCACCTTCAGGTGCGCTATTGGTACAGCAGGTACGGCTCGCGCAGGCGGCGGAATCGCTCTTCATCATCGCGCCAGCTCGCCGCAATTTCCTCGATAGGCACGCCGCGTTCGATTTGTTGGCGCAGCGCGTCGGAGCCTGCAAGGATGTCGATTGGCATCTTCTCGTGCTCGTATTCGTATGGCGGCCGGCGCCATTCGAAGCGGACCGGGTCGAAACGCCGGAACCTCTCAATCAGCGCGACACCGGTTTTCACGGGCTTGAAGGCTTCGCGATCCGTCACATGAATCTGGCAGCCGCCGCATGGCTGTTTTGCGTGCTTTTGGAACGTCGGTTCGAAACCCGCCGGCCGGAAGTACGCGCCCTCGAGACCGAGCGTATTCATGTCGCCGGCAAACCGTTCCGCATCAATCCACGGTGCCCCGACCAGTTCGAACGGGCGAGTGGTCCCTCGGCCCTCGGACAGCATCGTTCCCTCAAAGAGGACAGTGCCCGGATAGACGATGGCCGTATCGAGAGTCGGCATGTTGGGTGAAGGCATGACCCATGGCAGGCCGCTCGAATCCGCGTAGGCAGACCGCGTCCACCCCTCCATGGGAATCACATCGAGCGAGGCGCCGATGCCAAATTCTTTATTGAAGAGCTGTGCGAGCTCGCCGATCGTCATCCCATGGCGCATCGGAATGGGAAAGAGTCCGACAAACGATTCCCAACCGGGCCGGAGACAGGCACCCTCAACTGCCGTACCACCAATCGGATTCGGACGATCGCAGACGATGACCGGAACGCCGTGACGGGCGGCCGCCCTCATGCAGTTCGCCATCGTATAGATGTAGGTGTAAATGCGCGCCCCGATGTCCTGCAGGTCTACAAGGAGCACGTCGATGCCCCGCAACATCTCAGCCGTAGGCTCGCGAGTCTCGCTGTAAAGCGAGTAGATGGGGACCCGCCGCCGCGCATCATCGCGGTGGGGCGTTTCCACCATGTTGTCCTGCACGTCTGACCGGAAACCGTGCTGCGGGCCGAAAATGGCCGCCAACGTGACCCCTTCAGCCGCCGCCACGCGGTCGATCACGTGCCGGAACCCCCGATCCACGGACGCGTGGTTGCAGACGACGCCGACGCGGGCGCCAATCAGCCGGGTGGTGGAGAGGAGGAGATCCGATCCGAGACGAATTGTTGCGAGCATTCTCTAAAGAAGTAGCACGTTGCGACCGATAGTTGCGGCATGCTGTATCGGCAAGTTCTTGCGGCAGCTCTGCTTGTCGCGGTCGCGTTTCCTTCGACAGCCGCTGCCCAGGATCAACAGCGCGGGCGCCTCTTGTGGCCCACCATTGCGGCGAGCGGTGCCGCGACGGCCGACTGGATTACCACGTACCACGCGCTCAAGTTCTACAAAGTTCGCGAGCAGAATCCGCTGCTGAAACCGTTCGACCATGCCCCGATGCGGATGGTATCGGTCGGTGGCCTCATTGACGTTGCGGGGCTCAGCGCATGGAACATGACGATGGGACCGAAGCACGACAAGCTTGCCGCCGCGGGCCTATGGACGATGACGGCGTTTCGGGTCTACCTCGCCGTCCACAATCATCTCAACGAGCACCGAGCCGAACGGCGGTAAATCCCAATCCCAAATCCCAAGCTCCAGATTCCAATCGAAATCCCAACATCACCACGGTCATTGGGATTTGGGATTTGGGATTTGGGGTTGGGGATTTTCTTCTTCTTCCCAGCCTCGTCGCTTCAGCGATTCTCGCAAGGCTCTTGTCCGCGCCAGCGCACGCGGCTCCATCTCGAACGGCTCCGACAGAATGACGCCGGCAGGCGACTCCAGGCGTAGTTCCAGGCCGTTGACGTCGCGATACACAACGCACCTGAGGTGCTGGTTGTTGAACGTCAGGTTCCAGAGGGTCGAAATGTAGCCAACGGATGTGAGCGTCACGGCGGGCTATTATCGCCTTCAATGGCCTGGCTCGGGCGGTTCATTCGTGACTTCGTCGGGCATCTGCCCGGCGGCCGGCGCCTTCGCGTTGAACTTGAACAGAGCCGCCGTCAGCGCGACGTGCTCTCCGAACGCTTGAAGCGTTCTGAAGGGCAGCGCCACAAGCTGCGGCGGCGCCTCGAGGCGCGGCGCCAGCGCATGCGCGCAGTGCAGCCCGATGACGCCGTGCTCGAACACATCCTCCCCTTGCGCCACGCGGCGATGCTCGCGGCGAATCACGACGGCCGGAAGGCACGTGAGGCAGCGTTCGAGAGCCGCAGCACGTCGTATCGCGAGGCGCTCGCCGACGCGGATAGGCCGCCAACCGGCGCCGAGCGCACCGCCGTATCCGGTCTGACCTGGTGCCTCCCCGCCGAAGCGGATGATAGCGAAGGGATTGCACATCGCCTCACCGTCCGGCGTCGTCTACCGCTCGCCGAAATTCTCCAGACGCGCGAGCTCGCCGTCGGGCGCGCGATGATCGATATTGGCGCGAATGTCGGGACGACCTCGATTCCGCGTGCCCTGCTTGGCGATTTCCACTGGGTGTACGCGATCGAACCGGATTCCCTCAACTACGCCTGTCTCGTGCGGAACATCGTCGCCAATGGAGTCCGGGGGCTCGTGCTTCCAGATCGGGTCGCGATTGGCGACGTCAATGGTGAGATGACGATGCGCGTGCGGAGAAGCGGCACGCACCATCTCGTGGCGCAATCCCAGCATGTCAGTGAAGAGGAACGGATCGTTGTCCCGTGTCTGACGTTGGACACCTGGGTGGATCGAATGGGGGTGGATCTGGCCGACGTCGGCTTCATCAAATCCGACACGCAGGGCTGGGACGCGCGGGTGCTGGCCGGTGCCGCACGCGTGCTCGCGGCGCGGCATATCGCGTGGCAAATCGAGTTCAGTCCACCAATGCTGGAGCGTTCGGGCAAGTCGGCGGACGATCTGTTCCGTCTACTCGAAGGTCACTTCACGCACTTCATAGACCTGCGCCGCGAAGAGGGTGCCCGTGTCCGTGGTACGAACGAGCTGCAAACATCGCTCGACCATGTCGGATCGGGCCGGCGCCGTTACACGAATCTTCTTCTGTATAACGCGTCGACATAGTGGTGGTTCAAATCACAAATCACAAATCGCAAATCGCACAACTCACTGCGCGGCGTTGGATGCTGAAGACGCTGAGAGGCTGAGACGAGTCACCCCTGCGGGCCGCCACCGCTTCCAGTCGATTCGCGCGCGTCGCTGCTCCGCTTCAACGCGGCTCACATCGGTCGTGCCGAAGCAGCGTTGCACGGCGTCACGCGCCAATGCATCCCCGGATCCACTCCGCGCGGACGCGACGGCGCGGGCGGCGTTCTCGGTCACGTTGCACTGCCGTCCATCCGATGACGTCAGCCAATACGATGTCGTGGATTGCGACTCGTACGCCTCCGGGCTGTCATAGGTGTTCGAATACATTCCATAGGTCGATACAGCTGGTCCTGCCTCGAGGCTCAGTGCCGACACAATGAGTTGCTGAGCGATCAAGGCAATCACGATGAACGGCTGCAGCCTCATGCGACGAGCGCCAGCATGGGAGGTGTTGGCGGCCTCAACCGTCGAGCGTGAGGCGAACCGATGCCATGGCAGAAATGAAATCAACAGCAGCCACCATGCCGGCCAGAACAGCCCCTGGAACAGCGCAAAGCCGCTGAGCAGCGCGACGCCAGCGATCCCGGCGATGGCGCGATATCGGTACGTGCGGGCGAACGATCCGAAGACGATCGCGGATTCGATGAGAATTGCGCCGAAGGAGAGCGCGACAGCGAGTTTTGGATACAGACCGACTCGCAACCCCCAGTCGAGAGGCGCGGAGGCTGC
>Ga0310810_10001245_pt1 | contig 26466 bp, 18 predicted proteins | sample NCmetagenome_FD_207641 | JGI IMG/M metagenome (GOLD analysis project Ga0310810, IMG submission 207641) | Soil microbial communities from experimental microcosm in Duke University, North Carolina, United States - NC | ecosystem: Engineered > Artificial ecosystem > Soil microcosm > Unclassified ...
CTCGGCTCGCCCAGCAGCAGCTCGACCAGCGCGGTGTCGTCCAGGGCGGTGGGCGAGACGGCCGCGCCTGACCCGTCGCGCAGCGCAACCAGACGGCAAATGGTGTAGTCCTCGGCGACCGGGGCGATCGCCGGCCGGACAATGCCGGGCGCGAGCTGCGACGTCAGCAGCGCGAGGGCGGGCCCGAACACGCCGGCCAGATCCGCCCGCTCGAGTGCGCGCGCGACGCCCACCAGGTCGGACCACGGGGCGCCATCGGGCAGGTCTACCCGCAGCCGGAGCGAGATTACCCCGAAGTCGTAGCAGCAGGCGCTCATTTGGGCGGCGGGCCAGGGGCGATCGCCAGGCAGCTCAGCCGGGCCGAGGGTCAGGATCAGCGGCGGCTGGGCGATGACCAGCGCCTTGGCCTCGCCGCGCGTCGGGCGGCTCCGGCCGGTGGCTTGACCTTCGGCCAACCGGGCCGCGTGCTCCAGATCCAGCGCATACCCCACGTCGTACAGGCGGTAGGTCACGACGGCCCCTGCGACTCTCGGGGGGGCAACGCGGAGATCGGTGGGCTGGGCAGCATTCATCCAGAGAAGGTGCGGGCGGCCGGTCGCGCTCGCCAGACCGGCCCTGGGGCTTGGGGTGTCCACGGCCGATTCGCCAGCCTCAGTGAGCGCCGCCAGATTGGACTCCATGCTGATCGTGCCCCATTCCCGGAAGCGCACCCCCGTCCCGCGCAGGCTGGCGGGTGGCGTGGCGCTGCTTGGGCTGGTGTGGGTCGGGGCACGTGGCGCGGGGCCGGTGCCGCCGGTCGGTCCGCTGCTCGATCCGTGGCGCGGAGCATGGGGGCTCGCGGCCACGGCGGATCTAGCGCCGTCGGCCGAAGACTCGATTCCCGGGCTCGGCGCCGACGTGCGGGTCGTGTATGACGACCGCGCGGTGCCGCACATCTTCGCGGCAACCGAGCTCGATGCGATCCGTGCGCTCGGGTACGTGACGGCCCGCGACCGGCTGTTCCAGCTCGACCTGCAAGCCCGCGCCGGCGGCGGCACCCTGAGCGAGCTGCTGGGGCCGGCCGCGCTCGACGCCGATCGGGAGACCCGCGAGCTCGGCATGGCGAGGGCCGCCGAGCATCTGGCCCGCGATCTCCCCGACGCCGGCCCCGAGCGGGCCTCGATGGAGGCTTTCGCCGCCGGCATCAACGCCTACATCGACCGGATGCCCGGGCGTGATCTCCCGCTCGAGTACCGGCTGCTCGGCCGGCGGCCTGCGCATTGGAGCCCGATCCGCACCGTCCAAGTCCTGCTGCGGATGGGGTACACCCTCACCCGGAGCAGTACCGAGCTCGAGTATCTGAGGGCCGCCGCCGTCGTCGGCGACTCGGCCGCAGCGGCGCTCTTCCCGCTCCACTCGCCGATCCAGGAGCCGATGCAGCCCGCGGCCGGCGAGCCCCGGCGCATCCCGCTCATCCTGCCGCCTCCCGGAGCGCCCGATACGGCGGCCGCGACTGCGCTCGCGTTCATGCCGCGCGAGACCATTCGGCGCGAGCTGGGCAGCAACAACTGGGCGGTGGCGCCCGGGCGAACCCGCGACGGCGCGGCGCTGCTGGCCGGCGACCCGCACCTCGACCTGACGCTCCCTTCGATCTGGTACGAAGCGCATCTCGTGGTGCCCGGCGCGCTGGACGAGTACGGGGTGACCATCCCGGGCTTGCCGGCGATCGTCATCGGGTTCACCCGGGACGTGGCGTGGTCCTTTACCAACGTCGAGGCCGACCTGATGGACCGGTGGGCCGAAACGGTGGACGACCCCATCGCGCCGCGGCGGTATCGACTCGACGGTGCGTGGGTGCCGCTCGAGCTGCGGGCGGAGATCTACCTGGGACCGACGGGCGACACGATCGCCGTGGACACCCTCCGCTTCACCCATCGCGGGCCCATGCGGCGGGTGGGCCGGGAATGGCTGTCGCTCCGGTGGACCGCGCTCGAGGCCGGCGGCCACTGGCAACTCTTCAGCCGGGCCGCGCGCGCGCGCACCGCGCGCGAATGGCTGGACCTCATGAGCGCGTACCGCTCGCCACCCCAAAACATGCTCGTCGCCGACCGCGCGGGCACCATTGCCATCCGGTCCACCGGCCGCTTCCCGCTTCGGGCAGGGATCGGGCGAGGGGATCGCGTGCTCGACGGCTCGACGCGCGCGACCGACTGGACCGGTGACTGGACCGTCGCCGAGTACCCCCAGTCCTTCAGGCCGGCGCAGGGCTTCCTGGTCTCCGCCAACCAGGAACCGCAGGATCCGCGCGATCAGCCTCACTACCTCGGCAGCAACTGGGTGCTGCCGTGGCGTGCGCTTCGGATCAACCAGCTGCTCCGCGCCGACGGCGCCGTGACGCCGGAAACGATGCGCGACTGGCAGACCGATCCCGGCAGTCCCCGCGCCGATACGTACGTCCCGTACCTGTTGCGAGCGGCCGCCGCCCGGCCGGTCGACAGTCTGGTGCAGCACGCCGCGAAGCTGCTTGGCGCCTGGGATCGTCGGTACACCTTGGACAACGAAGGCGCGGTCCTGTTCGAGGCCGTGGCCCGGTCCCTCACCGCACGGCTATGGGACGAGCTGCCGCCCGAGGCGACCCCTGGCTCGGCGGCCCTGCTCGTACTGCTCGACGACCCGACGAACCTCTGGTGGGACATGCGAAGCACTTCCGGGCGCATCGAGCAGCGAGACGACGTCCTGGCCGACGCGCTGGCGGAGGCCTATCAGACGACCGTGCGCACCTACGGTCCGGCGGAATCCGGAGGCTGGCGCTGGTCCGCCGTGCATCGCGTCGACATCTGGCACCTCCTCCGCCTGCCGGCCTTGTCGCGGCTGGGCCTGGCCGTGGCGGGCGGACCTTCCACCATCAGCCCGTCGAGCGTGACCGGGGGCAGCGAGGGGTCCAGCTGGCGCATGGTGGTGGAGCTGGGCAGGGACGTTCGAGCCTGGGGGACCTACCCCGGTGGCCAGAGCGGCAATCCCGTGAGCCCGCGCTACGACGATCGTCTGGACCAGTGGGCTCGCGGCCAGCTCTCACCGCTGCGCTTTCCCAGGACCGCGTCGGACCTGCCGCCGACGGCGGTGCTGATGCTCAGGAGAGGACAGTGAAGCGGGCGGTCAGAATCGTGGCCTTCGCTTCGCTGGCGGCCGGCAGCACGGTCGCAGTCGGCTGGTGGGCGGTGCCCATTCTGGCCGCCCTATGGGTGCGAGTACTTCCTTTCGACCGGCGGCCGGTCCGCACCACTGCTCTCGGCGCCGCCCTGGGTTGGCTGCTTCTCATAGGTATCGCCGCCCTGCACGGCCCGGTGCCGGCACTCGCGGCCCGACTCTCGGCCGTGCTCGAGCTACCGCGTTGGGGATTCCTCGCCGCGACGCTCCTCTTCCCCGCCCTGCTGGCCGGCACGGCCGCGCTCCTGGTGAAGCCCGCGTCCATCACGTGACCCACACCACCTCATCGGCGCGTGCCCCGGCTGTACCATGGCCAGGTGCGAACGGCCGAGGGAGGCGGAATGAAGGTCATTCTCAAGCCGGTGGGGGAGCAGGTCCTCGTGATCACCGGCGCTTCCAGTGGAATCGGGCTGGCCACGGCGGAGATGGCCGCCCGTCACGGCGCGCGCGTGGTGTTGACGTCGCGCGACGAGGTGGATCTGGAGCAGGCCGTCAGCCGGATCCGCGGCGTGGGCGGTCAGGCGATCCACGTCGTGGCCGACGTCGCCGACTTCGACGCGATGAAACGGGTGGCCGCAGCCGCCGTGCGCGATTTCGGCACCTTTGACACCTGGGTCAACAACGCCGGGGTCTCGATCTACGGCCGGCTCCAGGACGTCGGCCTCATGGATGCCCGGCGGCTGTTCGAGACCAACTACTGGGGCGTAGTTCACGGGACTCTTGCCGCGCTGCCCCATCTCAAGGCGAAGGGTGGCGCGCTCATCAACGTGGGCAGCGTTCTGTCCGATACGGGCTATCCGCTGCAAGGCCACTACACCGCGAGCAAGCATGCCGTCAAAGGATTCACCGACTCGCTGCGGGTCGAGCTCGAGAGCGCCAAGGCGCCCGTGTCGGTCACCCTGATCCAGCCCGCCGCCATCGACACGCCGTATCCGGAGCACGCCAAGAGCTACCTCGGCGTCGAGCCCAAGCATACGCCGCCGGTCTATGCGCCCGAGGTGGTGGCGCGAGCGATCCTGGCCTGTGCCGAGCGTCCCGCCCGGAACGTGCTGGTGGGCGGCGGCGCCAAGGTGCTCAACACGATCGAGCGTTTCGCCCCGAAAATGGGCGACCGGTTCAAGGAGGCCAGCGCCGAGGGCCAGCGCAGCGATCGGCCCGCGCGGTTCGAGGACACCCTGTTCAGTCCGCGCCCGGGCGATGCCCGCGTGCGGGGCCGCTACGAGGGCCGCGTGATGACCTCGAGCGCCTATACCAGCGCTCGCTTACATAGGGGACGGACGCTGCTGGGCCTGGCGGTCGTGGGCGCCGCGGTCGCGCTGCTGGATCGCGCCGGGGTTCTCGGAGGCGAGGACTAGGATGTCGGCGGCCGACTTCATCCCGGCGCGCCCGACGCTCGAGCGCCTGCGCGAGGCGGCGGCGAGCTGCCGCGGCTGCGACCTCTGGGTACACGCCACCCAGACGGTCTTCGGCGAAGGGCCCCGGCACGCCGAGGTGATGCTCGTGGGCGAGCAGCCCGGTGACCAGGAAGATCGCCAAGGGCATCCGTTCGTGGGCCCCTCGGGGCGACTGCTCGACGAGGGGCTCGAGGCCGCGGGCATCGACCGCCGGCAGGTCTACGTCACCAACGCGGTCAAGCACTTCAAGTTCGTGCGGATCGAGCTGACCAAGCGGCGGCTGCACAAGAAGCCGTCTCCGGGCGAGGTTCGTGCCTGCCGGCCGTGGCTGGAAGAGGAGATCCGGCTGGTGCGTCCTCGGGTGATCGTGGCGTTGGGCGCGACGGCGGCGCAGGCGCTGCTCGGATCCAAGTTCAAGGTGACCGAACAGCGCGGAAAGCTGGTGACTTCGGACTGGGCGGGGGCCGTCGTCGCTACGGTGCACCCCTCGGCGGTGCTGCGGGCGCCGGCCGACGCCCGCGAGCGGGCCAAGGGGGAGTTCTTCACCGACCTGCGCCGGGTGGCGCGGATGCTTCACGCGGCGGTCGCATGAGCCGGCGAGTCGCAGTGCAGCTGGCATTCCTGGCGTGTGCGTGGAGCTGGGGATGTTCTCGAGACCGAGACCGTGAGGTCATCGCGAGGGACACCGTGTCCCTCGCGCCGCTGGCGGATTCGGCGGCCTCCCAGTCGCTCGGCGACTCGGCTCACCAGTCACGGGCGGGTGCCCGTCCGGGCCGATTGGCGGAGCGGGCAACGGCCACCCGCGCCGACTCGGCGCGCCGCGGTGGGACCGAGCATCGCCGGATCGGCCCCCCGGCTCGGAAGCGTGCGGCGCCTGCCGGCTCCGACTCGGCGGTCCACGGCTACGCCCCGGCCACCGACTCCACGGCCGCTCTGCCCGCGGACACCGCCGCGGCAACTCAGCACCACGTCGCCGCGATGCCGACGCCGGACAGCGCCGTGGAGCGCGCACCCAGCGACACCTCGGCCGTCGGCCGCGCCGCCGTCGGCGATTCGATCATCCCAGCCGCCACGCCGGTTGTCCCGGCGCCCGACTCGGCCCCGCGGGAGCCGCGTGACTCACCCGCCTCACCGGATCAGACCGACTCATCGCCAAGCGCCACACCCGTCCCCGTGGGAGCGACCGCGTCCCCCGATGCGAGCGGGTCGCCTCGCGCGGCCGACTCAGGGGGCGCGACCGACTCAGCTGCTGCGACTGAATCCCCGGGTGCGACCCAATCACCCGGTACGACCGAATCAGCGTCGCGGGCGCACGTCGCGCGAAACGCACTCCCCGTCGGCACCCAGATTCGAGCTATCCTGGACGACTCGATCACCTCGCTCCGGAACAGCGTCGGACAGCGGGTCTCTGCAGTCGTGTCCGGCGACCTGCGGGCAGCGGACGGCCTGGCTGTGCTGCCGTCGGGCTCCGTCGTCCACCTGACGATCGATCGGCTGGCGCCGGCCCGGACCCGGAGTGCCAAGGATGGCGAGCTGGTGCTGCGGGCGGACAGCATCGTGGCCGGCGGACACGCTTACCCCATTGACGCGGCGTTGCAGGCGATTCCCCACGAGCTGCGGGGACGGGGGGTGACTGCGGGCGAGGTGGAGAAGGTCGGGGCCGGGGCCGCGGCCGGAGCGGTCGTGGGCGGTGTGGTCACCGGAAAAACGAAAGGCGCGGTGGTTGGCGGCGCGGTGGGGGCGGTCGGCGGGGCGGTCGTGGCTGCACAGACGGCCAGCCGAGACGTAGTGGTCGCCCCGCGGACGCTCATCACGCTGGTGCTGCGGTCCCCGGTGGTCCGGGTGGTGCCCTGAGGCTACCGACCGCGTCCGGCGCCACCGGCGCCGGACGCGGCCAGGCTGCTAGTTCTCTTCTTCCGACTCCCGCATCGCGGCCACGGCCGCGCTCACGTCGCACGCCAGCGTCCGCTCGCGCCGCAGGGTCTCGACCACGGCTTCCGCCTGCTTGATCTGGAAGGTGAGCGCGCCTGAGCGCTCGATCACGTGCTCTACCACCGCGCGTTGCGCCTGGAGCGCGTCCACCGTGGAGCGCACCTCGAGGGCCAGCGCCTCGGCCCGCGCCAGCCGCTGCTCGGTCCGCTCGAGCTGGCGGCGGCGCGCCTCGAACCCGTGCAGCGACTCCTCCGCCGACTTGAGCTGGGCGTGGGTCTCCTGCAGCAACTGGTAGGTCTCCTCGATCTCCCGGCGTGAGCCGCCGATCGTCTGGGCGTGCTCCACCGCGCGATCGGCGAGGTCGAAGACATGCCGTACCTGCGCCTCGAGCGCGTCCACCGCACCCTGGCGCGCCAGCGTCTGCTCGAGCCCGCGCGCGGCCTCCGTCTGGGCGGACTCCCACTGGGACAGCAGCCCCTCGAACTGGGTGAGCTGGCGCTCGATGGGCTTGAGCGTGTCGGCGCGCTTCGCGAGCTCGCCGGTGAGGCGATCGAGCCCCTGCGCCTGCTGATCGGCCTTCTGCAGCGTCGCGCCGATCTTGCGCGACACATCCTCGAGCTTCTGCGCCGTCTCGGCCGATTCCTGGCGGAGCGCCGAGGCCCGGTTGAGGTGCTCCGTGGCCTTGTCCAGCGCGCCCTGGCGCTGCTCGAGCTCCTGACCCAGCATCCGGATCCGCTCCTCCAGCTCATCGAGCTGCGTGGTGCGGGTCTCGAGCGCGCGCACCGAGCCGTCCACCGCGTCGAGCCGGCGCTCGGCGGCAGCCACCGAGGCGGCCACGTCGGCGATCGTGTCGGACACCCTGCCGGCCTCGTCGGCACGGGCGGCGAGCTGGCCGAACCGTCCCTCGGCCCCTTCCATCCGAGCCTTGAGCCCTTCGGCGCGCTCCTTGAGCTCGGCGCCCACGGTGCCGAGGTCGCCCAAGCGGCGCTGCATCTCCTCCACCATGCCGCGGCGCGACTCGATGTCACTCATGGCACCGCGTACCTCCTCGACGTCGGCCCGGATCCGCTCGACCGCGGGCTCCATCGACTGCAGACTCTTGACCTGCTCCTCCACCTTGCGGGCCCACCCGTCGGTCGTGGTGAGCCAGCTCTGCGTCTCCGAGTGGCTCTCGCGCACCCGGATCATCTCCGCCTGCGCCAGCCGCATCTGCTCCAGACCGTCCGCCATCATCTCATGCGTGCCCTTGAGGGTGGCGAGCTGGCGCACGGCCTCATCGAGCTGCGGCTTCAAGACCTCGATCCGCTGCATCCGCTCGGCGGTGTCGCCGGCCAGCGTCTCGAGGTGCTCGGCGTTCTCGCGCATCACGGCGATGCGCCGCGCCTCTTCTGCCTGACGCGCCAGCTCCTGGGTCAGCGCGCCGGCCTGCTCGGTGAGGCTCCGGACCTGGGCCTGGACCGCCGCCGTGCCCTGGCTGGCGGCGTCGAGCACGGCGAAGCGGGCCTCGCATTCCTTCACCGCCGAGCGCAGGTCGCCGACCCGCTCGCTCACGGCGTGCAGCCCACGGTTCTCGAGCTCGAAGCTCTCGCTGCTCTTCCGCATCTGCTCGCGCACATCGGCCAGCGCCTGGCGGGCGGCCTGCTGCGCCGTCTCGGCCTCCTGCTGCGCGCCCTGCAGCTCCTCGTTCCGGGCCATGACCTTCACATGCAGTGCCTGCACGTCGGCGATCTTCGCCTCGATGGCGCTGAAGCGTCGGATCTGCTCCTCCTGGCGTCGGAGCCAGGTGTCGAGCTCGCGGTCCATCACGGTGAGCTTGCTGATCTGGCCGGCGGCCCGGTCCACCGCCTCGCGCTGCTGCTCGAGTGAGGTGGTCTTCTGGGCCAGGTGGTCGGCGAGCGACTTGAGCACGGCGAGCTGGTGCTGAACCCCGGGGATCGCCTCGGTCGCCTGGGTGAGCGGGTCGAGCGAGCGCTCGACGCCCTGCAGCCGGCGGGCGGTCTCGTCCAGCCGGCCGAGCGCGGCCTGGTGCTCCTGGTCGATGGCCTCAAGGCGGGTAGTGGTCTGGCGGTGGGCACTCAGGGCGTCGTCATGCTGGCCGCGGATCCGGCCCACGCCCTCGACCATCTCGGCAATTTGGCCGCGCAGGGATTCGGCCTCGCTCCGGAGCGCCGAGACCGGGCCCTCCATGCTCAGCACCCGCTCGACGTCTTCCCGAAGCAGCAGCGCGCCCTCGACCTTCTGCCCCAGGTCGCCCATGCGACCCTGGATCCGGTCCATTTCCTCACCGGCCGCGGCCAGCCGCTCGGCCTGCTGCTGGGCCTCCGCCAGCCGGGAGCCCAGCGACTCGAGCTCCTGGACCTGGCGCTCCACCGTGGTGCACCGCTCGCGCAGCGTGTCCAGCTCGGCCGACCGCTCCATGATCGGCGCCAGCTGGCGTAACTGCTCCACCGCGGTCTCGGCGCGACGAACCATGGCTTCCAGCGCGGCGGTGATGTTCGCCCCGTTCTCATTGACGGCGACTAGGGCGTCGTCATCGCGGCGGCGGCCTTTCAGGAACGTGACCATGGCTCACTCCATTGAAGAGCGCGGAAGCTTCGCATCGGGGCGTATGGGCGCGCAGTGAAGAAGACTTTGACACGCGGGCGGACCAGCCCCCCGTCTGCAACGGGTGTGCCCAATTCGGCGGCGCGAGCGCCGGTCGGCGCGCCGTCGGCAAACGGCCGTGCAAGCGTCTGCGGGAACGCAGGATGGCAATGGGGATGCCGAACGGGTGCAGACCAGGTCACGCGGGCAGAGCACAGGCTGCACCGCGACCTGCCGAACTTGTGGCAGGTCGCGTCAGGCGATCTCTGCGTTCACCGTGACCAGGCTCACGTCGAGCGGACGCACCCCCGCCTAGCTTGGCTCTCGCAACGCGTCTACTGCATCTGGAGGAGAGCATGGCTGACAACCGAACCTGGGACCAGGAAGATCAGTGGTGGCAGGAGAATTTCAGCTCCCGACCCTATGCCGCGGGCTATACCTACGACGAGTTCCGCCCGGCGTATCGCTACGGCTTCGAGTCGGGCCGCCACAACATGGGGCGGAGCTGGAAAGACGTGGAAGGGGATCTCCGGACCGGATGGGACAAGTTCGAGCACCGGTCGCCCGGTGGATCCACCTGGGAGAACATCAAGGATGCCGTCCGCGATGCCTGGCACCGCGTGACCGGCCAGAAGGACCTGGACGTGGAGAAGATGAGCGAGTCCGGCGACACGGCGCGCACCTCAAGGAAGCTCTGAGGGGCTCACCGGAGCGGAGCGGAACGGAGGTACACGAAGGGCCCGGCCGGAACGCCGGGCCCTTCGTCCTTTCGACCAACGGACCTCAGTCCTGCTGCAGGTCCAGCTGTCGCACCGCGTCTTCGTCCAGCGAGAGCAGCGCGGCCCGGGTGTTCTCCTCCAGATGCTTCACGCTCGAGGTGCCGGGAATCGGGAGCATGACCGGCGAGCGGTGCAGCAGCCAGGCCAGGGCGAGCTCGGACGGGGTGGCCGCGAGCCGCTCGGCCACCGTGGCCAACGGGCCGCCCGGCGCCGCCAGGCTGCCGGTGGCGAGCGGGAACCACGGGATGAAGCCGATGCCCTCCGACTCGCAGAAGTCGAGCACGTTCTCGCTTTTGCGGTTGGAGAGATTGTAGAGGTTCTGGACGGTGACCACCGGGGCCAGGCCCTGGACCTCGCGGATCTGGTCCACCGTGACCTCGGAGAGGCCAATGTGGCGGATCTTGCCTTCCTCCTGCAGCCGGGTCAACGCTCCGATCTGGTCCGCCACGGGGACCTTGGGATCGATCCGGTGCAGCTGGAGCAGGTCGATGCGGTCGAGTCGCAGGCGCTGGAGGCTCCCGTGCACCCGCTCGCGGAGGTACTCCGGACGGCCGTCTTCGCGCCACTGGCCGGGGCCGGGCCGGCGGAAACCGGCCTTGGTGGCGATGACGAGCTCGGGCGGATACGGATACAGCGCCTCGGCGATGAGACGCTCGCTCACCTCGGGGCCGTACGAATCCGCGGTATCGATGAAGGTGATGCCGAGCTCGAGGGCCCGTCGGAGCACGCGCAGGGCCTCCGCCGGATCCCGCGGGGGTCCCCAGATTCCTTCGCCGGTGATGCGCATCGCCCCGAAGCCGAGGCGATGGACGGGGAGGTCCCCGCCGATGGTGAACGTCCCGCTCCGATCCGCAGGACGGGTGTCGTCTGCCATGGTGCCCATTCCTTCCCGGATGCCCGCGCGCCGGTCGCGCCAATGGATGGGAGTATGCCCCCGCCGGACGACGGGGCGATAACCCACGTCATCGAACCAGGCATCCGCGTATATTGTTCCACCCTCCTTACGGACCGGTTTTTCGTGCGCTTCCCCCGCTCCATCCGCACGGCCCTGGGCGCGCTCTCGTCGGTCACCGCGCTCGCCCTCGTGCCCATGGGGCTTTCCGCTCAAACCTCGCCGGACGAGCGCGAGGCTCGCGCGATCTTCGCCGAGCTCATCGGTGTCAACACGACCCACGACCATGGCAGCACCACCCAGGCGGTGCGGCTGCTCGCGCGCCGGTTCCTGGCGGCGGGCTTTCCCGCCAAGGACGTGGCGATCGCGGGCCCGCATCCGCTGCGGCAGAATCTCGTTGTCCGGCTGCGCGGTACGGGCGCGCGCAAGCCGATCCTGCTGCTCGCCCATCTCGACGTGGTGGACGCGCGCCGGGAAGACTGGTCGCTCGAGCCGTTCGTGCTGACCGAGCAGGAGGGGTACTTCTACGGGCGCGGGACGACGGACCTCAAGGACATGGCCGCGATCTTCAGCCAGGTGCTGTTGCGACTCAAACGGGACCGCGTTCTCCTGGATCGGGACGTGATCCTGGCCCTCACGGCGGACGAGGAGGGTGGCGACGATAACGGGGTGCGGTGGCTGCTGACCAACCGGCGGGCCCTGATCGACGCGGCGTACGGGATTAACGCCGACGCCGGCGACCCGATCATGCGCGATGGCAAGGTGTACGAGCGGAACGTCGAGGCGAGCGAGAAAGTCTACATGGACGTTCGGGTCGAGGTGCGGAATCCGGGCGGCCACAGCTCGATCCCCATGAAGGAGAACGCGATTTACCGGCTGGCCGCCGCCCTGGAACGCTTCGGCCAGCACCAGTTCCCACCCCGCCTCAACGACGTGACGCGGGCGTACTTCTCCCGTGCCGCCGCCTCGGAGCCAGACACGATCGCCGCGCGGATGCGCATGGTAGGAGAGACCGGTGACACGACGGCGATGCGCCGCCTGTCGGAGGGCTCGCCGTGGCTGAGCTCGGTACTGAGGACCACGTGCGTGGCCACGCGGCTCGACGGCGGTCACGCCAACAACGCGCTGCCCGAGACGGCGGGCGCCAACATCAACTGCCGTATGCTGCCCGACGAGCGCCCCGACGACGTCCTCGAGACGATCCGACGAGTCGTGGCCGACACCAACGTGCACGTGACGATGACGTCGGAGCCGGTGGCCTCGCCGCCGTCACCCCTGGATCCGGAGGTGCTCGAGCCGATCGACAGCATCACGGCCGCTATGTGGCCCGGCGCGGCCGTGGTGCCCAGCATGGACGCCGGGTCATCGGACTGCGTCTGGCTTCGGAACGCCGGGATGCCGGTCTACGGCGTGTCCGGCGTGCCGCTCGACTATGACGACATTCGCTGGCACGGGAAGGACGAGCGGATCCGGGTGAGCGCGTTCTATCAGGGGCTCGAGTTCACCGGGAGGCTGGTACGGGCGCTGGCGGGGAAATTAGGGCGATAGGGCGGCGGGCATCGGTCATCCCGAGCGCAGCGAGGGATGACCCCGGGAAGGCTCACTTCACCACTTCCCCACCCTTCATCACCAGCCTGACCCGGCGCAGCGCGGAGATGTCGCGGGTCGGATCGCCCTCGACGGCTACCAGGTCCGCCAGGAGGCCGGGGGCGATGCGGCCGAGGCGGTCGTCGAGATGGAAGATCCTCGCGTTGACGCTGGTGGCGGAACGGAGTGCAGCCACCGGGGTCATCCCGTATTCCACCATCGCCTCCAGCTCGCGCACGTTGTCGCCGTGCCGGAACACGCCGACGTCGCCGCCGAAGCAGATCGTGACTCCGGCCGCGAGCGCCGCCCGGAAGCTCTCGCGCTTGGCGACGAGGTTGGGCGTGGGGCCGTCGCGCCCCTTCACCCATCCGTCGAAATAGGTCGCGTAGGCCTCCCCTGCGGCGAGCGTGGGACACAGCGCCACCCCGCGCTGGCGCATGAGGCGGAACACCTCGGGAGTGCCGTGATCGCCGTGCTCGACGGTTTCCACCCCCGCGAGTACGGCCCGGCGCATGCCCTCCGGCGACATGGCATGGGCCGCCACCGGGCGTCCAGCGCCGCGGGCGGCGGCCACCAGCACCTCCAGCTCGTGCTGGCTGAAGGTCGGCCGGAGCTCTCCCCCGGGTCCCCAGGGATAATCGGCGTACACCTTGATCCAGTCCGCGCCACGGCCGACCTGGCTGCGGACCACCCGCGTGATCGCATCGTCGCCGTCGGCCTCTTCCGCGCCCTGGGGCGGATCGAAGGCATAGTGGCTGCGCGAGGGTCCGTAGCTGCCGGTGGCGACGATGGCGCGGGTGACGACGATCAGGCGGGGACCGGGGACGATCTTCTGCTCGATCGCCCGGCGGAGCTGGACATCGTTGTCCAGCGCGCCCTCGGTGCCCAGGTCGCGCTCGGTGGTGATGCCGGCCCTGAGGGTAGCGCCGGCGTGGGCCACCGCGCGGGCGATCCGCAGGCCGAGCGGTTCCTTGAGGACCTGATCGTCCCACAGGGTCTCGTCGTACGGGTGCAGGAAGAGGTGCGAGTGGCCTTCGATGAGCCCGGGCAGCAGTGTGGTCCCCGCCAGCGGGATGCGTTCCGCGCCTGCGGGCACGGTCAAGCGGGCCTCTGGGCCGGTCGCTTCGATCTTCCCGCCCCGGACCAGGACGACCCACCCCTCCTGGGGCGCGTCGGCCGTGCCGTCCCACACCGCCTTGGGCACCAGGAGCATCGGCCGGGTGGAATCGGGCGCCGGCGCGGCCTGCGCCGCGCCGCGAGCTGCGGTGCAAGTCAAAGCCAGTACCGTAGTTACGCCTGTGATCATCGATCGCATCGGCCGATCCTTCCTGGTGAAGACCCCGAATCTGGTGCGGGAAGACCAGGTTCCAATCTTGACGGCCCGCGTGACGACCCGTAACGTCGGTCCGTCGTACCCCACCGCAGTCCGCTTACCTCACCCGTCCTTGCCTGTCGGCTCGTGCAGAGGCGAGGTCGCTCAGTTTCCCACTGATGGATGGAGGTAGCACATGGACGCACTCGTCGCGCTGGCGCTCAGCATCGGCATCCTCATCGCAGGATGGACCTACGTCGCGCTGGGACCGGGCGCGCTGCCGGTGTGGGCAGGGATCGTGGCCTGGGGCTGCTTCTTCGCCGCCGGCGGCAAGATCGAGGGCCTCACCAAGACCATCGCCTCCAACCTGAGCGGGGTGTTCTGGGCCTTTGTCGCGCTGACCGCATGGAACCGGTTCGGCGGCGGCGTCCCGGTCCTGTCGGTCCTGGTCGGCCTCGCGGCCGTCGCCATGGTGCTCCAGGCCAAGATCGGCATCCTCGGCTTCATCCCCGGCGCGTTCCTCGGCGCCGCCACCGCCGTCAGCGTCGTCGTGGGAGCGAACGGGACCTGGTCCCGGACCATTCTCGCGCTCGCGATCGGCGCCATCCTCGGCTACCTGTCGGAGATGCTCGCCGGCGCCATCTCCAAGCCTGCCAAGGCCGCCGCGTAGGCGCAGCCGCTCAAGTATACGACGGGCGCGACTCCCGGCTACCGGGGGCCGCGCCCGTCGCGTATCAGCCTACCCGAGCTCGCATCAGGCGGACCCTGAGCCCGCCGTTCTCGGTGCTGAACCGCGGCTCGAGCCCGAGTCCGGTCTGGCCCTCCAACGCCGGATGCGCCGTCAGCATCGCGACCTCCCAGCCGCGGCACTTCGCCCGCAAGACATTTCCGAGCTGTGCGTAGAGATCCCGGAGGCGGGTGCGATCGCCCACGCGCACGCCGTAGGGAGGATTGGTCACGACCCAGCCGGGTGCCGGCGGCGGTTCGATCGCGGAGATGGCCACCCGCCGCCATTCGATGTCGTCGCCGACCCCGGCGCGTGCCGCGTTGGCGGCTGCCGCCTGCACGGCGCCGGGATCCCGGTCGGAGCCCAGCAGTCGCACGGGGCTGGACGGCAGGATCCGTTCGCGGGCCGACTGGCGCACGGCGCTCCACGCGCGCCCGTCGAATCCCGGCCAGTGCTCGAACGCAAAGCCACGCCCGATGCCGGGCGGGATGCATCGGGCCACCATGGCCGCCTCGATCGGAATCGTTCCCGAGCCGCACAGCGGATCGAGCAGCGGCGCGTTCGCCCCCCACCCCGCGCCGGCCAGCATCGCCGCCGCCAGCGTCTCGCGCAGCGGCGCCTTGGCGGTCTCGAGCCGGTAGCCGCGGCGGTGCAGCAGCTCGCCCGAGGCGTCCGCACTGATGGTGCACTGATCGCGAAACAGGCGAACCACGAACTCCTGGGGCGCATGGCGCCCGTCGTCCGAGGCCGCGCCCGACGCTCGGGTGACCACCGCCGCCTGGAGCCGCTCGGCCACGGCGTCCTGATGATAGAGACGCGACTTGCGTGACGTGACTCGGAATTCGACCCGCTGACCATCCCCGACGAACTCACCCCAGGGTAACCCCGCCGCGTGTCGCTCCAGCTGGCGAAATGCGGAGGCGTGGAACGCGCCGACCCGAACCAGCACGCGCGACGCGATGCGGAGATGCAGGTTCGCGGCGTACAGACCGGCGCGGTCGGTGCGAAACCCGACCCCGCCCGGCTCGGGAGCCTCTAGCACCAAGGGGTGTATGTCCTGGAGGGCTCGGAGCTCATCGGCCACCAAGGGCTCGAGACCGGGCGCCGCCACCGCGAAACAGGCCAAATCCTGAGCGGACGCGGTGACGTGGCTCATAGTCGCAATTGCCTGTCGGCGGCAAACTTGGCCCTGTATCTAGGGTCGCACATTCACGCTCCATGCGTCGAGGGTCATGACCGCTCCCGAGACGGCTCCGCAGCAGACCAGTCCCCAGCGGGCACGGCGATGGTTGCGGCGTGCCGGCATCGGGCTCACCGCCGTGCTGGTGATTGTGGTGGCGCTGGTGGGTCTGCTGCAACTGCCGCCCGTCGCGACTATCGCCGTCAGGAAGCTGCTGACCCTCGCCCCGCTCAACCCGGGCAACCGGCTCGAGGTCGGACGGGTATCGGGCAATTTCTTCGGCGGGCTCACCCTCGAGGATCTGCGGCTCCAGCAGGATGGCCGAGAGCTGGCCCGCATCGACCGGCTCGCGGTCCGTTACCGGCTGCCGCAGCTCCGGCCGCCCGACACCCGGCTCGACCAGCTGGAGATTATCGGGGGCTCCATTTCCGCCCACCGGCGGGGCGACCGGTGGGACCTGCCCGACGTCATGCGCAAAGCATCCGACACCACCGGCGGCGGCGGCTTTGCGATCGGAAGGCTCCTCATGCGTGACGTGGCGGTGGCCGCGGAGTTCTCGCCGGACTCGGTGGCCCACGCGCGGGTGCAGGAGTTGGCCGCGCGGGATCTGCGGCTGGGGAAGACCGCGCTGGCCGCGATCGACCGACTGCAGCTCGCCGTGCAGCCACCGGCCAGCGAGCGCTGGATCGGCGTCTCGACCCGCGGCAGCGTGACGGCCGACGAGCTCAGGCTGGATCCGGTCCGCATCTACAGCGAAGCCAGCCAGCTGAGCGGACACATCGTGCTGCCGCGCGGCTTCCAGGACGCCCGCCAGGTGAATCGGGTCGACGTGCGTCTAGCCGCGCGGCCCCTCGCGCTCGCCGATCTCGCCGCCTTCAACCCATCGGTCCCCGCTACCGGACAAATGGAGCTCGACGCCCAGGCCCGGGGCGAGGGCGACCTGATCACCGCTCACCTGGCGGCCAGTCTCGACCGTGGCCGCCTGACGCTGGACGGCGGCACGCGGCTGCACGAGGGCAAGCCCACGTCCTACCGGGTGCACGGCGCAGTGAGCCGCCTCGATCCGTCGCGGCTCCATGCCTCGGCCCCGGCCGGCGACCTCAACGCCCGACTCGACGCGGACGTGTCGGGCGCCCTTTCGAGCGCCGACGGCAGCATGCGGCTGGACCTCGGTGGCTCGCGGATCGGCGGCGTGCACGTGCGGCAGCTCCGGCTTGGCGCGCTGTTGTCGTCCGGGACGGCGGATCTCACGCTCGTCGGCGCGCTCGATTCCGGGAGTGTCAACGCGACTGGGCGCGCCCGCCCGTTCGATTCACTTCCAACCTATCGGTTCTCGGGAACCGCGGTCGGCATGCCCGGCACCGGTGCGGTCGCGCGGGCGCTCGCTGGGGCCGACGGCGACCCGTCCCTCGCGGTGGCCTTTCGGCTGGCGGGCTCGGGCACCTCGCCGGACTCGGGCACGGCCAACGGCCGGGTGGATCTCGCCGCCGTTCGCGACACCGGCGCGCGGCGCGCGCTGGGCCACGCCACCTTGCGGCTGGCCGAGGGCCGCCTGGACGTCCGTCCCGAGATCCTGGCTGGCGGCGGCGCCATCACCGCCGTCGGGCACGTCAGCCTAGGCGACACCCTGGCCTACGAGCTCCGCGACGGCCGCATCGACCGGGTAGACCTGGGGAAGCTCAGCGGCGACACCAGCAGTGCCCCGCTCTCGGGCCGGTTCACCCTCGCCGGCCGTGGCGGCTCGCCGCGGGAGGCCCAGCTCACGGCCGGCCTGCACTTCGACGAGCTGCGCTACGGAGCGCGCCGGGTCGAGCGAGTGGACGCGGTGGCCCGGCTGGACCATGGTCATCTCCGGCTCACCGGCGAGGGCGCACTGCAGGGCGGACGGCTGGTGCTCGAGGCGCTCGGGCGGCCGTTCGACAGCACGGCCTCCTACGTGCTCCGTCGCGCCGCGCTCGAGGGCGTGGACCTGGGCACCTTCCTGGGGCGGCCTGACCTGGCGGGGCCAGTGACGCTCTCGATCAGCGGCGAGGCCCGCATCCGCGGCTCTACGCGCTCGGGCCAGGCTCGGCTCACGGTGGAGCAGTCCCGCCTGGGGCGGGTGGCCGTGGCCGGTGGCACCGCCACCCTCCGTCTCGCCGGCCAGCATCTCGACTACGACGCCAGCGTTCGGACCAACGGCGGCCAGCTCTCCGCCAGCGGCGACGGCACGCCGGGAGCCGCACTGCCGGCCTACCGAATCCGCGAGGGCCGGCTCATCGGGGTCGATCTCGGCGCGTTGCTCGGCCGGCCTGACCTCCGCACGGATCTCAATACCACTTTCACCGCGGAGATCACGGGCGCCGGGCGCGACAGCCTCGACGCGACGCTGGGCGTGGTGCTGCTGCCATCGCGGATCAACCAGGCCGAGCTCACGGGCGGGTCGCTCGACGCGAAGGTGGAAGGGCGGCAGATCGAGGCCAGGCTGCGCGTCCAGGGTCCCGACGCGAATCTCGATGCGTCGCTCCACGGGGCCCCGGCCCAGGCGCGCACCGCGTTCACCGCCAACGGCGTTGTCCGCGCGGAACACCTGGCCCGCTGGACCGGCCGCGCGGACGCCGATGGCAGGCTCGAGGGCCGATTCGAGCTGACGGTCCAGACGGACACCACCGGCCTCCGCTCGGTGGGCGGGACGGTGAACGCGGTGGGAGGCGTGGGCGGGATCCGAATTCCGGCCCTATATGCGGCGCTTCGTCCGGCCGATGGTCAGGTTCAGCTCGACACCCTGGTGCTCCGATCCAACGTCGCGGTGCTCGACGCCGGCGGTCGCCTGCAGCTCCGGCCGGGCCCTGATCCGGGCACGCTTCACCTGGTGGCCAGGCTGGGTGACCTGGGCCCGGTCGCCGCGCTCATGGGGGTGGACACCGCCGGCGCCGACTCGGCGCGCATCAAGCTGGCGGTGAGCGGCCCGGCGCGGCACTGGTTGGTGCAGGGCGCGGCAGAGGCGTACGGTCTGGCCTACGCCGGCAACCTGGCCAACCACCTCACGCTCAGCGCGAAGGCCACGCTCGACAGCAGCAAGGTGAGCGCGCTGTCGGGCGACCTGCAGGTGAAGGACGCCGCGTTCGGGCGGCTGACGCTGCGCGAGCTGAGCGCGGCCGGCGGCTACGACTCGACCCTCGCGCTCGACCTCAAGCTCAACATCGGCGACAGCGTGCGGCTCGCGTCACGGGTGCGCGGCGCGATCACCGCGGCGCGTGACACGGTGCGCGCGGAGCTTCAGAGTCTCACGCTGGACGAAGGCGGGCGGGCCTGGGCGCTGGACCGGCCGGCCGCCGTGGCCCTCCGCCCGCGGGTGGAGGTGGACCATCTCGCGCTCCGCGCGGGCAACCGGAGCATCACGCTCAACGGCGTCCTCGACCGGCACGGTACCAGCGATCTCACGTTGCAGATCACGTCGCTCGACCTGGAGACGCTACGCGCCGCGAGCCTGGTGCCGGTCGGCGGACGGCTCGACGGGCTGCTGCATCTCACCGGGCCCGCGACGGAGCCGCGGCTCCAAGGCGGTGTCGATCTCGCCATCCGGTCGGCCCCTGGGCGCGAGATCGGCACGGTCAGCACCAAGGTGAATTGGACCGGCGCGGGACTCAGGGTCTCCGCCGCGGCCAAGCCGCTCCGCGGCGGGGCTCTCACCATCGACGGCTCCCTCCCCTACCGGTTCACCCTGGCGCCACGTGACACCACCGCGACCATTGGGAGCGAGCCGCTGGCGATGGACACGGTCTCACTGGCCGTGCGAGCCGACAGCTTCGATCTGTCGCTGTTCCAGCCGCTGCTGCCGCCGGACGCCGCCAAGGGGCTGGGGGGCCGGCTGCACGCCGACGCGCACATCGGCGGGACGATCCACGCGCCCCAGGCCACGGGCACGGTGAACCTCGCGCGCGCCACCCTGGAGCTGCCGACCATCCGCGTAACGTACCAACGCGGCGAGCTGGCCGGCCGCCTCGAGGGCGACGCGCTCCGCATCGACAAGCTGCGGTTGCTGACCGGTAAGCGCGAGGAGCTGCTTGCCAGCGGGGCGATTCGCCTGAAGCCACTGAATGACCCTGGCCTCGCCCTCGATGGAACCTTGCGCGACTTCCGCCTGGTCAACTCGGAGCAGCTCCGCACCTCGGCGTCCGGCAAGGTGCAGATCACGGGCACGCTGCTTCAGCCCGCGGTCACTGGGCGAGTGCGGCTGGGCCGGACCGATTTCTTCGTGGGTGCGGGTGCCGCACAGGTGCGGGTCGAGCAGGTCGAGCTTACCCCGGCGGAGCTGCGCGACCTGGCCCGCGACTTCGGCCCCGCCGTCCTGACCAAGGCGGACAAGACGCCGGGTCTCATGGACCGCGCCAAGCTCGATCTGTCGGTGCAGATGCCGGGTCAGGTCTGGATCCGGCGGACCAGCAGTCCCAAGACCGACATCGAGCTGATGGGCAACCTGCGGGTGGCGCAGGAGCCGGGACGGGACATGCAGTTCTTCGGGCACGTCGAACCGGTGCCGAATCGCGGCACGCTCGAGCTCAACGGCAAGCAGTTCCGGCTGAGTGATGGCGACATCAACCTGGCCGGACCGGTGGACTCGACCAAGCTGGACGTCAACGCCTCCTATGAGGTGCCGACGCAGGGCGGCGGCGACGCCGAGGGCGTGCTGATCAACGTGCACGCTCGCGGGCGGCTCGACAGCCTGGCGCTCGATTTCACGTCCGATCCCTCGATGAGCCAGGACGACATCCTGTCCTACATCGTGACCGGCCGACCCGCCTCCGACAATCCGCTGTTCGAGGGTGCGGGGACCGGCGGCGGCAACACCGGCCAGCAGGTGGCCTTTGGCACGCTGACCGGCGCGATCTCCAACGCTGCGGGACAGGGACTGGGGCTGGATGTGTTCCAGATCCGGCAGGAGCCGACTCGCGGGCTCACCCTGACGGCGGGACGGTACGTCGGATCCCGCCTGTTCCTCGATCTCCAGCTGCCGCTGCAGATCGGCAGCCAGAGCCAGCAGACAGCGGGGTCGAACCTCGGCCCCGGGTTCGAGCTGGAGTACACGCTGCAGCGCTGGCTCCGCGCCAGCTTGCGCGGGGGGAGCCTCTCCCCCGGCTTCCTCTTCCGGGCTCGTCGTGCGTACTGAGCGCCGGCTCTCACTTGCCGCGGCCCTGCTGTTATGCGCGACGCCGCTCGCGGCCCAGGACGCGCTCAACCGGGTGGGGGCCAAGACTCAGGTGCGGACGGTCGAGTTTCAATTCGAGGACAAGTCCTCGCTCGACGAGGACCAGCTCCGAAAGAAAATCGCGCTGACCGGCCAGGGCGGCATGGTCGGCCTGCGCCGCCTGCTCGGATTTATCCCCTTCGTGCCGCCGGTCGGAGCTCACCCGTTCGATCCAACCGAGATGGCGCGCGACGTGGTGCGCCTGCGTCACTACTACCAGCGCTCCGGTTTTCCCAAGGCCGACGTGGGCTACCTGGCCAAATACCAGGCGAAGTCGGACGTGGTAAAGGTGACGTACCGGATCGCCGAAGGTCCGCCGCTGTTGGCGGACACCCTCACCTTTTCGGGGACCGATGGCACTCTCATCGTGCCGGACTCCTTGGGGCGGAGCTGGCGTCGGTTCGCGCAAGCCCAGCAGGCGCACTTGGGCCGCGCCGGCGAGGACGAGCGCCGCGCGCTGGCCGACAGCACGGTCCGGTGGTTTCGCGCCCACGGCTATCCCTTTGCCACTGCCGCCACGATTGCGCGAGTGGACAGCGCCGCCAACCGAGCGGACCTCAGGGTCCAGGTGGATCCCGGCCAACGGGCCAGGATCCGACGCATCGACGTCACCGGCAACCGGACCGTTCCGAAGCGCGAGGTGGTCCGCCAACTCGCCGTGCGGCCGGGCGACTGGTACGATGCCCACGCGCTCGAGCAGGCCCGCGAGCAGATCACCCAGATGGACATCGTCCGGCTGGCCTCGGTGGACGTGCCGCGCGACTCCGCCAACGATACCAGCGTGGTCATCGTGCTCGGTCTGGCGGAGAGCCCGGAGCACCTGATCAAGGGCGAGGCGGGGTACATCTCCTCGGGCGGGCTGACCTCGCAGGCGACCTGGACCGACCGGAGCTGGCTCGGCGGGCTCAGGAGCTTCACCGTGGCGGCGACCGCGCAGACCGGCGTGGTGGCGCTCGAGAACCCGGCGCAACAGCTCTATCGGCTCAACCTGACGGCGTTCCAGCCCTACGTCGGCGACCGGCGGCTGTCGGCTGCGGGCGGACCATTCATCGAATACCGCAGCGACCTCCGGGACCGCAGCTGGGCGGTGGGGTTCGAGGGCTCGCTGGTGTGGGCGCCGGCGCCGCTCCGGTCGGTGTCGCTGGGCTACTCCATCTCGCATCGGCGGGTGTTCGACTACGGGCTCGGCGCGGACCTGCCGCCCGAGGAGTACCTGCCGCTGCTCAACCTGGCCAGCGCTGAGTCCGTCGGGTCGCTCGCAAAGAGCCGCAATCAGAGCGCCGTGACGCTCGAGGGCAGCTACGGCCGGCTCGACCGCATCGCCAATCCTCGCAAGGGGTACGTGATCCGGCCCCGCATCGCGACGACGCTTCCCGGGTTCAACACCAGCGAATACCTCCTGATGGACCTCGGCGCCACGGCGTATCTGCCCGTGACCAAGACCGTCGGGTTCACGCTACGCGCCGGCGCGGGCCGGATCTATCCGCGCGGCAAGAGCACCGAGGCACTGGGCTTGGAATCGCCGTTCGTGTCGCTCCTGGGGCTGCACGACGTGACCTTCACGGCCGGCGGCACCCGCGATGTGCGCGGGTGGGGCTCGCTCCTGGTCGGGCCCAAGATCCCTCAGGTGCAGTTGCAGCAGCAGGGGGACAGCACCGTGGTCGTCTCGGACCGGTACACGCCGGTGGGCGGCCTCGCGCGCCTGCTCGGGAGCGTCGAGCTGCACTTTCCCATGCCGCTCCTGAGCGAGGCGTTTCAGCCGTATCTGTTCTACGACGGCGGGCGGATCTGGACGCCGGACAGCCGGTTCGCGCTGAACTCGGGCGTGATCGACGAGGACAAGTACTACCATGCGGTCGGGGTGGGCATCGGCTACCAGACCGTGGTCGGCGCCATCCAGGTCGCGCTCGGCTACAAGCTCAACCCGTCGCCGCTCGATCTGCGGAGCCCGCAGGACGTGGCAAACGCGCTGCGGAACGGGACCCCGATCGAGGCCGCGCCCACCTCGTCCTCGCGCCGGTTCCACCTCCACTTCTCGATCGGCGCCACGTTCTGACCTGGCCCGCCCCACCGTGACCACCGCCACCGCACCCCCCGCCTCGGACGCGCAACGTTGATCGCGGCCGGGCGGATCTTCCTGCTGTCGCCGGCGCACCTGGGAGGCAAGCGGGCGGAGCTGCTGCTGGGCGGCGGCGGACGATTCGCGCTCGCCGAGCGGCTGCGCCAGGGCGAGGCGGTCCCCTTGGGGGAGGCCTTCAGCTTCCTCAGCGGGCTCTATTTCCGCGGGAAGGTGGCCTACGCGCGCCAATTCGCCCGGCCGCCGGCGGGCGTGGCAGGGGTGCAGGTGATCACCAGCAATCGCGGACTCCTCCCGGTCGACACGCCGATGACCGCGAACGACCTGCGCGCCTTCGCCGGCACGGAGATCCGGGCCGACGAGCCGGGGTATCGAGGCCCGCTTCGGCGGGATCTCACGACGCTCGACCAGGCGGCCGCCGCGGCCGGCGATGCCCCCGAGGTGGTGCTGCTCGGGAGCGTGGCGACCGGAAAGTACGTGGACGTGCTGCTCGACGTCGTGGGCGAGCGGCTGCTCTTTCCAACCGAGTTCGTGGGCCGCGGCGACATGAGCCGGGGAGCGCTGCTGCTCCGCGCTGCGCGCGCGGAGGTCGAGCTGGCCTACGTGCCGGTGGCCGGCGCAGTGCGCCGCGGATCTCGGCCGAGGAAGGCGGAAGCGAGCGATGGCGACGACCGCGCGAAGTCGACCCGGGCTTCAAGTTCCGACCCGGACTGAGCATCTCGAGATCCGAGTCGGGAGGCGCTCGGTCGCGCTCACCAACCTCCGCAAGATCTTCTGGCCCGAGGCCGGCCTCACCAAGCGAGACCTGCTCCAGTACTACGCCGACGTGTCGGCCGCGCTCCTGCCGCACCTGCATGACCGCGCCATGGTGATGAAGCGCTATCCCAACGGCATCCACGGGAAGTGCTTCTTCATGAAGCGCACGCCCGCCGCCCACCCGGATTGGCTCGCCACCTGTCCCATCATGCACCGGTCGGCCAGCCTGATCGCGTTTCCCATGGTGCAGGACCTCGCCTCGCTGCTGTGGGTGGTGAACCTGGGCTGCATCGACCTCAACCCGTGGTACGCGCGCTGTGACGACACCGACCGGCCCGACCACTTGCACTTCGATCTCGACCCGGGACCCGGCGTGCCGTTCGCGCAGGTGCGCGAGACCGCGCTCGTCGTGCGCGACGCCCTGGTCGCGCTGGGCATGACGAGCCTGGTGAAGACCAGCGGCTCGACCGGCATGCACCTCTACGTGCCCATCATCCGCGGTCCGGTGCAGAAGCGAGTCTGGACCTTCGCCAAGGGTATGGCCAAACAGCTGGAGCGGCGTCATCCGAAGCTGATCACCGCCGAGTATCGCATCGCCGACCGGCCGCGGGGCCGGGTGCTGGTGGACTACAACCAGAACGCGTGGGGACGGACGCTCGCGTCGGTGTACTCGGTGCGCCCGACCGAGCGCGCGTCCGTCTCGACGCCCGTCACCTGGCGCGAGGTGGAGCACGGGTTCGAGGTGGAGGCGTTCCGGATGGACACCGTGCCGGATCGGGTCCGTCGCGTGGGCGACCTGTGGCAGCCGCTCCTCGCGGCGCGCGGGCGTTTCAGGCTCGAGGACGTGCTGTGAGCCTCCCGCTCTCGTTCCCGTACCCCCCGATGGAGGCCGAGAGCGTGCCCGCACTCCCCGCGGGCCGGGAGTGGCAGTACGAGCCCAAATGGGATGGCTTCCGCTGCCTCGGCTTTCGTGACGGCGAGTCGGTACGCATCCAGAGCAAGGCCGGCAAGCCGCTGGGCCGGTACTTCCCGGACGTTGTCGAGGCGTTGGGCGCGCTCTCCGTCAGGCGCTTCGTGCTGGACGGAGAGATCGTGATCCCGGTGGACGGACGGCTCTCCTTCGACGAGCTGCTGCTGCGGATACACCCGGCGGCCAGCCGGGTGCGCACGCTGGTCGAGGCCCACCGGGCACGGCTGGTCGTGTTCGATCTCCTGGTGGACGAGCGAGGTCGTTCCCTGGTGGGCCTGACCCTGGCCGAGCGGCGCAAGCGGCTCGAGGCCTTCGCCAAGCGCGCCTTCCCCCGCGGGCGCGCCATCGTGCTGTCCCAGGCATCTCGACGCCTGACCACGGCCCGGGACTGGCTCGCCGGCGGAGGTGGCGACCTGGACGGTGTCGTGGCCAAGCGGCTGGACCTGCCGTACCGGTCGGGCGCGCGTGACGGCATGGTCAAGGTGAAGCGGCGGCGCACGGCCGACTGCGTGGTGGGCGGCTACCGCTACGCCTCGAAGGGCGGTGGCATCGGATCGCTGCTGCTGGGTCTCTATGACGGCGACGGGCTGCTGGACCACGTAGGCTTCTGCTCCAGCCTGCCGGCGGCGGAGCGCCGGGGCCTGCGGCAGAAGCTCGAGCGCCTGCGCCAGCCGCCGGGGTTCACCGGACGCGCGCCCGGCGGGCCCAGCCGCTGGAGCACGGAGCGGTCGGCCGAATGGGAGCCGCTGGCACCCCGGCTCGTCGTGGAAGTGGAGTACGACCATGTCTCCAACGACCGGTTCCGACACGGGACGAGGTTCGTGCGCTGGAGACCGGACAAGGCACCAAAGCAATGCACCATGGAGCAGCTGCCATGACCGCGAAGACGAAGCAGCCGACGAGGCTCGCCGAATACCGCCGCAAGCGCAACTTCAGCCGCACCGCGGAGCCCCGGGGCGGCCACCGGAAGCGCGCCACCAAGCTGGCCTACGTGATTCAGAAGCACGCCGCCAGCCACCTGCACTTCGATCTCCGGCTCGAGCTCGGCGGCGTCATGAAGAGCTGGGCCGTCCCCAAGGGACCGAGCCTCGACCCGGCAGTCAAGCGCCTCGCGATGCAGGTGGAAGACCACCCCATCGAGTACAACGCGTTCGAGGGCACGATTCCCAAGGGCGAGTACGGCGGCGGGACGGTGATGATCTGGGATCGGGGCACGTACACCTACGGGGGAGACGAAGACCTGGACCCCGAGGAGGCCCTTCGCGAGGGTTACTCCCGAGGCGACTTCAAGTTCGTGCTCCACGGCAGGCGGCTCAAAGGCTCATGGGTCCTGGTCCGGACTCGCCGGGGCGACCCCAGGCGCGCCCAGTGGCTCCTCATCAAGCATCGCGACGAGTTCGCGGAGCCGGGGACCGAAGTGGTCGAAGAGTACCTGACCTCGGTCGCCACCGGCCGTACCATGGACGAGATCGCGGCCGGCCGGAAGCCCCGGCGGAAGGCGGCCCGGTGAGTCGCGCCGCTGGGTGGCTGCCGCTCGCCCTGGCCGGCGCGGTGGCGTGCGGCGGCCAGGGGCGCGACAGGCCGGCCGCACCCGATTCGACGCTGTTCGGCGACGACCGCGAGCGGCAGGGCGATACCGCCCGCACCGCCCCCGAGGTCGCGCTGCTCGAGCACCTGGTGGACCAGTACGAATCGCTCGATGTAGCCATGGACCAGCTCGCCTCGCCGTCCGGCGGCAACCCCGTGAAGCACCGGGCCTGGAAGGCCAACCGACACGAGGACGACGCCAAGCAGCGCCTGCTCGATGTTCTCCAGGCGCAGTTCGGCGAGCGCTATCACCCGCGGACGCCTGACGGCGCGGCGC
>Ga0310810_10001246_pt1 | contig 26465 bp, 31 predicted proteins | sample NCmetagenome_FD_207641 | JGI IMG/M metagenome (GOLD analysis project Ga0310810, IMG submission 207641) | Soil microbial communities from experimental microcosm in Duke University, North Carolina, United States - NC | ecosystem: Engineered > Artificial ecosystem > Soil microcosm > Unclassified ...
GATTCCCCTGCGCTCGGCGCACGACATTCGACAGGCGCTGAAGCCGATGGGCGTGGCGGTCGACTATCACGAGGTCGAGAGCGGCCACTACATCAGCGACGTCAACGTCGACGTGCTGAATCAGTGGCTGCGGCGTCAGCTGGCGACGAAGTAACCGAGCGAGCGCCATCGGACACAGTGCACGCACCCTGGTCACTGCCCCGGGCCTCGACGACTCGGCCCACGCCAATGCAGCGCGGGAAGGCTGCGGAGGATAGCCGATCGTGAAGAACGTCGAACGATCCGGCCTCCCTTACGCTGCTCGAACTGGCAGGTAGTCGTCTTCGCTGAGCGGCGTCTCTCCGAGATCAGCGAGAACACGGTTCACGCGATCCAAAGGCATGGCTGAAGGCGCTGTGATTTCAACACCGATTGCCTTGCCGTTCTGCCCGTAGTCGATCACGAGCAGACCGTCGGCTGAGGGAACCGTCCTCGCGCTCTTTTCTCCGGTCTGATGCGACAGGTGCAGATACGCGGAAAACGGCTTGCCTTTCCGGTACGTGACCTGTAAGGAACGCTCAGTCATTCGGAGACCTCATACGCGGTGACGACGACCAGGAGCGAGGCGTCGGGATCACGACGGAAACTCGGGCTTGGAGGTCATCGACAATGTCGGATGATATCAACCGCACTTCCAATCCGCGTTGTGTTGGGCATTTCACGGCATCAATCACGAGCGATGTCGCCGCGATTGTCGATCCTAATTCCGGCGTCGTTCCTGTCATCGGCAGCCGGGACGTGACCCGAACCGACCCTGGGGTCGGGGTCCGGGGTCCGCGGGTGGGGTCGCTCACGTCCCGGCTGCTCTCCGGCGCCCGTCATCCGCGCGGCGAAAGACGCCGCGCTCGCAGCAATCGAGGCAGACGCGGCGATTGCCCGCAACATTAACGTACTGCACGACAAATCGGCCCAGCAGCGCGCCGCGATCGTCGGCTTTAGACGAGCGTCATCGAAGCGAATCGGCGAACATGCTTGAGGGGAGATGGTCCCCCCGGCTCCATCACCTCCTCCACCTCCCCCTCTCACTTGTGTCACGCCGACCGCGTGGCTGCTTTGCGGAAGCCGGCAAGGCCCAGCGGTCGCTCGCGTATGAGGCCATGCTGCAAGTACCTTTTTTGATCCCGCCCTGCTACACTGCGAACGTTGGCGGACCACTCTGCGATCGAATGGACTGAGGCGACGTGGAACCCGACAAGCGGTTGCACCAAGGTCTCGCCTGGCTGCGATCGCTGCTACGCAGAGCGGATTACGCATCGCTTTCCTAAGGCGTATCCGAACGGTTTCGATTTGACGATCCGTCGCGCAGCGCTGGACTTACCGTTGCGCTGGCAGAAGCCGCGTACCATCTTCGTCAACTCGATGTCTGACGTGTTCCACGCTGACGTGCCGGAAAGCTACATCGCTGAAATCTTTGACGTGATGCAGCGGGCGCAACAGCATACGTTCCAGGTGCTGACGAAACGGGCGGAACGACTCGCACGAGTCGCGCCGCGTCTGCCCTGGCCGAAGAATGTCTGGATGGGCGTGTCCGTTGAATCGACTGCATACCGATGGCGGATCGACTACCTACGGAGCGTGCCCGCCGCGGTGCGGTTCGTTAGCGCCGAGCCGCTGCTTGGTCCGCTCCACGAAGTCGATTTGACCGGTATTCACTGGCTGATTGCTGGAGGTGAAAGCCAAGCTGGTGCGCGCCCGGCCGAGGAATTGTGGTTTAGAAATCTTCGCGATCAATGCGTAGCTGCCGGCGTGGCCTTCTTTCTGAAACAGCTTGGAGGCCACCCACATAAGCGTGGCGGCGAGGACGCCCTCCTCGATGGGCGACGATGGGTGGAGATACCGATCAAAACCCCAAGTCCCGTTGTCCCCACGGGTCGATTGCCGATACTTTGTTGAAGAAATCGACGGCGCGTTCATGCCGTCCCGCCAGGATCAGCCTATAGAGACCGACGCCCGTGCTGTTCTTCATGACACGCCGCGAGTGACCGATGTGGTTGTATCCGAGGCCGTTCAACTTGACAGCATAGAAGTCCAGCAGTCGCGTCGTCGTCTCATCCGCGGTTAAGTTCTCGCGCTCGGCTTTCGCCGCTACGTCCTTCCATCCTGCTCCGAAAAACGCATCGAAGCGGTCCGGCTCGTCACGCCCGGCCAGCACATCACGAATGTTGCGTTTGATGTCTCCGATTTGGAAGACGATAAACAGATCAATCAAGCGCCCCTCTGTTAGCTGCCCGATCGTCGAGAGAGGCACGTCGAGGCCGAGATTGTCGATGAACGCGAGTCCGAGAATTCCGTAGCCAAGCGAGCCACGTAGGTCCTCGATGACTTTCGGGTGGTTGCAGTCATCGCGGATGACCTGGGCTTTGCCCATCGTCCGTTGCTCGAGAGCGTCCGCCAAGCCGGAATCTGATTCGACGCATATCACTCGTGTGAATGGTTCCTCGCATTGAATGGCACGGAGCGGAGAGCCGCCGAACTCTTCGCCGGTGTCCTCGTCAACGCACCTGCCACAGCCCGCGAGCAGGTCGAGGAAGACCCGGTTGTGCCACCGATTCTTCATCCCGACGTTGAAGAGGTGCATGTACTTGTCGAGGTATTTCAGTTTCTCCTTCGCCCACTGCCCGGAGATTCTGGCTGGCAAACCACCGATCGCAGAGGGCCGGTACCGACTACCCGTCACATTCACCTCTTCGCGTTGAGTCTCCGCCGCTCCCGGCACGCGAGCATCTCGCTACCGGTGCTTGTTCTGCGCGGCACGGACTTCGTGCGTCATGTTCGGAAACGATCGCCGTGGCTTGAAATGTGGCTCACGCGCAGCCTAGCACGCCGGCTCAGAGTAATGATCCACAACGTTGTCGACATCGTGAGCCTGGCGGGCACGCACCCATCGCTGCCGGCCATTGCCTGCGGCTGAACCGATGACTGCCGCTGCTTCGCAGGTCACCGAGCGTCAGTGAAAGCCCTTGAAAAAAGCGATGCCAGCCCTGGTCCGGACATCAAGACGCGACCGTGTTGGGTTGGTCGGGCAGGGTCGTCCCGTCGTGGCGAATCGTCGTGGCGAATCGCCTCGTTTGTGGCCGGCACCTGTTAGGATCGCGAGCAAGATGGTCCCTGCTGGCTACATGGCAAAGCGCGTCGTCGCTCGCCCCGATTGGCTTCCTGCTGAACGCGTCTCCAGCATCTACTCAGTCAGTGGATGCGTCTCTGAAACTTTTGCTGATTACATCAACTTCTGGAAGCACAACGGGTACTGGTTGTTCAACTCACCCGAGGTGATCATCGAGGTCGCACGGGAGAACAACATCGACTTGGCCGAAACGTTGCTGTTCTTCTACGAGGTTCATGAACTGCAGTTCAATTCCGGCGAATGGACGTCCTTCGAGCCCGAGCCGTCGTTTGGCACTGATGTGTCTGTTCCTGCGGCCAAGGTGTTGGAGGGGTACGATGTCGTGACGTTCTACGTGCAAACGTCGCCTGAGTGTTCGCCACTGTCGTGCAACTCTCTCGCAGCCGAAGTCGAAACGAACGCGCGCTGCCTGCTGCAGTCGTTCGAGCAAGCACGAACGCTGCTGGAGGGCGGGTCATTCAACAACTCGGAGCCAGGACCGTACAGAATTTTCGCCGTGTACTCGGTTGCGTGGCCTGGCGGCGCGTGATGCGGCGAGCAGCAACACGAGCGCGTGTCGATTGTCTTGCATCGAGGGCGGCGCGTTGAGCTCACGCTGGCTCGCGTAATCGGCCGAGCTGGCGCAGCAAAGCGGCCAGTCGGTTCCAACTGGCGCCAGTCTGGTCCACCAAATTAAGTCATTTATTATCAATCGTTACAGGTATTAACTGCGGTCTCGATGTTTGTCACTTCGCATTGGGGGCAGGCGGTGATGCCTTCGCAGCTGTCACAGGCGGCATAGTGCTTGACGGCAGATGACGACGACCGTGGTGACGAAATATCCCAGCCGTTCTGCCGTGGCGTGTCATCGGGCGAAGAGCACTGTGGACGTGTGGCTGTTGTTGTCGATTCCAGTGGCCGTGCTGATGACGATAGCCGCAGGTATCGGGTTGTTCGTTCGCGGACTGTACCGGGACGCACCATTCTTCGCGCTCCAAGCCGTCGCGCAGGATTTCATCACGTTGTTTGTCGTCGTGCCGACGCTTGGCGTCAGTGTGTGGTGGACGGCTCGTGGCTCAAGTCGAGCGCGACTCGTGTGGCTTGGTGCCCTCGCCTACATCGTCTACAGCTACGCCATCAGTGTGTTCGTGGTCCGCTTCAACTCGCTGTTCTTGGTCTACGTCGGCTTGTTCGGCTGTGCGCTCTACGCGCTCATTGGCGGCGTCGTCACCACCGACATGAAGGGCATCGCCGAGCGGTTTACTGGTCGCGTGCCGGTCAGAAGCGTCAGTGCGTTCCTCACGCTGTTAGCGGTGTTGTTCTACGCGGTGTGGTTGAGCGAAGCGGTTCCTGCCATGCTCAGAGGTACCGTTCCGCCGAGTGTCCAGCAGAACGGAACGCCGACGAACGCGGTGCACGTGCTCGACATGGCGTGGATGCTCCCAGCGTTTATCATTGCCGCCGTGAACCTCGCACGACGCACACCGCTCGGCTACACGCTTGCCGGGGCCGCCTTGACCTTCGTCGTGTTGCTCGTGCTCGCCGTGCTCTCGATTGTCGGGTTCGCGGTGCGAGCCGGACATCCAGTCGTGGTCCCACAAGTCGCTATCTTCGGGGCCAGTTTCGTCGGCGGACTCGTCCTGCTCGTCTGGTACCTCAAGACGTTGCAGACGACCTTCCGGTGAGGCTCGAGATGCAGAGAGTGCTCGTCATCGCTGCCGCGGTCGTTCTCGTGCTGCACGGCCTGATTCATCTGATGGGCACGGCCGCCTATCTCAAGCTGGCGAATGTGACCGGCATTCCGTACAAGACGACGCTGCTGAACCGACGATGGGATGTAGGCGACACTGGCATTCGTGTGTTCGGCGTGTTATGGACCGTCGCGGCCTTCGGGTTCATCGTTGCGGCCGTTGCGCTGCTCGCCGGTTCGACGTGGTGGCGTTCGGTGCTCTTGGCGATCACCGGGTTGTCGTTGGTGCTCACTGCACTCGATTGGAACGTCGCCTTCGCAGGGGTCTTCGTGAACGTGGCGATTCTGGCGGTCCTGTTCTTCGCTCGCTGACCGGCAGGTCCGCATGATGGCCTCGGGGTCGAATGGAAGCCAGATTACTCCGGCGATCCTCCGCCTACCTTACAGGTCATCGTCGGCGCGCACGAAACGCCACAGCCCATCCCGACACGCGTCTACGACGGTGCCGCAGCGACGCAAAACAAACACCGTCCGAGCGCAGTCTCATGCTCGCTAAAGCGGAGCTTTGTATCTTGGCGGGGTTCGGGGCAGTGACAGATCTCGGTTGGATAGAGGACTTTTCCGCGAAGCTATCTGTCGACGCCGGGCCAGATGTCGCCGTGCTGATTCGACACATTGGGTTCGACGGCCAGGATGCATTCGGATTCGCGTACGGAACGCTCACGAACCACGCCGAGAGCGGATTTGAGGGGCGCGGCGCGTAACGCTAGACTCTGACGTGTCATGTCGACAAAGTCCCCGAAACGTCGGAACTTTAGAGGTCCAATCGGCAAGCCCGGAACACGCGGCCCGAAAGGACTGATCGGACCCGCTCAGCAGGACGACCTGCTTGGCAAGGTGACGACGCATTTCGACGATGTCTATCGACAGTTGAATATTTGGATGACACGGATGGGGCAGATACAAGCTCAACTCGACGTGCTCGCCGCCACCGTCAACGCCAAGCTCGCGAAACGATAACTGACCTCCTGCTCGAATAATCGCCGGCGGCATAGATAACCATCCAAACCTTTTCTGTCGGCCTGCCGTCCAATCTGCCGCCGGTATATACCGATAGGTATAAACTGTCGCGCCATGTCCAGGAGACATCCTTCCGAGCCCGCCGCCTTGGAGCCGCACTGGTTCCAGATCCTGCTTGCCCTGGCCGACCGCCCTCTCTACGGGCTCGGGATCATGAACGAGGTTCTGGAGCGCACCGGTGGACGCATGCGACTCTGGCCCGGGATGCTGTACCGCAATCTCGGACGGCTGACCGACCTCGGACTGGTCGTCGAAGTGGAAGCTCCGGAAGACTCGACGGCGGGCGGCGGGCGGCCGCGGTACTTCCACATCACGCCGGCCGGCCGGCGTGCGTGCGCCGCCGAGGCGCAGCGTCTCGCCGGATTCGTCGAGGCTGCGCGTAAGAAGAAGCTGCTGAAGGTTTGACGGATGTCGAGATTCTCCCGGTCGTTCGTCCGCCTGCTGCTGCATCTCTATCCGTCAGAGGTTCGCGCCCGAGACGGAAGGGCCCTGGCGCAGGCTGGCGTCGCGTGCCTGGACCGTGAGCGTCGCCGAATCGGTCGCGCGGGAATGTTCTACGCGGCCATCCGGCTGACCGTCGACGCGATCGCGGCAGGCGTGATGCTCCGGCTCGACGAACGCCGGCGACGGCACATCGCGCGGCAACACATCCTGGTTCCCGCGCCCAAGGAGGGTTACATGCGCCTGTGGCAGGACGTCAAGTATGCCGCGCGTGGCATGGCGCACGCGCCGCTCTTCAGCGCGATCGTCATCATCACGCTCGCGCTGACCATCGGCGCGACGACGGCGGTCTTCACGGTGATCAACGCGGTTCTGCTCCGTTCGCTTCCGTATGCGGATCCAGCCAGGCTGGTGCTGCTCTATCAGGGGATTCCGGCAGCGATCGCGGGGCCGATCGGGTTTTCGGCTCCTGACTATCTCGCGTTCGAGCGGCGTGCCGGGATGTTCGAATCTGTCGCCGCCTTCCGTAACCGCGAGTACGAGCTGTCGGGGGTTGAGCCGCCAGAGCGGATCATCGTGACCCGTGCGTCTGCATCTCTCTTCGAGACGATCGGCGTGCGCCCGGCGGTCGGCCGTGCCTTCTCGCGCCAAGACGACGAGTCGGGCCGCCCGGTCGCCGTCATCAGCGACGGGCTCTGGGCACGCAAGTTCGGGCGCGATCCCGGCGCCCTTGGGCGGGCCATCATGCTCGATCGCCAGCCGTTCACCATCGTCGCCGTGATGCCGCGCGGCTTCGTTTTTCCGAACCCCGGGCCGCTGTTCAATAACGTCCCGGCTGACGTGTATCTGCCGATCAGCTTCACCGCGCAAGAACGTGGCGCCTTCGGCAGTATGTACGCCAACAGTGTGATCGCCCGGCTGAGGCCCGGCATTGGTGTGCCGCAGGCGGACGCCGACACACGTGCCGTCGTGCGCTCCAACGCGGCGGAGATGTATCCGGCAGCCCTCAGGGACCTTGCGGGCGCCCTCACCGCATCCGTCGTGCCATTGACGGACGAGGTCATTGGCCGCTCCCGCACGTTCCTGTGGGTGGCGTTCGCGGCAGTGGGATTGGTACTGCTCATTGCCTGCGCCGATCTGGCGAGCTTGATGCTGACGCGCGCGATGGGGCGCGAGCGTGAGATCGCGGTTCGCACGGCGCTCGGCGCGAGCCGGGGACGGATCGTGCGTCAGTTGTTCGCCGAATCCGGCGTCCTGGCCGCGATCGGCAGCGCGATGGGACTGCTGGTCGCCGTCTGGCTTTCGCGGGCGCTCGTGACGCTCGCGCCGCCGACCTTGCCGCGCCTGCACGAGATTGGCATCGACGGCCGCATCCTGGCATTCACCGGCACGTTGTCGGTGCTGACGGCTGTCTTGTGCGGCGTGCTTCCGGCGCTCGAGCTCTCGCGTCCGACCACGAGCGACGCGCTCAAAGAAGGTGGTCGCACCACGACGGCCGGCCGCCGCCAGCGGCGCATCTTCGGCACACTGGTCGCCGCGCAAGTGGCGGTGGCGGTCGTCCTGCTCGTTGGCGGCGGATTGCTCCTGCGCAGCTTCTGGCGGCTGATGTCCGTGGATCCCGGCTTCCGCGCCGATCACGTCCTGACGCTCGCCGCCAGCCTGCCGGTGACGGCCTATCTGCAGGGTCCCGACGTGCGGGCGTTCTACACACGCCTGCTGGATGATATCGCCCGGCTTCCCGGCGTCCGGGCCGCTGGTGTCTCGACGGATTTGCCGCTCGCCGTCCGCGATCGTCGCGCTGTCGCCATTGACGGCGAAACTGATGCCACACGCGAGCTGTCGCATGCATTCGCGACCGAGTGGATCATGGGCCGCTACTTCGAATCGCTCGGCATTCCGCTGAAACGCGGTCGCTTCTTCACGGCCCACGACGACGTATCCGGTGAGCCCGTCGCAATCATCAATGAGACGATGGCCCGGCGATTCTGGAGCGACGTCGATCCGATCGGGCAACGGATCGCCTGGGGCGGAGCCGCCAATCACCAGCCCTGGATACGGATCGTCGGCGTCGTCGGCGATGTCAAGCAGGGACCGCTGAGCACCGACACGGTTCCAGAGATCTACACGCCCTGGCTGCAAGCGTCCGACTCCACGCTCGCGGAGAACATCGTCGGCATCATGCGGTCGCTGCGGATGGTGATCTGGACGGACGTCGACCCGGCCGGGCTCGCATCGAGCGTGCGTCAGCAGGTGCGAGCGCTCGATCCGGCGTTGCCGCTGACCGCGATGAGGACGATGGACGACGTCGTGCGGACGTCGGCGGCCGTGCAGCGGTTCAACGCCACGCTCGTCGGCTTCTTCGCGCTCCTGGCGCTGCTGCTCGCGGCGATCGGGGTCGCCGGGCTGCTGGCGACGTCGGTGTCGCGGCGGGCACAGGAGCTCGGCATCCGCCTCGCGCTCGGAGCGCAGCGTGGAACGCTCGTCTCGATGGTGGTGCGTGACGGTATGCTGCTGGCCGCGGTCGGCCTGGCCGCCGGCCTGCCGGCAGCGTGGATACTGTCGCGCGTCCTGTCGGCGCTGCTGTTCGAGGTGAGCCCGCGCGATCCCTTGACGTTCGGCGGCGTCGCCGCGCTGCTCGCGATCGTCGTGCTCGTCGCCTGCGCGGTTCCGGCGTGGCGTGCCACGCGGATCGATCCCTTGATCGTCCTGCGAACCGAATAACCGCGACCCCACTGACGCATTTGCATTGTCGGGCCACCCATGGTCTAATATTAGTGAACATGTTTACTAATAATATGGGGCCAAGAAAACGGGGGCGTCCGCCAGGGCAGACAGCTCAAGGAGCTGAGACGAGAGACCGGTTGTATGCCACAGCGATGGCACTCGTCGCCCGACGTGGATACGAGGCGACGACTCTTCGGGACATCGCCAGGGAGGCGAACGTCAGCGTTGGGCTGCTGTACCGCTACTTCCCGAGCAAACAGGCGGTCATCCTCGCGTTCTACGATGAGCTGTCTGCCGACTTCGCGCGTCAAGCCGCGGGCATGCACCCTGGCCGGTGGCGCGACCGCTTCATCTTCGCGCTGACGACGAGTCTTCGTGTGCTCGAGCCCCATCGGGTGGCACTGCGAGCGCTGGCGCCCGTGCTGGTGGGAGATCCGGACGATGGCGTGTTCTCGGAGCGGACGGCTTTTTCGCGCCAGCGCGTCCAGCCCGTATTCGAGGACGCGGTGGCCGGAGCCAGTGACGCGCCGAAACAGCCACTCGCTGCCGCCCTCGGCCGTCTTCTGTACCTGGTCCACCTGGTCGTCCTCTTGTGGTGGCTCTTCGACAAGAGCTCGCGTCAGCGCGCGACGTCGGCGCTCGTCGCGCTGACCGAGCAGCTTCTGCCGTCCGCCGCGCTCGCGCTTCGTGTGCCGCCCGTTCGGCGGTTCGTAGTTGCCGTCGACGCACTCATACGCGAAGCGTTGTTCGGAAGTGCTGTTTCGGCCTGAGCAAATGAGCAGTCACCAGTTCGCCCCATTCGGGTGGCCGCGCTGGGCGCAGATGTGGACGCTGGCCCTGATCGTCTACACCGGCTGCAAGTGGCTGACGTGGCAGCGGACGTCCATTCGCCATGTCCCGGTTTGGAAGCAGTGTGCGTATCTGTTCGCCTGGCCCGGAATGGACGCGGCGATCTTCCTCGACGAAGGGCCAAGTCCGAATCTCTCGCACTGTCGCGACTCGGAATGGATCGCAGCGACGGCGAAGCTCGTGTCCGGTGTCGCTCTTCTCTTCGGCGTTGCTCGAACGATTCCTCTGCAACATGAGTACGTCGTGGGATGGATCGGAATGATCGGAATCGTCTTGATCCTTCATTTCGGCGTGTTCCATTTACTCTCCTGTTCGTGGAGAAGCCGGGGTATCCAAGCGCGGCCGCTGATGAACCGTCCACTGGCCTCGACGAGTCTCGCCGAATTCTGGAGTCGGCGCTGGAACAGCGCGTTCCGGGATCTGACATACCGGTTTCTCTATCGGCCCTCTGCGTCGCGGCTCGGACCGCGCTGGGGCATCGCGGTCGGATTCCTGTTCAGCGGTGCGATCCACGATCTCGTCATTTCTGTTCCGGCTCACGGTGGGTACGGCGGTCCGACGGTTTTCTTTGCGATTCAGGGAGCGGCGATGATGACCGAGCGCAGTGAATTCGGCCGACACCTTGGATTGGGTTCCGGTTGGTCGGGACGATTGTTCGCGATCAGTGTGTTGCTCGCGCCGGCTCCTCTGCTGTTTCATCGTCCGTTCGTCCTGGGAATCATCGTGCCGTTCATGCGGGCCCTGGGAGCAATCTGATGAATGCCGTGCTCGCGCGCCTGATCTTCGTCGCCGGGGTTGGGCAATTCGGCGTCCTGATCGCGTCGGCCCTTGTGCCGTTCCAGTTGAACTGGCGCCACGAATTGCGCGGCTTGTCGAGGCTGCACCGGCAGATGCATTGGGTCTACGGCGGTTACGTGGTGTTGTCGATCGTCGCCTTTGCGCTGCTGAGCGTCTTCAACTCGCGTGAACTGGCGAGTGGAAGCGGCCTCGCACGTGGTCTCAGCGCATATGTGGCGCTGTTCTGGGGAATTCGCCTCGGCTTGCAGGCGGTCTTTGACGTCAAGGCGCATTTGACCGCCTGGTGGCTCAAGGCTGGGTACTTTGCGCTGACGGTCATGTTCGCCGGATTCACCGTCGTGTACGCGTGGGCAGCGTTGCAGTCCGGAACGCCGGGACGCCCATGAAAGTCGGAATCGTGGATGATCGCGGCTTGCTCGAGGCGACGATGGGTGACGGCCGGCCGCTGCTGGCTCTCGCCGGTGTTCTTCTCGTGGGTTGCGGTGGCTTCGCGGTTTTTCAGGCCGCGACCGGTAATTTCCTGCCGCACGATTCCATCTATCTCGGCATGACTGCACGGGAGCTCTGCGCGCTGCAGGACTGTCGCATCCTGCATTTCATGATTCACGACCGCATTTCGTTCGGCGGGGTCCTCATCGCCATCGGTGTGCTCTACCTGTGGTTGGCGCTGTTTCCGATGCGCAACAGGGAATCGTGGGCGTGGTGGGCGCTTGCGTTCAGCAGTCTGGTCGGGTTCTTGAGCTTCCTCTCGTATCTCGGATATGGGTACCTCGATACGTGGCACGGCGCGGCCACGCTGACCCTCGTGCCGCTCTTCTTCGTGGGGCTGATTCGTTCACGCCGACTGCGCCGCAAGTCGGTCGCGCCGAATCCGGTCGATTTGCATAGCGCGTCTGGATTTGGTCGCGCGCTGCTTCTTCTGTCGAGTATCGGGATAGGTCTCGCGGGTCTGACGATCATGACTGTTGGAATGACGAGCGTGTTCGTCCCGCAGGACCTCGAATTCATGGGCCTGACACGCGTGGCGATCGGCGCCATCAACCCGCATCTCGTGCCGTTGATCGCGCACGACCGCGCAGGCTTCGGCGGCGCGTTACTGAGCTTCGGTGTGGCGATGTTTGGCTGCCTGCGATATGGACGTCCGTCGCGCGCGTTCTGGCAAGCGTTGACGGTTTCTGGAATCGCCGGATTCGGCACAGCAGTCGGCGTACACCCGGCAATTGGCTACCTCAGCGCGGCCCACCTCGGGCCGGCATTACTGGGATGCTTCGTGTTCGGAGCCGGGTTGGCGTTGGCGGCTTTGGATTCAGGCGCACAGGCGTCACTGTCGAGTTCGATCACCGCGCCAGCCCCGGCAGCAGTCCGGCGATGCCGCGTCCGAGCAGCCCGAACGCGGTCGCACTCACCAGGATCCCCATCACGCGCGTGACGACGTTGAGGCCGATCGGGCCAAGACGTCGCGCGATCGGGCCCGCCGAACGGAACGTCACCCACATGACGAGCGCCGTGCCGACGCACACGGCGGTGATGATCAGCAGATCGCGCAGATCCGCAAACGTCGTCGCCTGCACGACGACGGTGGTGATCGTGCCTGCGCCGACGGTCCCCGGAATCGCCAGCGGGACGACGGCGAGCGTCTTCCACTGCTCCTCCGGAACCTCTTCAGCCGACACCTGTTCCTCCGGCGTCAGTTTCAACTCGTCGACGGTCACCATCCGTACGCCGTAGAGGAGCAGGATCAGACCGCCGGCGGCCTGCAGCATCGGCACGCTGATGCCGAGCACGTGCAGCAGCGGACGCCCGAGCCAGGCGCACACCAGCAGGATCACCAGAATGGCGGACGCGCTTTGATTGGCCATGCGGCGCTGAATCCCGGCCGCGAAGCGCCCCGACATCGTCGCGAAGAGCACGGCGGAGCTGATCGGGTTGACGATCGCCAGCAGCGTCGTCGTGAAGAGGACGATGGCCTGCAGGTTCAACGTCCTACAGTATGGCATTCAGACTGACGCGACGAGCCGCGACGCTTTCTATTCGTATCTGAGCGCGATCATGAGGTCGACGGACGTCGCGCGCTGCACGGGCAGGTACGCGCCGCAGGCCCGTCGCCCCGAGCGCGCCCGCGAAGCTTGCCGTCAGGATCGCCCTGGGTTGGGCGATGGAAAGCCGCGTGCGTAATCGTCAGGCGTATCGATATCCCGCGTCACGCCCGGATCGTCGACCTCGACATCCTCGACCGGCACGAGTGCGAAGACCGCCTTCGCGCCGACGGCGGGATCGGCGCGGCGCAGCGCGTCGAACATCGCACGCTTGAAGATCACCGGATGACCGTGCCGATGGCGATGGCACGCGCGGAGGATGGGCGCCGGCGAGATTACGGCGCGCGAGAGGAGCGTGCGCACCGTGGCAGGCTCGACCAGAGGCACGTCGACGAGCGTCACGATCACGGCGTCGACGCCCGCCACGTCGACGGCGTCGAGGCCTGCGACGAGCGACGAGAGTTGTCCTCTGTCGGGATTGGGATTGACGATCGTCAGAGCGCCCGCGGCGCCGACCTCCGCCACCGTCTCGTGGTGGCCGGGGCGCACGACCACGACGGTCTCGACGACGCCAGCCGCGCGAAGCGTATCGAGAATGCGCCGGACGAACGTGCGGTTACCCGCCCGCAGCAGCGCCTTGGGGCGCCCCATTCGGGTCGACGCCCCCGCGGCCAGCACGATCGCCGGAATCATCCGACGATCTTACTGTCTGGAGTTGCCCGATACCCGATATCCCTTAACCGCCGCAGTATTGATAACTGCAGTTGGGTGGGGGATCGCCGACCGATCCGTTGAAGCCCCCGACCATGCCGGGATGAATCGTGCAGTGATACGACTTGCTGTTGCCGATCGCGATCGCGGCACTCGTGGTGCCCGGGGGGATGTCGGCCGTCTGCGCCGAGCCATCATCCATGATCATATGATGCGTAACGGTGTCGTTGTTCTTGAATTGGACCTTCTGAACGGCGGGGTCCACGGTCGCGGGGTTCGGATTCAGCGCCTGGGTTCCGTTCTGTCCCGTTATGGCGATTGTGACGTTATTGCTGCCGCCCGCGGACGGTGACGGGGACGTCGGCGCACTGCCGCCCCCACCGCCTCCGCAGCTGATCGCCAGCAACGCCGCCGCCAGCGCCCCGCCGATCGTCATGGTTCTTCGCATCGAATTGCCCTCCAGGTGTTGATGAACAACGGCTGGAGGAGCAACACGAGTACCCGGCACCACACACGGAAACGCCTATGTTTTCAGCAATTACCGGGACTGCTCTTTACGCCTGATGTAAGGGCTTACGAGATTAGTTCCCCGTCGAGCTCAGCGCTCGGACCCGTGCGTGTTGACGTCTTCGTCTTCGATAGGGTTCAGGTCGGAATCGAACGACGCGTCGTAATTTCTACCGTCGTCGCTGACCATCGTTTCGAAATCCCGAGGCTCGTCCTGGATGGAACTGCCGGGCTGACGGTCGCGATCCTGTTGAGGGAGCGGGGTTTCGTCTGTCCTGTTCGGCATCGCAGTCCTCCTCAAGCCGAGAGCGCATGCAAGATAGGGCTCATGGCTTAGGATTGAAGGATGGCTCACGTGCAGACGGCCGCGCGGCTTGGCGAGTTCGGGATCCTGCTCGGCGGCGCGAGCGTCAGGACCGGATCCGCCTTCGAGGTCCGGAGTCCGTTCGACGCCGGGTTGATTGCGGTCGTCCATTACGCCGGCCCGACCGAGATCGAACGCGCGATCGTCGACGCGGAGCGCGCGTTCCCGATCACGCGGAAGCTGCCGTCGTGGAAGCGCGCGGCGATTCTCGAGGCGGTGTCGGCGGCGGTCGTCGCGCGCCGGGAGGAGCTGGCGAAGACGATCGCGCTCGAGGCAGGCAAACCGATCAGGACCGCGCGGCTCGAAGTGGACCGTGCGGCGTTCACGTTCAAGGTCGCGTCGGAGGAAGCCAAGCGCATCCCCGGCGAGATCCTGTCGCTCGACTGGCTGCCGGGAACGGAAAACCGCGAGGCGCACGTCCGGCGCGTCCCGCTCGGGCCGATCGCCGGGATTACGCCGTTCAACTTTCCGCTGCTCCTGGTCGCGCACAAGGCGGCGCCCGCCATGGCCGCCGGCAACCCGATCCTGATCCGTCCGGCTCCGCGTACGCCGGTGTCCGCCATCGCGCTCGGCCGGATCATCGTCGACGCCGGGTGGCCCGCGGACGGCTGCGCCGTCATTCCCTGCACGATCCCGGACACCGCGCGGATCGTCGAGGACGATCGCGTCAAACTTCTGAGCTTTACCGGCAGTCCGGCCGTCGGCTGGGAGCTGAAGACGCGCGCCGGACGGAAACGGGTGACGCTGGAGCTGGGCGGAAACGCCGCGGTCATCGTCCATCGCGACGCCGACGTCGCGTACGCGGCCGAGCGGGTCGCGCTCGGCGGCTACAGCTACGCGGGCCAGTCCTGCATTTCCGCGCAGCGGATCTACGTTCACGCGGATGTCTACGACGCCTTCACGGCGGATCTCGTCACGCGAGCGAAGGCGCTCAAGGCGGGCGACCCGCTCCTCGAGGAGACCGATCTCGGCCCGGTCATCGACAAGGCCGCGGCGGATCGCATCGGCGCGTGGATCGACGAGGCGACCTCCGGCGGCGCGAAGATCCTTGCCGGCGGGACGCGGCAGGGCTCGGTGTGGCAGCCGACCGTCATCGAGAACGCGCCGCCCCGCGCCCGAGTGAACTGTCAGGAGGTCTTCGCGCCGCTCGTCTCGCTGACGGAGTACGTCGACGTGCGCGACGCGATTGCCGCGGCCAACGACAGCGACTTCGGCTTGCAGGCTGGAATCTTCACGCACGACGATCGGATCATCGCGGCCGCCATCGACGGCATCGACGCCGGCGGGATCATGATCAACGACACCTCGACGTTCCGCGTGGATCACATGCCGTACGGCGGCGTGAAGCTGGTCGCTTATAACAACAGGTAAGAGACGGGAAGGCGGGACGTCCTTCCGCCTTCCGCCTTCCGTCTTTTATTTGATCACCGTATACCCTTCGGGGACCTTGAACAGATCGTCGCTGACGGCGTCGGTGTTGATCGACGTGACCTTGGTCGTGATCTTCATCGGGCCCATCTGCTGCATCATCTCGGCCATCTGACCCGTGCCCTCGGCAGTCATCGTCATCTCGGTCAGATAGGCCATGCCGTTCAGATTCCCCATGGCCTTCATCATCCGGCCCATGCCGGGCACGTTGACGCCCGATACGCCGGCCATGACCGACGAGAGATCGGTGGCGCCCGCCGCTTTCTGGAAGGCGATGTACTCCGCGGCGCCGGGGACCTCGGTCGCGACCCACATCGACCCCTTCAGGATCATCCTGACGTCTTTCATCATGGCGGCCGCCTCGGGCGGCATCTGCGGACCGCTCATTTCCGACATGTTGATGGACGTCGAGAAGGTGTACTCGGAGCACTTGATGCCGTCGATCACCTGCGACCGTCCGGTCGGCGCGACGGTGGTGTCGACTTTCGGCGTGCCCGGGGCCGGCGCTGGAGGTGCGTCTGCGCCGGAGGCCGGCTGGGTGATGATCTGCGCGGTCTTCTGATCCGGCCGCAGCACGATCACCTGCCTCGCGGCGATGTCGGCGATCGTCGCAAGCTGGACGGGCCCGGCGTTGATGTCCGTCCTCGCCTTCATCCCCTTGATGCGGCTCGTCATCGTCGGCGACATGTTCTGCCCGCCCATGGCCGTCATGCCGCCTTCGATTGTGGTCGTCTGCACGAGGGTGACGTCGGCCTGCAGAACAGCCGCGCACACAATCACCGCGAGGAGGGTCCCGAGCGAGCGCTTCATGATTGGCCTCCTGGGGCCGAAACGAACGAGGTCTCCGGCGCTAACTGCAGCCGGCGTGATGGCATCCGCAGCGGAGCTCAGTGATGTTGCCCGCCTTCTTGCAGGCCTCGCTGCAGTACTTGCCGAAGGGACCGTTGGGCGCGACCGAACAGGAGCAAGCCGGATGCGCGCATTTCTGTTCCATGGCGTTCCTCCTTCGACCTCGAGTCGCCGCTATTGTACGCCCGCTGGCACGCCCGCCACCCCGAGGATTATCGCGAGAGCGATCAGCTCGTTCGGATGGTTGAGCTTGGGATCGACGTCGGTCCATTCATCAGGCGAGTGCTGGCGGCCGCCGGGGCCCCCGCGGCCGATCGTTATCGCCGGAATCCCCATGCTCATCGGGATGTTCGCGTCGGTGCTGCTGATGTCGAACGTCGGCGTCTGGCCGAAGGCCGTGACGGCCGCCGCCGCGGTCTGGACGATGGGCGCCGTCATCGGTGTTTCACCGCACGGCCGTTCGCCGATGACCTTCGGGTCGGCTTCGATGCGCCCTTCCTTCGTCGATCGCGCGGCATTCTCCGCGTTCACCGCCTCGCGTACGAGCGCGAGAAACGCCGTATCGACCTTCTGCAACTCTCCGCAGGACACCGATCGCATGTCGATGTCCATGCTCACTTCGGACGGAATCGCGTTGACTGACGTTCCGCCGCGGACGGCTCCCACGTTGAACGTCGTCTTGGGCGACGAGGGGACCTGCAGGCGAGACAAACGGACGATGGCGTCTCCCATCGCGAACGCCGGATTCACCAATCCGAATGCGCCGTAGCTGTGCCCGCCGGGCCCTCTGAATGCGACACGGTAGCGCCTGCTGCCGACGCCGCCGCGCGTGATACCGCTCGACTCGGTTCCATCGATGGCGACCATCTGCGTCACGCGGCCCTTGTACCGACCTTTGTTCAGCAGGTACTTGATGCCACGCAGATCGCCTTCGCCCTCCTCGCCGACGTTCCCGACGAACAGAATGTCGCTGGCGGTCCGGATTCCTCCGGCGTCCATGGCCCTGACGAGCGCGAGGATGAGCGCGAGCCCACGTGTGTCGTCGCCGACGCCTGGCGCCGAGAGCCGCGTGCCCTGGCGTTTGACCTTGACGTCCGTTCCTTCGGGAAAGACCGTGTCCAGGTGCGCGTTGACTACGAGCAGCCCGTCGCCGCGGCCCTTGCGAAGGCCCATCGCGTTGCCCTCGGGGTCCATCTCGACGCCGGTCAGCCCCGACTGCCGGAGCATGTCGAGAAATGCCGCGGCGCGCCGCTGCTCCTTGAAAGGCGGCGAAGGGATTTCGGTCAGCGCGATCAGCTCACGGACGAATCGATCCTGGTCCGTCTCCAGGAACGCCGCCGCGCGCTTGAACGCCGGGCTGTCGATGATGCCGCGAACCGGGGCGTCAGGCCGCTGCGCCACCGCGGAGAACGACGCCACGGCCGCGAGGGCCGCGGCTCCGAGGAAATGCGCTCGCATCGCGCGATCATATGCCACGGATCGCGTCATCTCGGCCGCGGATTGCACGGACTTCGCTGATACGAATTGTCGGGCCACGGACGACACGGACGTCGCGGGTCCTTTAGGGTGTAGGGTGTTCTCTCAGGTCGTCCATGAATAGAGCAGTGCTCGCCGCAGGCCTTGTCGTCGCGGCGAGCTGCGGCGAACGGGACGCGCGATCGTTTGTGAGTACCCGCGCTCCCGTGATCGCGATCACGCATGTACGCGTGATCGACGGCACGGGAACGGCGGCGCGCGACGATCAGACCGTCATTCTCGAAGCCGGACGCATCGGTCGTCTCGGGAATGCTGCTGTTCTGCGTCCACCTGAGGGAGCGCAAGTCGTGGATGGTCACGGCCGCGCGCTGATGCCCGGTCTCGTCGGGATGCACGATCATCTCTTCTACATGCAGGCCAATGCCTCGGTCCCGGTCCAGGCGGCCTTTGCGCGGCTGTATCTGGCGAACGGTGTCACGACGATCCGAACCGCAGGCACCGTCGACCTGGAAGGGGATCTACGAGTCAAACGCGACATCGACGCCGGTCGCCTTCCCGGGCCGAAGATTCATGTGAGCGGCCAGTATCTCAGCGCGCCGCCAGGCCCCCCCAACCCGGCGCTCGTGGCGCAAGAAGTCGCGGCGGAGGCCGATCGCGGCGCTACCTCGTTCAAGGCGTACATGACGCTGCGAGCCTCGGAGCTGCGCGCGGCGATCCAGGCCGCGCACGCGCGCGGCCTCTCGATCGCCGGCCATCTCTGTGCGGTCGGCTTCCGGGATGCCGCGGCCATGGGCATCGACAGTCTCGAGCACGGCCTGATCGTCGACACCGAGTTCTATTCCAACAAGCAGGTCGACCAATGCCCTGAACAGGGAGCGTCCATCGGTGAGCTGGCCGAGCTCGACGTCGGTACCGATCCGCGCATCCACCGCATGATCGGGGATCTTGTGGGACATGGCGTCGCGGTGACATCGACGCTGGCGGTATTCGAGACGTTGACAGGATACGCGTCCGCGGTCGATCCCCGAACCCCGGCGGTGCTCGCGCCAACAGTTCGCCTGCAATACAACATCGATCGATCGCTGTGGGCCGATCCGAATACGCCGGGGGCCCGCGCGTGGGCGTCGGCGCTTGCGAAAGAGATGCAGTTCGAACGGATGTTCGTGGCCGCCGGCGGGCGGCTCATGGCCGGCGTCGATCCGACGGGGTGGGGAGGAATCGTCGCGGGATTCGGGGACCAGCGCGAGCTCGAGCTGCTGGTGGAGGCTGGATTCACGCCGGCGGCGGCGATCAAGATCGCCACGGAGAACGGCGCGGCCTTTCTCCACGAAGGGGATCGCGTCGGGAGAATCGCCGAAGGGTATCAGGCGGATCTCGTGCTGATGCGCGGAGACCCCTCGGTGAAGATTTCGGACGTGAGGAACGTCGAGCTCGTGTTCAAGGACGGCATCGGGTACGATACCGCTGCACTCATCGCGACAACGGAGGGCACGGTTGGCCGTTACGACCTGCGACAGGTCTCGCGACGGCCGTTCGGCGCCCTCCTGATCGGCGCCGTCGCCCTGGTTGTCTTGTACAACGTCGTACGGTACTTCGATCGTCGAAAGGCGAAACGACGGCGAGCATCGTCGACGAGACCAGACGCGCGTACCATGTAACGGATGATCTGGTACGAGAGTGAATTGATCGCCCCGTAGAATTCGTATCCGCCCGAGACATGTCACACGATCACCGCCGTCACGCGCATAATCGTGGCCCGGACCCGCATGCGCCTGATAAGGTCCCGGCCCGAACGATGGGCCCGGCCGTCACGCTGACGCTGGTGTTCGTCGTCGTCGAGGCTCTCGGTGGATGGCGTGCCCACAGCCTCGCGCTGCTCTCGGACGCGGGGCACAACCTGGCTGACGCGGCGGCTCTGGGTTTCAGTTGGTATGCGCTCTGGATCTCCAGCAAGCCGTCTCACCACGGGATGACGTTCGGCTACCACCGCGTCGGAATATTCGCCGCTCTGGTGAATGCCGTATCGCTGGTGGTGATTGCGCTCTTCATTGGATGGGAAGCCATCGCACGGATCCGGCACCCTGAAGCCGCCAACGGCGCGGTCATGATCGGCGTAGCCGCCGCGGCCGTCGTCATGAACGTTCTGATCGGAGTGTGGCTGCACAAAGACGCGAAGCAGGACATCAATGTGCACAGCGCGTATCTGCACATGTTGGGCGACGCCGCCTCGGCGTCTGGAGTCGCCGTCGCCGGCGTGCTCGTGATGACAACGCGCGCCCCATTGGCCGATCCGATCGTGTCGTTGCTGATCGCCGGGCTCATTCTCTACAGCAGTTACGGCACCCTGAGCGAGAGCGTGACCGTGCTGCTCGAAGGCACGCCCGCGGGGGTGGACATGCCGGCAGTCATCGGCGCGATCAAGGCCGTGGCCGGCGTGCTGGACGTCCACGATCTGCATGTGTGGATGGTCGGTCCGCGGGTCGTCGCCTGCAGTTGCCACGTGCTCGTGGCCGAACAAAGCGTCCGCGAAGGGCAACAGGTGCTGCGCGCGGTCGTGCATGATCTCGAGCATCGCTTCCACATCACGCACACGACGGTTCAAGTCGAGGTCGAGGGCTGCGACGCAAACGACATGTACTGCATGGGTCAGCGGTCCGGCAATGCGGTACGCTAATCCAGGCTGACGCCCTACCGCCCCCACGTCAGAACCAGCGCGACCGCCGCCGCGCACATGGCGGCCGTTGTCGCCCAGCCGATGGCATTGCTGACAGGTCCGTTGACGTGCTCGCCGAGAACCGATCTGTTGTTGGCGATCAACATCACGACGACAAGGATGGGCGGCGCAAGAAACCCATTGAGGACGGCTGTCCAGAACAGCGCGGTCATCGGATTGACGCCGACGAAGTTGATCAACATGCCGACCAACGTCGAAAGACTGATCACTCCGTAGAACAGCTTGGCGCGTCTCGGCTTTTCGTCCAGACCATGCGTCCAGTCCAATGCCTCCGCCATGGCATACGCGGCCGAACCTGTGAGAATCGGCACACAGAGCACGCCGGCGCCAATCAGGCCGGGGGCCCACAGCAGGTACGCCGCACGGCCGGCGAGGGGACGGAGCGCCTGCGCCGCCTGGATCGCCGACTCGATGTGCGTTTGTCCGCTCTTGAACAGCGTCGACGCCGTCGCCAGAATGATGAAATACATCACCAGGTTGGAGAAGAACATGCCGATCGCCACGTCCCAGTTGGCGTACTTCAATTCACCGGCAGTCGCGCCGATGCGCTGGCTGAGCGCGCGACGGCCCATGGACAACTCTTCCTCGACCTCTTGATTGGCCTGCCAGAAGAACAGATACGGCGTGATCGTCGTCCCGAGGATACCGACCAGGATGACCAGAAACCGACGATCGAATCGGAGCGTCGGGAACAGAGTGGCCTCGAGAATGTCGCTCCAATCCGGCTTCGCGAAGAAGGCGGACAAGACATATGCAAAGAGGGCGAGGCTGAGCCATTTGAAGGTCCTCGCGATGAATCGGTACGAGCCCCAGATTTGCCCGATGAGAATCGCGACCGCGATCGGGACAATCAATGCAGCGATCGGAACGGGCACCAGCAGATTGATTGCCGCGGCGATGGCGCCGATGTCTACTCCGGCGTTGATCGTATTGGCGATGACGAGACCCGCGACCACCGGATAGAGCAGCCATCGGGGATAGTGGTTCCGCAGCACCTGGGCCAGACCGCCGCCGGTGATCATGCCGATCCGCGCGCAGATGAATTGGATGGACCACATCATCGGAAATGTGAACAGCGCGGTCCAGAGAGAGGACAACCCCAATGCGGCGCCCGCCTGCGCATACGTCCCGATCCCCGACGGGTCGTCGTCCGACGCGCCCGTCACGAGACCAGGGCCGAGAAGCAGAAACAATCGCCTGATCGGATTCTTCTCGCGTGCGAGCCGTTTCTCCAGGGATTCCGTCGCCGGTCCGAGGGGTGTCATGGGTAACGCCGTTACATGATTCGGTCCAAGTCGCGGACGACGGCACCGAGTATAGCAACGTGATCGGTAGAGTCCGTTGCCGTCCGCGGCGTCCGTGGCCACCAAGAGTCCGTCCCGGTCCACGGCGTCCGTGGCAACCAAGAGTCTGTCCCGTCCGCGGCGTCCGTGGCCACCAAGAGTCCGTCCCGGTCCGCGGCGTCCGTGGCAACCAAGAGTCTGTCCTGTCCGCGGCGTTCGTGGCGATCAAAAGTCCGTACCGTCCGTGGAGTCCGTGGCTTAGACTGATTAAGGTGAAGCCTCTGTCCGTGGCCCTCATGGCGGTGCTCGCGGCGGCCGCTGTGGCGGCGCAGCCTCCGCTCCGGTCGAGCGTCGAGCTCACGGTCGTGACGGCGACCGTCCGGGACGCCGACGGGAAGCTCGTGACGGGGCTGCCGAAGGAGACGTTCGAGGTCTACGAGGACGGCGAGCCGCTTCCCATCGCGCAGTTCACCAATCAGCGCGTGCCGCTCGGCCTGGGTCTCCTGCTCGACATCAGCGACAGTATGTTCGGCCGCCGCATCAAGGACGCCGAGGACGCCGTCGAGCGATTCCTGCTGCATCTGCTGCCGTCGACCGACGCGTTCTTCGTGATCGCGTTCAATCACGAGACGAGGCTCCTGTTCGGCTGGAAGACCGACGCGATCGGGGTGCACGACGCGCTGCAGCGGCTGCACCCGACCGGCAGCACGGCGATCTACGATGCGGTCCTCGCCGCCGTGCCGTTCCTCGACAATCGCCCGCGCGAGCGTGCCGCGCTCGTCCTGATTACCGACGGGGCCGATACGGCGAGCGATACGACCATGGCGGAGCTGCGGCCCGCGCTGGTGCGCACCGACGCCTTCGTCTACGCGATCGCGATCGACACGCCCGAGCCGCAGCCGATCGCCCAGCGCGTCAACGTGCAGACGCTGAACGAAATCACCGGCCAGAGCGGCGGCCGCACGGAAATCGTGCGCGACACGGCGGCGCTCGAGACCGCAACGGCGAACATCGCCGAGGAGCTGAACAGCCAATACGTGTTCGGCTACTCGTCGAAGCACCCGGGCGACGGCCGCTATCACACTATCCGGGTCCACGTGCAGGGTCCCGGCTACAAGGTTCGCGCGCGCGCGGGCTACGTCGCCGTGCGCCGCCTGCCCTCCCGCTGAACGACCCACGTGGTCATCGCCCGCTGATTCTGCACGTTGGTGGTCTTGATCGGATCGAGCAGCCCACCGCCGAGCCGCGCGGTCGTGTCGAGCAGGAGCCGCTCGTCGACCACGAATCGCTCGGAGCCGTCCGGCAGCCGGACGCGGCCTGTCGTATCCTCGAGCAGCCCCTCGATGCCGATGCTCGATGCCAGGCGCGCGAAGAAGAGGCCGCCCGGCACCAGCACCCGCCACATTTCCTCCACCATGCGATCGAAGTGCACGCGGTCGCGCGCAAAATGGAGGACGGCGCTGCAGACGATGGCGTCCATGCAGCCGTCGCGCCATGGAAGCACGTGAAGCGTCCCCTGCCGGATGTTGTCCGGCGGGAGCGCCGGCGCCGCGCTCGCGGCCAGCTTGCGCGTCGCGGCGACGGCCGCCGGGTCCTCGTCGATCGCATACACGTCGAAGCCGGCCGCGAGCAGGTACCGGAGGTTTCGTCCGTGTCCGCAGCCGGCGTCGAGCACCCGGCGCCGGCCATCGAAGCGGCCGCGCAGGAGCTGATCGAACAGATAGATGTCGATCTCGCCGAATCGCTCGTGGAGATCGGATGAAGGAACGGTCATCGGCGTCTCTCGTCTAAACAGGAGCCGGAGAGCAATACCATGGCTGATTTCTTCCTGTCCATCCCTGGCCTGATTGCCTGCGTGGGCATCGGCGCGCTGATCCTCATTCCCGGCCGGCGCACGCCCTCGGCCAGCCGATCGATCGGGGCCCGCGACCCGCTGCAGCGCGGCATGCAGGTCGCGGTCTCGCTGGCGGTCCTCGGCTCGGGCCTCTGGGTGATTCTGAGCGGCCATTACGACGCCGACGCGCAGCGCTGGGCGTCGGGAGCGATCGGCACAGTCGTGGGATACTGGCTCAAGCCGTGACGACGATTCTTCAGAGCCTTCCAGCCGGCCAGAAAGTCGGCATCGCATTTTCAGGCGGACTCGACACGAGCGCCGCCCTGCACTGGATGCGCGCGAAAGGCGCGATCCCCTACGCCTACACCGCGAATCTGGGACAGCCGGACGAGCCCGACTACGACGACATCCCGAAACGCGCGCTGCAGTACGGGGCCGAGAAGGCGCGGCTGATCGACTGCCGCGCACAGCTCGTCGGCGAGGGGCTCGCGGCGCTTCAGTGCGGCGCGTTCCACATCTCCACGGCCGGCGTGCCCTACTTCAACACCACGCCGATTGGCCGCGCCGTGACCGGCACCATGCTCGTCGCCGCGATGAAGGAAGACGACGTCAACATCTGGGGCGACGGGAGCACATTCAAGGGCAACGACATCGAGCGCTTCTACCGCTACGGGCTGCTCGCGAATCCCGCCCTGCAGATTTACAAGCCCTGGCTCGATCAGCGGTTCATCGACGAGCTCGGCGGCCGCGCCGAGATGTCGGCCTACATGACGCACGCGGGCTTCGCGTACCGCATGAGCGCCGAGAAAGCGTACTCGACCGATTCGAACATGCTCGGCGCCACGCACGAGGCCAAGGACCTCGAGCGTCTCGATACGGGCGTGACGATCGTCGATCCCATCATGGGCGTCGCATTCTGGCGCGAGGAGGTGGCGATTAAGCGGGAAGAAATCTCGATCCGCTTCGACGAAGGTCACCCCGTCGCCCTGAACGGGGTCGTGTTCAGAGATGCCGTTCAGTTGATGAAGGAGGCCAACCGCATCGGCGGCAGACACGGCCTCGGAATGAGCGATCAGATCGAAAACCGCATCATCGAGGCGAAGAGCCGCGGCATCTACGAGGCGCCGGGAATGGCGCTGCTCTTCATCGCCTACGAACGGCTCGTCACCGGCATTCACAACGAAGACACGATCGAGCAGTACCGTGACAATGGGCGCCGGCTCGGCCGGCTGCTCTATCAGGGGCGCTGGTTCGATCCGCAGGCCATGATGCTGCGCGAGACCGCGCAGCGCTGGGTCGCGCGCGCGATCACCGGCGAGGTGACGCTCGAGCTGCGCCGCGGCAACGACTACTCCATCCTGAACACGACATCATCCAACCTGACGTACAAGCCCGAGCGGCTGACCATGGAGAAGGGGGAGTCGATGTTCACGCCGCAGGATCGCATCGGGCAATTGACGATGCGGAATCTGGACATCGTCGACACTCGTGAGAAACTGTTCTTGTATGTGAAAGCCGGCGTGCTTGCACCCGGGAGCGGGACTGCGCTGCCGCACCTGGTTCTTCCGCCCGGCCACGAAGATGAAAGCTGAGATTGCCGTCACGATCGTGCTGACCGCACTTGCCGCGGGCTGCGGCGGCAGCGGGACCTCTTCCTCGACGACTTCGCCGTCGCCCGCGCCGACCACGCCGGTCAGCTCGGCCTGCGACGCGCTCGGGCAGACCGGATCGGCCAGGATTCAGATCGTCAACGGCGCCGGGTGCTCGGTCACCAACACCCCCGTCGTCCTCCTGAACATGAAGGACGCCGACGGCCAGCAGGCAGGATCGTGTTCCGGGACGGTGATCGCGCCTCGCGCCATCCTGACCGCCGCCCACTGTCTGGCGTCGACGACGGCATCGATCAAGGTGTTTCTGGGTACCGGGCCCGAAATCGTCGCGCAGTCGTTCGCGCGGCATCCGAACTATCGCGAGAGCGACAACACGACGCTCGACGTCGGCGTCGTCCTGCTGGCAGACGATGTCGGACGCCCGGCGGTGTCGCTCCTGTTGAGCCGCGACGCCCGGGTCGGCGAAACGGCAGTGATCGCCGGCTGGGGCAAGGATCAGACGCAGACGTTGGCCACACTGCGCGCTGGTGTCGCGACGATCACGGTCGTGTCGACGTTGACGCTCCAGACGCAGTTCACGACCGATTTCAGCTCCACGTGTCAGGGGGATTCGGGCGGCCCCCTCCTGTTGTCGGAAGGGGGCGTCTGGGCGATCGCCGGCGTCATTTCCGCGAACTCCACGCTGGCATGCTCGTTCGGCGCGAACTTCTACGCGAATGTCCGCGACCCCGATATCAGCTCGTTCATTCTGGCGCGCGTGCCCAACGCGACGCGCAGGTAAGACTGACGGAAGCCGTAGAAAGTTAACGGTTATCCCGTAACGCCGCCCGCGCGGCGAAATACCCGCACATGCCGTGAACGCCCACGCCGGGCGGCGTGGCGGCGGAGCAGATGTAGAGCCCGCGCCGC
>Ga0310810_10001247_pt1 | contig 26463 bp, 29 predicted proteins | sample NCmetagenome_FD_207641 | JGI IMG/M metagenome (GOLD analysis project Ga0310810, IMG submission 207641) | Soil microbial communities from experimental microcosm in Duke University, North Carolina, United States - NC | ecosystem: Engineered > Artificial ecosystem > Soil microcosm > Unclassified ...
CAGGCGGATCTCCGTCTCGTCCCGCGTGAGAGCCTGGGCGCCGCGCTCCAGTACTTCACGGGATCCAAGGCGCACAATATCGCCCTGCGCGACCGCGCGATCCAGCGCGGCTTCAAGCTGAATGAATACGGCCTCTATCGAGTGGAAGACGGTGCGCGGGTGGCCGGAGACGACGAGGCAGGCGTCTACGCCGCGCTCGGTCTCGCGCTGGTGCCACCGGAGCTCCGCGAGAACCGGGGCGAAATCGAAGCCGCGGAGGCCGGCTCGCTCCCCGACTTGATCCAGCTCGCCGATCTGCGGGGAGACCTCCACTGTCACACGACGGCGACCGACGGACGCGACGACATCGAGGCGATGGCGCGCGCGGCGCAGGCCGCGGGGCTGCAGTATCTCGCCATCACCGATCACAGCCGCGCGATCGCGATGGCCAACGGGCTCGACGAAACTGACGCGCTTGCGCACGCCCGGGCGATCCGCGACGTGGGGGCGCGCCTGGACGGCTTCACGCTGCTCGCCGGGATCGAATGCGACATCCGCCCGGACGGCGCGATGGATCTCGCGTCCGACTGCCTCGCCGAGCTCGATATCGTCGTCGCTTCGCTCCATTCGGCGCTGAACCAGGAGCCGGCGCGGATGACGGACCGCCTGCTCAAGGCGATCGAATGCCCGTGGGTCGACGTCATCGGGCATCCGCTCGGCCGTCTGATCCTGAAGCGCGACGCGCATCAGGCCGACATGACGCGCGTGATTCAGGCCGCCGCTGCCGCCGGCGTCGCGCTCGAGATCAACGCGCAAATCGACCGGCTCGATCTGGACGACCTGCACGCGCGCCGCGCGCGCGACGCCGGCGCGCCGATCGTGATCGGCTCGGACGCCCATGGCGTCGGCGGCTTCGCGGCCCTTCGATGGGCCGTCGCGGTCGCGCGCCGCGCCTGGCTGCGGCCCGCCGACGTGCTGAATACGCGTCCGGTCGACGTCTTCCGCCGGTCGCTGCGCTCCGCCGCCGCCAGAGGCCACGGCGTCATGAACACCTCGTCATGACCATGGATCCGATTTCCGAAATCCGACGCCTGTACTTCGAGACGACGCCGAAGACGATTCAGCGAGACATCGACCGCGCAATCGACATCCTGAAGTCATTGAAAGACGACGAGGAGCGCAGCAAGGCGTCGGTCTACATGGAGGGATTGAACGACATGCGAAAGGAATGGGGAACGAGTCGGTAGGGGCCGTTCGGGAACGCCCTACTACAGCTTTCCTTTTGACACGATCTTCTTGGCCAGCAGCCGCAGCCCCTCCTTCGCGTTGCGGTCGATGGACAGCGCCTTGAGGTCTTTCTCGTTCAGCCGGTGCACGAGCTGCATCGAGATCGCCGGCGGCGTCTTCGGGTGCCGGCACAGGCCGGCCATGATGCCGTAGTTCTTCACCCACCCGCGGTTCTGTCCAATCACCCGAAGAACGTCCTCCGACACGTTGCCCATCTTGGTGAAAGCTTCAACCTCGGATTCGTTCAGTTTCGGGCTGCTCAGCACGGCGGCGGCAACGAGCTTGTTGGAGTCGCGGATGAGCGCTGCGCGCTGCTCGCGCGTGCCTTTCATCGCGAGCTTCATGCGCTCGAGCACCGAGAGCGACGACAGCAGGGTGTGTTCCGGATCGGCCGGTCCCGGATCTTCCGGGAGTTCGGAGAGCGTGTCGAGGAGCGGCTCGCCGAACTCCGGAATCGCGGCGGGTGCGTCCGCCGCCTCGATCCCGCGGCCGGCGAAAAACGTCCGCATCTCCGGCGGCGTCTCGGCGCGCGCCAGGAACAGACGGACCGCGTCCACGGGCAGCGCGTCGAGCGTTCTGGCGGTTTCGCGCGCCACTTCGGGGTCCGGATCGTCGGACAGCAGCACGAGCAGCGCGAGCTGCTCCTGCGCGCGCGGGGCCAGCGCGCCCTGGGCGGCGAGCAGCCGGACGTCGCGCGCGACCTCGCCGCGGCGGAAAAAATCGATGAGCGGAGATCGGAATCCGGGGTCCATGGCTAATTGCGGAATTGCAATGTTACAAATCCCCCAATTCCGCAATTCCCCAACTCATCGGATGAATTGCCCCGCCGTCGCGGGTGTCAGTCTCAGGGTCTTCACCTGGCCCTTGTTGCCCAGCGTCTTTCCCGGACGTCCATTGATCGAGTACGCAAACGCGCCGGCGTCGCCGACCTCGACGATCGCCTCGCGCGCGACCGTGTGCGACTCGTGCTCGCCCGGTTTCACGATGCGGGCGAAGAGCTTCCGGCCGTCGATCGTCAAGGAAATCCAGCACTCGGCAGTGGGATGGAGATCGAGCGTCATCTGCCCCGACGGCGCCGACGGCGCGCCGCTGTCGGGTGCCGCCGACACGGCCGACGCGCGTGGCGGAGGCGGCGGGAGCTCGGGTGTCGTGACGGCCGGCTGCAACGCAGGGGTCTGCGCGACGTTCTTCGATCGCGCGCGCAGGCTGACGTACGCGATCACCGCGACGATCGACACGGCGACGACGACGAGGCCGGCGGTCCTGGCGGTCCTGCGCTGTTCCTGTTCGAAGTGCTCCTCCTGCTCCGGCAGCGTCGGGGGGGCGGTCTCGGCCGTCGCCCCCGGCTCCTGATTGAAGCGGACGAGGAACTCGCGGACGGTCTCTTCCGGATCGAGCCCGACGGCCGCCGCGTACGAACGGACGAAGGCGCGGCTGAAAATCCCGCCCGGCAGCTTGGAGATGTCGTTGCGCTCGAGGGCTTCGAGCGCGGCGGGGGCGATCTTGGTACTGGCGGCAATCTGGCGCAGCGAGATGCCGCGCCGCTCGCGGGCGTGGCGCAGTTTCCCGCCGAAATCGTCCATGGATCCTGCCACTTTACATGAACATCCCGACGGCCGCCAGACCGGCGGCGCCCGCGGCGGCGACCTCCGCCGCGCGCGCATCGCTCATGCCGCCGATCGCGATGACGGGAATCGGCGCGCGCCGGCATGCCGCGGCGAGCGCGCCAATGCCGGCGGCCGGATGTCCGGGGGCCTTGCCGGCCGAGGGAAAGACGGTGCCGAAGATCAGATAGTCGCACGCGCCGTCCCGGACGGCGTCATCGATCTCCGCGAGGGAATGAACGGATCGGCCGATCGTGAAATCCGACGGAACCATGCGGCGGATCCGCGATGCCGGCGCGGAATCCGCCGGCAGGTGCACGCCCGCGGCGCCTGCGGCCAGGGCGACGTCCGCGCGATCGTTCACGACCACTCTGGCGCGCGTGCCGTCGAGCGCCGCGCCCATCGTCCGCACGAGCGAGACCAGCGCGCGATCGGGGAGATCGCGCTCGCGTACTTGCACGACGTCGATGCCGCGCGCCGCGGCCGCGGCCACGCGGGCGACGAGAGCGTCCGCGTCGAGCCCGAAGCGCCGCCGATCGGTGACCAGGTGACGGGTCACGCCGTGCTTCCGTCTCGAGGCGGTACATTCTGACGGCCCCGCGTCCGCGACGCGATGACCGTTCCAAGCTCGGCGAGGCCGGCGAGGACGGTAATGAGGCCGACGCCGGTGACACCGCCGCGGGCGTACGGGCTGTTGGCGATCGCTTCCACGCCCGGACGCGCCTCGGAGAACCGGTTGTGCTCCCAGAACGCGGACCACGGCGCCACCATGAGGATGAAGCCGGCCTCGAGAAAGTAGATGGCGAACAGAAGCCGGCTCAACGTACGGATGATCAGCCTCCGGCCTGCACGCGGGCGAGGCGGTCGACCCGTTCCGCCAGATCGCGATAGTCGCCGGCGTCGGCCTGCAGCTCGAGGAACACGGCAAGCGCGCGCGAGGTTTCGCCGGACGCCTCGAGAATGCAGCCGAGATCGTAGAGCAGCTCGCGCGCTTCGTTCACGCCGGGCGCCGGCGCTTCGGCGGCCCGCTCGAGCCACTCCACGGCGTGCACCACGTCCTTGCGCTTCAGATACATGCGTCCGAGCAGCGTTCCCGCCTCGAAGCGATGGCTCGGCGACCGGGCCGCCAGTTTCAGGGCGGCGATCGCTTCGTCCTCCATGCCCATGTCGAGATACGTCCTCGCCAGCGTCAGCTGCTCGGCCGCGTCCTTGGCGCCGGTGTGCTTCGAGACTTCCGAACGGAACTCGTCGAAGACCTGATCCAGATTCTGCGGCGGAGGCGCCGGCGCGGGCGCCGCAGGCGCCGCTGATGGGGGGGCCGGCGTGATCCCCTGCAGCTCCGCCAGCACCTGCGACAAATCAATCTCGACGCCGCCGGTCTTCTTCTGCGGCTTGCTCATTTCCGTCTCGCCGTGCGGCGCCGGCGGCGCTGCGGCAACCCTCGGCCGGAGCGGAATATCGGGTTCCGGCTCGCGGCGCGGCGGCGGCGACTCGGCGGGCGGATCGATGATGTGCTCGGGCGCCGGCGGCGGTTCCTTCTCCGGAACCGGCTCCGGCTGTCGACCCGGCTCCGGATCCCGGACGGGCGGCTCGGGCTCAGATCCGTGCGGTCTGAGCAGCGGCGGCTCCGGCTCGCCGAACGACTCGGGCGCCGTGAACGGATCGGTTGCGACAAACGGCCCCTGCCCGCTGAGCCGCTCGGCGATGAGCGCATCGGGGTCCGGCACCTCGAGCATCACGAGCGCGCGGCGGAATCGCTCGATGTGCGCGTGCTCCCACGGTTCGCGCGCGACGAGATCCTCGGCGATCACGCGCGCCTCGACCGCCTCGCCGCGTTCGAGATACGCGTCGGCCAGATGGGCCTGCGTCTCGTACATCGTCGCTTCGAGGCCGCCGTCGACGCAGATTTCCACGAGCTTCAGCAGCGCCGTGATCTGGCCGGAGGCCCGGGTGACGAACTCCTGGAGGATCGCCGCGGCATCCATGTAGTTTCCGGCGGCGAGCTCTGCATCGACCGAGGCGTCGACGCAGACGTACGCGGCGTCCGGCGACGCCGACGCGAGCGTCCACGCGAGCTCGATGATCCGCCCGCGCAGCGCGGGGTCGATGCCCAGCACCTGCGTGAGGATGTCGCGCGCGGCGTCCATCGCCCCGGCCCGCAGCTCGATCTCCATCAGCGGCATCAGCAGGTCGGGATCGTCGCCGGCGATCGCCCGATCGAGGTACGCCTTGGCGGCCTCGAGATCGCCTTCCGCGACGGCAGCCTTCGCGAGCTCGGCGCGGCCTTCGATGTCGTCGTGATTGAAGCGGACGGCCTCGCGCAGCGCCGCCATCGCTTCGGGCCGCCGCCCTTTCTCGAGCAGGTCCGCGTGCATCGCGCGGTACTGGATCGCGGCGGCGGTCGAGTCGCCGTTCTGCGCCAGCGTCCGCGCCGCCAGCGCGCGCGCCTCGAAATCGCCGGGGTCGAGGCTGCCGAGGCGGACGACGATCTCGTCGGCCGCCGCCTGATCGCCGCGCGCGCGGCGGCGGTTCGCCACCGCCATGAAATAGGCTTTCGCATCGGCGAGCAGTCCCTGCTTTGCGGAAATCTCGGCCAGGTTCAACTGCACCGACTCCTCGTCCGGTTTAATCTTGAGGATCTTCTTGTAGAGCGCGGCCGCGCGAGGGAAGAAGCCCTCGTTCGTCAGATGGTCGGCAATCTGGGCGTACTGGGCCGCGGCCTTGTCCGGCTGTCCGGCGCGGACGTACAGATCGCCCAGCGTATTGCGCGTGTTCCAGTCGCGCGGCTGCTCCTCGATCACGCGCACGTATTCCGCGATGGCGAGATCGAGCTTCCCCTGGCGGAGGAGCTTCTCGGCCTTTTTCAGCGTCTCTTCGCGTTCAGAGGCCACAGCGGCTCAGTGGAACAATCGAAACTAGATCCTATCAAACAGCGTTGGAGGCCGGAACGAGCGGCGGTGCGCGTCGGAGTAGCCGAATCGCGAAACCGCCTCGAGATGATCGCGCGTGGCATAGCCCTTGTGCCGATCGAACCCGTACCGCGGATCCTGCCCGTGGAGCTCGAGCATGGCGCGATCGCGCGTCACCTTCGCGACGATCGACGCCGCGGCGATCGCGGTGCACCGCGTGTCCCCGTGCACGACGCCGCGCTGCGCCATCGGCAGATCCGGCACCCTGAATGCATCGACCAGCACCATGTCCGGCAGCGGCGCCAGCGCCAGGACGGCGCGCTGCATGGCTCTCAACGACGCCTGGTGGATGTTGATCCGATCGATTTCACCGGGATCGACCGCGATCACGGACCAGCACACGGCCTCGCGCGTGATCCGCACGTACAGGCGCTCGCGCTCGGGCGCGGTCACGGTCTTCGAGTCGCATATTCGGGGGATGTACCGATCGGGATCGAGGACGACCGCCGATGCGACGACGGGGCCAGCCAGACAGCCCCGTCCGACTTCATCGACGCCCGCGACGTACACGAACCCCATGCGCCGGAGCGTGTTCTCGAGGGTCCGGTAGGCGCGAACTTTTGCCATTGCAGAATTTGGGAATTGTGGAATTGCGGAATCTCGAGATTTCCCGATTCCGCAGTTCCCCGATTCCGCAATTCTACGCGGTCTGCTTCTTGCCCGTCTCCTTCATCCGCGCGGCCTTGCCCTTCAGCTCGCGGAGGAAGTACAGCTTCGCGCGGCGCACCTTCGCGGTGCGAATCACCTCGATCTTGTCGATGATCGGCGAATGGAGCGGAAAAATGCGCTCGACGCCCTGCCCGAACGACACCTTGCGTACGGTGAAGGTCGCGCGCGCGCCGCCGCGGTGCATTCCGATCACCATGCCTTCGAACACCTGGATGCGCTCCTTGTCTCCTTCGCGCACCTTCACGTGCACCTTCACGGTGTCTCCCGGCTTGATCGCCGGGCGCTTGGCGAGCTGGCCCCGCTCGACGGTCTCAACGGCATTCATGGCGTTTTCTCCTTGTTTAGCAAATCTGGGCGGTGTTCCCGGGTTCGCTCCAGCGCCTGCGCCCGCCGCCACTTCTCGATGTCCGCGTGGTGCCCCGACAGCAGCACCGGCGGAACCTGCAGCCCGCGGAACTCCGCGGGGCGCGTGTACTGCGGAAAGTCCAGCAGTCCGTCGCGCGCAAACGTATCGCCGCTCACCGACGCCTGGTCCCCGACGACGCCGGGAACCAGACGCGCGACGGCGTCGACGATCACCAGCGCGGGCAGCTCGCCGCCCGAGAGCACGTAGTCGCCGATCGAGATCGTCTCGGTCGCGAGATGCTGGCGGACCCGCTCGTCCACTCCCTCGTACCGGCCGCACAGGATCACCAGGTGATCCTGCCGGCTCAATCGCTCCGCGACCCGGTGCGTCAACCGCTCGCCGTCCGGCGACGTCAAAATCACCGCGTACGGTCGGCCTTCCGGGCTCCGCTGCGCCACGATCGCGTCGACGGCCGCGAACAGCGGCTCCGGCTTCAGGACCATCCCGGGCCCGCCGCCGAACGGCATGTCGTCCACGACCCGATGACGATCCGTCGTGAAGTCCCGCAGGTCGTGCACGCGGACATCGATAAGGCCGCCCGCAATGGCGCGCCCGACGATCCCTTCCGCGAGCGGCGCCTCCACCATCTTCGGAAAGATGGTGACGATGTCGATCCTCATGACTACTTGAAAATCTGGAGATTTGGAAATGCGGAAATCTGCTTGCCCGGGCTACCGCCCGCGCGTCAAAAGGCAGACTTCCAGATTTCCAGATTTCCCCATTTCCAAATTTCCAAATCACTCCGATTCATTCAGCTCCACGAGTCCCTCCGGCGGATCGATCACGATGATCTTCGCCGCCGGATCGACGTTGACACAAATGCTCTCGACCATCGGAATCAGCAGCTCGCCTTTCGCGCCCGCCACGACAAGGCGGCTCTGCGCGAGCGGCCCGTCGACGTCCACCACGCGCCCGATGGCGCGACCGGCCGTGTCCGTCACGTCGCACCCGACCAGATCGTGCCGGTAAAACGTCCGCTCGGGCAGCGGCGCCAGCGCCGAGGCCGGAACCTTCAATTCCGCGCCCGCGAGCGTCTCGGCGGCGGCAATCGTGTCGATGCCGGCGAAGGCGACGATCGGCCGGCCCTGCTGGAATCGCACCGCGGCGATCCGTCCCTCGCGGGTCCCGCCCGATTGTTCGATCACGAGCACGGTGCCGACGGCGAATCGCTCGCTCGGGGAATCCGTCTCCGGATTCACGATCACCTGCCCCTTGTTGCCGTGGGCGCGCGCGACGCGGCCCACGAGAATCAGATCGCCCTCAATTGGTGAGTTGGTGAATTGGTGAGTTGGTGAATGGCTGTCGGATTTCAATTCGCCAACTCCTTCAATTCGCCAATTCGCCAATTCGCCAGCGACGCTAGTCGCGAAAATCGACCGACACCCGACGTCCGTCGATGTCCGCGGCCAGATTGGCGAGCGTCCGCACCGCCTGCGCGGTCCGTCCCTGCCGCCCGATCACGCGGCCCATGTCGCCCGGCGCCATGGTCAGCTCGACGACCCATTGCCCCCGCCACTCGCGCTCGGTGACGCTGACCGCGTCGGGCCGATCGGCGAGCGCCGCCGCGATCGCCTCGACAACCGCGCGGGCCCGGCTCACGACGTGGCTCGACTGCCGCTCGCCACGCCCCGAGTCTCGTCAAGGGGCGCTTCGGCCGCCGCCGCGGCGGGGACGGGGTTCCGATCGATCAGCGTCCGGATCGTGTCCGACGCCTGGGCGCCGGCGCCCAGCCAGTACGCCACCCGCTCGCGGTCGAGCGTCAGCTTCTCGGGCGACGTGCGCGGGTTGTAATGCCCCAGCACCTCGACGAACGAACTGTCGCGCGCCGCGCGCGAATCCGTCACCACCACGCGGAAGAACGGCCGCTTCTTGGATCCCGCACGCCGCAATCGTATGACTAACATCTCGCTCCTCTACTTCATCAGCCCTTTCAGCGCCGAGAGATTCGGACGCTTGCCTTTCCCGAGTCCCGCCATCCCGCCCATCGCCTTCAGCATCTTCTTCATCTGGATGAACTGCTTCAGCAGGCGATTCACTTCCTCGACCGACGTGCCCGAACCCTTGGCGATCCGCTTCCGCCGCTGGCCGTTGATGATCTGATGGCTCCGCCGCTCTTTCGCGGTCATCGAGTTGATGATCGCCTCGACGCGCGCCATCTGCCGGTCGTCGACCTGCTCGCGCGCCTGCTTCATTTCCTTCAGCGCGCCCATGCCGGGCAGCATCCCGATGATCTGCTCGATCGGGCCCATCTTCTTGATCGTCCGCAGCTGATCGCGGAAGTCGTCGAGCGTGAAGTCGTCGAGCCGGATCTTCTTCTCGAGTTTCGCCGCGTCCTCCAGCGACACGGCCTCTTCCGCCTTCTCGATGAGCGACAGCACGTCGCCCATGCCGAGCACGCGCGAGACGACCCGCTCGGCGTGGAATGGCTCGAGATCCTGCAGCCGCTCGCCGCTGCCGACAAACGCGATCGGCACGCCGACGACGGAGACGACCGACAGCGCGGCGCCGCCGCGCGCATCGCCGTCCATCTTGCTCAGCACGACGCCCGTCACGCCAATCCGCCGGTTGAATTCCCCGGCGCTCTTGATCGCGTCCTGCCCGGTCATCGCGTCGGCGACGAACAGTTGATCCGCAGGCTGCACGGCGCTCTTGATCGCCTGCAGCTCCTCCATCAACTCGTCGTCGATGTGCAGGCGCCCGGCCGTGTCGACGATCACCACGTCGAAGCCGCCGTTCTTCGCCTCGGTCAGCGCGCCCGACGCCCGCCTGACCGGATCCATCTCGCCAGCGGGATCGTGGACCCGCACGCCCGCCTGTTTGCCGACGACCGACAGCTGCTGAATGGCCGCGGGACGCCGCACGTCGGTCGAGACCAGCAGCGGATGCCGTCCCTGCTTCGCGAGCCACTTCCCCAGCTTCGCCGACGTGGTCGTCTTGCCCGATCCCTGCAGGCCCAGCAGCATGACGACCCGCGGCCGCTGGTTCGTCGGGGCCAGGCCGCCCTGCGCGTCGCCAAATAGCGCCAGCATCTCGTCGCGGACGATGCGGACGACCTGCTGATCGGGCGTCAGGCTCCTGAGCACTTCCTGGTCGACGGCCCGATCGCGGACGCGATCGATGAACGCCTTGACGACCTTGAAGTTGACGTCCGCCTCGAGCAGCGCCATCCGGATTTCACGGAGCGCCAGCTCGACCGTCTCTTCCGTGAGGCGGCCCTCTCCGCGAATGCTGCGGAAAACGTCCTGCAGACGAGTGGAAAGGGACTCGAACATGGCCACACGGATGCGCCTAAGGCATTCAGGCGCAAACAGTTATCGTAAGCCAAAATGGTTGCTGGTTCAAGGGGTTCATCATCGGGGTCAACGGGTTCAACGGGTTCGGGTTCTGGGTTCGGGTTCTCGTTCGGGTTCTGGGTTCGGTGCACAGGTCGACCGGCATGCGCTGTGCCCACGAGATCCGCGGGCGCTCCCTGATGACCGCGATCAGAAACCACGAAGACCTTATTTTCTGGCAACTTACGGAAAAGCTTCGGGAGCGGGTGTTCGTATTCACCGCTCGGTCGGAGGTCGCGAGGCATGAAGATTTCTGCGACGACATCCGGCGATCGGCGCGGCGGGCGCCGGCGGTGATCTCCGAAGGCTTTTATCGGTTTCGTCCGAAAGACAACGCGAATTACGTGCGAATGGCCCTCGGGTCGATCGGCGAGACCAAGAACCACTTGAAGGAGGCGCTCAAAGAGAAATACCTCGATGAAGCCGAATTCAGAATCTGCTGGCGACTCGCCGTGCGCGCCACAGGTGCGGGAAATGGATATCACGCATACCTGCGAAGCTGCCCGCCGGACGGTCCACAGAGTTTCTACGATCCGTCGATGGACCGGGCGAAGCATCGACGGCGCGACATGGAGGTCATCGAGGACATCGAACTCGGACTCGACGCCGGCCTTTCCGATCTGAAACCTGACTCGGACGAATGATACGAACCCGAACCCAGAACCCGAACCCAGAACCCGAACCCGTTGAACCCGAAGAACCCTTTGAACCCCGAACCTAAACGCCGCGCAGCTTATGCCCCATCTTCTCCTTCTTCGTCCGCAGGTACCGCTGCGTATGGATCGAGGCGGGGATCTCAAGCGGCAGCCATTCGGCCACCGACAACCCGTAGCCTTCGAGGCCGACCAGCTTGCGCGGATTGTTCGACAGCAGCCGCATCGTCCGGACGCCGAGGTCCTTGAGGATCTGCACGCCGATGCCGTAATCGCGCTGATCGGCCTTGAAGCCGAGGCGCTCGTTCGCCTCGACGGTGTCGAGGCCCTGTTCCTGGAGCTCGTACGCGCGAATCTTGTTCGCGAGACCGATGCCGCGGCCCTCCTGATTCAGGTACAGGATCACGCCCCGGCCCTCCGCCTCGATCTTGCGCATCGCGACCTCGAGCTGCGGGCCGCAGTCGCAGCGCAGGGAATGAAACACGTCGCCGGTCAGGCAGCGTGAATGGACGCGGACCAGGACGTTCAGGCCGTCGCCGATGTCCCCTTTCACGAGCGCGACATGGGTCTCGCGATCGAGGCCGCTCTCGAAGGCCACGGCTCGGAACTCCCCGTGATCGGTCGGCAGCTGCGCTGAGGCGACGCGCCTGACGAGCGTCTCGGTGCGCATCCGGTACTTGATCAGATCCGCGATCGTGATCATCGGGAGCCTGTGCCGCCGCGCGAACTTCGTCAGCTCCGGCACCCGCGCCATCGTCCCGTCGTCGTTCAGGATTTCGCAGATCACGCCCGCGGGATACAGCCCCGCGATGCGCGCCAGATCGACGGCCGCTTCCGTCTGGCCGGCGCGCACGAGCACGCCGCCGTTGCGCGCCTTCAACGGAAACATGTGGCCGGGGCGCGCGAGATCGGCCGGCCGCGTCTTCGGATCGATCGCCGCCAGGACGGTGGCGGCGCGGTCCGCCGTCGAAATCCCGGTGCTCGTCGTGTATTTCGCCTCGATCGAGACGCAGAAGGCGGTCTCGAAGCGTGCGGTGTTCTGCGGCACCATCTGCGGGATGTCGAGCTCGTCGAGACGGTCCTCGGTCATCGGCATGCAGATCAGGCCGCGCCCCTCGCGCGCCATGAAGTTGATGATGTCGGGAGTGATCTTCTCCGCGGCAACGGTCAGATCGCCCTCGTTCTCGCGATCCTCGTCGTCGACCACGATGATCATGCGGCCGTCGCGGATGGCGTCGATGGCCTCGTCGATGGATGCGAAGGGCGATCGTTTCCTGGCAGCCATCATCGGGCTCGCGCCGCTTCCATGGCCCGCAGCACGTATTTCCCGAGCATGTCGCACTCGATGTTCACCGGATCGTTGGCCTTCAGCGATCGCAGATTCGTGTGATCCCAGGTGAACGGAATCACCTGGACGTCGAAATGGCGATCGTCCACGCCGGCGACGGTCAGGCTGACGCCGTCAACCGCAATCGATCCCTTCCGCACGATCTGCGTCGCCAGCGAGGGAGGGAACCGGATCGTCAACCACCAGAAGTCGCCGTCCTGGCGAATCTCCTCCACCAATCCGGTCGCATCCACGTGTCCCAGCACGAAGTGGCCGCCGACGCGCGCGTCGACTCGCATCGGCCGTTCGAGGTTGACGAGGGAGCCGCGCTTGAGCGACGCCAGCGCGCTCGCGCGGAGCGTTTCCGGCGAGATGTCGAAATGCACACCGCCGGCGTCGGCCGACACCGTGGTCAGGCAGACGCCGTTGACCGCGACCGATTCGCCGGGCGTCAGCTCCGACGCGAGCGTGGTCGCCAATCGCACGCGAAGCCCCGCGGGGATCGGCTTGACCTCCGCCACTTCGCCGACGGTTTCAACGATTCCGGTGAACATAGCCTTTCACGAGCACATCCTGCGAAAGCCAGACCGCGGTCCGCTCATGGAGCGAATTCCACGACAACCGTCCCTCCTCCAGCCAGCAGACGCCCCGATCGCCGAGTCGCCTCGGCGCGATATAGACGTGGACAGCGTCCACGATATCGGCCTGGAGCGCGGCGCGATGCAGACCAGCGCCGCCTTCCAGCACGAGGGAGATCACACCCGTCTCCCCGAGCGCCCGGCACGCCGCCCCAAGATCCCCTGCCGGCACGGCAAGCACCCGCGCGCCGCGCGCCGACAGGGCGCCGACCCTATCGCGCTCGGCCTCGGCGGTGCGCTCGCTCGTCACGATTATGACCGGCCCGGCGTCGAGCGTCGAGAGCACCCGGGCAGAAGGCGGCGTTCGCAGTCGCCGATCGAAGACCACGCGCGTGAGCGGCCGCGGCCGGAACGCCCCGCGCGCGGTCAACAACGGATCGTCGACCAGAATGGTCCCTGAGCCGACCGCCACGGCATCGACCTCCGCGCGCTGACGATGCACCCGCCGATTCGCGGCCGCGCCGGTCAGCGCCGTGCGTACGCCGGGCGCGTCGGCGATCCGGCCGTCCAGGCTGAGCGCGACCTTCAGGGTGACGTGAGGCCGGCCGTATCGCATCGCCGTCAGAAAAGCGGCGTTCTGGCGCGCCGCGGCCGTTCGCTCGACACCGACGACGACGTCGACGCCGCGGCCGCGCAGGTGCGCCAGTCCGCGGCCGTTGACCAGCGGGTTCGGATCCTCGAGGGCAATGACGGCGCGCCGAATTCCCGAGCGTGCGACGACTGGCGCGCATGGACCCGTCCGCCCCGTGTGGGCGCAGGGCTCGAGGGTGCAGTACAGGGTCGCGCCGCGCGCCCCGGCTCCTGCTTCCTCGAGCGCAATCGCTTCCGCATGCGGCCCTCCGGCCACGCGGTGGGCGCCGCGTCCTACGATCACGCCTTCCCCGTCCACGACCAGCGCACCGACCATGGGATTCGGGCTGGTCGTCCCGCGCCCGCGCTCCGCCAGTGCCAGCGCTTTCCGCATGAAGGCGGAATCGTCCATCACCACTTCTCTTCGAACAGCGCGTCGACGTACTCCGTCGCGGAAAAGGGAATGAGATCGTCGATCGCTTCGCCGATGCCGACGTATCGGATGGGCAGCTTGAGATCGTGCGCGATCGCCACGGCGATGCCGCCTTTGGCAGTGCCGTCCAGCTTCGTGAGCACGATGCCGTTCACGCCCGCGGCACCCATGAACTCGCGCGCCTGCGCGAGACCGTTCTGTCCGACCGTCGCGTCGAGCACCAGCAGCACTTCGTGCGGCGCGCCGGGCACTTCACGCGACGCGATCCGACGAATCTTCTCCAGCTCCGCCATGAGGTTCACTCGCGTGTGAAGACGGCCGGCCGTATCGATCAGAATCACATCGCGACCGCGAGCCTTCCCGGCGGCGATGGCGTCGAACACGACGGCCGCGGGATCCGCGCCTCCCTGGGCGCGCACAAAGTCGACGCCGGCGCGGCTAGCCCAGACTTGCAGCTGCTCGACGGCCGCCGCGCGGAAAGTGTCGGCGGCGCAGATGAGCGGCGTCCGCCCGGCGTCTTTAATCAGCCGCGCGAGCTTTCCGACTGTCGTCGTCTTGCCCGTGCCGTTGACGCCCACGATCAGGACGACATGCGGCGCCGATCCATCCGGCACCGCCGTCTCGGCCCCACGGAGAATCGACAGAATCTCGGATTTCACCAGTCCCCGCAGGGATCCGTCGGGCGATTGCCCGGCGCCGGAGCGTTTTTCGCGTACGGCTCGCACGATCTGCTCGGTGGCGGCAACGCCTACGTCGGCCGAGATCAGCGCCTCTTCGAGGGCTTCCAGTGTCTCGACATCGACTGGGCGGCTGCGCTGCGACGGCTCGTCGGCGAGGCGGACGACCTCGTCGAAGCGCTCGACAAACTGCTGCGTCGTCCGCGCGAGCGACGCCTTGATCCTGTCGAAAAAACCCATCAGCTTTATGGCTTATGGCTCATGGCTCATGGCTTATGGTCGGACTCCAACCGCTGCGGCCGCAGCATCAACGCCTCGACGGCGTCGAGCGCGGTGGAGCGCCCGTCGAGCACCGCCGCCATCTGCGCGGCGAGCGGCAGCTCGACGCCGTGCCGCGCGCCGAGCGCCAGCGCCACCGTCGTCGTCCGTACCCCTTCGGCGACCATCCGCATCTGCGAGAGAATCTCCCCGAGCCGACGGCCGCGGCCCAGTTCGATGCCGACGCGGCGGTTGCGGCTCAAGTCGCCGGTGCAGGTGAGCACGAGGTCGCCCAGACCGCTCAGTCCCGCGAGCGTCTCGCGGCGGCTGCCTTCCGCGCATGCGAGACGCGACATCTCGACGAGTCCGCGCGTAATCAGGGCGGCCATCGCGTTCTGCCCGATTCCCAGCCCTTCGACGGCGCCCGCGGCGATCGCGATCACGTTCTTCAGCGCGCCGCCGAACTCGACACCCGTCACATCGTCGCTGCCGTAGAGACGGAACGTCGGCCCCCTGAGGCTGTCCTGCACTTGCGCCGTCGCCGACGCCTTCCTCGACGCGACCACCACCGCGGTCGGCAGGCCGCGTGCGACTTCGATCGCGAAGCTGGGCCCCGACAGCACCGCGATCGGGCGATCTGGGATCTCGTCCTCCATTACCTGTGACATCCGCTGCAGCGATTCGGTTTCAAGCCCTTTGGCGGCGCTCACCAGGACGGCGTCGCGGTGCAGGAACGGCCCGGCCTCGCGCAGGACATGACGCATGCCGTGCGACGGTACCGCGGCGATGACAATCGGTGCGCCGTCGAGCGCGGTTTCGAGCGAGGCGGTGGCGAGGATGCGTCCGTCGAGCGGCACGTCGGGCAGATAGGCGGCGTTTTGCCGCGTGCGCAGGATTTCGTCAATCAGCCCGGCGTCGCGTCCCCAGAGACGGACACCATGCCTGCCGCGCGCGCAATGAACGGCCAGCGCGGTCCCCCAGCTTCCCGCGCCGAGAATGGCGATCGACTCTGTCATGCGCGCTGCCCCATCCGACGTTCCGTGCCGTCCAGGACGCGACGCAGGTTCGCGCGATGCCGGAACAGAATGAGCGCGCCGGTGCAGGCGGCGGCAGCGATGACGACCGGCGGCGATCCGGATAGCCACGCGGCGGCGGGCAGCGTGACGGTCGCGGCGGCGGACCCGAGCGAGATCAGCCGCGTGCTCCAGACGGTCACCAGAAACACGGATGCGGCGGCGATCGCGGCGGCGGGCGCGAGAACGGCGAATACTCCGGCGGCGACCGCCACGCCCTTGCCGCCGTGGAAACGGAGCCACACCGGGTAGATGTGCCCGACCACGGCGGCGGCGCCGGCGGCGGCCATCGAACCAATCGTTCCCGCTCCGGCATGGGCCAGCAGCACCGTCGCCGCGCCTTTCGAGATGTCCAGGGCCATCACCGCCAGCCCGAGAGGCGCCCGGGTCGTCCGCAGCACGTTCGCGGCGCCGACGTTTCCGCTCCCGGCCACGCGCACGTCGATGCCCGCGCGCCGGGCCACCAGGAAGGCGAACGGCACGGAGCCGAGCGCGTACCCGAAAACGATCCATGGCAGCATCGCGTCTTCAGAGTACCACGCGGCCAAGCGCTTCATAGCGCGGCCCGCGCGGGGAAAGGTGGCTGCGGAAAACAGTGGCGTGCTCGACGCGCCACCGCGTCGGGGCCGGCGTGATGCCTCGAAGCGCTTCGCGGACGAGGGCGCCGGATCCTTTCGGGGCATCCTTGACGCGCGCCACTGTCAGGTGGGCGCTGAAGGGACGCGCGTCCGGCGCGTACCCGAGCGGCGCAAGTCTTCGATCGAACGCATCGTGCATCGCCGACAGCCCAGCCAGCCCGCGCGTCACGCCGATCCAGATGACGCGTGGCGCACCGGACGGCGGAAAGGCTCCGGGACCGGCAAGTTCGATGTCGAAGGGTTCCATGCCGAGCGGCGGCGCGAGGGTCTCGAGAACAGTGGCGGCTCTTTCGTCGGCGACGTGACCGATGAAGCGAACCGTCAGGTGCATGTTCGCCGGCGAGACCCAGCTTGCGCGCAGTCGTGTGCCGATGGCCCGCCGAAGAGCCTCCGAGGCCTCGTTCGCGACGCGCCTCGCGGCATCCGATATCTCGACGGCGACGAACAGCCGCATTTGTTGGTGGATTCTTAGCAGTAAACGGTTGACGGTTGACGGCGGGCCTTCAGCGGTTCAAGAGCCGACGCACGCGATCGAGCGCCGCCTGCGCCGCTTGGAATTTCACCATCGCGCGGCCCCCGAGAAACGAATAGGTACGGACATAGGCGGGATGCTTCGGCGCGATGACTGCGATCGCGACCGTCCCGACAGGCTTCGCTTCCGTGCCGCCGCCTGGACCCGCGATGCCGGTGATGGCAACGGCGACATCGGCGCCTGTTCGATCGCGGATGCCTTCCGCCATCGCCACGGCGACCGGTTCGCTGACGGCGCCGTGGCTGTTCAGCATTTCAACCGGCACGCCGAGCAGCGACGTCTTCTCCTCGTTCGCGTATGCCACCACGCCACCGCGCACGTAGGCGGAGCTGCCGGCGATATCCGTCAGGCGCGACGTGAATAGTCCCCCGGTACACGATTCCGCCGCCGCGATCGTATAGCCGCGGTCCTTCAAGAGGTCGCCAACGACCTCCTCCATCAGACGGCCGTCGGTGCTGTAGACGTCGTCGCCAATGACCGCCTGCAATTCGTCCCGCGCCCGCGCGAGGGTCGCCAGGGCCCTGGCTTCGTCGGTCTCCCGTATCGACAGGTGCAGCTCGATCTGCCCCATGGCGGCCAGGATCGTGGTCGCGATCGGCGGCGTCGCGTCGCGCCAGCGCGAATAGACCGGCTGCACTTTTTCCTCGACGTGCGATTCCCCGCGGCCCGTGATGAACAGCGACGTCCGGTAGACGCGCTCGGCGCCGGCGCGCTCCCGCAGCGGCCCGGCGCAGACCCTGTCGAGCATCGGCTGGAGCTCGCGCGGCGGTCCGGGCAGCAGGATCACGATGTGCGGCCCGTGCTCGATCATCAGCCCAGGGGCGGTGCCATTCGGATTGTCGAGGACCCGCGCGCCGCGCGGCACCTGCGCCTGGCGAAGGTTGACGTCGGGCATCTGCAGTCCGCGCTTCGCGAATCGCGCCCGGATTTGCGCGACGATCGCCTCGTCGACGGTCATCGGCAGGCCGAGCACGTCCGACACGACATCGCGCGTGAGGTCGTCGTCTGTCGGCCCGAGTCCGCCCGTCAGCACGACGAGATCCGCGCGTTCGAGCGCGTGGCGGAAAACAGACGCCAGGTCCTGCCGATCGTCTCCGACAACGCTTTTGATGCGCAGCTCGATCCCGAGCGCGGCAAGTCGTTCCGACACCAACAGTGAATTCGTATCGACGCGCGTCGAGCCGAGCAGCTCGGAGCCGACCGCAATGATTTCGGCGCGGCGCACGATCATCAATGAATCCATGCCGGCACCAGCCACATCAGGACTCGGAGCGAAAGGTTGGCGTACACGCCCGCCATCGCATCGTCGGCCATGATGCCGAACCCTCCGTGAAACGTCTCGAGCCGATTCGCCGGGTACGGCTTGACGACGTCGTACACGCGGAAGAGAAGGAACCCGGCGAGCGCGGCGCTCCAGCCCGCCGGAATGAACGCCAGCGTCACGAGCATTCCAAGGACTTCGTCGATCACCACAGGTCCGGGATCGATGGTGCCGAAGTATCGCTCGGCGTGAGTCGCCGACCAGGTTCCGAGAACGAAGGTCGACGCGATGAGCCCCACTTCGACGATCGGCGAGCGCGTCCAGACGACGAGCAGGTAGACGACGAGGCCGGCCGCCGATCCGACGGTGCCTGGAGCGACAGGGAAATAGCCGCAATACGCGGCGGTGGCAAGAAAAACGGCGACGCGAGTCACGCCTTGACGACGCGCGTATCGGCGAGGCGATCGTGAAGCGCGCGACGCTCCTGGCCGATGAAGACCGGCAGGAACCCGAGTCCGGCGGGCAGCGCCGAGGCGAGGTACGCCGCGGCGCGAATCGCCGCCTGGCCGAAGGTCACGCGATCGCGCATCGGCGCGCCGTCGCCGGCGGAGACGACCCGGAGGCCTGCCGCCATTTTGCCGATGGTCTGGCCGCTCGCGGCGACGAAGGTGGCCAGATAGCCGCCGTCGAGGAGCGCGAGGAACGACAGCAGCGGCGCCATGGGCAGCGTCAGGGCCTGGTCGAATGTGAGGTCGCAAAGCTTCAGGGTGAAATAGACGACCGTCAGATCGATCGCGCCGACGAGGACGAGATCGATCAGGCCGGCAATCAAGCGAGCGCCGATTGGCGCGGCGGCGCTCATGTCCTCGGCCACCGGTTCGACGGATGCCGCCGGGGCCGGTTTGGCTGCCGGCTGCCGCGCGGCGACGATTGGAAATTCGGCGGTATCGAGAGCGAGGCGCGGCGCCGCCGCGGCGTCGACGCGCGGATCGCGCCTGGGACGCGGCCGGGGCGCGGCGGGCGCGGTCCGACGCACCGAGAGCGGCGCGCGCGGGTTCGCGCTCGATGTCACCAGCGGCGCGTCCGGATCGCCTGGCGCCGTGAACAGGGGAAGATTCGGCGTGACGTTGAGCGACAGATCCGGGAGTGGACCGATCGGCTCCGAGCCGTTCTGGATCGGCAGATCGTCGGCGGGCGTGTCGAGGACCAATGAGAAGTCGTAGCCGCAATTGCGGCAGCGCTCGCCGTTATCGAAGCTGATGTACTGACACTTGGGGCATTTCATTGATGCGCCGGCGAGGCATGCGCGGCTTCGAGCAGCTTCTGCTGGATCGTGGAGCGCAGTTCGTCGGCCTGCGCGCGCAGCGGATCGCCCGGCGGGATCGCGTCGAGGGCCGTCAGGGCATCGCGAAGGCGGCCGTTCTTGTACCAGGCCGAGGCGCGCGCGAGCGACACTTCCGACGCGGACGGGACGGGCAGCGGATCCTGGATCTGTCGGGCGGCGGGCGCCGCGGCGGCGGGCGCGGCCGGCCCCCACGGGAATACCCCGGAGCTCCACGCCAGCATCACGAGGACGCCGGATGCCAGGCCGATGGCAAGCACGAGCAGCAGCGTGGCCGGACTCGCCCCGCGCCGATGCTGCGCGGCACGCTCGCCGGTCCGCGCCGGCTGCGGCTTTCGGGCGGCCGGTTCGATCGGCAGCGGTTCGGCCGGCGCCAGGCGATCGAGCCGTTCGAGCGCCGCCAGCGCCTCCTCCGGCTGCGCGCCACGCTCGACCGCCGACGTCAAGAGGCGGCGTGCGCCGTCGGCGTCCCCTTGAGTAAAGGCGGCCAGGCCCATCTGCAGCAGTTCCTCGCCCTCACGCTGGCGCTCCGCAATCGCGCCGCGGGCGCGCTCGATGTACGCGCGGGCGCGCGCGTGGCTCCGGTCCAGAAAGAGGACCCGCGTCCAGACACTGATTGCGAGCTCGTGGTGTCCGCTGAAATAATGGTCGAGTCCGGCGAGGAGCAGCTCCTCGATTCGCGATGAGGTCTCCTGGTCGCGAAGCGGATCCGCCATGAAGATGGCGGGATTATACAAGGTCCCATGGCAATCATCGAGTGCATTCCGAACGTCAGCGAGGGGCGCCGGCCCGAGGTCGTCGAGGCGATCGCGGCAGCGATTCGTGCCGTTCCGGGCGTGCGGCTGCTCGATTATTCGTCCGACGCCGCGCACAACCGGTCCGTTTTCACGATGGCCGGCGACGCGGCCGCTCTCGAGGCGGCCGTGCTGGCCCTGTACGAACGTGCGATCGCCGCAATCGACGTCCGCTCGCATACCGGTGAGCATCCGCGGATGGGCGCCGTCGACGTCGTGCCCTTCGTACCCATCGAAGCCGCGACCATGGAGACGTGCGTCACGCTGGCGACTGACGTCGCGCGGGAGGTCGCCGGCCGCTTCGGCGTGCCCGTCTTCCTGTACGAAGAAGCCGCAACCAGTCCCGCGCGCAGAAACCTGGAAGACATCCGCCGCGGTGAATTCGAAGGGCTCGCGGCGAAGATGGCGACCGCAGGCTGGGCGCCCGACTTCGGACCGGCGCAGCCCCATCTGTCAGCCGGCGCGTCGGCGATCGGGGCGCGCATGCCGCTCATCGCGTACAACATCAATCTGGCCACGGATCGGCTCGATGTGGCCAGGAAGATTGCGGCCGCGATTCGCGCCAGCAGCGGCGGGTTCCGCTACGTGAAGGCCGCCGGTTTCGCGCTGAAGGGCCGCGGCATCGTCCAGGTGTCGATGAACCTCACCAACTACGAGAAGACGCCGATCTTCCGTGTGTTCGAGACCGTTAAACGGGAAGCCGAGCGATATGGAGTGTCGATCCTGGAAAGCGAGATCGTCGGCCTCGTGCCGGCCGCCGCGCTCCACGCGGCGGCTGAATACTACCTGCAGCTAGCCGGCTTCAAGTCCGATCAGATTCTCGAGAACAAGCTCAAATAGATTTGGAAATGCGGAAATGAAGGGCTACCGATCAGACTTCCAGATTTCCCGATTTCCAAATTTCCAAATTCTCTAAACCGCTTCCTCTTCCCGGCGCGGCGCGATGCCGAAGGCGCGCATCTTTCGGTACAGGTTGCTCCGCTCCACGCCGAGCGCGTCGGCGGTCCGTGAGATGTTGCCGTTCTGGGTTGCGAGCGCGCGCAGAATGTAGTCGCGCTCGAATCGCTCGCGCGCCTCGTGCAGCGGCAGCGGCGCGGCGCCCGGTTCATCCGGCGCAATCGCAGCGGCTGGATCCAGGAAGCTCAGATCGGCGGCGGTGATCGCGTCGCCCGGCACCATGATCATGAGCCGCTCGATCACGTTGCGCAGCTCGCGGACGTTTCCGGGCCAGCGATAGCTGCGCAGGCCGACGCTCGCGGACGGATCCAGCCGCTTCGGCCTCCGTCCGTATTCGTGCGCGAACTCCGCCATGAAGTGCTCCGCGAGCTGGGGGATGTCGCTGTCGCGATCGCGCAGCGGAGGCACGAAGATCGGAATCACGTTGAGGCGGAAGTACAGGTCCTCGCGGAAACGCCCCGCGCGGATTTCCGACGGTAGATCCTTGTTCGTCGCGGCGAGGACCCGGACGTCGACCTTCACGCTCGCCGTGCCGCCCACCGGTTCGACCACTTGCTCCTGCAGGGCCCGCAGCACCTTGGCCTGCGTTTTCAGGCTCATGTCGCCGATTTCGTCGAGGAACAGCGTGCCGCCGTCGGCCAGCTCGAACTTGCCGCGCCGAACGGCGACGGCGCCGGTGAACGCGCCCTTCATGTGACCGAACAGCTCGCTCTCGATCAACTCCTCGGGAATCGCGGCGCAGTTGACCTCGATGAACGGTCCCTTCATGCGGCGGCTGCGCATGTGGATCGTGCGCGCGACCAGCTCCTTCCCCGTTCCGTTCTCGCCGTAGATCAGCACGCGGCCGTTGGTGGGCGCCGCCATCGCGACCTGTTCCAGGAGCTGGCGCATCGCGTGGCTGTCGCCGATCAGCGTTCGGCGCCGATCGACGGTCGCGCGGAGCTCGCGGTTCTCCGCCTCGAGCCGCCGATGCCGTACGGCGTTGGCGACGACGAGCACCGTTTTTTCCAGCGAGAGCGGTTTCTCGACGAAGTCGAACGCGCCCATCTTGATGGCGCGCACGGCCGATTCGATGTTGCCGTGCCCGGAAATCATCACGACCGGCGAATCGACGCGGCGATCCTGCAGCTTCTCGAGCGTCGCCAGCCCGTCCATGCCCGGCAGCCAGATGTCGAGCACGATGACGTCGAACGTCGCCCGTCCCACACGCTCCAGGCACGCCTCTCCGGAATCGACGGCGTCCACGAGATAGCCCTCGTCGCGCAGCACGCCGCTGAGCGCGCTGCGCACGCCCGCCTCATCGTCGACGATCAGAACAGTTGGCCGCATCACATCAGTTGGTGAATTGGTGAAGTGCTGAATTGGTGAATTCAGCCCTTCATCAATTTCCTATCAGCACGGCAGCTCGATCACGAAACGGGACCCCTGCGGACTATTGTCCCCCAGTTCGATGGAGCCGCCGTGCTCGGTCACGATTCTCCGGACGATCGCCAGGCCCAGGCCGCTGCCGCGCCGCTTCGTCGAGTAGTACGGCATGAACAGCTTGTCGCGATCCGCCGGCGGCACGCCCGGGCCGTTGTCGGCGATGACGATTCGCGCCACGGCGTTCGCGGCGTCGTACTGCGTCTCGATCGTGATGCGCGGCGGCTCGCCGTTCGGCCGCACGCCGGCCTGCACCCCGCCCATCGCCTCGATGGCGTTGTCGACCAGGTTGATGATCACGCGGCGGATCTGCTCGACGTCGAGCCGCACGGGCGGCAGTACGGGCGCAAGCTGCCGCTCGATATGGATGTGGCTGAAGAGGCCGTTGTAGAGCCCGAGCGTCTCGGCCAGTACGCCGTTCAGGCTCGACGGCACCGCGCGCGGCGCCGGCATCCGCGCGAACTGCGCGAACTCGTCGACCAGCGCTTTCAGCGACTCGACTTCGCCGACAATCGTGGCCGTGCACTCGTCGACCAGGGCGCGCGTCGGCTCGGACGCGCCGCCGAAGTGGCGGCGGAGCCGCTCGGCGCACAATTGGATCGGCGTCAGCGGATTCTTGATTTCGTGCGCGAGCCGCCGTGCGACGTCGCGCCAGGCGGCGACTCGCTGCGTCCGCACGAGGGGCGTGACGTCGTCGAACACGAGCACCAGGCCCTCGCGCGTGCCTTCCTCCCCCTGCAGGGGCGTCACCGCCGCAGCCAGGTGGATTTCGCGTCCGTCGCGCGCCATCGCGATCTCCTGCCCCGTCGGCTTCGACGCGCCGGCGCCGATCGACGCGATCAAGGTGGCGAGCGGCTGAAGGTCCTCGCGGCCGAGCACCTGCTCGACGCGCGCGCCGACGATCCCCGGATCGACGTCGAGCAGGCGGACTGCCGCGGCGTTGATCGTGCTGACGCAGCCGTCCGCGCCGACCGACAGGACACCCGTGGCGATGCGCTCCAGGACCGTCTCGATGTATCGCCGGCGCACATCGAGCTCGGAGTTCTTGCGCTCCATTTCGACGCGCGATCGCTCGAGCCGGCGCTGGCTCGTCGCCAGCTCGCCCGCCATCGTGTTGAAAGCCTCGACCAGCGAGCCGAATTCGTCGCGCGTCTCCGGTTCGATGCGATGGTCGAGGTGGCCGGCCCCGATCTCCTTTGCGCCCGCGGCGAGCATCGCGACCGGCCGGGTGATCCGCTTCGCCAGGTAGAGACCGAGCCATGTGGCGCTGACGAGAATCATCAGCGTCATCATCAGGAAGAGCGACAGGTAGACGCCTTCGACCGGTCTTTTCAGAACCTGGAGCTGGCTGTAGTCCTCGTAGGCCTGGGCGATGCGGCGCGCGTGCTGCGCCAGATCGCCTGACAGGAAATCGCTGGCGATGACAATGCCGATCGGCTTCCCCGAGCCGTCGCGGACGAACGCGCCGGCCCGCACGAGCTCCCCGCCTTTGTCGAGCGGCTCGTGGGCCTGCGTGTCCGTGCCGCCGCCGGCGATCTTCGCCGCCAGCCGATCGGACGACGCGCGCAGGTGCCCGGGCGGCAGCGACGGCGACTGCAGCGCGACGACCGGCACGACGGCCAGCCTCCCGCCGCTTCCCGGCTGCAGCCGGTACATTTCGACCATGCCGACGCGCCCGTCCATCACCGGCGCCGACACCGACGCCTTCAAGGCGTCCACGTCGCCGTTCGCGAGCGCGCGCGGGGACACGCCCGCCGCGAGCCGCGCCGCCTGCGCCGCCACCACCGCCTCGCGGTCGCGATAGAACGTGCCCGCGATGGCATTCGCCGACGTGAGCACTTCGGAGACGGGCTGGCTGAACCAGCGCGCCGTCGTCTGCCGGATCAACTCGCTTCCCGCCAGGAGCACGAGCACCGACGGCACGATCGTCAGTCCGAGCAGCGCGGCGACCAGCTTGAGCCGGAATCGCGAGAACGGCAGCCCGCGCCGCCGCTCGACGAACAGCTTGATGACGTTGCGCGCCAGCACGAAGCCGAGCGCCACCAGCATCGTGACGTCGGCGATCGAGAACGTATAGAGCACGACTTCGCTCAGGACGTCCGGATTCAGATGGGTCGTGCGGTCGGACAGGCGGATGATCGCGACGAGGCTGCCGAGGAGCAGGACGATGCCAGCGAGGATCAGGCGCGGATTGTCGCGGAGCGGCCGCCGTTCGGGCGGCGCGGGGGGCGCCGGCCTGCGCGGCGGCAGCTTCGGACGCGGCGCGAATTCTTTGACGCTGCTCATCTTCTTTACAGGAGATCACGAGAACAGCAGAAACTCTCTCTTTTGAGAAAAAGAAGAGATCCTGATCTCCGGGTCTCCTGCCAGGCCTGTTCAGTGCAGCGGCGGTTCGCAAACCGCCCCTACGGTTTACTCTTCTGCAGCTCGTCGATCTCGCGCTTGAACTCGCCGACGTCGCGGAACTGGCGGTACACCGAGGCGAAGCGGACGTAGGCAACCTGGTCGATCCGCCGCAGCTCCTCCATGATGCGCGCGCCGATCTCCGTCGTCTTGATCTCGCGATCGGGGCGATCCTGCAGCTCTGATTCGATGCGATCGGCGATGCCCTCGAGCTGCTGCACGCTGACGGGGCGCTTCTCGCACGCGCGGACCAGGCCGCCGATCAGCTTCTGCCGCTGAAAAGGCTCCGGACGCCCGTCCTTCTTGATGACGCGGTATTCGATCTCTTCGATGTGCTCGCGGCTCGTGTACCGCTTGCCGCAACCAAGGCACTCCCGGCGCCGGCGGATGCTGTTGCCTTCCTTGCTCTCGCGCGAATCGACGACCTTGTCGCCGAGATTGCCGCAGAACGGGCATTTCATTTAATCACTCCGCTCGGTGGGGCCCCTTTAGCTTTCCCACCTCGCTGCGCGCTCGGGCCGCCGCTTCGCGGCGGTTCCCTCCGGCCCTCGCGTGCCGCGTCCTTTTCCTGCAGCGTTCTATCTTCCGCCTTCCGTCTTCCGTCTTCCGTCTTTTCTTCTGCCGCCATCTGGCGCATGCGGCCGAGTGTGAGCCCTTCGCGCGTCATGAAGACGAGGCCGAGCAGCGTCACGGGCAGAAATGAGACGGCGTGCAGCACCACCGCGCCGCCGACCGCCGCGCTCTCGGGGACGCCGAAGAACGTCATCACCGCAAGCTTGTACATCTCGTGAAACCCGCCGATCTGTCCGGGCGTCGGCATCGCCACGCCCACGACCAGAAGCGTCATGACGAGGAACGAACCCAGGTAGCCGAACGTCATATGAAACGCACGCGACGTCACCCAGATCCCCGCCGCAATCGACAGCCAGAGCGGAAACGACAGTATGAGTGAAACGAGCAGCCGGCGCGGCTGCCGCATGACGGCCAGCCCCTGCGCGAACGTCGCCACGAGTCCGGCGACCGCCCGCGCGAGCCGCTCGGGCAGCACGCGCTCTATCCGGAGCGCCCACTCGCCGAGACGCTCCGGATGGCCGGCAAGCAGGAAGAAGACGACCAATCCGCTCACCGACGCGGCGGCCGCCAGCAGGCCCCCGGCCTTCACCCGTGCGTACATCGCCGGATCGCCGGCAAGCGACGCCGGATCCACCAGGGCGACGAACGTTCCGAACAGCATCAGGA
>Ga0310810_10001248_pt1 | contig 26463 bp, 18 predicted proteins | sample NCmetagenome_FD_207641 | JGI IMG/M metagenome (GOLD analysis project Ga0310810, IMG submission 207641) | Soil microbial communities from experimental microcosm in Duke University, North Carolina, United States - NC | ecosystem: Engineered > Artificial ecosystem > Soil microcosm > Unclassified ...
CCCCCAGCCGCCCTCGTAGCCGACGCAGTGGGCCGCGGTGAGGACGTCCCGGTCGCTCACCAGCGAGCCGGTGCAGCCCGGGCTGAAGAACCCGATGCCGGGAAAGAACCAGTAGGCCGGGTCGTACAGCGCGTCGCCGCCGGCCAGCGGCGATTCGCCGAGATCGTCCGCGTCGCCGCCGATGACCGTGCAGGCGAATGGACCCGGCGAGGTCGCCACACCCAGCGCACACACGAGCGACCGTCGAAGCATTCTGTTCACGGGACCTCCTGTCGGAGCGAGCGCCGCCCCCGCTCGGCAGCAAATCAAGAGCGGTGCCAGGGGCGCCCCCATGTCGTGTCGAGCCGCTCGGCGCTGCTTGTCCCGGCGGGAGGTGCCGCCTGGTGGGTGGCAGAGAGGCGGCGCTGCCTCAGCAGCAACCCTTGCGGCGCGCTACCATCGGGGTGTGTCGGACGAGTCCCGCACGCAGAGCAGCGCATCGGTCAAGCTGGCGCAGCCGCTGCCCGGCGGTGTGATCCGCGTCCTCGATGGCAGCGACCGCGGCCGCACGCTGCGCCTCGATCAGGGGCCGGCGGTCATCGGCAGCTCGTCCGCCTGCGACCTGGTGGTCCGCGACCCCAAGGTCTCGCGCCGGCACCTCGAGGTGACGCTCGGACCGCTCGGGTTCAGGGTGAAGGATCTCGGCAGCCGGAACGGCACCGTGTTCGAGGGCTCGCGCCTGACCGACGCCACGGTGCCGCCTGGCGCCATGCTGCGGATCGGCGACACCCACCTGGTGCTGATGGCGATCGCCGACGAGCGACGCCTGGAGCCGAGCACGCGCGACCACTTCGGGCAGCTGGTCGGCAGCAGCCTGGCCATGCGGCAGGTGTTCGCTCTCCTCGAGCGGGCGGCGCAGACCGACTCGACCGTGCTCCTGCTCGGCGAGACCGGCACCGGCAAGGAGCTGGCAGCGCGCTGCACGACGAGGGCGGCCGCGCCGGCCGCCCCTACGAGGTGTTCGACTGCGGCGCGGTCGCGCCGGCGCTCATCGCGAGCGACCTCTTCGGTCACGTGCGCGGCGCCTTCACCGGGGCCGCGGCCGATCGACCGGGCGTGTTCGAGCGCGCCCACGGCGGCACGGTCTTCATCGACGAGATCGCCGAGCTCCCGCTCGACCTCCAGCCTGCCCTCCTGCGCGTCTGCGATCGCGGTGAGGTCCAGCCGGTCGGCTCCGCCCGCCGGATCGCGGTCGATGTGCGCATCATCGCCGCCACCCGCCGCGACCTGCCCGGCGAGGTGCTGGGCGGCCGCTTCCGCGAGGACCTCTTCTACCGGCTCAGCGTCCTTCCCATCACGATGCCGCCCCTGCGCGCGCGCACCTCTGACCTGCCGGCGCTCTGCCGCCGCATCCTCATCGACCTCGGCGTCGAAGATCCCGGCCCGATCGATGGGCCCAACCTCGGCCTCCTGTCGGCCCATCGCTGGCCCGGCAACGTCCGCGAGCTGCGCAACGTGCTCGAGCGAGCCCTGGTCCGCGCCGGCGCGCCGGTCCCTTTCCGGTCCCCGGCGTTCCAGGTCTCACCGCCCGACGACCCGGACGAGCGCGGCGAGCCGGACGGCGACACCTTCCAGGCCCGCAAGAAGCAGGCGATCGCGCGCTTCGAACGCGAGTTCCTCGAGGACCTGATGCGGTCGTGCGACGGCAACATCCTGCGCGCCTCGCACGTGTCCGGCATCGAGCGGACGCAGCTCAAGCGCCTCTTGCGCCGCAACCGCCTCCTGTGAGTCGTCAGCGCGGCCGCTCGAGCGCCGCCGCGCCCTCCGGAACGTCGATGAAGCGGCCGCGGACGGCCGCCCCCGAGCTGTCGGGCGGCGTGAGGCTCTTGTCCTCCCATGCGGCGAGGATCGTGGTGGCGTCGAGCGCGACCGCGCCGACGGTCTCCTGGTTGTCCGGGTAGATCGCGTTGACGACCTCGTCGGGCGCACCCGGGACGCCGTCGGCCGACAGGACTCGCATGCGGACCGCGGTGCCCGAGGCGTCGGGCGCCAGCATGCTCTCGTCGGTCCAGAACAAGACGACGGCGCCCGGCAGCGCCACCGGGAATGGCTCGTCCTGCGGACCCTCGAGCGTGGTGGCGAGCGGCAGGTCGTCGTCGACCGGGTCGCCCGAGCCGGGAATCAGGCGGATCCGCACGTCGCTCTGGTCGCTCGGTGCACCGCTCGTATCGGTGAAGACCACCAGGTAGCCGCCGCCGGACAGCGCCACGACGTGCGGCTCGAGCTGGTCGTTCAGCGTGGTGGTGTTGAGCACGAAGTCCGTGTCGAGGAAGGCGCCGGACGCTGCGAGCCGGCGACCGCGGATGCCGATGCCGGACTGGTCGGAACCTTCCTGGCTGGCGTCCTCCCACGCCACCAGCACGTCGCCGCCGGCGCCGACCGCGAGGCGCGGATGGGTCTGGTCGCCGGTGAGCGTCGTGTTGACGAGCTCGTCGTCGCCGGCCGGGATGCCGTCGGCGTCGAAACGGCGCATGCGGATGTCGGCGTCCGCCGTGCTCGCGCTGCGGTCATCCCAGACCAGGAGGTAGCCACCGTCCGGCATGGCGGCGATCGCGACGTTGTCCTGATCCCCCCCGGTCGTGCTGTTGACCACGAAGTCTCCTGTCTGCGGCGCTCCGGCCAGGTCGAACACCCGCCCGCGGATCGCCTTGCCTGAGGTATCCCCCTCCGCATGGCTGTCGTCTTCCCAGGCGACCAGGAAGGCGCCACCGGCGGTGGACGCGGCGACCGCCGGATCGCTCTGATCGAAGGCGGTCGTCAAGTTCAGGGGAAAATCGGCGCCGACGAAACGTCGGTCTGCGCTGATCAGGCGGCCGTGTACTGCAGTACCGGAGGTGTCGGGCGCCGCCTGGCTCTCGTCGGTCCACGCGATGAGGCCGGGACCGTCGGGCGAGATCGCGATCGACGGGTCCTTCTGCTTGGCCGGATAGGTGGTGTTGATGAGGAGGTCCGGCGAGCGGCAGTCGCAGCCGTCGCCGTCGTTCGTGTTGCCGTCGTCGCACGGCTCGCCGAAATCGACCACCGCGTCGCCGCACTCCTCGACCTTGCCGCAGTCGGCCCGGCAGCCGTCGCCGCTCTCGGCGTTGCCGTCGTCGCACACCTCGCCGTCGTCGATGCGGCCGTTGCCGCACGTGGCGACGATGCAGGCGCCGCGCTCGGGATCGCAGCCCGCGGCGCACGCGGTCACCTGATCGAGGTCGCCGGCGCACACCACCAGCTCGGCGCCGTCGCAGGTGGGCTGGTGCGAGTCGGTGCAGAGGTCGTAGCGGGTCGGATCGATGACGAGCGAACATCCGGCGGCCAGGAGCAGAGCCGCACACGACGCCGCGAGAGACCGGCGCGGCATGGTCAGAACCTTCCCTGGACCGCGATGCCGCCCGGCGTCGCGGTGACAACCGGCTCCTCCGAGGGATGGCGGAGCCACAGGTAGAGGCCGATACCGGCGGCGAGCGCGCCGGCGCCCAGCATGATGTCGCTCGCCAGCGCCAGCGAGCTCGCGCGATCACCGGCGTCGTTGGCGCCCACGTGGTCGCCGTCGCTCGCCAGATCGTCCGCCCTCGCGCTGTCGCGCCAGGCGAGAACGCCGGTGGTGGCCGAGCCGACAGCGGCGACGGCGCCCACCACCAGGAGTGTCCCGGCGAGCACGCGGCGCGGACGCCGCGGATGAACGATCGCTGGCGGCCGGCTCGGCCGGTGCCGCCGAGCCGGCGCGGCGCTCAGCGTCCGGTCGATCTCCTCCGCGTACTGGGCGGCGAGCGTGCGCGCCTTGTCGAGCCACTGGCGATCCGCCGCGAACCTCGGATCGTCCGGCCGCGCCATCGCCAGGAAGTGGCGGAACCCGTCGCGCGCCCGCAGGAGATCGCGCCTGTCGCCGGACACCTGGTGGCGCTTCCGGTAGGCGAGGCCGAGGTTGTAGAGCAGGCGCGGGTCGTTCTCGAGCCGGTACGCCTGCTCGAACTCGCCGATCGCGGTGTCGTAGTCTCCCATGTCGTAGGCGTCGTAACCGGCCTGGCGGTGACGCCTCGCCTCGTCGGAGGCGGCCCTGCCGTTCGGTTGCGCGGGGGCGCGGCGCGCATCGGCCGCCGCCAGCGCGATCAGCAGTCCGATCAGCGATGTCAGTAGCGGATCGGCATGTCCGGCTGGACGTCCACGCTCTTCGCCGGAGGTTCGGAGCGGACGGCGGGGCCGGCGTCCGCGGCTGCTGCGCCTGCGCGGCGGGCGGTCGTCCGCGCCGAGCGCGATCGCGGCCGGCCCGACGGCGGCGTCTCCGGCGCTGCCGATGGCGCGGCGCTCGGCAGGGCCGGTGGTGGATCGGCGGCTGGTGATGGCGTCGGCTCGGTCGCCACGGCGCTCGACGCCGGCGCCTCGGCCGGTGCCGGCCGGCTCGGCGCATGGTCGACCCGGGAGGCCGTGAGCTTCACCGCGGCCACCGCGGCCCCGCCGGCCACCAGCGCGAGGAGCAGCACCAGTCCCGCCAGCCGTCCGGCGCGACGGCGCGTCGGCACACGCGAGCGCGACCGGGCGGCCTCGTTCGCCACCGCCCCCCGCACCTCGTCGCTCCTCGAGTCGGGAACCGTCAGGCCGGTCTCGCTGTGCCGCGTGACCACATCGACGTTCGACAGCTTGATCCAGTCCGAGGAGAACCGGCCCTCCTCCGGCCCTCGCGCCTCCTCGCCCCCGAGCCGCTGCTCGGCGTCGGCGACCAGACGGGCCAGATCGCGGGCGCCGAACGCCGCGCCGAGTGAATCGATCGCGTCGGCCATCTTGCCGGCGCTCGAATAGCGCCGCGCGGCGTCGCGGGCGATCGCCTTCATGACGATCTCGTCGAAGCGGTCGGGCAGGCCGCCGGTCAGCGCCGACGGCGGTTCCACGGTCTGTTGCACGATGCGCTGCAGCGTCTCGAGCTCCGTGCGGCCCTGGAACGGCTGCACGCCGGTCACCATCCAGTAGAGGACCACGCCGAGCGCGTACAGATCGAGGCGGTGGTCGAGGGCGCCGCCGTTCGCCGCCTCGGGCGGCAGGTAGGCCAGCTTGCCCTCGAGCCCGGACACGCTGCGCTCGACGCCGACCGGACGCGAGAGCCCGAAGTCGAGCACCTTCACCGCGCCGTCGGCGCAGGCCATCACGTTCGACGGCGAGATGTCGCCGTGCACGAGTCCATTCTTGGCGCCCGGTCGGCGCAGCTCGTGCGCCGCAGCCAGGCCGCGAGCGACCTCGCTGGCGATGTGGACCGCCGCCGGCCAGTCGAGCTTGCCGCCCTGGGCGCGGACGAGGCGCCTGAGGTCGATCCCCTGGAGGTACTCCATGGCCATGAACATGCGGCCGTGCGACACCCCGACGTCGAACACCTGCACGACCGCGCGGTGGTTGAGCAACCCGGCGAGGCGCCCCTCGCGCTCGAACAGACCTTGCAGCCGTGGGTCGTCTGCCCGCTCGGACAGGATCACCTTGAGAGCGACCTCGCGCTCGAACCCGCCGGTCCCGGTCTTGACCGCGAGGTAGACGTCTCCCATCCCGCCTCCTCCCAGGCGGCGGATGATCCGGTACGCCCCCATCCGCTCAGGCAACAACAAGCGACCCCCAGCTGTCGGCGATGCGCCGCCCGACGATCTTAGGGCCGCACATCCGGGTTTTCAACCTCGGGACGGTTTCGGGCCCGGCGCGGGCGAGAGCCGCCGGCGCGAGCGTAGCTCCTGTGCCGCGGCGTACGGGGGTTGCTTCCTCCATCCCGTGCGGCGCGGGCGACAGCCCTTCATCTGGTCGGGTCTGCGGGTCCGCGTGAGGCGGGGCTGCCTCATGGAGGTCGCCCGGCGGTGAACCACACCGCCCGAAGTCGCCACCTGAACAGGCGGGCTCGCCGGGCACACCCCCTGCAAATCGCGCGGTGCGTGTGGAGGAGATCGACGCCGGGGCGCGAACGGACGCCGTCCGCCGCACCGAGCGACATCACGATGATCGACCCGACCGCCTACGAACGACCCGCGCCGCGGCGAGATCCCCCGCCCCCGCCGGCGATGCGGCCGGGCGCGATCGTGGCACGGCGTTACCGCCTCTGCTCCCGCATCGGGTCGGGTGGCATGGCCGACGTCTTCGCCGCGATCGACCTCAAGACCGGCAGGGAGGTCGCGCTGAAGATCATCCGCGTCAAGTCGTCGGCGTACGGGCGCCGAGCTCGTGTTCGACGACGGCGCGCCGGGTCGGTCGTTTCCGTTTCTGGTGCTCGAGCTCCTCGAGGGAGAGACCCTTCGCGATCGGGTGCAACGCGACGGGCCGCTTCCGCTCGAGTCGACGATCCGGCTCGCCCTGCAGATCGCAGCCGGCCTGAGCGCGATCCACCAGGCGCACATCATCCACCGCGACATCAAGAGCTCCAACGTGCTGCTCATCGCCGGCGCTGCCGGGGACCGCGCGGTCATCATCGATTTCGGTCTGGCCCTGTGGCGCGACGGCGGCGGCTCCCGCGCGGTACCGACCGCGCCGGACGCGCTCACCCAGGCGGTGCCGCTCTGCGGGACGCCGGCATACATGGCGCCGGAGCAGGCGATGGGGCTCAGCGCCAACCGGTCCTCCGACGTGTACGCGCTCGGGACAGTGCTCTACGAGATGGTGACCGGCCGCCTGCCCTACCCGGCCGAATCGGGCCGCTCGATCCTGTATCGCAAGCAGAAGGGCGCCCGGTTTCCGCGGCCGAGCGCGCTGCGCCGCGATCTGCCGGTCGCGCTGGATCGGATCGTCTGCCGGTGTCTGGCGGTGCGCCCATCGGATCGCTATCACGACGCGACGCAAGTCCACCGCGATCTGGCCGACGGCTGGCGCGAACGCTCCGCGGATCGCTGGGACCTCGAGACCGCGCGCTGACCGCCAGAACAGGGTCGCGGCGCGCGACCGGCGTCACGCCGGCGCCCTGCGCGGCCTCGCGCACGAAAGTTGCTCGTTCAGGCCACGTGGCCGGACGAGTTGCCGTCTCCTGTGCGATCGCCTGCGCGCTCGCGGCTGTGTCGTTCGACACGCGGGTCGCCGCTGCCGGACGGCCACGTCCGGGCGTGGTTGCCCCGCCGCGTCGCAAGGCCGGAGGGATGCCGCGCTTCCTCGGCGAAGGGGCGTTCAGCCACGCCTTCCGCACCCGCGACGGCAAGTACGTGATCAAGCGGCTGAAGCCGCAGCTGCTGGGCACACCGCTCACGCACGCTGAGCGGGCGGAGATGGCCGGACGCTACGTGGCGTCGATCGAGATCCTGCGCGGCGCCGGGCTGCCGGTGTCCGCCACCAGCCGCGCGGATCGTCATCCGCACATGATCGTGCAGCGGTTTGCGCGCCGGGGGGTCCGCTTTCGCGAGCTGCCGGTCGCCGCCAAGGTTCGCGCGCTGGCGAGTGCCATCGCCATCACGGCCCGCGCCTGGTACCACCTCGAGCGGGCGGGTGCCCGCAGCGTGTTCGTGGATCCGTTCCCCTGGAACATGCGGTTCGACCGTTCGGGCCGGGTCGTGGAGTGGTTCGACCCGATCGGGCCGATCAGCTTCACTCGCTGGATCCGGATCCAGCTCCGCTCGCTCGTCTCCGGCGACCGCGGCCCGCCCGGACGCCGCACGACGCCAGCGGGCTCCGTAGCGCGCTCGCCCTGGGACCCCGGAATCTCGGGCAGCGAGGTCAAGGCGTCGACTCGCAGGGGGACTGGAAGCAGCGCGCGTCGGGCAGGTCCGATTCCGGGAAAGGCGGGCACTCGTCGCCCTGCGCGAGGTCGACCGACCAGATGAAGTCGTTGAAGGTCGCGTCGCCGACGACGGCGGGGAGGCCGCAGAGATCGTAGGCGACGATCATGCCGCGGACCGCCAGGCGGGTCGTCTGCCGGTAGAAGACGCCGTACTCGCCGGGCAGGATGTTGCCCTGGAACTGCATGATGGTCGAGTCGGCGGAGGAGGTGGTCCAGAAATCCATGCCGCCCTCCGACACCTCGTGGCCCTTGGTCCTGGTGTACGCCCACGACTCGGTGTCGGTGTTGCTGTAATCGCGCGCGACCGAGTAGCCGCGTGTGCTCGAGCCGTAGATGCTGCGGCTGGTGGTCATGCTGTTCGACACCTTCGCGCTGACCCCGACCGAGACGAACTTGCTGATGCCGAAGGTGGCGCCGCCGCCGACCTCGGTCGCGACCGTGTTCGACCAGCCCATCTCCCAGCCGTTGGTCTGCGACTGGCTGACCGTGTAGTTGATGCCGTAGGTCTTGCTGGTCGAGCCGCCGTTGGTCGTCGAGGCCTGCTCGGAGAAGCTCTCGTCCCAGGTGACGCCGACCGTGCGCGCGCGGGTGTCGGTGGTCTCCTCGGCGTAGGTGAGCGTGCGTCCCTGGGTGTCACCACCGGAATGGCAGCCGGAGACCGGCCGCGCCTCCTCGATCTCGGCGATCTCGACCTTGCGCGCGTTGACGTACTCGATCGCGTTGTGGACGCCGTAGCTGAGCGAGATGACGCGCTCGATGCCGTCCTTGCCGAGCGCGGCGACCGCGAAGGTACCGACGTAGAAGGGCAGATCGGGCGGCGGGAGGTGGAAGAACAGGTCGCCGTCGGCGCCGTAGGAGTCGGTGGCCTCGGTCGCCTGGCGGCGAACGATGCGCGGCGCGGCGACGCCCGGTTCGCCGAAGATGACGTACGAGAAGTTGACCGGCTCGAAGCCGATCGCCTGCGCCGACACCTCGTAGGGAAACCCGGCGAGGATGACGCGCGACGGCGCCTGGCAGGTGGAGGTGAGCGGTTGCAGCTTGCGGAGGATGACGCTCGGCAGTACTTCGAGCGTGACCGGGGCCGGCTCCGACTCGACCTCTGCGCCGGACTCCTCGAAGTTGATCGCGCTGATGGTCCCCGCGAAGGTGCCGAGCTCGTCGCCGGTCGGCGAGAACGGAACCGTGAAGGGACCGAACTGCGCCCACACCAGCCGGTTACCGTCTTCCCAGTGGGGACGAAACTGCATCGAGACCGGATACACCGGGCCGTCCTTGCTGTGGTACTCGCCGTCGAGCCGCACCTCGGTGTAGCCTTGGGTGCCGTTCCGGAAGTTGCCGCCGACGATCTCGAGCGGTTCCCCGACCGAGACCTCGGTGCGCGAGAGGCCGAGCACCAGCGGCGGCTGTGGCGGCTCGACGCCGACCTCCGCGGCGCACCCGGTGAGCAGCGGCAATCCGAGGCACACGAGAGCCGTTCGTCGTCTTGAGCGCATGAGTCGTCTCCGCGACGATCCGCTCAGCAAGTCGCGGACCGACCCTCTTGCGATCGGTGAAGACGATGTCTGCCTGAATTCGACAAACGCGGTGACTCGGGCTTCCGGCACCTTGAGGAGCCACGGTCCGGATCACAATTTCTTCGAGCGCGGTCTCGCGCCACCGGCAGCTCGAACAGCCTGGAGCCGCGCCTCTCAGGTCAACCGGCCGCCGTGCAGCAACCCGTGTGCTCAGCGATCGTTGCGCAGGCGCGCGCCCTCGCTCGATCATCGTCGCACGTGTTGCCTCTGTCGCCGGCTGCGGCTGACCGAGGGACGGAGCGCCGGGTGCGGCGGCGCTGGCCCTCCGGTTGCAGCCTTCCCGGCGAGAAAGCGAGCGCGAAGGTGCGGAGAACTTGTGTGGTGGCAGCGCTGGCCTTGATCGTCCCCGCGGAAGCGTCGGCCGGTCGGCCGAAACGCAACGGCAAGTTCGAGGTGGAGCGCGGACGGATGCGCTATCGCGAGACGATCCGGTCGCGCCATCGATTCGTCGTGCACCACGATCAGGGCGCGGGCGATGTGTCGACGTCGGTGCGCAGCGGCAAGCTCCTCCGCAAGGGCCTGAAGCGGTCGATCGCGAGGACCGCCGGCGGCGGCACCGAATCCTGGGGCTCGTACTTCCGCGAGGGCCCCCTCGGCGTGGCGCACTCCGAGAGCGGCGGCGACCACGTGATCGTGATGCCGGGGCTCGTGCGCGAGCAGATCAGCCGCGATCCGATCGTCGGCGCCGCGATCGCCGAGACGCGGACGACCGTCACCGGCGTGCACGGCACCAGGGTGGAAGGAACCCGCGCCGGGCGCAGCTACCACGGCCTCGACCCGCGCGACCGCAAGGTCGGCAGGCCCGGCATGCTCGGCCGCAAGCGAAAGGTGCTCGTCCTTCCGGACGGAGCCTCGTCCGCCGACCTGGTCGAGCGGCAGAGCTTCCTGGAGCGGCACTCGTCGTCGATCCTCGGCGAGACCGTCCAGGTCGGGCACGAGCAGACCGAGCGCGGCGGCGGAGTCGTCGTCTCGCGCGAGACGGCCACCTCGCTGCCGCGGCGGATCTCGCGCATGACCACCATCGACCCTGGCGGCGTGAGCACATCGCGGGGGAAGGTCGAGAAGCACGGCCGCGTGGTCCGCCGCGACCGGGTGCGGGTGACCGACCGCGACGGACACCGGGTCGAGGAGCTCCTCCGGCCCAACGGCCGCGTGCGCAAGCGGATCGAGACCTGGGCCGGCCACGACCACGTGACCACGACCGTCATCACGCGCTACCGGCGCAGCGGCACGCCCTGGATGACGACCACGCTGCGCACCGATCTCGACGGCAAGACCACGCGAGAGCGGGTCCTCTACCGCCGCGACGGCGTCACGCCGCGGCCGCCTCTCTTCGAGCGCCGGTGACCGGCCATCGCCAGGTCTGGCCGCCATCGGAGGAGCGGGGCAGGAGCGCTTCCTCCGCGCCGGGGTCGAACCGGTAGCCGCTGGTGTAGACCCGGCGGGCGTCGGACCGGGAGGTCTTCCGTCGCGCGAGACCAGGAGACCGAAGGTGACCCGGACCAGTGTCTCCTCGCTCGCCTCGGCTCCGAACTTCACGTTGACGCTGGCCGGGAAGCGAACTCGACGACTGCCGTCGGCGTTGGACGACGGCGGGTCGGCAGTGCGATCGGCGTGCCAGCAGCGTCAGAAGACGTCTGCGCAGGGGCGCCGGGTCATGGCGCCGCTGCAGAAGGCGCAGGTGGTGTCGGCGCGGCGCGGACATCGCGTGCGCCGGCACACGCCTCCAGGCAAGCGTCGCCGTCGGCCGGCACCGGCGCGCGGCACATCAGGCGTTCGAGCGGCCTGATCGAGTCGAAGAAGGTCGTCTCGGCGATCCGGTAGTCGAGGTCGACCGCGTCCGCCTCGCGCTCATCGCCGGCCGCATGACTGGCCGAGGATGCCGGGCGCTGCTCCGCCCCGCCGCACGACACCAGCGCCGCGACCAGGAGGACAGCGCGAGAGCGGGCGAACATCGCTCCTGGATGGAACGCCGCGACCCTCATCCGCTTACGTCAGTCGGACTCGCAGACGAAGCGGCGCAGGCGCGAGCAGCCGGTGACCAGCCAGCCGGTGGGATCGAGGTAGGCGCAGAACTGGTCGCCGTCGAGGTCGGGCGCGGCGGGAAACTTCGTGTAGTCGACCGCTTCGCCCGTGACCCAGGCGAGGGCGCCGTCGCTCAAGAGCTCGCCGAGACCGATGAAGGCGTCGGTGCCGACCGGCGGCAAGGACGCGGACAGGGTGTCGGCCTCGGCGGCGCTGGTGAGCGTCGCCAGGTGGGCGCCGGCCTCCTCGCAGACCAGCTCGGCGTCCTGCCAGGTGTCCAGCCTGCGGATGGAGCGATACGCGGAGCCGCCCTGGCCTGCAATCCACGCCTGTCGCTCGCAGATGAACCCGCGGTCGAGGCTGCAGACGTTGTCGTGCCACTTGCCGTCGAGGAGGACGACGCAGTCCTCGCCGGGGCCATCGCTCGGCTCGGTGGCGGCCCAGTTGTCGAACGAACCGGGCGCATAGCCGGACGCCCAGAGCCACACGCCCTCCTCGATGGTGTCGGACAGGCCGATCCAGAGCGGCATGCCGGACGGCACCTGGAGTCCGGCGATCACCTCGGCGGTCTCCCCGCTGCCGCGCAGGCTGGCGAGCTGGCCGTGCGCCTGCTGATCGCAGTACTCCTCGGCGCCGCCATAGTGCCGGATGATGGGATCGACATAGAGGTTGTAGCAGTGGCCGCTCCTGACGAAGGTCGAGGATGCCTGCGGATCCGCGCAGACCAGGCACTGCGAGGTGCAGCTGTCGTCCGGTGCGCCGCCGTGATCGCACTCCTCGACCCCGGTCCTGACCACGCCGTCGCCGCAAGTGGCGATGCGGCACCGGGTGCAGGCGTCGTCGTCGTCGGTGTCGCCGTCGTCGCACTCCTCGTCCTCCTCGAGGAGGCCATTGCCGCAGATCGCGGCCGGCTGCGGGTCCGGCAGGCCGTCGTCCGGCAGATGGAAGCTGACCAGCAGGCGGGCCGCGTCGGCGCGCAGCGCGGTCGGGTTGCCCTCCGAGCGGACGGCGAGGCCGTTGTTGGTCTGCGGATCGAGCCAGTCGGCGATCGATGGCCCGAGCGGAACCGCACGGGTGGTCGCGACGCCGTCGGTCGCCATGCGGGCGAGCGGGGCGTCGTCGCAGGCGCCCGCGCCGCAGCCTGCGGCCGTCCAGTCCTCTCCGGCGGAGCGCTGGTTCCAGGTCGCGTCATCGGTCCACGGCTCGAGGGCGCGGTGGATCGACAGCGGCCGCGGCGGGCGACCCGGCTCCGGCGGATCCCACGACAGCTCGAGCTCGGCGCCGTCGATGATCGCGCTCGCCGGCAGCTGTTCGAGGTCGAACCAGAACAGCGCGACCGACTGCGCGCGCTCGACCGGCAGGCTGCCGTCGCTGCCGTGCGGGTCGTCGGGCGCCGCTGCCACCAGGAGCGTGTCGCGCGCGACGTCGAGCGGAACGGTGCGGACGCCCGCCGGATCGCCGGTCTCGCCATCGACGAACGCGCACTGGCCGCCCTCGACCACGCAGTCCAGGCCGCCGCAGGCGGCGGCCGCCTGCTGGCTGAGCGCGAGACAGACGCAGGCGCCGCCGCCGGCGAGCTCCGCCTCGCCGATCGCGACCTCGTCGCCATCGGCGTCGCGGCCGCTCACGCGCACCCGCTGGCCGCCGGCGAAGTCGAGATCGATCGTCTGCGCGTCACCGGCCGGGGCCTCGCCGCGCGACACGACGTCGCCGTCGTCGTCGAGCACCTCGACCACGAGCTCGCCGCCGGCCAGCGCGGTGCTCAGCTCGGATCGGTCGCCGCGGCCGCAGATGTCGATCGTGCGGCGGTCGCCGGAGCCACAGCCAAGGCCGGCCAGCAACAGGGCCAGCGCGAGGAGATCACAGGTGCGGGACGACATCCGCCTGGTCCGAGGGTTCGGGGAGACTCCAGATGACGACCGCGGTGATGGCGAGCGCGGCCCCGCCGATCGCCGCCCAGAACCATGGCCGCCTGACCAGCGGGCGCGGCGGCAGGCTGCCGGTCCCTTCCGGGACCAGCGCGTCGGCGCGACCGCCGAGCGCCTCGATGGCGGTGTCGACCGCGAGCGGCGCGACGACCGTGCTGGCGACCAGCTTGCAGTGATCGAGGCGGGCCAGCTCGATGCGACCGCCTCGCGCCGGACGCGCCACCACCAGCACGTCGGCCAGAGCGCAGGCGCCGCCGAGATCCTCGGCGCGCAGCGGCGACACCGGCGGCACGCGCCTTCGCAGCTCCGCCAGCGCTTCGTGCAGACGCGGCGACCCTTCCCCGTCCGCCGGCGCGAAGGTGGGGTCCCAGCGGAGGAGCCGCTCGAGCAGGAGCGCGGCCCGCTCGGCTTCGCCGCGCGCCAGCGCGATGGTGACTCGCTCGACCTGCGCCGCCACCAGCTCCGCGGAGCCGCCGAAGCGGTGCGGCTCGCGCGCGGCGGTCTCGAGCCCTTCGTCCAGGACGCGGGCGGCGCGGTCGAGGTCGCCGGCGCGGTAGAGCTCGCGCCCGCGCGCGACCATCGCCAGGGTGTCGGCGGCCAGCTCAGGCCGCTCGGCGGCCGGCGCCGGCGCCCCCCCGAGCGACCGCTCGAGGCCGAGGGCGACCCGCTCGGCCCGCGGCAAGAGCGAGCGCGCCTGGGACCCGCGGGCCGGCAGCGCGACCGCGGCGACCGTGCGGGTCCTGCCTCCGGACGCCACCCGAGCGGCGCCCAGCACCTGCACGAGGGCGAGGAGGAAGACGACACCTCGCGCGCGCATCATCGCGAGACTATCACGCCACTGGCGAGCCCGACCGCGCTTCGTCCCGTCTTGCAGATCACGCCAGTAACGTCCAGCAAGTCTCCGGCCAGCGCGCCGGTCGCCGGGTCGCCGGGTTGCCGGGCCCCACCACCTGCAGGTGACAACCGGAGGTCGTCGCTATAATGGCGGCCGGTGCCAGCCGAGCCTCGCTACCTGCTGCAGGACCGTCTCGGCGAGGGAGGCATGGCGGTCATCCACCTGGCCACCCAGCTGACACCGGCCGGCGAGCGGCTGGTCGCCATCAAGCAGATCGGCCGGCGCGAGGAGGTCGGCAGCGCGGCGCACGCGCGGCTTCTCGCGGAAGCGCGGCTGGTCTTCCAGCTCACCCACGCCAACATCTGCCAGGTGCTCGACCTCGGCGAGAACGAGGAAGGTACCTTCGTCGTCATCGAGTACGTCCACGGCTGCGACCTCGGCGATCTCATCGCCGCCGCCGATCCGGCCGGCGGCGTCGAGCTGCCGCTCGCGATCTACGTCGGCCGCGAGGTGGCGCGCGCGCTCGACTACGCGCACCGGCGCAGCGACAGCGTCGGCCACGCGCTCGGGCTGGTGCACGGCGACGTCGCGCCGCGCAACGTCCTGCTCTCGGTCGAAGGCGAGGTCAAGCTGGCCGACTTCGGCATCGCGCGCGGCCGCGGCCTGTGGGCGCCCGGCTCCGGGCTGGTGGGCGGGACGCCCGGCTTCATCGCGCCGGAGGTGGTCGACGGTGCCCATGACCTGCGCGCCGACGTCTACTCGCTGGGCGCCACCATCGCGCGCGCCATCGGCGGCGCGCCCGCCGCCGAGCAGAACGCGGTGGCGAAGGCGCTCGCGCGCAGCGACCTCGGCGGCGTGCGCGACATCCTCCTCCGCGCCACCGCGCGCGAACCGGCGGCGCGCTTCTCGTCGGCCGGCGAGATGGAGCGGGCGCTGGCGTTCGAGCTCTCGCGCCGGTATCCCGGATTCACGCCCTCGGTCCTCGCCCGCGCGGTGAATCGCCTCTTGACCGAGCGCAAGGGGCGGCGCGACCGGACGGTCGACGAGAGCGCGACCACCGGATCGCTGTTCGACATGCACACGCTCATCGACCACACCGCGGCCGAGCCGCCGCCGGTGGCTCGACCGCCCGAACCGGAGCGCGGCATCACCGTCTCGGTGGTGCCGGGACGCAAGCGGCGCGCCGCGCGGCGCCGCCTGATGGTCGCGCTGGTGACCGGAGGCGTGCTCGCGGTGGTGGGCGCCTCGCTGGCGATCGCCCTTCGCGGCGGTGACGATGGCGACCGGGTCGAGGTGGTGGCGAGCGCGCCGGAGCCGAGCGCGCAGACGTCGGCGGCGGCTCCGCAGACCGCCGCCGAACCGGCCGCGCCGCCGCCGGTGGTGCCCGTCGTGATGGCGGACGCCGCGCCGCCGGCCACTCCGCGGCCGTCTCGCCCGCGCGCCCCGCGCAAGCCGCCGCGCGACGAGGCGCGCGAGGAGGCCTACGTCTCGGTCAGCGCCACCCCGTGGGGCGCCGTCTTCATCGACGGCAAGAAGGTCGCCTCGGAGACGCCGCTCTACCGCCACGCGGTGTCGCCCGGGCGCCACGAGGTGCGGGTCTACTACGCCGAGCAGAAGGCATACTCGAAGCGGCAGGTGGTGGTGCTGGCGCCCGGCCAGCACCGATCGATCGGATTCGAGCGATGAGCGCGCGCACCCTGTCGACCCGCGTGGTCGAGACCGGCGCCGCGCGCCTCGAGATCGAAGGCGCCGAGCTGCGCGTGGTCGGCGGACCGGACCGCGGCGTGCGGATCGCGCTCGGCACCGACTCGCTGCGCATCGGCACCGCGCCCGACTGCGAGCTGGTTGTCAGCGATCCCACGGTGTCGACCCGCCACGCCGAGATCGCGGTGACCCGGCGCGGCTACCTCATCCGCGACCTCCACAGCAAGAACGGCGTCGTCATCGGCCGGGTGCCGGTCGAGCGCGCGTACCTGGTCGACGGCATGCGCATCGAGCTCGGCGAGACGGTGCTGGCGGTGCACGCGACCGGCGCCACCCACTCGGTCGCCCTCAGCGCGCCCGGCCGGTTCGGCGAGATGAGCGTGTACTCGCTCAGGATGCGGGCGGTGGCCGCCGAGCTCGAGCGGCTGGCGCGCACCGACACCACCATCCTCATCGAGGGAGAGACCGGCACCGGCAAGGAGGTGGCGGCGCGCGCGGTGCACACCGCCAGCCCGCGCGCCGCCGGACCGTACGTGGTCCTCGACTGCGGCGCCCTGCCCCACGGCCTCCTGTCTGCCGAGCTGTTCGGTCACGAGCGCGGCGCCTTCACCGGCGCCGACCAGGCGCGCGCCGGGCTGTTCGAACAGGCGGAGGGCGGGAGCCTCTTCCTCGACGAGATCGGCGAGATGCCGCTCGAGCTGCAGCCAGTCCTCCTGCGCGCGCTCGAGACCCGCACCACCCGGCGGCTCGGCGGCCAGCGCGAGCTGACGCACGACGTGCGGCTGCTGGCGGCGACCAACCGCAACCTGGCCGAGGAAGTGAAGGCGGGCCGCTTCCGGCAGGACCTGTTCTTCCGGCTGGCGGTGGCGCGAGTGAAGATGCCGGCGCTGCGCGATCGCCCGGAGGACATCCCGGTCCTGGCCGGCCTGTTCGCCGCCGAGGTCGGCTTCGCCGTGCCGCCCGAGCTGCTGTCGGCGCTCGAGGCGCACCCGTGGCCGGGCAACGTGCGCGAGCTGCGGAACGCGATCCACAGCGCCGCGGCCGGCGCCGCGCGACCGTTCGCCTCGGTCGATCGCGGCCGCGACGACCCGCCTGGCTTCCGCGACGGCGACCGCATCCGCAGCCTGCCGGAGGCTCGCCACCTGGCGATGGACGAGTTCGAGCGCGGCTACCTGGAGGCGGTGCTGGCGGCGGCGGGGGGTGTCGTCGCGCGCGCCGCCGAGCTGGCCGGGGTGTCGCGCCAGATGCTCACCCGGCTGGTCGGCAAGCACCGCCTGCGTATCCGCGACCGCGACGCCGACGAACCCTAGCGCTCGGGGAAGCTGACGCTGCGCTCGCCGCTCACGATGCGGAGTGTGCGCTCCGGGATGCGCGAGGCGCCCCAGTTGCTCTCGTCCTTGTCGACGTTCTTGACCAGCTGGAGGCGCGGGACGACCACCGGCTCGTCGGTGCGGTGAAGCACGATCGACTGCGCTCGGCCGCCGGCGACCGGATTCGCGAGCGGCACCGGGCGCTCGGCGCGGAAGCCCGGCGTCCGGCGGATGAGATCCATGAGATCCATCGATCGGGTGCCGTCCGCGCTGATGACCGTGTTCCAGCCGCGGTCCGGGATGACCAGCATCACCCGGCCGCCGGGCGGCACCAGCTTGCCGTAGCGGCGCAGGATGACGTCGGGGGTGTGGGTGTTGAAGGACAGCGGACCGAAGAAGTCGGTCAGGAGATCGACCGGCCGGTCGATCTTCACGCGCGTGATGTCGCCCTTCTTCGACCGGTAGGTGCCCTTGCGCAGGCCGCTGGCACCGGTCGGGTGAAACTGACGCGCGAACACGTCGGGCTCGCCGTCGAGGTCGACGGCGATGACCTCGGCGGTGCCCCGGCGACTGAAGCCGAGCTTCTCGTTCATGGCCAGATAATTGGCCAGGGCGCGTCCCTGGCCGGCCCCGGAATCCAGCCAGGTCTTGCCCGGCTCGAGCTCCGCGAGCGCCTCGTCGAAGGCGTCGGCGCCGAACGCGTTCCGGTACTCGGCGATCGGGCGGTTGCGCACCTGCATGCCCCAGTACTTCCTGGTCGACGGAAGCTCGCTCCCCTTCTTGTAGCTGTCGCGGCGGGACCAGTCCGCCTTCCAGCCCATCCCGCTGCCGCCGACCTTGAGCTCGCCGTACTCGATGCGCGAGCTGCCCGGCTTGCCCCAGCTGCCCACCTCGTGGCGGAAGAGCGCCTCGGCGCCCTTGCTCATCGGATCGTGGCGGGCCTCAGCGGCCGCCCTGGTCGCCTGTTCGGCGAACCCGTTCAGCCGCTCCGCCTCGCCGTCCTGCCCCTGCGCGCGCGCGACCTTGACCGCGGCGCGGTAGCGGAGCGCCTGGTGCATGTGCGCCTCGAAGGCTGCGTTCCTGGATTTCTTGCCGAGCGCTTGCTTGCGGTACCTCTCGGCGCGCGCGAGGTCGCGGCGCGCGCTCCGGTACAGCGCGGCCCGCTGGCGGTGGCTCATCGCCGACTTCGCCTTGTCGCTGAGCTTGACCCGCGACCCGGCCGGCTTGCGCGTGACCTCGCCTGCGTGGGCGCTGAGAGCGAGAAGCAGGGGCGCGATCCAGAGGAGCGGAAGTCGTCGTGGCATGGCGACTCATCGAGCAACCACCAGGCCAGCGCGCGCGCGGCGGATCTCCCGTTGCCGTCCGCCCGCTTGCGCGGCTGTGTGATTCGCGCACCCGGCAAGCAGACAACCGCCGGTCGTCTGCGTGCGCGCCGGTTCAGCGCCGGCGCCGCGCCTTCTTCAGCGCCGCCTCCAGCTCCGGCAGCTTCGCGGCGGCCTCGGGCATCCTGTCGAACCAGGCGAGCGCGTCGGCGGGACGGTGGGCGGCGAGCGCGGCGCGCGCCAGGCCGGCGAGGAACTCGTGGTGAAAGTCGGCGGCATGCTCGGGGTGGAGCGCGAGCACCCGCAGCGCCTCGCCGTAGAGCGCGAGCGACTCCGCCGGAGCGCGCTCCTCGAGCGCGCGGGCGAGCTGGGCCAGCGCTGTCGCGCGCAGCGGATGGTCGGCGCCGAGCGTCCGCGTGACGCCGTCGAGCGCCTGCCGGCAGACCGGGACGACCTGGCTCGCGCGCGCCGGGCCGGCGCTCTGCTCGAGATCGCAGATCGCGAGATCCATGCGTGCCACCTCGAGCGGCTGGGCGTCGGCGTCGCGCGCCAGCTCGGCGCGCGCGGCGTCGAGCTCCATCCGGGCACCCGCGAATTGCTCCTGCGCGCGCAAGGAGATGGCCAGGCTGCGCAGCATGCCGATGATCCTGCTGTCGCCGGGCGGCAGCACCGCGCGCGCCACGAACAGCGCCTGCCGGCCGAGGAGCTCGGCATCCTTCCATCTCTTCTCCAGCTGCGACACCACCGCGAGGTTCTGCAAGGTGCTCGCGATCACCGGGTGGAGCTCGCCGTAGTCTCCGCGCAGCGAGGTCAGGCTAGCTTCGAGCAGCGAGCGCGCCGCCGCGAGGTCGCCGAGGTTGATGAGGACGCCGCCCAGCCCGGCCTCGGTCTGCACGACGCGCATGACGAGCCGCGGATCGCTGGCGGCCGCCGCCCGGTAGCCGTCGAGCGCCGCGGTGAAGTGGTCGCGGGCGGCGGCGAACTCGGCGCGCTGGTTGGCGATGCTGCCGAGCGCGACGTGGAGGTCGGCGCGCTGCACCGGATCGGCGCCTGCCTGCTCGATCGCGGCGCTGGCGGCCGGCGCCAGCTCGAGCGCCTCGTCCAGCTGCCCGCGGGTCTCGGCGAGGTAGAGGACCAGGCGATTCCACGCGCGAGCCACCAGGAAGTGATCGCGGGCGGTGGCCGCCGCCTCGATCGCTCGCCGCAGCGTGGCCTCCGCCTCCGGCTTGCCCGCGTAGGCCTGCGCGGTGCCGAGCGTGTAGAGGGTGTAGGCGGTGAGCGCCGGGTCGGTGTCGCGTGCGCCGCGCGACAGGAGCCCTTCGGCGCGCGTCACCGCCTCCTCGTGCCGGCCGGCGAGGGTCATCGCCATGATGTGGCCGAGCTCGGTGTCGGCGGCGCGCGCCGAGGCCGACTCGGTCGGCGCCACCATCGCGAGCAAGCGGTCGCGGTCGGCGCAGATCGCCACCGGCAGGAGGCCGGCGACCACCCCCGGCGCGTCCGGCACCTGCTGTCTGCGCAGCGCCGCCAGCTCGCCGACCACCGCGCCCAGCTGATCCGCCAGCCGGTCGAGGCAGGCGAGGCGCCGCTCGAGCAGCGCGCGGTCCTGTTCCTTGCGCACATAGGTCGCGCCCCAGGCGTCCACCCGCATGCCGATCCAGGCATCGCGGTACTGATCGAGCGAGCGCAGCAGGGTCGCGAGGACCCCTCGCGCCGCCGGGTGCCCGCTGGCGAGCAGGTGCGCGGCGAGCACCTCCTTCTGCCGCGGACCCCACGCCCGCGCGATCCGGTCCTGCGCGGCGCCGCGCGCATCGACGGTCGGCGACCCGCCGGCCAGCCAGGCCGCCAGCCCGATCGCGGCCGCGAGCACCGCCGCCGTCGCGAGCGCGCCGACCACCACCGCGCGCCGCCGGCGCGCCCGGGCGTGCACGCGCTCGAGCTCGTCGACCAGCGCATCCATCGTCGGCCAGCGGAGGGCGGGATCGACCGCAAGCCCGCGGACCAGACAGCGCACCAGCGCGCGCGGCGCGCCCCGCCGATCGCCGGGCGGTCGCGGCCCCGCGTGCACCCGCGCGATGAGCGAGGCCAGGTCTCCAGCCGCGAACGGCCGCTCGCCGAACAGCGCCTCCCAGAAGGTCACGCAGAAGGAGAACTGGTCGCTGCGCGCATCCGCCTCGCCACGCTCGAGCTGCTCCGGCGCCATGTAGGCCGGCGTGCCGACCAGCGCGCCGGTCTCGGTGCGAACCGGCGCCTCCACCGGCCGGTCGCGATCGATCGGCGACGCGGTCGACTCGTCGAGGCCGATCAGCTTGGCGACCCCGAAGTCGCTCACGCGCGCGCGGCCGCGGTCGTCGATGAGGATGTTGTCCGGCTTGACGTCGCGGTGGACCAGGGCGGCGGCGTGGGCGGCCGCCAGGCCGCGTCCGGCGCCGAGCGCGACGTCGAGCACCTCGCGCCAGCTGCGAGGAGCGCCCAGCCAGGAGCGCAGGGTGACGCCGTCCACCAGCTCCATGGCGCAGAACAGCTGGCCGTCCGCCTCGCACAGCTCGTAGATGGTCACCGCGTTCGGGTGATTGAGGCGGGCCATCGCCTGCGCCTCGCGCCGCATGCGCTCGGTGGCCGGCGCGCTCAGCGCGTCGGCGTTCATGCCGAGGAACTTGAGCGCGACCTCGCGCCCGAGCTCTGGATCGCGCGCGGCCCACACATCTCCCATCGCGCCGCGGCCGAGGTGGCGCGTCAGCTGGAACCGGCCGACCGCGCCGCCGTCCAGCGCCAGCGGGTGACCCTGCTGCGGCTCGGTCGAAGCGCCGAGCTCGGTGGCGGCCAGGGCCGAGACGGCGCGCCGGCAGCGATCGCAGCGGGACAGGTGCGACTCGAGCGCCTCGCGCCGCTCGCCCGCCAGCCCACCGGCGACGTAGAGCGCCAGGTCGTCGGCGCCGGCGCACCCGTCCGTGCGCTCGGGGCGTGTCGGTTGCATCGCCGAAGAGTCTGTAGCACAACGGAGCGCTGCGGGTTCACCTTGTCTTCGCCGCCGACCACCCCCTCGATACCTGACGACGCCGCGCTGGCCGCCGCTTGCGCCGGCGGCGACGCGGAGGCGATCGCGGCGCTCGACGCGCGCTTGCCCGCGCTCCTCCGTCCCGTGCTTGCCCGGGTCGGGCTGCCGCGCTCCGACGACGACGAGATCCTGCAGCGCGTGCGCATCGCCCTGTTCACGCCGGGGCCGGGCGGGCAGAGCGCGCTCGCCGCCTACTCCGGGCGCGGCTCGCTGCGCGCCTACATCCGCGCGATCGCGGTCAAGCTGGCGCTCAAGAAGATACAGCGCGAGGGCGCGGCCGACGATCCGATCGACGAGATCCTGTCCGGCGACGACGACTCGCCGGAGCTCGCGCTCTTGAAGGCGCGCTGCCGCGACGAGCTGCGCGCCGCCTTCGCGGTCGCGATCGAGGAGCTGGACGATCGCGAGCGCATGCTCCTGCGCCAGCACCACATCGACGGGCTGTCGATCGACGTCCTCGCCCGGCTGCACCGCGTGCACCGCGCGACCGCCGCGCGCTGGATCGCCGCGGCCCGCGCCGCGCTGCTGCGCGCGATCCGCAGCCACTTCGCCCGCTCGGCGGGTCTCGGCCGTGCCGAGCTCGACAGCCTGGTGGCTCTGGTCCGCAGCCGTCTCGACCTCAGCCTGTCGCGCCTCCTGTGAACGCCGCCGCGCGCCGGCGCGACTGACGTCGACATGAGAGCGATCGTGAGCGTGCTCGCCCTCGCCGTGGCGGCGTGCGGCAGCGCAGGCGACAGCCCGCAGATGACGGACCCGTTCGAGCCTGCGGCGCTGCAGGCGGAGGTCGAATTCCTGGCCTCGGACGCGATGCGCGGGCGCACGCCCGGCTCGCCACAAGACGAGGAGCTGCGGGCGCACATCGCCGACCGGTTCGCCGAGCTCGGCCTGAGCCCGATCGAGGGCTCCTACCAGCAGGCGTTCGTCGATTCGCGCGGCCGGCAGACCGCGAACGTCCTCGCGGTGCTCGAGGGCAGCGATCCGGTCGTGGCCGGCGAGATCATCGTCATCGGCGCCCACCACGATCATCTGGGGGCGCGCGACGGCCGCATCTGGAACGGGGCCAACGACAACGCGTCGGGGGTGGCGACCGTGCTCGCGGTGGCAGGAGCGATGACCGCGCGCAGCGAGCCGCCGCGCCGCACGGTGCTGTTCGCGACCTTCGGATCGGAGGAGCTCGGGCTCGAGGGCTCGCGGTATGACGCCAATCATCCGCCGGCCGGGCTGGCCACCGACGACGTCGTCTACATGATCAACCTCGACATGGTCGGCACCTACTTCAACGACGACGGGGTGTACGGGTTCGGTTCGTTCGAAGGCACACCGGCGCGCGCGGCGCTCGACGAGCTCCTGCCGGACCGTCCCGACCTGCGTGTCGAGCTGGCGGCGAGCGCGGTCGAGGTGGAGGGTCGCGGCGACTCGGACTACGACTCCTTCTGCCGCAAGGGGGTTCCCTACCTCTACTTCTTCACCGAGGACGACGAGTGCTACCACCGGCCGTGCGACGACGCCGGCCGCCTCGACTACGCTCACATCGCGGACATCGCGTGGCTGACCGCCGGCGCCCTCCTCTGGCTTGCCGACACCGACATCGATCTGGCCAGAGCGCGCGATCGTCTCGGCTGCGGCGAGCGCTGAACGACCGCTTCAGCGGGCGGCGGCAGAGCGCGGCGGGACCAGCCGCCAGCCGCCGCCGGTCTCGTGGTGGCGGCCGTTGGTTTCGTCGACCTCGAGCCAGATGACGAGGTACCTGGTCTCCGGCCGGATCGCCGACGGCGCGAAGCAGACCCGCATCGGCGTGAGCGGCGGCTTGAGGGCGCGGATCTCGGGCGGCACGTCGTCCTTCACCGGTGGGTCGTTCGCCTTGATGCGCGCCACTGCCTGGCCGTCCAGGATCTCCATCGAGCTCGCGGCCTCCGAGGGGACCGCGCGCCGCTCCTCGTCGAGCGAGCGCCAGGCCTCGAGCCGGAAGCGGACCGCCGGGGCCAGCTGGGCCGGGACGTCCCATTCGGCGAGGAAGCAGGCGCCGGCCGGCGAGAAGCTGAGCATCCGGTAGCTGCTGTCCCAGCTCGACGAGATCGCCGGGTCGGCCGCCTTCGACAGCGCCGGGTTGACCATCGGCGGCGTCTGCGCGAGCGCGCTCCTGAAGCGGTCGTCCTCCGACTGCGCGCCGGCGCAGGCGGTCACCAGGAGCAGGGCGACGAAGAGCCGGATCGCCATGCCGCGCACATACCACGTCGAGCTCGCGGTCGCGACCTACTCGACGAAGTCGTCGCAGGCCTGTTCGATGACGTCGAGCGCCTGGCTGAGGCCCGCGCCGAGGTCGCCGTCACACAGGTTCCACCAGACCCCGCGATCCTGCGCGATGAAGAGGTCGGTGACGCTGTGCAGCTTGCGCGCCTCGTCGGCGCTGCCGTAGTTGTCCGGGCACTGGTTGCTGCAGCCGCCGGGGCCGCCGCCGATGCCGAGGAAAACCATGTCCTTGACGTCCCCCTTGGCGGCGACCAGCTGGTTGTAGAGCTGCTGCGCGTTCTTGCTCGGGATGGTGTGCTCGTCCTCGTCGGTCACGGCGATCACCACCAGGACCGCGTCGTCGCGCAGGAAGCCGGGGTTGATTCCCGGCTGCAGTGCGGCGATTGCCGCCTGGGTCGGCCGTTCGTCGTCGTTGTCACCGGTGCAGGTGCCGACCGTGAGGTCGGCCGAGCCCTCCACCCGATCGATCTGCCCCACGCAGCGGAACTCTGCCTTGACGTCGGCAGGTGGTGTGTCCGGCGTCGCCTCGATCCATGCCTCGCCGCTGGCGAAGTTGCAGTCTCGCGACCCCTGGTCGCTGTCCGATTGCGTGCACTCCTCCGGCGCGCCCGGCTCACCGGTCGCGTTGAACGTCGGCTCGTCGGCGCAGGCATCGAGCACGCCGACCCGGTAGTCGTCGAGGCCCTGCGAGATGTCGAGCAGCGCGTCCGCGAAGCCGGGAAAGACCTCGCGCCCCATCGCCGCCATCTCCTCGTTCATCGAGCTCGATCCATCGACCGCGATGACGATGTCGAGGTGCTTGCAGGCGAAGTCGCCGCCGCCGCCGTCGATGTGACCGCCGCCGCCGCCGTCCGGCTCGCCGCCGGCGTCGCCGTCGCCACCATCTCCGCCGCCGCCGTCGTCACCGCAGCCGGCGGACAGCCCGAGGACGACGGCGAGGACGAACAGACGGCGCATGCGCGACTCGCAGAGCAAGAGGCGTACCTCGAGGTGACCGGGTGCAAGGCCGCGACAGCGCGTGCGGCGCCTTCAGTTTTCTGATGGCGGACATCGAGTGCCCTCCGAGTCTCCTGTCCCGGCTAGTGGGGCCGCCATGGCGGCCCCGCTTGCCCTCTTCGAGATGGGTTCTCTGTGTCGCGTCGCACACTTGTCCATGGCCTCGCGTTTGCTAATTCGGGGACGATGCAGCGCGCGCTGGGAGCAGTCTGGGCTGTCCTCGTCCTCCACGGGACGGCGTGCGACATGAGCGACTTCGGGAAGGACGATCCGGAGGAGAACCCGGACGGGCCCGGCACTCCGGCCTGGGGCGACGACTCGGTCACCTGCCAGGAAGACTCCGACTGCCACACCGGCGAGGTCTGCAAGGACAACGTCTGCCAGATGCAGCGCTGCGGCGACGGGCCGTACGAGTCGGCCGCCCCGCTGGGGGAGCGGCGCTATTTCTTCCGCGACCGCGAGGTGGCGGTGGCCGACGGCGCCGCCTACGACGGCGGCTACTGGGTGGACGGCTACGAGGGCGGCAGCATGTCGTACCCGAGCGGCGGCGGCTCGTGGAACATGGGCAGCGGGCGGATCGCCGACGTCGCCGGGGGCAACTACACGGGTGAGCGGCCGGAGGTGGTGGCCGCCGCCATCGCCGGCTCGAGCCGGGTCCTGGTCGGCTCCGGCTCGTCGCAGGTGTCGATCGACGTCGGGTTCGCGCCGGCGGCGGTGGCGGCCGGCGACCTCGACCGCGACCACATCGAGGAGCTCATCGCGCTCGGGACCGGAAACCAGCTCGCGATCTGCCACGTCCCGGACGAGCGCTGCGACCATTACCACTTCGCCGACGGCGTGACCGGCGTCGATGTGACCGCCGGCGACATCGACGGCGACGGCTTCATCGAGCCAGTGTTCGCGATCCTCGACGACGGCCAGAGTCAGCTCCTGGCGTGGAACCTCGACCGCCCGATCACCGGCCAGCCGGAGTCGATCGGCGCCAACATCGACGCAGAATTCACCGGCATCGCGGCGGGCGATCTGGACGCCGACGGCCGCGCCGAGGTGGTCGCGCTCGAGGACGGCGGCTGGGCCGGCTTCGCGGATGATGTTCTGCACGTCTACAGCCTGGCGGCCGGCGGGGTCGCCCAGCTCGGCACCACCGACACCGACAGCGGTTCGATCGATCTGACGGTCACCGACACCGACGACAACCGGGTGGACGAGGTGGTGGTCCTGCGCGACGACCAGAACGTGGATGTGCTGTACCAGGTGTCGCCGGGGCAGCTCGGCTCGGCCCACACGGCGTCCCTCAGCGCGTCGAACAGCCCCGGCCGCATCACGACGGTCGACTTCGACGGCGACTCGCCGACCGGCGCGCTGGTCGACGGGCCGGCGCTGGTGCCCGGCCAGGTGGTGCCGATCATGGTGCTCTACATGCCGCCCTATTACCGGCGGCGCTCGGAGGGCGTGCCATGGGTGTGGGTCGGCAACTCGACGAACACCGGGCAGGGCGTGTCGGACACGGTGTCGCTCTCGGTCGGCGTCACGCTCGGCTACCAGGGCGGCTTCCCGGACATCTTCGAGGCGGAGCTGTCGGCGACGCTGGGACGCGAGATCACCGCGACCAACACCACCGAGACCACGATCGGGGTCGGCGACCAGTTCAACCTCGAGGCCGACCCGGATCTCTACGGCGAGGACTACGCCGCGGTGGTGCTGTCCTGCGGCT
>Ga0310810_10001250_pt1 | contig 26440 bp, 28 predicted proteins | sample NCmetagenome_FD_207641 | JGI IMG/M metagenome (GOLD analysis project Ga0310810, IMG submission 207641) | Soil microbial communities from experimental microcosm in Duke University, North Carolina, United States - NC | ecosystem: Engineered > Artificial ecosystem > Soil microcosm > Unclassified ...
CATGATCGAAGCCGTGAAAGGCATCGATCTGACCATCGAGGAGGGAGAGATCACTGCTTTGCTCGGAGCCAACGGCGCGGGCAAAACCACTACCTTGCTGACACTCTCGGGTCTGATCAAGCCGGCGGCGGGTTCGATCTATTTTCATCAGACGGATCTGACCGGACTGCCGCCGCACGAGATCGTGGCGCGCGGCATCGTTCAGGTTCCCGAAGGGCGGGAGATTCTCACCACTTTGACGGTCCGGGAAAATTTGCTTCTGGGCGCGCATCGGCGCAACGACCGGAGCGCCGTGGGCGCCGATCTGGAGCGAATGCTCGCTACATTTCCGCGCTTGCGCGAGCGCCTTGACGGGAGCGCGGGCAATCTCTCCGGCGGCGAGCAGCAGATGCTGGCGATCGCGCGCGCGCTGATGGCCAAGCCGCGTGTGTTGTTGTTGGACGAGCCATCCATGGGGCTTGCGCCGTTGCTCGCGCAGGAAATCTTTCACACTTTGAGTGCCCTCAATCGCGCCGGCTTGACGATATTTCTCGTCGAACAGAACGCGCGGCAGGCGCTCAAGATCGCACAGCGCGCCTGCGTCATGGAAAACGGCCGTATTGCGCTGAGCGATACGAGCGCGGCGCTGCTTCAAGACGAGAAAGTCGTGGCCGCCTATCTGGGCGAGTGATCGGAACTTGCCAAGAGCTGACGAAAGCGGTTTTTTCTATCCGTATTCCATCCATTGCGGTCACGGATTCACCGGGCCCATCGCCAAGCGCGAATTAATCACGGAGTTGTTTCCACTTGTTCGGTTTTTCGCAATTCCTGCACTGATCTGTAGGACTTTCCTACGGACGGCCGGCGCAATTTCTGAAATTGTCATATTTTGGCCACTCGATTCGTCTTTCCATCTCTGGCGCGGATTCTGCTTATGAACCGCGCAAAGATTTACCCGCGTACCGTCTACAAGCTGGTCAAAGAAGGATCGATCCCCGGCCGCAAATTCGGCGGCGGCTGGCGCTTCAGCCGAAGCGAGATCATCGCGATGGTATCGCCTCAGGGTACGACTCCTCCGCCGCGCAAGATGCACACCGAAGAACGTTAGTCCGTTTCGCTATTCAAAATTTCGAAAACACCGCAGCGCGCCGATCGCATTTTGAAATCCGATCGGCGCGCGCAGTGCCGTGGTCGTTTGCCGCCGCTACCCGCGCGGCGCGCTCTTGACTTCCCACGTGGTCCAACTTAGGACATACGAACGGATTTTTTTATCTTGATGGTTGTATCATGAGCGGCGCACTGGCGGGGATCAAAGTTGTCGAAATAGCGAGCTATGTTACAGGTCCGTTTGCCGGACAGCTGCTCGCGGACATGGGCGCGGAAGTGACCAAAGTCGAAGAGCCCAAGCGCGGCGATCCATTCCGCGGCTGGGGCGAGCGCAACTACGCGGCGACGTTTTGCAGTCTCAACCGCAATAAGAAAAGCATCACTCTGGATCTGCGGGCCGATGCGGCGCGTGCCATCGCGCTCCGGCTCCTGTCCGAGGCCGACGTCCTGATCCAGAATTTCCGCCCCGGAGTGATGGAAAAGCACGGCCTGGGCTACGACGATATTAAAAAACTCAATTCCAAGATCGTTTACTGCTCCATTTCCGGCTTCGGGCCGAACGGACCCTATCGCGACATGCCGGGCTACGACACCGTTGGCCAGGCGCGCAGCGGTTTATTGAGCCTGCTCACCGACCCAGGAAAACCGCAAGGCATGGGCATTTCCTTTTCCGATCACTTGACGGGGATGTACGCGTGCTACGGCGTCTTGAGCGCGCTGATGAATCGGATGCTCACGGGCCAGGGACAACAGGTCGAGACTTCGCTGCTGCGCGCTTCGGTTTCCTTCGTTGGAGAGAACGCAGCGCGTTATTTCGAGACCGGCCACGTGCCGCGCCGCAAACATCGCACGACTACCGCCGGCGTTTTCGCTTTTGAGGACTGCGATGGCCTGCCGTTCGTGCTGCACATGTCGTCGCCGGATAAGTTTTGGCGCAACATGTTCCAAGTCGCCGGTAAACCCGAACTGGCGGAGGACGCGCGCTTCAGCCAGCGCAAGTCGCGGGTCGGGAATTACGATGCGCTAGTCGAGATCCTGACGCCGATCTTTCGCGCCGGGCGGCGCGAGGACTGGCTCCGGCGCCTCACCGAAATGGACGTGCCCGCCGCGCCGATCAACACCTTGGATGAAGTCTTCGCCGATCCGCAGGTAAAGACTTACGGGTTTCCGGTGGAAGTGGAGCATCCGCGGATGGGCAAGATGAAACTTCTCGGCAATGCTGTTGGCATGAGCCGTACGCCGCCGACGATCGACCGGCCGCCGCCGATGCTGGGTGAGCATACGGAGGAGATACTCACTGCGCTCGGTTATGACGGCGAGAAAATTGCCGCTCTGCGCGAGCAGAATGCGATCTAAAACGATTGGAGTGATGGAGTATTGGAGTGTTGGAATGATGGGCCGGCACGAACCAATACATCGTTATTCCAATAGTCGATTACTATTCCGTTGATCCCATGCGCCACCCGAGCTTGATTCCGCTATCGCACGACCATCATCATGGACTCGCGCTGGCGCTGCGCTGCCGCAAGCAGGCTTTGGGTCAGCTCAAGCCGATGGGCGCCGCCGGGCTGCGCGAGCGGGCGGCCGAGTTCATTGGGTTTTATCGGAGCAATCTGGCGGCGCATTTTCGGGCCGAAGAGGAAGTTCTGTTCCCGCCGATGCGCGCGGCGCTGCCGGACATCGGCGTTTTGCTTGACGAGCTCGCGCGCGAACACGCCGCGCTTCGCCAGGGCGCGACGCAGCTCGAAGCCGGCATCGGTTTGGCAAAGCTCGTATTCGATCTCGGCGACCTGCTCGAAAGGCACATCCGCAAGGAAGAGCGGGAGTTGTTCCCGCTCTTTGAAAAGCACGCTGAAAGTTTGAATGCGGAAGCGGTCGGGGCCGCGCTGAAAGATGTCTTGGAAGCCGCGGCAACGGCTAGTCCATGATCTTCAGCAGTACGTGGCGGCGATTTTTTGTGTGCGGCCTGACCTGAGCGGGCCAGCGTCCTTCTTCGATCGCTTTGTCCCAGTCCGGGCTGGTCAAAACGTCCGGACTCTCCAGCTCATAAATTGCCGTGAAGGTTGGCTCGTTAGGGATATCGATGGTCTTGGTTTCGCCGCCGATGTTCATCTTGAGCGTGCCGCGTTTCCAACGCGTGATGCCGACGACGCCCGGCACCTTGCTCAGATTGGGCACGTGTTCCTTATCGTACACTTCGTTGAAAATCGCCTCGTGCTCGGGATCGACATCCATGCTGGCGATCATCAGGTACTTTGCTTTGCCTACCATTGGTTTGTCTCCGGCTCGTAAAATTTCGCGCTACATGCCGAGGAAGCTACCGATCTCGGGAGCCGGCGATTTGATCTCCACAACGATCGATTCCTCGATGCCTTCCACCCCGTGCGGCACGCCTTTGGGATGGCGGCACACATCGCCGGGGCCGAGGATGAATTCGTCCTTGCCCACGGTCATCTTCACTTTGCCTTTGACGACGTAGGCGAGCGACTCGTGCGAGTGCACGTGAAGCGGCGCGCCCACGCCAGGCGTGTAGTGAATCTCCAGAAAAGTCATCTCGTCGCCTTTGATCAGCGGCTTGACGATGAGATCTCCGCCGTACATGGGTTTGCCTTCGATCGCCTTGACGACGATACCTTTAACGTCGGAGTTTTTAGACAAAATCATGGGAATTCCTTTCGCCGCCCGGAATGCAAAAAACTCTAACGTCGGCCAGCAAGCTTGTCAATTGAACTCACCGACACGATGCGCTGCAAACCCGGAGGGTCGGCGCAAATTCTTCTCTCAGGAGGCGGCCAGGTCTTCGAAGCTCGGCTCCGGCATGCCGGCTTTCCAAGTCGGATCGCGCAACTCGAGTCGATTGCCGCTCGGATCAAAAAAGTAAAGTTCCCGGCCCGTGAAAAAGCCTTTGGCGCGGTAGTACAGCCGATCGATGGGGATTTTTTTGTCCTTAAAGATCTTGCATGCCTGCACCAGAGTTTCCGGGCTGACGGTGAAGGAATGATGCACGTTCTGATCTTCGGTGAAAGATTTGTCGATGTTCGACGCGCGCTCGCAAAGCAGAATATTGTGATCGCCGACGTTGAAACACGACATGCCCGAGTTGCCGAGCCGGCCGAGGTGCTTGAGGCCGAGCAGGTCGCCGTAAAAATTCTCAGACTCATCGAGATTGTTGACCGGAATGGACCAGTGGGTGACGCCTTCGACTTTCAATAAGCTCATGGGTTTCCTCCTTGGATTGGATCGCCGCTACAGCCGTGGAATAATCGTTGTCCTGCTTTCTTGAATACGGCAAAGCGCCGATGTCCGTCAAGACGTGCGGGGCGGCTATCTTCGCGCCCGGTCAATGAAGCCGCTCTTTTTCAAATCGTCGAGCACCGAGGGTTCGAGCAGTTTAAGCGAATCGGGACTCTGGCCGGCCGCCTTCGGGTTGGTCTTGGCGGTCTCGTCGATGACGAATTGCAGGCCGCGCCGGTCGGGCAATTCCAAAATGTCCTCACTGTGTTTGGCGAGATAATAGTCGTAACCGATCGCCGCCTCCTCGCCGCTCACACGGATGTATTTCTTGATCAGGCGGAGCGCCAGCGGCCGGTCTTTTTTGAGGAGATAAATCGACTCGACCACCGCCTTCATAAAATTGCCGACTGTCTCGCGATTGCCTTCGAGATAGCCGCGCTTGACGATGAAACAATTCTGCGGGAAGGGCGTTTTGCTCTCCATCAAGTCGATCATCGACCGCATGCCGAATTTCTTTACGGCGATGGTCGCCTGCGGTTCGTTGAACATCAAACCCTGCACTGCGCCTTTTGCCAACGCGGTCATCTGCGCCGCAGAGCCGCCCACCTGAATGATGGTGACATCTTTTGGATTGACGCCAAGCTTTTCCAAAGCCACCAGCAGCGCCATGTGGTTGGCCGCGCCGAAGCTCCCGACCGCGAGGATTTTGCCCTTCAGATCGGCGGGGCGTTTGATTTCCGGCCGGGCGACCAGCTTGGTCGGAAAAAAATTGAGACCGCCGGCGATGATGGCCAGGTCGGCCTTCTGCAGATTGGTCGTTACCACGGTGACGCCGGTGGAAAATAACAGCTGGACGTCGTCGGAAAGCAGCATCTGCATGCCGAGACGACCGGAGTTGAGCGCTAGGTATTCGACTTCGAGGCCGTGCCTTTTGAACAATTTCTCTTCGTAGGCTGCCCATAGAACGGCGTGAATCGCGGTGGTAAAACCGCCGCTCGCCGCGCGCACGAAATCGACGGCGCGTGCATGGGAGGGGAGAAGCAGCAAAGCCACTACAACTCGAATTGTGATTACTCGCAGAGACATATTTTCGCGGAATAGATCCACCGTAAAAATAGGTCACGCCGATACCTGGCGTCAAGGATGAAGATCAGAAGCAGAGATGTGTCGCAAAATTTGCACAGGAAGAAGAAGCGGGTCGGTAAATTCTTACAGGTCCTTATCGCGAGAAGTTATCCCCTAGTCAAAGCCGCGTTGTGATCAACTTTCGCCGGCTCTGCGCGTGTATTCGCTTGTGGCATGAGCCTTGCGCATTCAAGAAAATGATCCCAAATTGCAGTTACCGAATCCGTGAACAAGCGGCGACGGGTGATCGCTATTTAGAGTGAAAGGAGAAACCCAATGGCGAGATACGGGAAGAAGGCGCAACAGAAAGTTAAACGCGCGATGCACGAGCGCAAGCGCGGTAAGCTGAAAAGCGGGCGATCAGGAAAGAAAGTGAAAAGCCGCAAGCAGGCGATCGCCATCGGCCTTTCAGAGGCCCGCCGGGCCGGGGGGAAAGTGCCGCGCAAGAAAGCCAAGAAAAAGTAGCTATCAGTCAAGCCGAAGATAGAGGATCGAGGATGGAGGATCGCCTCGATCTTCGATCCTCTATCTTCTATCCTCGATTTCTTCCTGTTTGTCGCCCTTTTCTTGAGAGCGCAGAACCGCTAAAAGTAGGTGCGTAATTCCGGTAGCATGGTCGGAATCTCAATGCATTGAAAGGCGGTGTGCCGCGAAAAATTCGTTAGCCATCTTTCCAATTTTGCTCGGGCTTTTGTGCGGCCCGGGTGGCGCACGCGCAGACTGGAAGCAGGATTGGGACAAGACCGTCGCCGCGGCGGAAAAGGAAGGCGAGGTGACGATCTATGGCCAGTCCCGCGCCGGGGTCGGCAAAGCGATCCTCGCTTTCAAGGACGCCTACCCCAAAATCAAAATCAACTTCGTCGGCGGCTCGGGCAGCGATCTGGCGAAAAAAATCATGGCGGAGAAAAGAGCCGATAAGCACCTAGTCGATATCAGCGTCGGCGGCGCAGGCACAATGGTGCTCGTCTACCACAAGGCTGGTCTGCTGATGTCGATCCCTTCGCAATTGATGCTTCCCGAAGTCACCGATCAGAGCAAATGGTGGGGAAGGAAGCATCTTTACTGCGACCCGGAAGGCCAACACGTCTTTATGGCGCAGGGCGACGGGGGTTCCGGCATTGGCGCGATCAATACGAACTCTATCAAACCCGAAGAGTTCGATTCCTGGTGGGACCTGCTCTCGCCGAAATATAAAGGCAAGATCCTGATGACCGATCCCGACTCGGCCGGCAACATCGGCAACTGGCGCTTTGTTTATTACAGCCCGGACCTGGGACCAAAATTCATCACGCGGTTGCTTACTGAACAGCAGGTGACTTTTGCTAAAAACGAGCATCAGATGATGGACTGGCTGGGCGCGGGCAAGTACACCGTACAGGTTATGGCCAAGCTGGAAAATACCGAGAACGCACGGAAACAAGGATTGCCGGTGCGCCAGGTGTTTAGCGAAAAAGAGGGCGACACAATCAGCTCGGGCTCGGGCAACATCATCACGTTCAAGAACGCGCCTCACCCGAACGCGACCAAGGTCTATCTTAACTGGTTCTTATCGCGGGACGGCCAGCTCGCCTGGCAGAAACTCACCGGACGCAATTCCCTTCGCACCGATATTCCCAAGGACATGATACGTTACAAGGACGAGCAGGTGCCTCGAGAAGGAGGCAAATACCTCCTCTCGAGCCTGCCGCAATATGAGGACGTGAAGCCGCTTCAGAAACTAGTGGAAGAAGTGTTGAGCAAGGTCAAGAAGTAGCCCCGTACTAACGGGCGTAAACTTGGACCTTGCCGTGGCCTTCGCGCCGGTTGACGCTGTGGTAATTGAAGTCGATGCGCTTGATGACGCGACGATCACCGGGAAGGTCGATGCTGTGGGTCCCGGAACCTTCCGCGAAGCGGTGTTTAATTTTTGGATTGAACTTTTGATCGTTGTCGAAGGTCACAACGAAGTTTGATACCTCGATGGGGGCATCTTTCACCCTGATTTGAAGTTCTTTGAATTTACCTTCATGACGTCCGACATTAATCGTATCGTGATCCTTGCCAAAGTCCACGTCTTGCTCGCCGAGAAGTTCCCACCGACCCTGGCTTGCGGCGTTGGCCACCCCGGCGATCAACAATAACAGCAAGATCATGGCGGTTCGAAGTTGATTTTTCATGCACCTTCTCCTTGTTTGGGGGGTTTTAAAATTCGGCTCGATGATGGAGTTGTAGCAACCCTCGTTCCGTTGGTGGCCGACATTGAATTTACAAGATAATTCCGATGATTTGACCATTTCTCCCGACGGCTGAGTGTGGGAAAACCACCTGCACTTGTGGTAAAAACCTCCGGCGCATTGTGGCCGGATTGACCGCGTCAACTTAAGGAAGGAAGCCATGAATATAGATCTGCACTCGCATTTTTTTCCCGTGGAGGCATTGCAGGATCCCGGAAAGTACGCGGCGCGCGCGCCCAAGCTCGTGCTCGAAAAGGGCAAGCTATCGGTCACGTCGCAGATCGGTTCGCGCCCGGGCCTCGGCGCGGGCGCCTACGATCCCGCGGCGCGCATCAAGGCGCTGGATGAGATGAAGATCGACATGCAGGCACTCTCACCGTCACCTATCCTGCTGTTCTACTGGGAAGAACCTGCGGTAGCGGCGCATTTCTCGCGGCGCCAGAACGAGGCGATCTACGCGGCAGTTAAAAAGCATCCCGATCGTTTCATCGGCTTCGGCAGCGTGCCGCTGCAAAGCATAGCCGATTCCATCGCCATCGCCGAAGAAGCGAAAAGCATGGGCCTCAAGGGGCTGGAGATCGGCAATGCGGTCGGCGAGAAGCCGCTCGACGATCCCAGCTTCGAGCCGTTTTTCGAGGCCGCGCAGCGACTCGATCTGCTTTTGTTCGTGCATCCGCTCGAAGGCGGGCTGGATCCGGACGATCCGCTGGCGCCGATTCTTGGCAACGTTTTGCAGTTCACCTATCGCACGACGATGATGGTGGAGCGTATGATTGTCAAAGGTATGTTTGAGCGCTACCCGAATCTGCGGCTTTGCCTGTCCCACGGCGGCGGGCTCCTTCCGTTCAACATCTGGCGTCTCGATCATTCCTACAGCTTGCGCGCGGAGCTTAGGAAGATCGTGCCCAGAAAGCCTTCCGAATATCTGAAAAAAATATACTTCGATTCGATCGTGCACTCCGCTGCCGCGCTGCAGTATCTGGTGCGCGTGGCCGGCGCGGACCGGGTCGTCATCGGCACCGATTATCCGATGGCCATGGGCGACTTCGATACAGTGACCAAGATAATGGCCATCGAAGCCACAGCCGCCGAGCGCGAGCAAATCCTTGGCGGCAACGCGGCACTGGCCTTGAATCTGTAGAGGCAAAGCGGTAAGGCATTGCGTCTTCTCGTTGTTCGATAAGTTTCGAGCTTATGCATCGGTAGCGGATGAAGGAGATCGAAATGCGATCACTGCTGATATTCATCCTCGGGATATTTCTCGGCGGCTGCGCCGCAGTGCGGATGGACCATCCGCGGGTTTCGATCCTCGTTGATCTCGATCCGGCGAGCGCGGACCGCACGGTGATCGTCGAAAGCATTACGGCCGACAAGGATGGCCGGCTCTATCTGCCGGACCGGGTGACCGGAAATATTTTTCGGGTCGATCCCAAGACGCCCCAGCCGGTTGTCGTGGCGCGGCTCGATGCGCGCGAGATCAAGGGTAAAAAAGTCGCGGCCGATGGCGCGGGCATCGCGTTCAACGCGCAGGGTGATTTGTTCGTGGCTAGCGGCGTTTTCAACGAAGTCCTGCGGATTCGTGCGGCGGATGTCAATCCGCAAAAGCCCGGTAGCGCCGCGACTTTCGCCACCGGTACCGCTGGTGCCAACGGCATCGCTTTTGACAAACAGGGAAATCTGTTCGTTTCGGGCGGGCGGAGCGGCAACGTTTACAAAGTCGCACCGGGCGGCGGCGCGGCCGAGGCTGTCGTCAAAATCGAACCGCACACGCGCAAGTTGCCCGACGGCAAGAGCGAACAGGCGATCGTTGCCAATGGCCTGGCGATCGATCCGAAGGGCGCCCTTTACGTTGCTGATTCGGCGCGCGGCGCAGTTTGGAAAATCGAGATGGCCGCCGGCGCTAAACCCGTGCTGCTAGCGCAAAGCCCGCTGCTCGAAGGCGCCGACGGACTCGCGTTCGATGCCGACGGTCGGCTCTGGGTTACGCCCAACGAGCGGAACGCGCTGGTCACGGTGACAGCCAACGGCCAGGTGCGCGAGGTCGCAAAAAACGACAGCGCCGGTCCGCTTGAATTTCCTTCGGCCATCGTTTTTGTCGGCAACACGGGTTACATCAGCAACTACGACACGCCGCGGCGCGACAACCTAGACGCCAACGGCAAGACCGCGCACGCCGGTATCGGCGCTTCGATTGCGCAGATCGCGCCGTAGGATCGACTCGTGGCGCTGCTTTCCGTCGAAGCGGTCAGCAAGGAGTATCACGTTCGCGGGCGTCGGGTGGTCGCTCTCGATGCGGTTGATCTCACCGTCGCCGAGGGAGAATTCGTCACCATCGTGGGCCCCTCCGGCTGCGGCAAATCCACGCTGCTAAATCTAATTGTCGGTCTGCTGCGCGCGAGCATGGGGCGGATCGTTTTTCGCGGCGAATCCATTGACGGTATCTGCACCAAGATCGGCTACGTCACCCAGAAGGACAACCTGCTGCCCTGGAGAAACCTGGTTGAAAACGTCGAGATCGCGCTGGAGATCCGCGGCGTCCACGCCGACCAGCGGCGCCGCTCGGCGGAAGAATGGATCGACCGGGTTGGCCTCAAAGGTTTCGAAGAGCATTACCCCCATGAGCTCTCCGGCGGTATGCGCCAGCGCGCCAACATCATTCGCACACTGATTTACGATCCGGCGTTGATCCTGATGGATGAGCCGTTCGGTCCGCTGGATGCGCAAACCCGCATCGTGCTGCAGGATCAGCTTCTGAAGCTCTGGCTGGCGACGCGTAAGACGATCGTTTTCATCACCCACGATCTGGTCGAGGCGATCGCGCTGGCGGATCGGGTGGTGCTGATGAGCTCGAGGCCGGGGAGAATCAAGGCGATCGAAACCGTCGGCATTGCGCGGCCGCGCGATGTGTTCAAGATTCATGAAGACCCGCAGTTCCGTGCGATCTACGAAAAAATGTGGCAGCAGCTTCGGCCCGAAGTTGCCTTGAGCGAATCGGCGAAAGGAGACACGGCATGAAAATATTCACCCTGGCGCTGGCGGTGGGCGCGCTCTGTTTGACTGGCTTTTCTTCGGCCCGAGCGCAGGCGCCGAAGAAAGTGAAGATCACGATCCCGGTTATCGCGCATTCGATGACTCCGGTGTTTCTGGCCCAGAACAAGGGTTTCTTTGCGGATGAAAAGCTCGAGGTCGATGTCACTTCGACGAACGGCGGCGGCCCGGACATCCGCGCGCTGATCGCCGGCGACGTGGACTTCAGCTTCACTACCGGCGACAACGTGATTCTGGCGCAGCAGGAAGGCAAAAAACTGGTGATGGTGATGAGCGGCCTCAACAGGCTCTTCATCAACTGGGCGATGCACAAGGAAGTCGCCAAATCGAAGGGCGTCACAGAGTCGATGCCGCTGGCGGAAAAAATCAAGGCGCTCAAAGGACTGACCGTGGGTGTGACCAATCCCGGCGCGCTGACCGCGCATCTCGCTGCCTTCGTCGTGCGCAAGGCCGGCTACAATCCGCAGCAGGACGTGCACATCATTCCGATCGGCTCCGGACCGACGTGGCTCGCGGCCTTGGAGAACCGCAAAGTCGATGTGGCCTTGACGGCGCCGCCGGTGCCGGACACGGCGATCAGCCGCGGCTATGCAATCCTGCTGATCAACAATGCCAGAGGCGAAGATCCGTCGATCCCGGAATTTCTCATGGAAAATCTGATCGCGCGACCCGACACGGTCGCCAAGGACGGCGATACGATTCGGAGAATGGTCCGGGCGCTCACCCGCGCCAACCAGTGGGCGCTGCAAAACAAGCCGGAGCAGGTAGCGGATGCGCTGAAGCCTTCGATGACCACGATCCAGCCCGAGCTTCTGCTGGCTGGCGTTCAAGCCGTGATGCCGGCGCTCAGCAAGGACGGCCGGATCAGCGAGCGCAGCGTACAGGTGACTCAGGATATTCTTGAACAGGCGGGCATCTTGAAGAAACGGGTTGCCGTCGCGGACGTTGCCACCAACGATTTTCTGATGAAATGATCAGCCGCGGCCGTCTCTTTCTCTACCGCGCGATTTTCGGGGCGGCATTGTTGGCGCTCTGGGAGCTGAGCTCGGGACGAGTGATCGATCCGTTCTGGGTGTCGAGTCCCTCGCAGGTCTTTCTCTATCTTTACGGCGTTATCGCCGACGGCTCGATCTTCGGTCACCTGGCGATCACGTTGTACGAGACCTTCACCGGATTTTTTATCGGTGCGATTTTCGGCATCGGCCTGGGCTTCGCGCTCGGCCGCCGTGAAGTCTTGGCGCAAGTTCTCGATCCTTACGTAATCGCGTTTAACGGCATCCCGCGGATCGCCCTGGCTCCGCTGTTCATCATCTGGTTCGGCATCGGTCCGACGTCCAAAGTCATCCTCGTCGTCAGCGTCGTGTTCTTTCTCACCTTCTTCAACACCTTCGCCGGCGTCAAAGGCGTCGATGCCGAGCTGAAGAATATCTTGCGCATCATGGGCGCAAGCGAGCGGCAGATTCTCCTGAAGGTGACCTTGCCGTCGATCGTGCCGTGGATCACCACCGGGCTGAAAATCAGCCTGCCCTACGCGATCGTCGCTGCGGTCGTCGGCGAATTTATCGCCGCCGGGAAAGGCCTCGGTTACCTGATCAACTACAACACGTCGCTGTTTTCGACCACGGGCGCGCTGGGCGGGATTCTCGTGCTGGCGCTGGTTGTGGTTCTCTGCAACGAGGTGATCAACCGCGCCGAATCTTATCTTTTGCGCTGGCGTCCGCGCGAAGAGCGGAAGAGTGAAGGCGAATTGTATTGAGGGTCACGAAGCAGACGAATCGGCGAGTCCTATGTCGCTTCCCATCTGCGCCAGCACGCTGTGGCGCCGGCCGTAGAAAAAATAGATCGCGAAGCCAAGCAGCAGCCAAACGATAAGCCTCAGCCAGTTTTCCACCGGCAGCGAAAACATCAGCAGCGAGCAAGACGCGATGCCGAGGATCGGGATCAGCGGCACCAGCGGGCAGCGGAAAGGCCGCGGCATGGCGGGATCGATGCGGCGCATGATCAGCACCGCGGCGCAGACGATGACGAAAGCGAGCAGGGTGCCGATGTTGACCAGTTCGGCGAGCATACGCAGCGGTAGCAGCGCACCCATGAGACCGACTGCGGCGCCGGTCAAGATCGCCGATTTCCACGGCGTACGAAAACGCGGGTGCACCGCGCCGAAAAAGCGCGTGGGTAAAAGTCCGTCGCGCGCCATCGCCAGCATGATGCGCGGCTGACTCAGCATCAGCACCATCAACACCGACGTGATGCCGGTGAGCGCGCCGAGCGAAATCAGAGCGTGCGCCCACGCCAGGCCGGCGCGGCTGAAGGCCTTGGCGATTGGCGCATCGATGTCGATCTCTTGATACGGCACCATGCCGGTCAGCACGGCAGCAACGGCGATGTAAAGCACTGTGCAGAGCATCAGCGAGCCGATGATGCCGATGGGCACGTCGCGGCTCGGATTGCGTGCCTCCTCGGCGTGGGTCGATACCGAATCGAAGCCGATGTAAGCGTAGAAGACGATCGCAGCTCCGGCCATCGCGCCGAGCGGTTCGCCGCCGGCTCCGTGCTGGCCGATCAGCGTGTGGCCGAACAGGCTGATGCCGGTGTAGCCGTAGGGCGCGAACGGATGCCAGTTTGCTGGATCGATATGAAACGCCCCGATCGCGATTACCAGCAACACGACGGTGAGTTTGATGACCACCATGAAAAAATTGAACGCGGCGCTGCGCCGGATGCCCGTGACCAGGATGATCGTCAGCGCCGCCGCAATCAGCAGCGCCGGCAGGTCGACCAGCGCCCCGGTAGCGACGAAGCGGCCGGTGGCCGGATCGAAATCGAACGGCGCATTGGTGAGCGCCGCGGGCGGATAGATGCCGACGAGATGCAGAAAATCGACAAAGTAGTGCGACCAGCCATGCGCCACGCTGGCCGCGCCGACGCCGTACTCGAGCAATAGATCCCAGCCGATGACCCACGCGAAAAGCTCACCCAAGGTTGCGTACGCGTAGGTGTATGCCGAGCCGGCCACCGGCACCATGGAAGCGAACTCCGCGTAGCACAGCGCAGCAAAGGCGCAGGCCGCGCCGGCGACGACGAACGAGAGCATCGTCGCCGCGCCCGCTTTGTCTTTGGCCACCACGCCGATGATGACGAAGATGCCTGCGCCGATGATGGCACCGACGCCGAGGCTCATGAGCTGAAGCGGACCGAGCACCGGGCGCAAGCCCTGGCTGCCGCCGGTTTCCTTGAGCAGCAAAGCCGTGGGTTTTTTCGCCCAAAGAGAATGGCGGGACGACATGCTCCGCAGATACCTGGGTGAGACGGTTAATTCCAGTGCGTTACGCGCCGTGATTGCGCCGTAATCATCAAAAGTTGCGCACTATTGACGAGTAGAAGAATAATTGTGGGGAATAGTCATGGACCAAGGCGCGGGTTTGAAACGCCACCATTAGTCAGCGATTGTATTACTCATTCGTCGACAAATCCGTTTTGCTAAGAGTATAATCCAACCCGAAGTTGTTGTCCCAGAACCATTGACCCGTATTGAGATCGTTATAAAAAACGGCAAACATGAAATCGGGATTGCTTTGGTCTAAATTCAGTTCCGGTGTCTTAAACTTCCAGACCTCGACTTGCGACAGCCGTACAGCTACAGCTACAGGTACATTGCCGTTGAACGCCGCATCGGTGTCCTGAAAAGTGATCCAGCCATTTGTAGTCAATCGTATACCCACTCGTTTGTTGAACGAGAGATTCTTAACGAAGATTTCCCCTTCGACCCATGACGTTGTGAAGACGAATCCGCCTCCCGCTTGCGATCCTCGGCGAGCGGTCGCCTTGTTTAGTACAACGCTGCCTCCCACGGTATTCGGTCGACTCCCATCAATTTTGTAATTCGCTCCGTTATTGTCATCCCAAAACGTCTGACCATCCACGGAGTATCGTATAACGAAATCAGTTATGACGAACGTGCTGTCGCTCCGCGTAAAGAGATCGTAGGTAGCAAAGTTCTTTTGCCAAGTCAGAGGCTTTTCCGTCCACGCCCCATCGGGTTGGGAATAATGAAGCACGACGTTCTTGGCGAACGCGATGTTTTGAACCTTTACCGTAAGCTTAGTGTTGTTGACGCCAGTTACCCCACCGCCGGGTGAAAAATTGTCGGATTCGACGTATTTCAATCTGACCGATTGTTGTGCCATCTTTTATACCTTTATGCCCTATGAGATCTTTTTAGCCCGCTGCGGCTTATAATCCTTCTCATCCCTTGCGACTTGCTGGTGACAGATTTATCCACGCCGGTTGTTGCGGTGGCGAACTACCTACATTAAACCAATAGTTTTCGCCGAAATGGGAGTCCCATACATCGCAGCGCGTGGCGCCCTGAGAAAAACTATGAAACCAGAGCTCCAGTTGTGTTGCGTCGTCAGGCACAGACATGACCAACGGTATAGTTTTGTAGCTAACCGCCGGACCCGGATGGTTATCGTTCTTCTGCACTCGCTCAACGACAGTGGCTCGTATAATTTCTCCACGTGGATGAAAGCGGATATAAGCGACCGTGTCGCTAAATTCGGCATCGTTGCTCTTAGTGGAGCACCGCGACAACCGTGCGGCGTCATATACGATTCTTATGTTTTGACCACGCTCTATTGGTTCGAACTGGCGATGCTTCCAGGCCGGGTAAAACTCTAAAAGTGCGGTAGTCACCGTTATTCCTCCTTAGAAATGTCGAGCGTAATCGGACGTTCAGTGCTGCTCCCAAAATAGCTACGTCTTAATTCGGATATGGCGCCACGCAACAACGTTACTCGAATATGCTTGCACCCCGATAAAGCCAGGGGCACGTCCACGGTCACCATCGGTGTTGTGAAAAGATGTGGTCTGCTGCCTTTGGTTTGTTTGTGTGTTGGTTAGAAAGACAGTGTAATCATCGCCCTGTACAATGATTTCATATTCAAACCAGACGCCAGGCACTAGCATCGGACCCGGCGTGTAATTTTGCACGGCAGGTTCATTGAAATTCAGGTGCCATACACGATCGCCCGCCTGAATCTTGTAAATCGCCCCGGTTCGGTTTTTGAACTTGCCGTCAGGCTCGGGCTTGATGCCGTAAAAATCCTTAGTCGAGTCACCAAGCGCATTGTCATCAATCTGGACTTCAAATCCGCTGATAACGGGTTTCCATGCAGCGTTATTCGGATCGAATGCGGGTTCATTTGGGATGCGCGCTTGCAGTATATCGCTCAGGGGTAGCGTCGGGCGCGGGAAACGAAGAAAAACACCACTATTGTGGGCCGCTGGATCGAAAATTCGAAACTGCAGCCGCAAAGTAAAATCGCTGAACATCTCAGTTGCATAGTAAAAGAGCCGTAGTCCTCCACCGCCGTAGCTCACCAGCTCCCCGTTTAAGTGGAGCATGCCTCCACCCCCCGGGCCAGCGAGACGCCACTTTTTAAATGTAGCGTCGGTTCCATCGAAAAGCGGGCGGAAGCCGGCCTCGTTCTGCGGGCTCACGACTGGATCGGGTCCGGCTAGCACGCTGCTATTGAGCAGATCGGCGGTACGGCGTCCAAGTGCAACACCAGTGAGCATTGGGTTCGGCGATCCTACCGTTGGGAAAAGCGCCGGGCCGGCGACGTAGCAGTTGGTGGTGTCATGAATGCGACCGAAATCGTTGGTCACGGCATCGGTGACGTTATCGCCCATGCGCATCGTGCCGGCATCGTGATGAGTCGTACCCAAATCATCACGCCGATTTTTGAATGCAGCGAGACTTGCGAGTCGTTGCGCTCTGGTTCCAGCCGGCACCGGAATGGCGCTGCCGGCATTGGGAAGTATCTCGAAGGGCTCGTTGCCGGCGAAAATGAGTGCGATTTTGTCCGAGATGGCATCCATCTCATTCCACGTAGTGCGGTCATTATTGGTCTCGGGACTTCCAGGAAAATCCACCGGATTTGCTTTCGCATTGCCAAGATGAACGATCGCCTTCGGCCGGTCGAAGTCAGTTTCCGACGACGATAAGTCAATGAAGCTGTCGGAATTCCGCGGCGTCATATCGCCAATTCCTCGGATCGTGACAACGACAGTTTGGTCATTAGCGCGAAGCATAGCCTCAAGATGTTCGAGTGTCGGGATTTTCTTGAAGAGTTCCGCCTCGGAGTCAGTACCAAGCTCGTTCAATCCGGATGCAGTAATTTGAAAGTGGAACGTCCGTCCGTTACTGGTCTTGCCTTTAACGAGCAGAGCAGAACATTGGAGACTCGTATCTGCTGGTCCGTTTGGGGGCGGTAGGTTTGCCTGGATCGATATTTTCGGTACTCGAATCGTGAGGTTTGAGCGCAAATGGGCGATCAGATTCGTACCCATCCTTTGAGCGGCACGCCCAGCAAGAGACTGTTGGAATGTGGTAAGTGCCATACGCGTGGTTTCAACTGTACCGAGAGCGACAATGACTGCGCTCTGCCGGCCGTTACGCGGAGGCGCAAGCGAAATCGGTACCGAAGCGCCGTTTTGCCATACACGGACACCAGTGACGCGCACCCAATTGTCAGATTGTGTTTCGGTAATGAGCTCTTGCACGTGGCAGTCGGGAACGATCATTAACCGTTTGCGAGCATCCCCGACCGTCCCAATAGCATCGGCTTCCGTGCTGGCGAGTCGCGCAGCACGCGTAAGGGCAGGAACGGCGCTAAATTTATTGATTGGGAAGGAGCCAGGTAATGTCACCGATTGGACTGCGAGAGGTGCTTCGAGTTTAAAAAGTTCCCGCAGTACCGGTTCAGGCGTCGTATCCGTGCTCGGCAAGTCAAGCCAATCGCGAAGGATAGCGGGCGTAATCGGCGGTTCCCATGGATCGGGATAACGTAGAGCGGGATGATCGAGAAGATCTGCAAACGTAAAGCCGGTGCCGGCCGTGGCTAATCCGTCGTGAAGCTGTCGCCTCAGTGCGGTATGGAGTGGTCCATAGATGAAATCATTTGTCTCTTTCACTCCGATCTGGCGGCTTGCTTCCGCGAAGTATTGACTGCGTAGAGCCGTACGGGCACTTGGTGGCCACGCGGTCATTTCAACATCGAGCAGCTCGGGAGACCATCCACCCCACGTCAGCGAGCGCCCACCAACGGCAAAGATTAGCCCAGGATAATTAAGAGCGGGATGATTTACCCAAGGCACTCGCATATCGGGAGCGCCACCCATGTAAGGCATGTTCTGAAAGTGTTCAGGCAGTACGAATGGTCCTCCCTCAAGCACCAGAATCCGTCGACTGCGTGTGCTATCCGTGATGAAAAGATGTTCGGCCAGAACGGCACCAAAAGTACCGCCTCCAACAACGATCACGTCGAAATCCCGGTGGTGTCCTCCGACCGTCTGCGTGGTGCTATCAAAAGCTTCCTGAAGACTGTTGCATAGAAATCGTCCCATGTTGTCCAACGTGAAGGTTGTCGACTCTGAACCCAACAACTGAGCCATAACGTGTTCTCCTTCTCATCGGCTAATTTATTTATGCAGGGAATGTCTTAAGCGTCTAAGCGCAATCTTCGCACCAATCCAATTTACAACCCAAAGCTGTTTGCCAAATCATCGAAATCCATAAGAATGCATGAGAGTCGTAGCAGCAAAGTTTTTGCGTGTAGAGCAACGCCGTGCACGCCGTTTACACAGGTTGCCCCGACAGTTAACACCTGCGCATTTGTCGACCAAGTTCTTCGGAAAGATCTAGCTCTTCCGAATCACTCTCATGGCGGTTTTCAGTTACGAAATTATCAACTGTATGTGAAAGCCGGAGGAATTAAGCAGGGGCAGGTCGTAGAAGAGGGTAATGATGTCTTCATATCGCCGATTACAACCCGAAGTCGGGTCTGTCACACTTCACGTAAGCGCGCCGCTGTCGCAGCAACCATGTAAGACACAGCGGATTCTGGATAGGGTGCGACGCTGCTCACGTTAATTTCGCAAAGCACGTAGGAATCTTCGCCATTTTCTTTTTTCGGGCCGAGCAGGAAGTCGCAATCCCAGAGAATCGGAAGACGCTCAGTATCAATTCCAAGGAGCTTCTGAGCCGCCGGCACCCACTCGTGCTCTAGTTTTTTTTTAAGACCCTGAAATTCGGGCTTGGTGGGCGGATGGTAAAATCGTGGCCCGGGTTCGGGAGCTTCCGTTGGCGCTACGCCCACAGGAGCAGGAAAGAGGGCATTGATTGCTTGGTGGCCAAATCCCACGACTTGGTCATGCACCAGATAGCAGCGAATCATGCCTTCGGGGAGCCGCTCTTGATACTCCTGGTCAACCATCCGCCCATCGGCGACAAAATACTGCTCGCAGCGTTCTAAGAACTCACCGAGTGTGATCTCCTCTTCGATGCAGCCCCGTTTTGCGTGGCGCACACGAACCAAAGTATGAGCGCCGGGGACAACGACGACCCTCTCGCTTGCATCCCTGGAACTGCTCAGTTGTAGCTGAACTTTCCAGACGCCGTCTCCACCATTACCCCGATATTGTTTGAGAACGCGGGCTCTACCATTTGCCAGTCGTAGAGGCATTTTCTGACGTATCTGTTGTAAGCTTTCATACAGATCTGTGTCGCATCCCCAGCCTACGTCGCGAGTTCGGTATAGAACCTCTTTGGTGCCCAGTTTCAGTATGATGTTGGGATGGGCGCTGACAAAAACTCCTGTCGCCGCCACTCGGCGAAGCATTGCATCGAGGATAGACCTGCTTCGTCCGTCTTGAATCGGGTTAAACCAAACGAGAACACCGTTAACTTGCATGAGTTGATTGCGGACATCGTCGAAGAAATCGTCGCGATAAACTGCGGGTTCGGCGTGTATACCTTTGGCGGCGAAGGCTCTGAAAAGGTCTGCGAACCGGTTGTTTTCGGCCGTTGCGTTTTTCCTTGTCTCGTAGTCGCCCGGGTAGAGAATCGCGACCCGGTCGCCACCATCTTGCGCCATGGAATATAGCCTTGCCTAGATCAGTCTTTCCTTCTCGTATTCACAATCATCCGCCACGTATGAGCGGCCAAAGGACCAAGCCAACCACACCTGAAATCGTCACGATGATGGGTTCACTGATTTTGTAGCGCCATAGAACACCTAGACTGATCAGCGCAACCAGCGCAGTCGGAATATCGGTGATCGCGCGCAGGCCTAAGACGATCACCGCGCCTGTGATCGCGCCGGTTGCTGCTGCCGTTGCACCATCCACGAAGGCTTTGAGCTGAGGGTTATCGCGATGGCGTTTGAACCAAGGCGCCGGCACGATAGTGAACACATACACAGGCAAGAAGATACCGATCGAAGCCATAACTGCTCCGGCTAATCCAGCCACAAGAAAGCCGATAAATGCGACGGTTATGACCACCGGTCCGGGAGTGATCATCGCAACGGCCACGGCGTCCAAAAATTGATGCTCGTTCAGCCAGCCGAATTGCTGGACCACTCCCTGATGCAAGAATGGAACGATTGCCAAACCGCTGCCGAACACAAAGGCGCCCGCTTTGGTGAAAAACAAGAGAACCTCAATCAATACGTTGCCGCCACTGCCACCTGTGCTTGCGTGCCCGAGCCACGCTTCCATGAGCCCAACAAGTAGTCCGAGCGCGACGGCGGCGAGCACCATTGGTGTCCCCGTTTTCCAACCGGGCCAGGCCTGAAACACCAACGTGACGAGCCCCGCGAGAATGAAAAACTCTGCCAGCTCGGTCTGCGCCCACGCGGTCACGACCGTGAGAACGACGAAAATAGTCCAGAGAAGCGGATTGCGCTTGTTTGTGCTGCGCGCCAGCTTGTATGCGGCAATGGCGATGATAGCGATAACCGTTGCGCCGATGGTGTAGAAAAGCGCTTGCATCCACCACAGACCACCGTAGGCAATATAGGCAAGCGAGATCGCAACGACCATCAGAAACGAGGGCAGAATGAAGGCGAGGCCGATGAGGGTGGCGCCGAGGATGCCACCTTCAAAATAGCCAATGGCAATTGCCGTTTGCGCTGCAAGTGGTCCGGGCATGATCTGAGCGAGCGCTAGCGAAAGCTTGTAGGTATCCTCGGTCATCCAGCGCCGCTCCTCGACCAGGTCCCGGTGCATGAAACCCACTAATGCGGCCGGGCCACCAAAACCGATGGTTCCGAGCTTTAGGAAGTAACCGATGAGCGGCCGCAGCCCCGCCGCGGTTTGTCCCGTACCGGTTGGTTTAGAAATGGAAATTTCCACCGATGTGGCTCTTCAAAACTTGCCGACTAGCAATTGAATCGGTGATATAGCAGTTGTATCTTGAACACAAGAGGAATCCTAAAATGCCGGAATCAGACGCTCGCTGGTTGCTCCTTATTCATCAGATTCCGCCCAAGCCGGACTATTTCCGCGTCAAAATCTGGCGCCGGCTACAGCGGCTCGGCGCAGTGGCCATCAAGAACTCGGTATACGTCCTTCCGAAGAGCGACCAAACGCAAGAGGACTTTCAATGGGTGTTGCGGGAAATTGTGGAAGGCCGGGGTGATGCGTCGCTCTGCGAGGCACGCTTCGTCGATGGCCTTGCCGATGAGGAAGTAGAAGCATTGTTTCAAACAGCGCGCAGCACTGAATACGGCGAGATCGCCGAAGCGGCCCATCGCCTTCGCAAACTCCCTTCGCCAAAAGAACGAGGAGCAGCGGGTCGCCGCAAACAGATCGAAATCGAATTGACCAAGCTTAAACGCCGTCTTGCCGAGGTCGTAGCGATTGATTTCTTCGGTGCTGAAGGACGGGAAACAGCGGATGGGCTCGTCGCTGGGATCGAAGCGCGTATGAATAAGAAAAGACCTGAAAAACAAGTGGACGCGTCCGCGACAATGTTCGTCGACGAGCTACAGGGCAAAACTTGGGTGACCCGCAAGGGCATTTACGTGGACCGCATGGCGAGCGCGTGGTTTATCCGGCGTTTCGTTGATCCGGAGGCTGGTTTCAAATTTGTTCCTCCGAAGGGTTACAAACCACTTCCCGGTGAACTATGCTTCGATATGTTTGAGGCAGAATTCACCCATGAGGGCGATCGCTGCACGCTGGAGGTTTTGATTGACCGGGTTGGACGCCGTGATCCTGCGGTCAGCCGGATCGCGGAAATTGTCCATGACATCGATCTGAAGGATACCAAGTTTGGCCGGCAAGAGACCTCGGGTATCGAGCAAGTCATCGCCGGCATCGCCATGGCTCACAAGGACGACGAGATCCGTCTGACTCGAGCCTCTGCCGTCTTCGACGATCTGTACGAATACTTCAAAAGAAAAGCTGATTAGTGAAATCGGATACGCGGATCACTCTCGCGTCGCCGCGGATAGACGCAGCAACTTTCAATAGCTTCAAATTGAAAGGAGTTCGTTATGGAAAAGATTTTTCGTCCAAGGTTCGTACTGCTAGCCGCGTTCGCAATGTTTTCATGTGTGACCGCTGGAAAGCCCGGCCTGGCAGCAACTGGGAAGATCGACGCCGCCAAAATCGAGCAACTGACAGGGACCAAAGGAGAGATGAACGAAAAGGAAGGAGTGTTTACGGTCCGGGCACCACGGACGGATCTTCAGGTGACGACAGCGGGAGTGAAAATGAATCCGGCAATGGGGCTGACTTCATACGTAGCGTTCGTGAATGCAGGCGGAAAGACAATGGTTATGGGCGACACTACCCTGCTCGAAGATCAAGTTAATCCTGTGATGAGCGTCGCCTTGGACAATGGTTTGGAAGTCACAGCGCTCCATAACCATTTTTTCTGGGACACGCCAAAAGTGATGTTTATGCACATTGGCGGGATGGGCGACGAAGACAAACTCGCATCGGCGGTCGGAAAAGTCTTTGCGAAGATCAAAGAAACCAGCGGCGGCAAAGGTGAAACACCTAAAGCCGATCTAGACCCCGCCAAGACATCATTAAACCCCCAAAGTATCGAGAGCGTTATGGGCATGAAGGGCCAGATGGCCAGTGGGGTCTACAAGGTAACCATCGGTCGAACGACAAAGATGGCGGGCCATGAGCTTGGTAACGCCATGGGCATCAACACCTGGGCGGCTTTTGTTGGAACCGATCAGCAAGCCGCGGTCGATGGCGATTTTGTGATGCGCGAGAATGAACTTCAATCTGTGCTCAAGGCGCTACGCGGAGCTGGCATCAACATCGTGGCGATTCACAATCATATAGAGACGGAGTCGCCGCGCGTTGTCTTTTTGCATTACTGGGGAGTCGGCCCGACAACCGATCTGGCCAAGGGGTTGAAAGCAGCTCTCGACACACAGAAGAAATAATTTTGGCTCGCTTGGCTTGTGCTATGAAGGTTTTCTTAAGCGCGCTACTGGTCGCGTCGCTAATGGGATCTGATGTGCAAGCACAGGACTCTTCTCCCTTAGAAATGGTGCAAAGGGTCCCTTTGCCTAAGGTCGAAGGTCGAATCGATCACTTCACCGTGGACCTCCAAGGCCAAAGACTCTTCGTCGCTGCGCTTGGGAACAACACGGTCGAGATGGTGGATCTTCGAGCGGGTGAACGTACGCAGAGCATCGGCGGATTGCGCGAGCCGCAGGGCGTAAGCTTTGTCGCTGAGTCCAACAAGCTTTTTGTCGCCAATGCCAAGAGTGGCGCATGCGATGTGTTTGACGGGTCTGCGCTCAAGCGGATCAAGAGCATCAACTTATCCGACGATGCCGACAATATCCGCTACGACGCTGCGGCAGGGCGTGTCTACGTAGGCTATGGCGACGGCGCACTCGGCATTCTCGACGCTGCAAGCGGGGAGCGAATCGCGGACATCAAGCTCAAGGGCCATCCGGAATCGTTCCAATTGGAGAAGAGCGGTTCGCGCATCTTTGTAAATATTCCCACGGCCAAAGAGATAGCGGTTGTGGACCGGGAAAAACAAGCGATGGTCTCGGCCTGGCCCACGGGCAATCTCATCGCGAACTATCCCATGACGCTCGATGAGACCCATCATCGACTTTTCGTCGGCTTCCGCAGACCTGCGAGACTGCTCGTTTTTGACATCGACTCGAGTAGAATCGTGGCCACCCTAGAGAGTCCCAGCGACGCCGACGATATTTTCTATGACAGCTCGCGTCGCCGCGTGTACGTTGTCGGCGGCGAGGGGTCTATTGGTGTCTTTCAGCAAAAGAACGCCGACCATTACGAACCGATGAGGAAAGTTGCGACAGCTCCAGGTGCTCGTACGGGATTATTTGTGCCGGAACTGAATCGCCTTTATGTCGCGGTTCCCCATCGTGGCAACCAAAGGGCCGAGGTTCGCGTGTACGAAGCCCGACCATGAGAATCGCATGTAAACCGGAAGTCCTGCTCGTATTCTTCATCGTGATTCTTTCCTCCTCTGCGGGTTTCGCATACAGGCCCTTCGTATCGCCGGATGCCGCAGTCGCCGATGTCAAGGAGGTGTTTTACGCGCGACGCTGAACTCAACCGCTGATGTAGCGTTCGAGTTGCTCGATGATAAATTTCTGGTCGGCGATGATCGACTTGACCAGATCGCCGATGGAGATGATGCCGACGAGTTTCTGGTGTTCCAGCACCGGCAGGTGGCGAATCCGTTTGTCGGTCATGATCGCCATGCATTCTTCGATCGACTGATCGAGGTGCGTGTAGGCCACGTGGCGGGTCATGATTTGTTTGACTTGGGTATTCGGCGACGTGCGGCCGAGCAGCACTATCTTGCGTGCATAATCGCGCTCGGAGATGATTCCGGCCACGTGCTCGCCATCCAGTACGAGCAGGGCGCCGACTTCCTTTTCGGCCATGCTCTGGAGCGCTTCGAACACCGTCGCCTCGGTGCTCACGGACCAAACGCTGCGGCCTTTCACCGCCAGGATGTCTCGCACCGTTTTCATAAGAGACCTCCTTTCAGGGAACGCGCTTAGAAAATTCTATACAACCAAACGGCGCCGATGCGAAGCAGGAATCTTCGCCTGCGCCACGATTCACTCTTGCGTGCTCCGGATGAATCCACTAGCGTCATCGTAGCTGCAAGATTCGGAGACGAAGTATTCAATGAAATGCCCCAAATGTCAGACCGAAAATATCGGCGATTTCGCAGTAGATGGCGTGACGGTCAACCGCTGCTCGGCGTGCGACGGTGTCTGGTTCGACGCGCACGAACTGACTCAACTGCTCGCGGAGGACGCGCGCCACGTTTCGTCCCTGCTGCGCGGTCGCAGCCATGAACAAGCTGCCGGCCAGCAGGCGCAATGCCCGCGGGACAGCGCGACTTTGCTGCGTGTTTACAGTGCCATCGATAAATCGGTGATTATTGACGCTTGTCCTGAGTGTCATGGTATCTGGCTCGACGGCGGTGAATTCGCCAAACTCTTTGCCGCGCGCCACGCACGAAGCTAGAGTGTGCGCACTTCAGACTCCAACAAAAAAATAGACTGTTGAGCGGAGGGAGAGGAATGAGCGGGAATAGATATTCAGCTGCGGGCAACTGGCTATTCGTCGCGTTGCTGTCGGTGAGCATTTTCGCGGCGCGCGCCGGCGCGCAGCAAGCCGCGGTGAAGCTCGAGAAAAATAATTTGCAAGTCGCGATTGCGGGCACGGGATCGACGAGCCTGCCCTTGCTGGTTACCCAGGACGGCGGTTACTTCGCCAAGCGCGGCCTCGCCGTGTCGATCAGTCAGGTGAGCGCGAGCGCGGCCGTGCAGGGAGTGATTTCTGGGACCATCGATATCTACCAGGGCGGCGCTGCGGCGATCGCCGGGAATCTCGGCGGCGCAGACATCATTTACGTGGCTGCCGCCGTCGATCGCAGTTCGCTCAACCTCTTCGGCCAGAAAAATATCACGACCTTCGAAGCGCTGCGCGGCAAAGCGATCTCGACGACGTCGCCCGGCGCCTTTGGCGAAATTGCAGTGCGTGGCACGGCGCGCAGTTTCGGCATGGAAATCGGCAAAGACATGAAACTGCTCTACCATCGTACTCCCGCGGAGGCGCTTTCCACTTTTCTGGTCGGCAACGCCGAAGGCTTGGTGATCACCGCGCCGCAGACGGAGATCGCCAAACAAAAAGGCTATCCGGTGATCGTCGATTACTTCAAGGAGGGATTCAAAATCACCGGCCCGGGCACCGCAGTCACCCGCGAGTTCGCGCAGAAAAATCCGAACACGCTCAAAGCGTTTCTCATGTCCTATCTCGATGGACTGCGGCGCTGCATCGACGACGAAGAATACGCCAAGAAAATCGAGTCCAAGTACACCAAGATCACCGATCCGAAGATTCTCAACGAGAATTATCAGCAGGGCCTGCGGGTCTGGAACCGCGACATGACCGTCGATCCGTCAGCGATCCGCGTCGTGCTGGACGACTCCTCCGATCCCAAAGCAAAAGGCGCCGAACCGAAAAGATTCTACGACAATTCGATCATCCAGGCGGTGAATCGGGACTACGCTTCGAAGTTGTTTCCAGGGGAAGTGAAGTAAGTTATCAGCAGATTTGGCCAAGCTGGTCGACTAGAGAACAAATAAAAAAGGCCCCGTGTGGGGCCTTTTTTTTATTGTTGATCATGGCAGTCAGTGATCATTGCGCTTTCGCCACCCAAGTAAACCGGCCAGGCCTATTCCAAATAACCAGAGTGAAGTTGGTTCGGGGGTTGGAATGCTCAGGGTTTCGAGAGGTCCAAAAAATAATTGCTCATAGCCGTTGTTAAGACTTTTTGAAACGCATGCCGCTGATGCCGGGTCGGTGCCGAACAGTGTCGGATCGCAACCAAGCCGAACGTCAAGGTTCAT
>Ga0310810_10001251_pt1 | contig 26437 bp, 23 predicted proteins | sample NCmetagenome_FD_207641 | JGI IMG/M metagenome (GOLD analysis project Ga0310810, IMG submission 207641) | Soil microbial communities from experimental microcosm in Duke University, North Carolina, United States - NC | ecosystem: Engineered > Artificial ecosystem > Soil microcosm > Unclassified ...
GCTTTGTCCTTGCCGGAAATGCGGTAGAGAATTCCATTCGGCTCCGTCCCGGCGAGTACCTGCCCGTTCCGGTCGATCGCCAGGCCCGTCACATGCGACTGCCCGGTTGAGTACAGGACCTCGCCCTTGCCCGCGGCATCCACGCGAAAAACTTTGCCCTGATCGCCGGTGCCTGCATAGAGCGTGCCGTCGGGCGCCATGACCAGCGACCAGATGTACTTGGCCTGTGGCGCAAAATATGCCGTCGCCTTTCCGTTCTCGATGCGATAGATCTTGCCGTCGGGAGAAGTGGCGGCATAGATCGCGCCTTTGGCGTCCGCCGCTACGGCAAAAATCTCGGGCTGCTCGGCGGTCCAGATGAGCGAACTCTTGCCGGACTTATCCACGCGATACAGCCGCCCGCGGTGCCCCGTGGCCACATAGAGCGAACCATCGAGCGCCGGCGCCACACTCCACACCACCGGCTGATCCGACGAAAAAATGCTCTCGATTTTAGGCGCGAGCGCAAGGCGCCCCTCACGCGTGAGCGAGATTCCCTGAAACCGCCCGTGGATGAAATCCTGATAGGAATTCATCTCCCAGGTCGCCGTGCTGGACGCGTTGAGAACAGCAAGAAAGGCGAGCAGGCCAACGCACCAGGACATACCGCGCCCCCGCATGCCCGCGCCGCCGCGCCGGTTTCCCACGCCCCGCATCCCTCCGTCTCCCACTCTCAAACTCATTCCTTCACTTCCACTTGCACGGTCTTGGTTCCGCTGATCACAGCGTCGCCGGCGCTGATCTCCAGTTCCGCCACTTTCGAATTACGCGTCTGCAAGGCCGTCTGCGAGGCGCCCAGGATCAAGGCCAGCGAAGGTGGCGGGTCGGGAAAATCCTCGGCATCGAGTTGGAAATTCGGCTCGGCCCTCCACACGCGCACGTAGGCTTTGGTATTGGCCCGGAGCTTGTTTACGCTAGCCATCAATTGTTCCGTCGAACGCGGGGTGCTGCCAAGGATTTGCCGGAATTCCGAAAGGTTCGCCACGTTTCCATCGGCCACAGTGAAGAAAAGCGGACCGGCGGGAGCGCCGATCGGGACTGTGTAATTCACGGTGCGAGACACTTCGGAGCCGTTATCGCCCACTAAGACGGCCGTCAACCGCACGTTCTCGCCGGGCCGCACTTCATGCGGCGAAACGATCACCTGATCGATCTGAAACTGTTTCTTTTCGTCGAATGAATCGATTTCGATCGCGACTTTCTTCACTACCAGCGACGAGAATTCGCTTTGCAGCACGTAGGCTAGCGGAATCGCGGCGGAAAGCGACACCTGCATGGCCGTATTGGCATCGCCGGCATACATGTTGTTGAGTTTGAGCGGTGGCGCGCCGCCCTGAAACTCGATCTGGCCGCGCACCGCGTAACTGGCCGCGCCCAGCGCGCGCTCGGTGGAATCGATGGCTGAGTACACGGCGATCTGCGTGAGAAATGGCGCGAGAAAACGCTCATTCGCCATCTGTATGTCGTAGCCTTCTACCTTCCGGCCGGCGCGTGCCACTGAAATCGAAACCGGCACCATGCGCGCCCGCTTGCCCAGTTCGCCGGCTATGGCTGAACTGCGGTCCTGCGAGATCGTCCCCATCCACTCTTTCGCCGAAGAAATCTTGAACGAACTGGCCAGGTTGGGCAGCAGCGTGAGCACCTCAGACCGGGCGAACGGTAAATCGGTCGGGCCCATTGCAAGAAACCTGTGGCCGAAGGCGTAGATTCTGTCTTGATCGATGTAGGTGAGAGTGCCGTCGGCAGCGATGTTGAGGTCGCCGCTCATCAGAGCTACGCTGATCATTGATCCGGGTTGCAGCGCCGAGCGATCCCCCATGCGGGGTGCGACCCGCCCGCCCGCCGATACCCCCTGCCGTGGCTCCAGGCCGAGCGCGCGCAGTTGTGGGCCGAACTGCTCGAGGGTTGCGCGTGTGAATCCGCCGAACCAGACCGGCGTCGCGATATCCACCATGCGCATTTCACCCGACAGCGCATCCTCCGGCTTTGGGAGCATGGCCGTCAGATTGGTCTTGTCGAGCGGAACTTTGGCCCGTCGCAGTGGCGCCGAGGAGGCGTTCGATACGCGCACCATGTCCTCGATGGGCCGGATTCCCGCGATCGGTTCCTTGGAAAACGGAAACGCCATGGCGACCGCGCCGACCAGCTTCCCGCCGATGTAAACGGGACTGCCGCTCATGCCCTGCAGCACGCCGGTTTTCTCGAGTGGCCCGCCTGAGAGCCGCGCCAATATTAGCGATTGCTTCGGACCGACGTTTTCCAGCACGCCCAGGATTTCGACTTGAAAATCCTCGACGTGGTTCCCCGAAAAGACCGTCCGTCCGGTCGCAAGCATGCCGGGTTTAAGGTCCTTCAGCGGAAAGAAGGCGGTTTGGGCTGATAGAGCCGCGGCCAGTGCGACCGCCGCGGGTACTGCAATGCGCAACACACCCTTATTGTAGCTTTGAATGCGTTAGAAAACGTACAGCGGAACAATGACGGCTGTTTTGTCGTACTCTGGCGTGAAATGGTCAAATTGCTGCCGCTCGTCGTGGTTTGCGCGCTGGCAACAAGCGCCGCGGACCTTGCGCTGGTGGGCGGCCGCATTTATACCGCGCCCGATGCGGCGCCGCTGGCCAACGGAACGATCATGATCCACGATGGCCGCATCGCGTCGGTGGGAGCCGGTACGCTCAAACTGCCGGGCGGGGTCCAGCGGATCGATTGCACCGGTCTGGTCATCGCCGCCGGCTTCTGGAACTGCCACGTCCATTTTTCCGAACCGAAATGGGAGAACGCCGCGAACCTTCCGGCCGCGCAGCTTGCTAGGCAGATCTGCGACATGCTCACGCGATGGGGATTCACCAGCGTCTTCGATACGGGTTCCCTCCTGGCCAATACCAAGGCCATCGCACGCCGCGGGGAAGCGGGCGAGTTTCCCGGCCCCATGATTCTTTCGACGGGCACACCGTTCACTTCCAAGGACGCCACACCTTATTATTTGCAGCCCCTTAAACTTCCTGGGCTCGAGACGCCGGAGCAGGCTACAGCTCTCGCCCGCGCGCGCTTCGATGAAGGAGCCGATGCTATCAAGATCTTCCAGGGCGCCTGGATCTCGCAGGAAAAAGTCGTGCCCATGCCAGTGGAACTCGTCAAGGCGGTAGCGGCCGTAGCTCACGCGCGCGGTAAGTTACTTCTGGCGCATCCATCCGATGCTGCCGGCCTGTCGTCGGCGATCGAAGGCGGCGTGGACGTGCTGACCCACGTGGTGGAAACCCCTGGTGACGTCGCCCCATTCATGTTGACTGAGATGCGGAAGCGCCACATGGCTGTGATTCCGACGCTCAAGCTTTTCGGTCACAACCGGAATGTGGATCAACTGCTGGCTCAACTGCGCGCTTACTCGGAAGCCGGCATCCCCATTCTGTTCGGGACCGATGTGGGCTTTGTCACCGACTACGATCCGGCACTTGAGTACCGCCTCATGGATCGCGCGGGCCTCAATTTTCCGCAAATTCTGGCGGCACTGACCACCGCGCCCGCCATCCGTTACGGCTTCGGCAAACACAAAGGCCGCGTCGCGCCGGGCATGGACGCTGATTTGGTGGTGCTGGGCGGCGATCCGGCCGAGGACATCGCGGCGTTCACCGATGTGCGCTACGTCATTCGTAACGGGGCGATGGTCTACACCCAGCCGCACTGACTGTGCATAGCGTCTTGTGCGTTCGGCGAAAATGGAATCGTGACCCCCGCACTGATACAGGAGTTCGCCCGGCAGTGCGGCTTCGAGCTGGCCGGCGCTACTCCCGCGCTACCCATCGAAGAAGCCGGCTACTACCGCCAGTGGATCGCGGCCGGCTATGCGGGCGAGATGCGGTATCTCACCGATCATCGCGCCGATGTGCGCGCGGATCCCCGCAAGCTCTTGCCATCCGCGAAATCCGTCATCTGCGTGGGCAAACTTTACAACGGTCCCGAGCCCTATTCGACGCGTCTGGATGGCAAAGACCTCGCCTGGATCTCCCGCTACGCCTGGGGAGAGGATTACCACGATGTGCTGCGGCGCGGTCTCGAGCGCCTGGTCGAGAAGCTCGGCGAGCATGCCGGTCCGTTCGATTGGAAGATCTGTGTCGACACCGCGCCGCTGCTCGAGCGTGCCTACGCCCGCCGTGCCGGCCTCGGCTGGATCGGAAAAAATACGTGCCTGATCAATCAGGAAATGGGCTCATGGTTCTTTCTGGGTGAGCTTCTGGTCTCGCTTGAAATTTCACCGGCGTCGCCTCCGCCCGATCGCTGCGGCACCTGCACGCGTTGCATCGACGCCTGCCCAACCGCGGCCATTATCCCCACTGGCCTCGAGGAGGGCCCCGCGTGGGCTATCGATTCAGGCCTTTGCATCGCCTATTTCACCATCGAGCTGCGCGGGCCGATTCCGGAAACAGTGCGCGGGCAAATCGGTAACCATGTCTTCGGCTGCGACATCTGCCAGGATGTGTGCCCGTGGAACACCCGCGCCGCGGTTACCAGCGAGCCCGCCTTCGCGCCGGAGCATTTTGCTCCCGATCTGGAGAAACTGGCACAAATCTCGGCAGACGAATTCCGCGAGATTTTCCGATTGAGTCCAATCAAGCGCGCCCGCTATTCCGGTTTTCTGCGCAATGTCGCCGTGGCCATGGGCAACCAGCGCGCGGAGCGATTTCGCGAACCGCTCGAAAAGATGGCGCAGTCCTCCGAAACAATTGTGGCGGAACACGCGCGCTGGGCGCTGACGCAGCTAGAATCGAAATAGAACAGTGCACGTAACGCCGACACACCGACACGCCGACGGATCGACGGTGAGGTTTTTCTGGCGTCTCGGCGTCCTGGCTCTGATGGGCTTGCTTGCCTTTCCCCTGGCGGCCCAGGATACGCCGTCCGCCCGTGGCTTCGATCATTTCTACAACCTCGAATACGATCAGGCGCTGGCTGAGTTCGAGAAGGCCGCCCGGCAGGAACCAAACGCCATGGGTCCGCGTAATCACGTTGCCCAGACTTTGCTTTACCGCGAGATGTACCGCAATGGCGCGCTCGAGACCCAGCTGGTCTCCGGTAACAATCCCTTCCTGCGGCAGAAAAAGCTGAACCCGAGCCCCCAGGTGGAAAAGGAATTCTCGGATGAAATCCAGAAAGCCATCGACCTCGCCAACGCGCGCCTGGCAAGGAATGCCAGCGACACCAGCGCCCTTTACGCCCGCGGCGTGGCATTCGGTCTGCGCGCGAATTACACGTTTCTGGTGCGGAAAGCGTGGCGGGATTCGCTGCGCGATGCCACCGCCGCTCGCAAGGACTCCAATCGCGTCACGGAACTCGATCCTGCCAATTATGATGCGCGGCTGATTCAAGGCGTGCACGATTATGTCGTGGGCAGCCTGCCTTGGTCGTGGCGCATGTTGGGTTTTCTGGTCGGCTTCCATGGGGATAAGGAGCGCGGACTGCAGACGCTCGAAGAAGTGAGCCGCAAAGGAAAAATCAATAAGGCCGACGCCGAGATCCTGCTCTGCGCTCTTTATCGCCGCGAACACCAGCCCAGGAAGGCGATCCCGCTGCTGGAAGAGCTTCTGGCGCGTTTCCCCCGCAACCACCTGCTGCTGTTCGAGCAGGCGCAGATGTACAGCGATCTGGGCAACAAAGACAAAGCCATCGCCGCCATCGAAAAAGTCGAAGCCATGAAGAAGGGCGGGCTTCCCGGCTACACCGGCGTGTCTTGGGAAAAGATCTATTTCCAGCTCGGCAATATCCAGTTCTGGTATAACGATCTGGACCGCGCGCTAGACAATCTCAAGAAAGTTACCGCGTCGCGCAACGAAGTGGATCTGAACACTGGCGTACTGGCCTGGATGCGCGTCGGCCAGATTTACGACATGACCAATCGGCGCGCGCAGGCCATCGAAGCTTATAAGCGCGCCATCGCTTTCGCGCCCGAAGCCGAGGCAGCCAAGGAGTCGCGCAGTTACATGTCGTCGCCTTACCGGCGCGAGAAGTCATCGTAATCGTCCTTGTAAAACTGTAAACTCAAGCAGGATGTCCAGCTTTTTCGTCCAGAATTTCGGCTGCCGCGCGACGCAGGCAGATGGCGCAGCGCTCGAATCGCAGCTGGCTGCTTGGGGTCTCGAATGCGCGCCGGACCTTTGCGCGGCGGACTTCGTGATTCTTAATACCTGCACCGTCACCGCATCGGCCGATAACGATGTGCGACAGGCCGTGCGCCGCGCGCACCGCGACAATCCCCGTGGCCGTATTCTGGTGACGGGCTGTTACGCGCAGCGCGCCCCCGAGGAACTGGCCGCGCTACCCGGCGTCGAGTGGGTTGTCGGGAACTCGCACAAGAGCGACATCGCGAACCTGCTGGCCGCTTTGCCCCATCACAGCGAGGCCGTGCCCTATCACAGCCAGACACTGGTGGGCGATATCTTCGCGCGCCACGATTTTCTCACCGCTCCGGTGATGGACGCTCCCGCGGACCGGGCGCGCCCCAATCTCAAGATCCAGGACGGCTGCAACAACCGCTGTTCGTTCTGCATTATCCCGTTCGTGCGCGGCCGCTCGCGCAGTTCAACGCCCGACACCGTTGTCGAGCAGGTGCGCCGCCTGGCCGGCCGCTATCGCGAGATCGTGCTGAGCGGCATCAACCTGGGCCGATGGGGCAGGGAACCGGGCAGCGGCATGCGTCTGGTGGATCTGTTGCGGCGCCTGCTCGCCGAAACCGAAATCCAGCGCCTGCGGCTCAGCTCGGTCGAACCCATGGATTTCTCCGACGACCTTCTCGGACTCATGGCCGAATCCCCGCGCATTGCCAAACACGTGCACGCGCCCCTGCAATCCGGCTGCGACCACGTCCTGCGCCGCATGCATCGCAAGTATCGCCCCCGCCACTACGCCGACCGCATCCTCAAGGCCCGGCGGCTCATGCCCGATGCCGCTATCGGCGCCGATGTGATGGCCGGATTCCCCGGCGAAACTGATGCCGAATTCGAAGAAAGCCGCGCGTTCATCGAGTCGCTGCCCTTTACCTATCTGCACGTCTTTACGTACTCCGAGCGTCCCGGCACGCCCGCCGCGGAAGCGCCGGGCCAGGTGCCAATGCACGTGCGCCACGAACGCGCCCATGTCTTGCGGGCGCTGGCCACCAGAAAAAATCTGGAATTCCGCCGCCGCATGGTCGGCAAGAAACTTTCCGTCGTGACTCTCATTGAGCCCCGCGCCGCACTGAGCGATAACTATCTCAAGGTGCAGCTCGCAATCTTCCGGCCCTCGAACGAGCTGATCGAAATCGAAATCGGAGGTCTACACGACGCCGGTCTTCGCGAAGCAGCGCCTGTGTGTGCGCTAACTGTGCTTTCGTAGGATCATAAATTCGGCAGCCCGATGATCCCCGCACCCGTCAAGCCCACAATCCCGCTCGACATCCTCAACCAGATCGATATTCGTGTCGGCACGATCGAATCGGTGTCCGATGTTGCTGGTTCGGATAAACTCGTCGCGCTGCGGGTCAATTTCGGCGATCATTCTCGCACTATCGTCGCCGGCCTCAAGAAGGAGCGTTCCAACCTCAGCGAAATCGAGGGGCGGCAGGCGCTCTTCGTCGTCAACCTGGAGCCCCGCAAGATGCGGGGCGTACTTTCCGAAGGCATGCTCTTCGATATCGGCTATCCGGATGGCGTGCGGCCCGTGCTGGCGGTGCCGGAGTCTGCCGTGCCCGATGGCTGCCGCGCGGGGTAGACTGGCAGCCACGGCCTCTAACAATAAGCATCGCGGCCGGTAATAGATTAGTTGCACATCCAGTCGCGCCGATCACCGTACGATGGTTGTGAGACGCGAGATGCCAAAGACGCACGACTATCACATCACCACCGAGTGGACCGGCAATCTGGGCGCGGGGACCGCGAATTACCGCGCCTACAGCCGCAACCACCAAATCAGCAGTGCTCAAAAAACCGCGCTAATTCATGGCTCGTCGGACCCGCATTTTCGCGGTGACGGCGCCCGTTACAATCCCGAAGAGCTGCTGGTAGCGTCGCTGTCGACATGTCACATGCTCTGGGTTCTGCACCTGTGCGCCAACGCTGGAATTGTCGTTACGGCGTACACAGACGATGCAGCCGGCGAGATGGTGGAGAACGAAGATGGCTCCGGCCAGTTTAATCGCGTCCTGCTTCGTCCGCGCATGACGATCACCGACGCCGCGCGTGTCGACGAAGCCCGGATGCTTCACGCCAAGGCCCATCACCTCTGCTTCATCGCCCGCTCAGTGAATTTTCCGGTCGAACACGAGGCAGTGGTCACCAGCGCCACCTTCGCATAATCTAGTTAGCTATGGAAGTCAGCTCCGAAGCCGTTAACGATCTCACGCGCCAGCTCCTGCGCCATGCCGTCGCTACGGTCGCCTACCGCGGCGCCAAAACTCTGCGCGGCGCGCCCGGCGGATTCGCGGAGTTTCGCGTAGCTGAAGCCACCCGGACTCCGGGACAAATTCTGGCGCACGTCGGCGATCTCCTGGACTGGGCGCTTTGCATCGCCAAGGGCAAGCACGAATGGCACGATTCGCCGCCGCTCGCGTGGGACCAGGAAGTGCAGCGCTTCTCCGCGGCCCTGCGCGCATTCGATGATTATCTGGCCTCTACACTCCCGCTGGGTTCTTCGCCCGAGAAGCTTTTTCAAGGTCCGGTTGCGGATGCGCTCACGCATATCGGACAGATCGCCATGCTGCGCCGCTTGGCGGGATCGCCGGTTCGTGGCGAGAATTATTTCCGCGCCGATATCGCCGCCGGCCGCGTCGGGCTGGAGCCAGCTGCGCCCGCCCGCGAATTCGATTGATCGGGCGCCGCGCTTAGCGTACGCGCTCCGCGAGCTCGTAGCTCACAAACGCGAATTTCTTCGAATCCGGCGACCACGAGTTCACATTGATCGTCCCCTGGCCGCCGAAGACTTTGCCCAACACCTGAATGGCCGCGGGCTCGATCTTCGCTCCCGGCAGCGGCATCATGCGAAGCGAAACTTCCATCTCCGCATCGTGTCCTTCCGTGCCTTTTGGGAAAGATAGGAAGACCATCCACTTTCCATCCGGCGAAGGGTGCGGAAACCAGTCTTCCATTTCATCCCGCGTCACCTGCTGTGCCTTCTCATCGGCCGGCCCCGCGCCGCCGCCCGGCATCCTCCAGATGTCCCAGTTCCCCGACCGGTTCGAATTGAAATAAATCCATCGGCCATCCGGCGAGTAATCCGGACCGTCGTCATACGCTGCTTGCGACGTGAGCCGCTGCTCCTCGCCGCCTTTGGCCGCAACCCGGTAGAGATTGAAGACGCCGTTGCGCTCTCCCACAAACGCCAGCCAGAGGCCGTCTGGCGACCAACCGTGAAAATAGCTGGGAGACTTGGGCGTCATCAGGCGCGGATGCGCTCCATCGATTGACGCGAGAAACACCTGCGACCCGCCCCGTCCCGGTGAGGCCGAGAGCGCCAGCCACTTCCCGTCTTGCGAGATCCCGTGGTCGTTATTGCAGCGCGAAATCGAACCGAGGTCGATCTTCTGCGGTTCCGGCGCGCTCGCCCCGTCCAGCGGGATGCGAAATAGATCGCCACCGGAATTTGAGAGCAGGTACTTGCCGTCCGGTGACCAGTTCGGCGCTTCAAATACTTTGTCGCTGTCGTACACCACGTGGATGGATTTACTGTCCAGGTCATAAATGGAAATCCGGCTCTTCCTGCGGTCGCGCGCACCGCCCTTGTGTGGGATCGCGGCCGGAACGTCCGTGGCGTTCGTGACTACCGCCAGTTTATCTCCTACGAGCGTAGGATCACCTGCCAACTGGACATTCGAAAAGACTGCTGTCTCGACGATTTCCGCATCGTGCGAGCACACTCCGATACCTACGTACACGGGATCCTGCAGAACCACGGGCGCCGTGCCAGCCGCCTTCAAATCCTCCCCGGCGTTCCCTGCGTACATTGTGAAGACGTTGCCGCGCCGTTCGATGCGGATGCGCCGCGGAGCGTTCACATCCGCCTTCACCTCTTCGGTTTCCGCGCCGGCCTTGGGCCGGAATTGCAGCGAGGTGAGCCCGTCGCCGTGCAGCGCCACGTCGGCGTATGCCGCGCCCGGATCGAGTCCCTGTCGAATCATGAGCACCGCTTTCCGGTGATTCACTTTCCCTGCGCCAACGAAGTGGACATCGGCCGTCAGCGTCACGTCGCCGGAAAGGCGGTGCCAGGCGAATTGAAAAGCGTCCGTCGTGGTCCAGATATTCGCACCGCCTCCCGTCACCCGGTACTCGCCGGCGTCGTAAACGACCGAGCCCGGGTTCGGCGTAACGCCGACGTCGCCGTGCGACTCGAAGATGCCAACGCCCGCTTGCTGAGCCAGGCCTGTTCCGGCGCCGCAGCCCAAAACCAGAAGCGCCACTGCCACAGTCTCGAAGTTGTGTCTTATGCCATGCATCGCGTCATCCAGAGTACTCCGTTCCCCGGGCCGCGATTCAACTACCTGCGCCGGGCGCTTTGATACACTCGGGACCACTGTTAGAAGGAGGCAGCGTGCCTCAGAAAAAACGCCTAAGAAGAGCGGCCGCACCGGGGCTCGCGTTCAATCATGCCATGATCTACGTGCGCGAGCTGGCGCCGGCCCTGCACTTCTATGCCGATCTGCTGGGCTTCAAAGTGATCGAAGTCTACCCGCAAGCCTATGCGCGTCTGCGATCCGCGCAAGGCCAGGGCACTCTCGCGCTGCACGTCATCGAGCCTGGCAAGACCATCTTGGCTGGCTACGGTATCCGGCTATATTTTGAGGCTCGCGATCTCGAGAAAGTCTGCAAGAACTTGGAAGCTGCGGGCACGCCATTCACGCAGCCGCCCAAGATCATGCCCTGGGGATGGAAGCACGCCTATTTGAACGATCCGGATGGGCACGAAGTGAGCTTGTACTGGGCCGGTAAAAAGAGGCTGCAAAAAACGGTGATGCGCTGAATTACATCTCGCGACGCCCCTCCATCGCCTTCCAGATCGTCACCTCATCGGCGAACTCGATGTCGCTGCCCACTGGAATTCCCATGCCAATGCGCGTCACGCGAATCCCCAGAGGCTTGATCAGTTTGGAAAGATAGACCGCGGTGGCTTCGCCCTCGGCCGTGGGGTTTGTCGCCAGGATCACTTCTTCAATTTGCCCCGCGCCAATGCGCTCGATCAGGTTCTTGATCTTGAGCTGCTCCGGGCCGATGCCGCGCAACGGCGAAAGCGCTCCGTGCAGCACGTGATAAACGCCGTTAAACTGGCGCGTGGTCTCGATGCCCACAATGTTGTGTGGCTCCTCCACCACGCACAGCACCTTCTGGTCGCGCGTAGTGTCGCGGCAAAACAGGCACTCGTCGCCTTCGCTGATGTTATTGCAAACCGGGCAAAGGCCCAGCTTGACTTTCACGTCCAGGATGGCCTGCGCCAGGCGCTCGGCATCGTCGCGGCCGCTGCGCATCACATGAAACGCAAGCCGCTGCGCCGATTTCTGTCCGACGCCCGGCAGATGTTTGAATTCAGTGATCAGGCGCGCGAGAGGTTCGGCGAAATCTGGCATGAAAGGCTACTTCTGGCTGAAGCGGACGCCGCCAACTCTACCGGGGCAGGTTCGGGGCGAAAAGATTTTCCCCACGTTTTCTCTGCGCCTCTGCGCCGCGGTGAAATCCATGTGCCGGATCTTTAGAACAGCCCCGGCGGCAGGCCCAGGCCGCCCAGCATCCCGCTCATTTTCTGCTTGGCCTCGTCTTCCACTTTTTTGACGGCTTCATTGCACGCCGCCACCACCATGTCTTGCAGCATTTCGACGTCGCCCGCCACTTCCGGATCGATCTTCACGCTGAGCAGATTTTTGTTGCCATCCATCTTCACCGTGACCATGCCGCCGCCGGCGGAAGCCTCTACCCGGATCTGGGCAACCTCCTGCGCCATCTTCTCCTGCATCTGCTGCGCCTGCTTCATCATGGCCTGCATGTTTCCCGGCAGCTTCATTGCTTGCGGCTCCTTTGCGGCATTAGCTTACTCTACCCTTTTTAGATCGCGGACGGTGCGCACTTCGCCGCCAAAAACTTCGCGGAAGCGCTGCACCTCCGGATTCGCCAGAGCGCGCTGCGCCACTTCGTCCTGCTTCTGTTCCCCTACTGCGGCACTAATTGGCGCGGCCTCGCCAACCGTCACTGTAATCTTGAACTGCCGCGCGCTCACCTGCTGCACGGCTTTAGATAGGTCCTCTTGCCGCATGGCCAGCATAAAGTCTTTTGGTGTGACGAACTGCAGCGCGTTACCAGCCTGGGTGACTTCCGAATGTTCGACCGCGTCCGCTGTGAACGTCATGCCGAGCTCCACCAGCGCCGCATGCAGCGCCTCCCGCCAGTTGGTGATGTTCTCAACGGCTGGCGTCCGCTCCGGCGCCAGCGCAGTGGCCCCGTCCGACGCCGCCATGGATAGCGGTTCCGGGCGCGCCGCCTTCTTAGCGCGGTCCAGCTCGAAGGGCGAGGGGCGCACGGGCGCTGGGGGTCCTGTTGGAATTTGGGCCTTGGGATTTGGTTGTGCCGCCGCGCCGGTCTTCACCGCCGTTTCTACTGGCCGTCTGGGTTTTTCCACATCCCCTTTTAGTCCCGCCAGCGCTTCCTCAATGGCCACCAGCTTGCCCGCCTGTACCAGCTTCAATAACCCAATCTCCAGATGAAACCGTGGTTGCAGCGAAAACTGCAAGTCGCGGAAGAGATCGAGCGAAAGCTGCAGGTATCGCGTCAGATCCTCTTCGGAAAAAGCCGCCGAAATTTCCGCGAAGCGCGCACGCTCCGCCTTGGATGCCGCGATCAGCCGCGTGTCGCTGCCCGCGATTCTGGCCACCAGCAGATTGCGGAAATAGCGTGATAACTCGCGGCTGAAGTGCTGCAGGTTGTGCCCGTTCCGCTCCAGTTCGTCCACCAGAGCGAGCATCCGGCCGCTGTCGGCAGCCGCCAGCGCCTCCGTTACCCCTGCCAACGCATCCAGCGAAAATGTCCCCAGCAGCCCCCGCACTTCGGTGGCATTCAGCTTAGTGCCACAGCAGGCAATCGCCTGGTCGAGCGCCGAAAGCGAGTCGCGTATGCTGCCCTCGCCGGCCTGCGCAAGCACGGACAGCGCCTCCGCGTCGGCTTCGATGCCCTCCTGCTTGCAGATCCAGTCCATGCGCGCCACTACTTCATCGAAATCGACGGAGCGGAAGCTGAAATGCTGGCAGCGCGAGGCGATGGTCGCCGGAATTTTGTGCGCTTCGGTGGTGCAAAGCACGAAGATCACCCAGGCCGGTGGCTCTTCAATGGTCTTGAGCAGCGCGTTGAAGGCCTCGCTCGTGATCTGGTGGGCTTCGTCGATGATGAAAACTTTGTAGCGGTCGCGCACCGGCCGGTAACGCACGTTTTCGCGCAGTTCGCGCATCTCGTTGATGCCGCGGTTGGATGCCGCGTCGATCTCGATCACGTCTGGCGCGTTTCCCTGCGCGATCTCGAGACAGCTCGCGCACACCCCATCCGGCGTGACCGTCGGCCCTTGCACGCAGTTCAGGCACCGCGCAAGAATCCGCGCCACAGTTGTCTTCCCGGTGCCGCGCTGGCCGGAAAAGATGTATCCGTGGGCGATGCGCTGCTGGGTGATGGCGTTTTCGAGCGTTGTCTTGACGTGTTCCTGATTGACCACGTCAGCAAACGTTTGGGGCCGGTACTTGCGCGCGATGACCTGATACATGCGGCGGGAAATGCCAGGCCCCGGGTGATCCGCGGCACACAGGTTAAACCGCTACCGTTGCTTCTTTCCAGATCTGGCGGGGTTTGCAGCCGCCTATTGCACGGAGCCCGGAACCTGACAATCAACCATCCTAACATGGCGGCCTCAGCGCGGAACGGAAGGTCATTCTTTGAATGGAGTAAAGTCGATTTGAGCGCCGCATCTATGTTGTACATTGGCTTATTGGTGTATGGCGGTATTGCTTCGTGATGTATCGCACGAATCGTCGTTGGGAACGACCTGCGTTTGACCATATAATACGTCGATCGCGTCCGGCCAGGGCAACTTGTCCGTCTTCTCGTCTTTGATAAATTGCGTTGGGGAAAAAGGGTTGAGATGAAAGCTCAGGTCAGAACGTCTGAAGCTCTCGATCAAAAAAAGTTACTCAAAGTCCTGACCGCATTCAAGCGGGGAGACGTCACCGTCCGCATGCCGGAGGATGGCGTCGGCTTGGGCGGCAAAATGACAAACATGCTGTGCGGCGTTCTCGAACTCAGCAGAACATGTGCCGGGAGTTCGGGCGCATCGGCGGAAGCCGCGCACTCGTATGTCGCAGCTACTCGTTCGTGACCGGCCGGGATAGCCGGCAACAGGGAACACAATGGGAACCGAAGCCATAGACCGCAGAGAAGGCCAGACCGGATTCCAGCCAGCCGATCGCATTAAGATCCTGGTGGTCGATGACCAACCGGAGAATCTTCTGGCGGCGGAAGCTGTCCTGGAGTCCCTCGGCCAGGAAGTGGTGCGCGCTCAGTCCGGCCGGGAGGCCCTGCGCCGTCTGCTGGCGGATGATTTCGCCGTCATTCTGTTGGATGTCATGATGCCGTTGATGGATGGCTTCGAAACCGCTGCTCTCATCCGGCAGCGTGAGCGCTCGCGCACCACCCCCATCATCTTCATCACCGCCCTCGGCAGAAGCGAAGAGCATATCTTTCGCGGTTACGACGTTGGCGCAGTGGACTACCTCACTAAGCCCGTGGTACCTGAGATCCTGCGTTCCAAAGTCGCCGTTTTCGTCGAACTGGCCCGCAAGAACGCCCTGTTGCAGCAGCACGCCGAGCTGCTCGAGAAGAAGAACCACGAGCTGGAGGAGGCCAATGCGCAACTCCGGCGCGCCGAGGATGAGATCCACCGGCTGAACCACCGCCTGGAGCGCCGGGTGGTGGAATTGAGCGAAGTCAACCGCGAGCTGGATGCGTTCGGCTACACCGTCTCGCACGATTTGCGCGCGCCCTTGATTCGCATGGACGGCTTTAGCCACGCGCTCGAAGAGCAATACGCCGAACAGCTCGACGCGCAGGGAAAGCTGTACCTGCACCGCGTCCGTTCCTCCTCGCAGAAGATGTGCCAGCTGGTCGACGACCTGCTGAATTTCTCGCGCGTCAGCCGCCTGGAAATCCATCCGGAGGTCGTGGACCTGAGCGAGATGGCGCGCAGTATCGCCGCCGAACTGGAAGCGCGCGACCCCCAGCGCCGCGTCGAGTTCGTGGTTGCCCCGCACATCGCCGTGACCGGAGACGCCGCGCTGTTGCGCATCGTGCTGGTGAATCTGTTTGAGAACGCCTGGAAATTCACGCGCCGGAAAGAAACTGCCCGCATCGAGTTTGGCGTCGCCCATGACGGCGATTCGGACGCTTACTTTCTGAAGGACGATGGCGCTGGATTCGATCCTGCCTACTTACAGAAGCTGTTTCGTCCTTTTGAGCGGCTGCATTCCAGCGCGGAATTCGAAGGGACCGGCATCGGACTGGCTACGGTCGAGCGCATCGTCAACCGTCACGGTGGCCGGGTTTGGGCCGAGGGCGCGCCGGACCGTGGCGCCACTTTCTATTTCACTCTGCAGCCGGGGGGAACGGCATGAACCCGGTATCGCAGGCTGAAACCCTGCACCTTCTCATCATCGAGGACTCCGAAGAAGATACCGATCTGCTGGTGATGGAGCTAAAACGAGGCGGCTTTGCTCCTCTCTACCAGCGCGTGGATACAGCCGCCAGCATGGCCTCCGCGCTCGATCACGGCAAATGGGATGTCATCATATCGGACTACTCGATGCCGCGCTTCACGCTCGCTGAAGCGCTGGCCATGCTGAAGGCGCGTCAAATGGACGTACCGTTCCTCGTCGTCTCCGCCACCATTGTGGACGAGCAGGCGGTGGCCGCCATGAAGGCCGGCGCGCACGATTTCGTCATGAAAGACCGCCTGGCCCGGCTCGCGCCTGCCATTCGCCGCGAGATCCGCGAGTGCCAGGTCCGTCACGAGCGTAAGAGCCTCGAACAGCAGATGCAGCAATCGCAGCGTCTGGAGAGCCTCGGTCTGCTGGCCGGCGGCGTGGCGCACGACTTCAACAACCTGCTCACCGGCATCCTGGGAAACGCCAGCCTCGCGCTCGACGTGCTCAATCCGCCGGAACCCGCACGCGGTATGCTCGAAAGCGTCATCCAGGCCAGTGAGCGCGCCGCCGACCTCACGCGCCAGCTCCTGGCTTACGCCGGCAAGGGTCGCCTCTTCGTGCGGCCGGTCGACATCTCAACTCTCGTCCGTGAGATTGGCGAGCTGATGCACAGCTCCATGCCCAAGAAAGTGCGGTTCTCGCTGCACTTGGCGGACAATCTGCCACCCGTCGAGGCCGACGCCACGCAGATCCAGCAGCTCGTGATGAACCTGGTTTTGAATGCCGGGGAGGCCATCGGCGAAGATGCCGGCACCGTTCACGTCGTCACGCGCCTCGAAACGCGCTCGCTCAATGGAGCCACGGACGCCGCCGCCCGCCGCCACGTCTGTATCGAGGTGCGCGACAACGGATGCGGCATGGATGACGCCACGCGGTGTCAGATCTTCGATCCGTTTTTCAGTACCAAGTTCACCGGGCGCGGCCTGGGCCTAGCGGCGGCGCTGGGCATCGCCCGGAGCCATCAGGGGCAGATCGATGTGGAAACTTCTCCCGGCGCCGGCAGCACGTTCCGCGTCTGGCTCCCCGCAGCCGAAATTGCCGCCTCCGAAGCGGATGTTCCCACCGGCGTGCATCACGCGCATGGGGACCTGGGCGGAGCCGGTGCCATCCTCGTCATTGATGATGAACAATTGGTGCGCGCGACCGCGAAATCGGCGCTCCAGCATTTCGGGTATACCGTTCACGAGGCCGAAGATGGCGGGAGCGGCGTCGACCTCTTTCGCAAGATTCACCGCGAGATCGCGCTCGTCTTGTTGGACCTCACCATGCCCGAGATGAGCGGTGAAGAAGTGTTCGACATGCTGCGGCAGATCCAGCCGGATGTCCCCGTGATCGTCAGCAGCGGCTACGACGAATCCGAAGCCACCCGTCGCTTCGCGGGTAAAGGTGTGAGCGGCTTCCTGAAGAAACCCTACACCGTGGAAACTCTCGCTGAGCGAGTGAAATCAGTGCTGGCGGTGAGCCGCCGGAGGATGAGCGTTTGACACTGGCATTATTCAGTACAGGAAGCTAAAGATGCCGGTCAATCAACTATGTCCGCGTCTTGACGAGCCGTCTGATTTGACTTCTTCTGATCCGCTCCGCTATCTCCCTACGATAAGATTTGAGCCATGTCCGAACTCGTCCACTACGAAGTCCGCGATCAGGTCGCCATCATTACCGTCGACAACCCACCCGTCAACGCGCTCAGTCCCGGAGTTCCCGAGGCTATCGAAGCGGCCGTCGCCCGTGCCGCGCAAGATGACGCTGCGCGCGCTGTGGTGCTGATCGGCGCGGGTAGCACGTTCATCGCCGGCGCGGACATCCGCTTCTTCGAAACCATCACCACTCGCGAGGCATCGCTCGAACGATCGCGCGCCGTTCATCAGCGGTTGCGCCACATCGAAGACTGCTCCAAGCCCCTGGTCGCCGCAATCCATGGCACGGCGCTCGGTGGCGGCATGGAGTTCGCCATGGCCTGTCATTACCGTGTTGCCGTCCCCGCCGCTAAAGTCGGACAGCCGGAGGTCATGCTGGGCATCATCCCCGGCGCGGGCGGCACGCAGCGGCTGCCGCGTCTGGCGGGCCCGGCCATGGCGCTCGAGATGTGCACGCTCGGGCAGCATATTCCCGCCGCACGCGCTTTGGCCGAAGGGATGATCGATCGCGTCATCGACGGCGATCTGCTCGCTGGCGCCATCGCCTTCGCGCGCGAGCAGGCGCAATCGGGTGCCATACGCAAATCGCGCGAGCAGTCGGCGAAAATCGCCGACCGTGCCGCCGCGCTCGCTGCCTGTGCGCAAACCCGCGAGGCCCTCAAAAAAACGGCTCGTGGCGCGCGCGCCCCCTACGCAGCCGTTGACGCCATTCAGGCGGGCATCGAGCAGGGCTTCGACGCCGGCTCCGCGCGCGAAATCGAAATGTTCGCCGATTGCGTACTCTCCACCGAATCCCGCGCCATGGTGAAGCTGTTTTTTGCGGAGCGCGAGATCGCGAAAATTCCGGATGTCCCCAAGGACACACCCACTCTCGAAATCCGCTCGGCTGCCGTGGTGGGTGCGGGCACCATGGGCGGCGGCATCGCCATGAATTACGCCAACGCTGGCATTCCGGTGCTCCTGAAGGAGGTCACGCAAGAAGCGCTCGACCGCGGCCTCGCGACCATCCGCAAGAATTATCAATCGTCGGTCTCTAAAGGCAAGATCACCGCCGAGCAATGCGAGCGCACCCTCGCTCTGATCACGCCCACCCTCACGTACGACGGTTTCGAAAAAGTCGACATCGTCACCGAGGCCGTGTTCGAAAACATGGAGCTCAAGAAATCCACCTTCGCCGATTTGGGCCGCGTCACCCGGCCCGAATGCATCCTCGCGACCAATACCTCCACGCTCGATATTGACGAATTCGCGCGCGCGAGCGGCCGCCCGGCGAAGGTGATCGGCACCCACTACTTCAGCCCGGCGAACGTGATGAAACTGGTGGAGGTCGTCCGCGGCCGCGAATCCTCCAAGGAAACCATCGCCACATGCATGAAGCTGGCAAAGAAGCTCAACAAGGTCGGCGTGCTGGTGGGCAACTGCTTCGGTTTCGTCGCCAATCGCATGATCGCGTATTACATGCGCGAGGCTTATCTGCTGCTTGAGGAGGGCGCGAGCGTTCCGCAGATCGATCGCGCGCTGGTGGATTTCGGCATGCCCGTTGGTCCCTTCGCCATGCAAGACATTGCCGGCATCGATGTCGGGGCGCGCATTCGTCAGTATCTGCGGTCTATCGGGAAAGAGCGCGCCGAGGGTCCGCAATCGGTAGTCCCTGATTGGCTCTTCGACATGGGCCGCTACGGCCAGAAGACTGGCAGCGGCTGGTATCGCTATGCAGCCGGTAGCCGCATGCCCATTCCCGATCCCATGATCGACGATCTTGCGGCCAAGGCCGCTGCCGCGCGCGGCATCAAGCGGCGCGCCATCGCCGATGACGAGATCATCGCGCGTATTATGACCGCGCTCGCCAACGAAGGCGCCAACATTCTCGATGAAGGCTTCGCCATGCGCCCCGGCGACGTCGACGTGATTTATGTCTATGGCTTCGGCTTTCCGCGGCATCGCGGTGGACCCATGTTTTACGCCGATACTGTGGGGCTCGATACCGTGCTCGCGCGTATTCTTCATTACAAAGAGGATTTCGGCGATTACTGGCAACCTGCGCCGCTCCTCGCGCGGCTGGCCTCATCTGGCGGGAACGTCTATAGTTGGAGTGCGGACGGGCGCCGCGCGTCGGCACCCTAACGATTGTTAATGCTTGAAAGCGCAACCGGTAAGACGCATACTGCGTTACATAGAGTGACGTAGCGAGGAGGCTCGAGATGCGAAAGTTGTTCCTGGCAGGAATGCTCGTTGCGGCAGGCGTGGCGTGTGCGGACGATGATCCGCCGTCCCGCGTGGCCCGGCTGAATTTTGTCGACGGCGCGGTTTCGTTTCAGGCGACAGACCACGACGACTGGTCCGACGCCGTGGTCAACTACCCGCTGACCACCGGCGATCGCCTGTGGGCCGACGAAAACTCGCACGCCGAGCTGCACATTGGTTCCACCGCCATCCGTCTGGATTCGCATACCGCGGTAGCGTTTCTGAATCTCGACGATCGCATGACGCAACTGCGGTTGTCGGATGGAACCATCAACATCTCGATCCGCAATCTGGACAGCGATGAGAGCTACGAGATCGACACGCCGAATGGCGCCATCACCCTCGTGCGCCCCGGCAAGTACCGCATCGATGCCGACCCCGAGCGCGAGACCACCACGGTCACGGTGCGCGCCGGAGATGCTGAAATCACGGCTGGTGGACAGGCATTTCCAGTTCATGCGCGCCAGTCCGCTTTCATCACCGGCACCGATCAGCCGGCCACCGAAGTGCGCGCGGCGCTATCATCCGACAATTTCGATCGCTGGTGGCAAACCCGTGACGATCGCGAAGACCGGCGGCCGCCACCGCGATACGTTTCGCGCGACATGGTCGGTTACGAAGACCTGGATGAGTACGGCTCCTGGCGCGATGAACCTGGCTACGGTAACGTCTGGGTGCCCCGGACGGTAGTGGCGGGTTGGGCGCCGTACCGTTACGGTCATTGGGCCATGGTCGAACCGTGGGGCTGGACCTGGATCGATGACGCGCCCTGGGGATTCGCGCCTTTCCATTACGGACGCTGGGCGTACGCTCGCGGAAACTGGTGCTGGATTCCGGGGCCGGTCTCGGTCCGTCCGGTGTATGCGCCCGCGCTGGTGGCGTGGGTGGGCGGCGAACATTGGGGAGTCTCCCTCGGTTTCGGTGGCGGGGGTGGCGTAGGCTGGTTCCCGCTCGGGCCGCGTGAAATCTACCGGCCGTCTTATCGCGTGAGCGAGACTTACGTGAACCGCGTGAATGTCACTAACATCACCAATATCACGAATGTCAATGTCACCAACGTCAATGTCACCAACGTGCGTTATGTCAATCAAAATGCGCCTGGCGCCGTCACTGCCGTGTCGCGCACCGATTTCGCTCAATCGCGGCAGGTGGCGCGCGTAGCCGTACGCGTTCCGCCAAGTGCTATCGCGTCGGCCCAAGTGACGACGCAAACCACGCCCATTCCGCGCTCGCAAGCCATAATGGCGCGCCCCGAGGGCCGTGCCCTCGTGGCCCGTCCGCCGCAGAGTGTGGTGAATACGCCGGTGGTCACCAGGACCCCGCCGCCCGCCGCTACCCAGACATTGGCTCGGCCCACAAATGCCCAGATCTACCGGCCCGCGGCGGGAAATCAACCCGTGCAGGCTAATCGCCCGGGAGCGGGTAATCAGCCCGTGCAGGCGAACCGGCCCGGACAGCCCACGCCGGTTTATCAGCCTCCAGCCGCCCAAGCGCGCCCGCAACCTGAGCGTACGGACCGGCCGGCGGCGGTACAGCCGCGCCCGGCCTCGGAACCGACGTATCGCCCGCCTGGGGCGCAAGAGCGCCCGCAACCTGAGCGCACGGACCGGCCGGCCGCAGCACAACCGCGCCCGCAGTCGGCGCCGTCTCGTCCGCCCGCGGCGGCACAGGAGCGGCCACAATCTGAGCGCACGGACCGGCCGGCCGCCGCACAACCGCGCCCGCAGTCGGAGCCGTCTCGTCCGCCGGCGGCGCAAGAGCGCCCGCAGGCGGAACCCCCGCGCCGGCCCGCCCAGCCCGAGCCCACATACCGCCCGGCCCAACCGGCTCCGTCAAATCGGCCGGCGGAAGCGCGCCCGCAAAATCAGCCGCATAACCATCCGGATCGCCCGCCTGAGGTGCAGCGGCGTCCGCAAAATGAAGATCGCCGTCCTCCTGCGAAGGACAAAGAGAAGCCGAAAGACCACTAGCTCTGGAGTGGATTTGGCCTGTCCGTGGCGCCCGCCCACACGTAATCGTGGGCGGGCGTCTCATACCAGCATGCATTTCCGTTCACCGGCTGGCCGCTCGCTGTAAATCCGGCCGCTTCAAACTCAGAGCCCGCCGGAATGATGCTGGCGATGGCGGCGGAAGTCGCGGGTACTCCGCGCCGCACGTTGACCTTCATCGTTGCCCTCCGTCGACCGGTGTTCACCGCGGACACAGGTAAGCACGCCGCCTCGCGAATCAATCTATCCATATCGACTGAGCCTGGGCACGTTTTCGATGCGCGGATTTCGCGGTGCATGATGACGTGATCGCGATCGAGCGCAATCTTCCAGCGCCCAGCAATCTCGCGTACCAGTGCCGCGCTTGCACGAAACTGTTCGTCCGGCCAGGTGTCTTGCGGCTGCCCTTCGTGCTCGATGCCGACGGTGTACAGATTGGGATTGACGTTCGGATCGATGAGCCGCCACGTCGGTTCGACCACCGTGCCGGCATGGAATGCCGTGTCAGACTCCTCTACAAACTGATGCACCCGGCCGGACTTACCAACGCCATGGTGCGCGGAAACGGAAGACCGGGGATCGCGAAACGTCATCCCCGCGCTTTCGAGCGAGCCGACGATGATGTGGATGACGATGGCCTTGGGCTCGAAGCCATGCCGGCCTTCGCGGAAATTATTGGCGGCGCATCCAATCCAATCGCGCTGCATCAGCCGGCCGCGCCGATCGCCGCCAGGTCGCCCTTCTCACCGGTTGCTTGCGTCGGAACCGGCGAGACAGCGCCGTCGTGCGCCGATTGCCGCTGTTCGCGATGCGCCTGCTCTTTCCGCGCCAGCACCGGCCGCAATCCTACGAGGTCCTTCAGCGCGTTATACCAGAATGGCGCGCCCAGGCTGAGCAAAATCGCCGAGAGCGCGATCCCGGGAAGCTTGGCCCAGCCCCAGTTCCAGTTTTCGGGCACGATGGCGTAGGTGTTTGCGCGCCGCAGCAGATCAAAGGCATCCAGCTGTAATCCTGCCGCCACAACCAGCGCCATCACCGCCGCCACGGAACGCGTGTGACGCGCAAAGCGCTGCGTGATGCGATCCATGGTCTCATCGAAGCAGGCGTGAATGCGCCCGGCGAACTGGCTGGGCGCCTCGGTCGCGATGGCGATGCCATGCCGCACCGATGACGGCCAGTCGGGGCGCAGCGCCTCCAGTTTCAGCCCCAACAAGTGGATGTTTTCGAGCACTTGCGCGGGATCGGCGATGCCGTTGGCTTCGAGCGTGCGTTTCAGCGTCAAGCGTGCGTACTCGTCGAGAGATTTACCGCCGGGTTCGCGGCCGGCCGCCAGTTCGAGCAAGATGCGCGTCAGTTCCTCGCGCTGGATCACCGTTCCTGCCTTGCCTTCGGCACGGGCGATTAAGGGATGACGCACAACGCCGAGAGCGATCTGCTGTGCGCAGAATGCCGTGATTTTGGGATCGACCTGGTTCAGGATCGTGAACAGGCCGCGCACAAGATTCTTCCCGCGCCATCCGAGCGCGCCCGTCACAGCCTGCGTCAGCATCGTTACAGCCGCGCTGACAAGCAGCATGATGGCCGCAAAACCGATGAGAACGTCGAGGGAATGGAGCATGCGGAAAGTGGCGGGACTTGCTACCCCGATTATAGGCACCCGTGTCAAGACAAATCGCCCTTTGGCTTGTTAGGATGCAGGGGATGATCACCCGTAGATCCGCCGTCGAGACGCTCGCGGTGAGCGCGTTGGCCGGCTCCTCGACGTCGTCCCGCGCGCCGCTGAAAGGGCGGCTGAAACAATCGGTGTCGCGCTGGTGCTACGAAAAATATAGCCTCGATGACCTGTGCAAAGCGGCCGTGCGCATCGGGCTCAAAGGCATCGATCTGGTTGATTCTAAAGAGTGGCCCACTGTGCAGAAGTATGGTCTTGTGCCCTCCATGACGCCCGGCGCGGGCACCATTGCCGATGCGCTCAACCGCACGGAAAATCACGCGCGCCTGGAGAAAGAGTTTCGCGAAAACATCGCCAAAGCGACGAAAGCCGGGGTCCCGAATGTGATCACGTTCTCCGGAAACCGGCGCGGCCTGGCCGACGATATTGGTATTGAGAACTGTGTGACCGGCCTAAACCGGGTGAAGAAAATCGCCGAAGACAGCAACGTGATGATCTGTCTCGAACTGCTCAACAGCAAGGTGGATCACCACGATTACCAGTGCGACCACACGGCATGGGGCGTCGAAGTAATCAAGCGCGTGGATTCGCCCAAGGTGAAGCTACTGTACGACATCTATCACATGCAGATCATGGAGGGCGACGTGATCCGGACGATCCGCCAGAATTTTCAGTACCTGGCGCATTTCCACACCGGCGGCGTGCCCGGGCGGCACGAGATCGATAACACGCAGGAATTGAACTACGCTCCGGTGGCCAAGGCGCTGGTCGATCTCGGATTTCAGGGGTACATGGCGCACGAGTTCGTGCCCGCCGGCAAGGATCCTATCCAGTCGCTCGAAGACGCCGCACGGCTTTGCGACGCATAAAGGAAATATGAAAACGCCGATTCTTCTTGGCCTTATTCTCGTTCTCCTGGCCGCAGCCACTTTGCCAGTTTTGGCCAAGCCAAAGCCGATTCAATCGCCGGAGGTGCACCCCGACAGGAGCGTCACTTTCAGGCTTCGCGCGCCCTATGCCAAGGAAGTTTCCCTTGATCTCGAGGGTGCCAAGAGCATGCCCATGCAGAAGGATGGTGAGGGCGTATGGACTGCCACGACCGGACCTCTCGAGCCTGACTTCTACGGTTATTCGTTCTCTGTCGACGGCGTCAGTCTGCACGATCCTTCCAACCCCGCGGTCGTACCCAACCTCCTCTCCGTAGAAAACGCAGTGCACGTGCCAGGTCCGGCATCGCTCCCGTGGGAAGTCAACGATGTCCCGCATGGCGCGCTCCATCGCCACTTCTATAAATCAGCCGTGGTGGGCGACAATCGCGACTTCTATGTCTACACTCCGCCGGGCTACGATCCCACGGGGAAGACACCGTATCCGGTTCTATACCTGCTGCACGGCTTCAGCGACGATGCGAGCGGATGGACCTCCGTCGGCCGCGCTCATGTGATTCTGGATAACCTGATCGCGCAAGGCAAAGCCAAACCCATGCTGGTCGTGATGCCGCTCGGCTATGGTGCGCCGGAGATTCTTGCGCGCAATGGCCCATCGTGGCGCGACCGCAGTCTCGTAGAGCGGAATTTCAGCAGGTTCCGCGACGCCCTGCTCACCGAAGGCATCCCGCAAGTGGAGAAAAGTTATCGCGCCGCGAAGGACCGCAACTCGCGCGCCATCGCAGGGCTCTCCATGGGCGGATCGGAGTCGCTCTTGACCGGGTTGAACACGCTCGACCGCTTCGCGTGGATCGGCGCGTTCAGCTCGGGGGGCATGCGCGAGGAGTTTGACGCCGCCTATCCGTCGCTCGACGCAAAGGCAAACGCGCAAATCCGCCTGCTCTGGGTCGCTTGCGGAACGGAAGACAGCCTCATTGCGATCAACCGCAGGTTTCGTGACTGGCTCAAGTCCAAAGACATCCAGCACACGGACATCGAAACGCCCGGGCATCACACGTGGATGGTCTGGCGGAGGAACCTCGCCGAGTTTGCCGGACTGCTGTTTCAGAACAAGACGTCCTGAACAGCGTGCGGGGTACCGAATTCCACAAACGGGCTGCAACCTCGAAGGGTGCCGGCAACGTCTCCACTAGACAAGGGAGACCATCATGGATCACGAACGCGAAATGCTCGCGCTCACAAGGCGGAGCGCGCTTATGCTCGCGGCTGGTGCGTGCGTAACGGGCTGGCAGCTGCTCGACGGCTTCACTTCCGATTTCTGGAATAAGAAAGAGCCGGCGGAGTGGTCCGCCCAGGAGATCGAGCAGCTCACCACGAAATCACCCTGGTCGAAAGAGGTAAGTGCTCACTTCGCACATCATGAAAGCGAGCAGAGCGGCCGTATGGGCGGTGGCGGAGGTGGCTATCCCGGCAGTGGCGGTGGCTACCCGGGCGGCGGCGGTTATCCCGGTGGTGGCGGAGGCATGGGTGGTCCACGCATCGGTGGGATGGGCGGCGGGCGCGGAGGTATGGGTGGGCCCGGTGGTATGGGTGGGCCCGGTGGTATGGGCGGAGGCGGTATGGGTGGCGGGCGCGGACGCAGAGGTGGTGGGCCCGCACAAGCATTCCAGGGCACGGTCCGTTGGGAGAGCGCGAAACCAATACTGGAAGCCATGAAGGCGCCGCTCCCGGACACGTTCGCCAATCATTACGTGATCGGCGTCAGCGGGTTTCCGATGATGTCCGGACGGCCACGCTCGGAGGACGATGACAACCGGGACAGCTCCGCACAGGCGTCCGAAGCCGGGCTCGACAACCTCAAATCGCTGACGTTCCTCAAGCCGAAGGACAAAGAAGGCGAGCAGCCGGGTCTGGTGCTTCAGCAGCCGTCATCGGGCGGGGGAACCTACTTGTTCGGCTTCTCGAAAGAGATGCTGCCGCTTACGCCTGCCGACAAAGAAGTGACCTTCACGACACGCATCGGACGGCTGGACGTGAAGGCGAAATTCAATTTGAAGGAGATGCTGTACCGCGGCGATCTGGCGGTGTGAGGGAACGAGTCCCAGCCCCTATTTCGCCCACTTCTGCACGCGCCAGTTCTTGATCTCGCTGACGTAGATCGCGCCGGTGGAATCGACGGCAATGTTGTGCGCGAAGTCCAGCTTGCCGGGCACGCGGCCGTAGGAGCTGAG
>Ga0310810_10001252_pt1 | contig 26432 bp, 24 predicted proteins | sample NCmetagenome_FD_207641 | JGI IMG/M metagenome (GOLD analysis project Ga0310810, IMG submission 207641) | Soil microbial communities from experimental microcosm in Duke University, North Carolina, United States - NC | ecosystem: Engineered > Artificial ecosystem > Soil microcosm > Unclassified ...
CAATCGGTGTAAGAGGTCTTGAGGTCTTGAGGTCTTGGGAAAGAGACTATGAGCACAGCAGCAACTGAGCAGAACGTCGGCAAGGTCATCCAGGTGATTGGCCCGGTCGTGGACGTGGAGTTCCCAGAAGGACACCTCCCCGCAATCTACAACGCGGTACGGGTCTCGGCCGAGGCCGGCGGGACCGGCGAGGCCATCGACGTCGTCGTTGAGGTGCAGCAGCACCTCGGCGAAAACCGGGTCCGCGCGGTCGCGATGAAGCCGACTGACGGCATGCAGCGCGGCATGCTGGCCTCCGACACTGGCGCGCCGATCTCGGTGCCGGTCGGCCCCGCCACCCTCGGCCGGGTCCTGAACGTGCTCGGCGATCCCGTGGACTTCCCGGATCGACCGGTCGAATCGAAGGAACGCTGGCCCATTCACCGCCCGGCGCCGACGCTCCAGCAGCAGTCGACCGAGCTGAAGATGTTCGAGACCGGCATCAAGGTCATCGATCTGCTCGAGCCGTATTTGCAGGGCGGCAAGATCGGCCTGTTCGGGGGCGCCGGCGTCGGCAAGACCGTCATCATCATGGAGCTCATCAACAACATCGCCATGAAGCACGGCGGTGTGTCGGTGTTCGGCGGCGTCGGCGAACGGACCCGCGAGGGCAACGACCTGTGGCTCGAGTTCCAGGAATCGGGCGTCATCGACATGAAGGACCTGTCGAAGTCGCGGGCGGCGCTGGTCTACGGACAGATGACCGAGCCGCCGGGCGCCCGCCAGCGCGTCGGCCTTTCGGCCCTTACGGTCGCGGAGTACTTCCGCGACGCCGAGGGCAAGGACGTGCTGCTCTTCATCGACAACATCTTCCGCTTCACGCAGGCAGGCTCGGAGGTGTCGGCGCTGCTCGGCCGGATGCCGTCGGCCGTGGGCTACCAGCCGACGCTGCTCACCGAGATGGGCGAGCTGCAGGAGCGCATCACGTCCACGCGCAAGGGGTCGATCACGTCGGTGCAGGCCATCTACGTGCCCGCTGACGACTACACCGACCCGGCGCCGGCGACCACCTTCGCGCACCTCGACGCGACGACCAACCTCTCGCGCCAGATCGCGGAGCTGGGCATCTACCCGGCCGTCGATCCGCTGGCCTCGAGCTCGCGCATCCTCGACCCGCGGATCATCGGCGATGAGCACTACAACGTCGCGCGCCAGGTCAAGCAGGTGCTGCAGCGCTACAAGGACCTGCAGGACATCATCGCGATCCTCGGCATCGACGAGCTCTCGGAAGAGGACCGGCTGACGGTGTCGCGCGCCCGAAAGGTGCAGCGCTTCCTGTCGCAGCCGTTCTTCGTCGCCGCACAGTTCACCGGCCGCGACGGTAAGTACGTGTCGATCGGTGACACGATCAAGGGCTTCAAGGAGATCGTCGAGGGCAAGCACGACGGGATCCCCGAGCAGGCCTTCTACCTCCAGGGCACTATCGAGGACGTGGTCGAGAACGCGAAGACCCTGAAGCAGTAATCATGGCGCTCCCGACGAAGCTGACGCTGAAGATCGTCACCCCCGACCACTCGTTCAGTCACGACGTGGACGAAGTGTCTCTGCCGGGATCGGAAGGTGATTTCGGGGTCCGACCCGGGCACACGCCATTCTTCGCGGCGCTTCGAACCGGCCCGATGTCGTACCGGCAGGGAGCGACGACCCATAACCTCGTAGTCGGGATCGGCTTTGCTGAAGTGCTGCCCGACCAGGTGACGGTGCTGGCCCAGATCGCCGAGACGGCCGAAGCGCTCGACGAAACGCGGGCCCAGGCCGGGATGAAACGGGCCGAGGAAATGCTGGCGGCAGTGCCTCACGAGATCGACTTCGAGCGCGCCCGCCTGGCGCTCCTCCGCGCGCTCCAGCAACTGCAGTCCGACAGTCGCCGGGGGCGGTAGTACGGAGGTCGTGAGGGCGAGACGTCTTGAAGTCTTGAGGTCCTGAGGTCTTGGAAGAACCTCGAGAGCCCGCGCCTCAAGACCCGAAGACCCCAGGACCCCAAGACCTCAGATGCTCCGCAACCTACGCGCGCTTTTCCGTTACCGCGGGCTCATCCAGACGCTCGTGGTCCGCGACCTCAAGGCGCGCTATCGCGGCTCGGTGCTGGGGTTCTTCTGGTCCTTCATCAACCCGCTCCTGCTGCTCCTGATCTACTCGTTCGTCTTCACCACCGTCCTTCCGGGCATTCATCCTCCGGAGATGGAGCCCTACGCGCTCTTCATGTTCTGCGGCATCCTCCCGTGGACGTGGTTCTCCTCCTCGCTGCTGGAGTCGTCGGGAACGCTCATCGCCGGCGGAAACCTGATCAAGAAGGTGCTCTTCCCCGCCGAGGTGCTGCCGATTGTGACCGTGCTCGCGAACATGGTCCACTTCTTCCTCGGCCTCCCGATCCTGGCGATCTTCCTCATCTACTACCGCCACCCGCCCGACTTCTCGGACCTGTTCTGGTTTCCGATCATCGTGCTGGTGCAGCTGGTCCTGACCCTCGGCTTGTCCCTGCTGGTGTCCTCGTTGACGGTGCACTTCCGCGATCTGAAGGACCTGCTCGGCAACCTGCTGACGCTCTGGTTCTTCGCGACCCCGATCATCTACCCGATGCAGCAGGCGCCGGAGAACCTGCGCTGGGCGCTCAACCTGAACCCGATGACGCATCTCTCGATTTCCTATCAGGAGGTGCTCTTCTACGTCGGGCCGCACGGCCACTGGCGCTGGCTCGTCGCCCTGGCAGCGATGTCGATCGTCGTTTTTCTCGCCGGCTACTTCGTCTTCGATCGCCTGCGCGATTCATTCGCGGAGGAAGTGTGAGATGACGCCGGCCATCGACGTCGTCAACGTTTCAAAGGTGTACCGGCGCTTCGCGCGCAAGAAGCAGTTCGCGACGTTGAAGTCGGCGCTGCTGTCGGGCAGCCTGATTCGCGATCTGCAGCCGGACGAGACGTTCCCGGCGCTGCGCGGGGTGTCGTTCCAGGTGCCCAAGGGCTGCACCTACGGCGTCATCGGCCGGAACGGGTCGGGCAAGTCGACGCTGCTCAAGTGCGTCGCCGGCATCAGCCGGCCGAACAGCGGCACGATTGCGGTGGATGGCCGCATCTCGGCGCTGATCGAGCTGGGGGCCGGCTTCCATCCGGAGATTTCCGGCCGCGAGAACATCTTCATCAACGGCATCATGCTGGGCCTGACCAAGAAAGAGGTGCAGCGGCGGTTCGACGAGATCGTCGAGTTCGCGGAGCTCCAGGACTTCATCGACGCGCCGGTGAAGACCTACTCCTCGGGGATGTACATGCGGCTCGGGTTTGCCGTTGCCATCCACGTGGACCCCGAGGTGCTGCTCGTCGACGAAGTGCTCGCCGTCGGCGACCAGGGCTTCACCCTCAAGTGCCTCGACAAGTTCGCGGAGTTCAGGCGCCGCAACAAATCGATCCTGCTCGTTACGCACTCACTCGATCTGGTCGAGAAGTTCTGCGACCAGGCGCTGTGGCTCGACAAGGGACAGACGAAAGCCGAAGGCGAGCCGAAGCGTGTCGTCGCCTCGTACATCATCGACGTCGAACAGACCGAGGAACACGAGCTGGCGAAGGCGGAGTCGGCGCGGCTGGCGGCCTCCGCATCGGCTGGGGCGAGTGTGACGCCGGAGAGGCTGCCTGACAACCCGGTGGAGACGGGTGAAGCGCCGGCAGACATGTTCAAGGCCACCGAAGGCCGCTGGGGAACGCGCGAAGTCGAGATCACCGGCGTCACGTTGATTGGCGAGGATGGGCAGCCGGGGCACGTGTTCCAGTACGGAGCGCGCGTCGCGGTGCGGATGTCGGTGCGTGCGCATCGCCCAACCAGGGACTTCGTCTTCGGGTTTGGCATCTTCAACGCCGACGGCGTCTGCTGCTACGGGACGAACACCAACCTCGAGGAGCTGCAGCCGGACGAGTTCTCGGGGGAAGGCCAGGTGAACTTCGAGATCGCCAGCCTCAAGCTGGTCGAAGGCACGTATCGACTGGATCTGGCAGCGCACAAGCTCGATGGCTACCCTTACGACTACCACCGCCTGCTCTACTCCTTCCGCGTGAAATCGCGGACGAAGGACGTTGGTATCTACCGGCCCGATCACCGGTGGACGTTCAGCTCGAACATCCGCTTCAAGACGGGCGACGGGAACCGGCGCGACTGACCCGGCACGATGGGCCTCATCCTCACCCGTGACCAGGCAGTGCGGTTCGTTGGCGAGCAACGTGCTGCTGACCGCCGCGTCGTGTTCACCAACGGCGTCTTCGACATCCTCCACCCCGGCCACGTCCGCTACCTCGCGGACGCGAAAGCTCACGGCGATGTCCTGATCGTCGGAGTCAACAGCGACGCGTCGGTCCGGCGGCTGGAGAAGGGACCGGACCGTCCGCTCAATCCCGAGCTGGAGCGAGCCGAGGTTCTCGCGGCGCTGAGGGTAGTCGACGCGGTGGTGGTGTTCGACGAGGACACCCCGCACGAGATCGTGTCGGCCCTCCAGCCCGATATCCTGGCCAAAGGCGCCGACTGGGCCGCCGACGCCATCGTCGGCCGCGATGTCGTCGAAGCGGGAGGCGGCAAGGTCGTTCGCATCGAGCTCAGCCCGGGCTACTCCACCTCAGCCATCGTGGAACGCTTGCGTTCGCGCTGACCCGAGGCCCCGGTCGCACCCGTCGCACTGCACTCGTCGCACCCTGCACCGGCCGCACCCTGCGGGCGACGTGAGAAAATAGCGGTTTCGACACAGCACCCGGGCCCGCAGATGCGAGTCGCGGGACAGGTGTCTGTACGGCATGTCCACGACCACTTCCCTCGCCCTCCAATCGGTCCTGCTGGACGCGGTCTCGCGGTCCGGCCTGTCCCGCGCCGCCCGGCGTGTCACCGGCCTGGGCGGCAGCGCACGCGCGCTTGCCGCGGCGGCCGCCGCGCATCGGCAGAAGAGCACGCCGGTGCTGTTCGTGCTCGCGACCGACCAGGGTATCGACGACGCGGTTGACGACACCCGATTCTTTCTGCAGGCCCTCGAAGGGCTGACCGATGCCGAAGCCGAGCGGGTGGTGCTGCCATTCCCGTCACTGCAGGTAGACCCGTACCGTGGCCTGGCGCCCCACTTCCGCGCCACTTCGGCGCGCGCCCAGGCGCTCTATGCGGTGTCGAGCGGGCAGGCGCGGGTTGTCGTCGCTTCAGCGGCGGCGCTGATGCCGCGACTGGAACCGCCGGCCGCGGTTCGCGCGCTCTCGCTGCAGATTCGTACGGGTCAGGACGTTCCGCCGGAGCTGCTCGTCGAGCTTCTGGCCGATGGCGGGTTCGAGCGGCAGGACCCCGTGGACGTCCATGGCGAGTTCTGCCTGCGCGGCGGCATTCTGGACGTCTATCCCGCCGGCGAGGCGATGCCGCTGAGGATCGAGTTCGTCGGCGACACCGTCGAGTCGATTCGACGATTCGATCCCGGCTCACAGCGATCGGTCGATTCGGTGGACCAGGTACTCGTGGTTCCGGTGCGCGACTTTTCGGTGACCGCAGGCGCCGCTCCGTCCGACTCAGCGTCGATCGCGGGTTACCTTTCGAAAGCGAACGTCTTCATCGTCGAACCCGAAGATGTGCGCGCTCAGATCGAGCAGACGTTCACGCAAGTGCAGGCGTCGTTCGAAGAACGATCGGGTACACCGGAGGCATCCGAATGGGCGCCGCCCGAGCGGCTGCTCCTCGGCTGGGAGGGTCTGGCGCCGCTCCTCAACCGCGGCACCGCGCTCGAAGAGCTCAGCCTGGAAGACCCGACTTCCACCTCTGATGGGTCTGACGTAGACGAGCCTCGGCAGGAGGAATCCGGCGCCCGCGCACCGGCCGCACCTGTCGCACCCGCACCGGTCGCACCAGCGGCACCCATCACACCCGTCGCACCCGGGTGGCATGTTTCGTATCAACCACCGCAGGAGTTCAAGGGCCGGATACCGGATTGGGTAGCCGACGTCCGCCAGGCGCTCGCGCGCCAGGACACCGTGTTGTTCGTAGCCGGGTCGCGCGGCCGCGCCGAGCGGACCGTCGAACTGCTCCGCGACTACGACGTGCGCGCATCGTGGGCGGGGCTGGGCAGCGACCAGCCCGCCGGCGCGGTCCTCGTCGCGGATGGCCAGCTCTCGCGCGGGTTCCGCCTGCCCGGTGCGGCCCTCATGGTCTACGCCGGGCCGGACGTCTTCGAAGAAGAGCGTCGTCGCGGCGTGCCGCGGCAGGGCAAGCGGTCCGCAGCGGCGGCGTTCCTGTCCGATCTGCGCGATCTCAAAGTGGGCGACCTGATCGTTCACGTCGATCACGGCATCGGGCAGTTTGTCGGCCTCAAGCAGATCACCGTCGGCGAAGAGGTCAAGGAATTCCTCGAGCTCCGCTATCACGGCGAGGACAAGCTGTTCGTCCCTGTCGAGCGCCTCGACCTGATTCAGAAGTACAGCGGCGGTACCCGCCCGCCTCTCGACCGCCTGGGTGGCACGACCTGGGAGCGCGCCAAGACCAAGGTGAAGAAGGCCATGCGCGACATGGCCGAGGAGCTGCTGAAGCTCTACGCGGCCCGCCGTGCGGTGCCAGGCCATGCCTTCAGCGCCGACACCCACTGGCAGGAGGAATTCGAGCAGGCCTTCCCCTACGAGCTGACGGTGGACCAGGCCAACGCGGTCGGAGACATCAAGAAGGACATGGAGTCGTCGACGCCGATGGATCGCCTGCTGTGCGGCGACGTCGGCTACGGAAAGACCGAGGTCGCCATGCGCGCGGCCTTCAAAGCGGTGATGGACGGCAAACAGGTCGCCGTCCTCGCGCCGACGACCGTCCTCGCCTTCCAGCACCTGAAGACCTTGAAGGAGCGTTTCTCCGCGTTCCCGACGCGGATCGACATGGTGAGCCGCTTCCGCACGAAGCAGGAGATCGCCGAGTCGCTCGAAGGCTTGCGCGCCGGCCGTGTGGACGTCATCGTCGGCACGCATCGGCTGCTGTCGAAGGACGTGCAGTTCCGCGATCTCGGGCTGCTGGTCGTCGACGAGGAGCAGCGGTTCGGCGTCGCGCACAAGGAGCGCATCAAGCAGATGCGCAAGAAGGTGGACGTGCTGACGATGACGGCGACGCCCATCCCGCGCACGCTCAACATGTCTCTGGTCGGCATCCGCGACATGTCGGTGATCGAGACGCCGCCGCGCGACCGCCTGGCGATCCAGACCAACGTGGTGAAGTTCGATGCCGACGTCATCAGCCGGGCGATTCGCACCGAGATTGCCCGCGGCGGGCAGATCTACTTCGTCCACAACCGGGTCGAGTCCATCTTCTCGATGGCCAACCTCCTGCAGCGCCTCGTGCCTGAGGCGCGCGTGGTGATCGGACACGGCCAGATGCCGGAGGACGCGCTCGAGCGCGCGATGCTCGACTTCATGGCGCACCGGCACGACGTGCTGCTCGCGACCACCATCGTCGAGAACGGGCTCGACATTCCGAACGCGAACACGATCGTCATCAACCGCGCCGACCGTTACGGACTATCCCAGCTCTATCAGCTGCGCGGCCGGGTCGGCCGGAGCGACCGGCCGGCCTACGCGTACCTGCTGATTCCGCCAGAGCAGTCGCTCTCACCGGTCGCCCGTAAGCGGCTGGCGGCGATCAAGGAATTCAGCGACCTCGGCAGCGGATTCCGGGTCGCGGCGCTGGACCTCGAGATCCGCGGCGCCGGAAACCTTCTCGGCGGGCAGCAGAGCGGCCACATCGACGCGGTCGGCTTCGAGATGTACATGAAGCTGCTCGAAGAAACCATCCGCGAGCTCAAGGGTGAGGACCTGGAAGACGACGTTCGGGCGGTCGTGAACCTGAAGGTCGATTTCCGGCTCGACGAGTCGTACGTGCCGGACATGAACCAGCGCCTGACAATCTACAGGCGCGTCGCGGCTGCGCGATCCGAGGACGAGATCGCCACGGCCGTGGAAGAGGTTCGCGACCGCTACGGCGCTCCGCCGACCGCGCTCCTCAACCTGGCCGACTACGCCCGCATCCGGGTTCTGGCCGATCGGCTCGCCATCGAGACCCTCGACCGTGAAGGCTCCGCCGTCGTCTTGAAGTTCAGGGAGAAGAAGACGACGGTTGATCCCGTGAAGCTGATCAAGCTGGTTCGCGAGCGCGACGACCTGCAGATCTTCCCGCCTGCCACGCTGAAGCTCAACATGGCAGCTACGGGTCGGGAGCCGGGAGCCGCGAAGGGAGAGTCGGGCCGGGAGCCGGCTGGAAGGCGGAGGCCGGTGCGGAAACCGGCCTGGTGGGCCGAACGGGCGACCGCCGGCGCGGTGATGCCTGGGTTCTCGAAGGCGGAAATACTGAAGGCGCCGCCCGAGGATCCGCGTGCGCCGGACGGGGTGCTCGACCGCGTCACCGGTTTGTTGCTGGCGCTCCTCGACGAGCAGTAAACTTAAGGATTGCGGGGATTTACCCAAATGTTCAAACAGACGATGGCGGCTTCGGCGATGCTGGTTCTGGTCGCGATGGCCGCGCCTCGCGCCGACATCCTCGAACAGGTCCTGGTCAAGGTGAACGGCGACATCATCACCAAGACCGAGCTCGAGCAGCGGCAGATTGCCGCGCTTCGCCAGAAGAACCCGAACCTCCGTCCGACCGACGACGCGGCGCTGCGAAAAGCCCTCTCCGAAGTCACCCCTGAAGTGATCGTGGAAGCGGTGGACGAGCTCCTCATCATGCAGCGCGGCAAGGAGCTCGGCTACACGATGTCCACCGAGCAGTTCAACGGGATCGTCGAGAACATCAAGAAGGAAAACAAGCTCGAAGACGAGGCTCAGTTCCAGGCGGCCCTGAAGCAGGAAGGGATGACGATGGCCGACCTGCGCAAGCAGCTGGAACGGACGATGATCATCCAGCGCGTGCAGCAGACCGAGGTGATGGGCAAGTTCCAGGTCACCGATTCCGAGCTGAAGGCCTACTACGAGAGCCACAAGGACAGCTTCACCACCAAGCCCCAGGTCACGCTGCGCGAACTGCTGGTTACGGTCCCAACCAGCGACCGCGGCGTCAACGTCGGTCTGGAAGAGGAAGCCAAGGCGAAGATCGAGGGCATTCGCAAGCGGGCGGTCGCGGGCGAGCCGTTCGCGCGCCTGGCCGCGGACCTGTCGGACTCGCCCACGAAAGCCAACGGCGGGTTGGTCGGCCCCTATACGCCCGACGTGCTGGCGCCTGAGCTTCAGAAGGCGATCGCCGGTCTCAAGCCGGGTGATGTCACCGACGTGATCCGCACCTCGCGCGGCTTCCAGTTGATCAGGATCGAGACGCTGGATCCCGGAACCGTCAAATCCTTCGAGGATTCGCGCAACGATATCGCGGATCGTATCGCCGGCGAGAAGCGGCGCGGAGAGTATACGAAGTTCCTCGAGCGGCTTCGCGGGCAGGCGATCATCGACTGGAAGAACGACGAGATCAAGAAGGCCTACGACATCGGCCTGCAGCAGGCCACCCAGGCGACGCCAGAGGCTCCGTGAGCGCGGGCGCCGCGGCTCCCGACGTCCAGTGGTACGCGATCTGGACGCGCTCGAGGCACGAGAAGAGGGTCAGGGATCAGCTCGACGGAAAGTCGATCGAGGTGTTCCTGCCGACAATCACGAAGTGGAGCCGCTGGAAGGATCGCAAGAAGCAGATCGAGTGGCCGCTCTTCCCTGGTTATTGCTTTGCCCGGTTCGACCCCCATGACCGAATGCCGGTGCTCGCCTGCGACGGCGTCGTGCAGATCGTCGGTATAGAGGGCGTGCCGTCGCCGATTCCGGCCTACGAGGTTGAAGGCATTCGACAGCTGGTGGAGAGCGAGCTGTCGTACGATCCCTGCCCGCTCGTCAAAGAAGGCGAGATGGTCAAGGTGGTGTCCGGCCCGCTGAAGGGCGTCGTCGGCCGGTTGATGCGCAAGGGCGCTCACGCCCGGCTGATGCTCTCGGTCGATCTGATTGGCCAGGCTGTGAGCGTCGAGGTGGACGCCGCCGACGTGCGTCCCTACTGAAGCCATGAAAATTGGATCTGTCACACTGCCCTCGCCCTTCGTCGTGTCGCCGATGGCCGGCATGACCGACACGGCGTTCCGCCGCCTGGTCAAGCGGCACGGCGGCTGCGGCCTGGTCGTGTCCGAGATGGTCAGCAGCGAGGGTCTTGTGCGCGGAATCGATCGCACGCTCGAGTACGCCGAGTACACCGAAGAGGAGCGCCCGGTCTCGATCCAGATCTTCGGCGGCGATCCCGAGCGAATGGCCGAAGCCGCTCGCGTCGTCGAAGGGATGGGCGCCGATATCGTGGACGTGAACATGGGCTGCCCGGTGCCGAAGATTGCAAAGCATCAGGCCGGCTGCAGCCTGATGCGCGATCCCGCTCACGCCGGGAAGATCGTCCAGGCGATGACCCAGGCGGTCCGGATTCCGGTTACCGTCAAGATGCGCAAGGGTTGGGACGACACCGACCTGAGCGCGCCCGACGTGGCCCGGCGGGTCGAGGACGCCGGAGCGTCCGCGATCGCGATTCACGGCCGCACCGCAAAGCAGTCCTACACCGGTCATGCGGACTGGGATTTCGTCACCGAGGTGGCGCGGGCGGTGCGCATTCCCGTGTTCGGCTCCGGGGATTGCATCGAGCCGGAGCAGGTCGTCGCCAAACTGGAGGCGGGCGTCAGCGGTGTCTTCGTAGGCCGCGGCGTGCTGCGCAACCCGTGGATCCTCGCCCAGGCGCGAGACCTGATTGAGGGCCGGGCACCGCGGGCCGTGTCGCTCGAGGAGCGGGGCCAGTTCCTGCTCGATTACGTTCAGCTGCTGCTCGACGACCCCGGCCAGGAGCGTGAGGGTTTCCGCCACGTCGCGCCGGGGACGGTACCGGAGAGCCCGGTGCCGGCTCGCGGCCGCGAGCGCTGGGTGATCAACAAGGTACGCGCGCTCTGCTCGTGGTATTCGAAAGGTCTCGACAACGGTTCGCACCTCCGGACCGCGATCAACAGCGCCGAGTCGATCCCTCACCTTCGCGAAATCGTCTCGACCTTCTTCTTCGCTCCGGCGACGGCCGGTATGGTGCGGTAGCCTTCCGCTGATGCCGACTCGCGGCCTCCGCGTGGCCTTCGACATGGACGGGACCGTGGCGGACATGCACGCTGTCCTCACGCGTGAAGCGGCCCGCCTGTTCGGTCCGGTGGCGCCGGCCCATTCCGCGCCGACCGAGGCTCCTCCCGATGTCCCAGTGGTCGTCGCGCGCGATCCGCTCGATCTCGATCGCGAGCAGTTGCGCGAGCTGTGGGCGCACGTTGAACGGACCGAGAACTTCTGGACGCTCCTGCCGGAGATCGAGCCGGGCATCGTCTCGCGTATCGCCGCCATTGCCACGGCACGGCAGTGGGACGTCCTGTTCATCACCACGCGGCCCCGGACCGCCGGCGCGCCGGTGCAGGTGCAGACCCAGCGATGGCTGCGGGCGCACGGCTTCGAATATCCGTCGGTGTGTGTGCTGGAGCGGTCGCGCGGGAGGCTCGCCGACGTCCTGCAGCTCGATGCCGTCGTGGACGACCGGCCTGAGAACTGCACCGACGTGGCGATCGACAGCAAGGCCAAGCCGCTTCTAATCTGGCCGCCCGATGCGGGGACTCCTCCGGCCGGCTCGGATCAGCTAGGCATCCATCCCGTGACCTCGATCAGCGAAGCGCTGGCCTGGCTCGAGACCCACGACGATCGACGCTCGCAACCATCGCTGGCGCAATCCGTTCGACGGTTCTTTGGCCGGGACTGATGTGACGTCCGCACGATCAGCGGTCTATTGCTCCGTGTAATCAGCAACCAGCGGAGCCAGCCCCGCCGCATCAACGATCTCGAAATCATGGGCCAGCGCCACGTCGGCACCGACGTGGAACCAGCGGCCAAGCGCCGTGTGCGACGGGTGTTGCAGGTAGATGTGAAGATCCTCGCGCGAGTCGAATTCAAGGATCGCCACGAATTCGAATTGAGCGGGCCCCATAGCCTCGTAGCCGTAGCCGAGCCGTTGGCGGCGGCCGATCCGAGCGCGCCGAATCTGCGGGATGTCGCGGCAGGCGTGCTCGAGATTCGCGACGAGCTCGCGCCGCTCGGCGACCGACAGCGATGCTTTCGGGGTGAACAGCACGATGTGCGCGATCACTCCTTCTCGTCCTTTCGGCGCCGCCTGGTATGAGGCAGCGGCGGTTTGCCTGGCGGCCGCGGCCGCTCTCCGCTGCGAATCCGCTCCTTGAAGCGCGTCCATTTCGCCTTGCGCGCGTCCTTGTATTTCTGGCGCGGGTCACGGTGCGCGCCGCCTGGCCGCCACTTGCGGTCGCGGGGCGGCTCCTGTGCCGCGCGCTTCTTCCGAGCCTCTTCCCTGCGTGCCGCGACGAACGCTTCCTGAGCCTCGGTTCGGGAGCGCCAGAGCTTGCCCGCCTGGAACCACATCATTACCGCGCTCGGGTGCTTTTCCTTGAGCCGGTTGAGCGTCGGCAGCAGCTCGTCAGGCTCCTTGGCGCGAAATGCCGTCGGCTGGTCGTCCACCAAAATCGTCCAATACGCGAAACGCGGCGGCATGCGAGGGTATCCTATCCGAGATGGAACTGGTCGTCGCCAACCTCGACGATCTCCGCGCCGAGATCACTCACGCCTTCGAACGCCGTGCCGCCGCCGGCCCGATCAACTGCGGGCTTGCCGGTGGCCCGACGGCACTCATCTACCTGGCCGCCTTGCGCGAAGCCCAGGTGGACTGGTCACAGGTGACGTTCTTCATGGCCGACGAACGCACCGGAGTTTCCGAATCCGGCGAGTCTCACGCCGACGTGGCCCGCCGAATGCTCGGCCCGGTGCGTGAAGGGCGCGGTCCGCGACTCTTCGCGATGAACGGGTCGTGGACCGACTTGAAGGCCGCTGCCGCCGAGTACGACTACGTGCTCGGGCGCGAGCTTCACGATGAACCTCTCGACCTCGCGATTCTCGGCGTCGGAGAAGATGGCCACGTGGCCGGACTCTTCGCCGGTCATCCGGCCCTCGAGGAGCTCACCCGCGTTGCCGCAATCGACAACGCGCCGCGGGCACCCTTCCGCCGGCTGACGATGACGATGTCGTTCTTGATCAGCACGCCGGAGATCTGGATCGTGGCGCTCGGCGAACGGAAGCGGGCGATCGTCCAGGCCGCGGCGACTCGCACCACGGCCGATTCGCCGTTCGACATGCTGCTCCGGCATGCCGGCAACGTGACGATCTTCACCGACCAGCTGGTACAGCGATCCAACCCGGTGCGCGCCCGTTAGCGCGCCGTCTATTCACCCGCGGTCAACGCCACCTCGGGATCCGCTGCCGCCAGGCGCCGCAGTTTCTCGACCAGCGTCGTCCGCTTGAGGCCGAGGAGGCGGGCGGCGGCGCCGCGATTGCCTTCGGTCCGCGTCAGCGCCTGATCGATCAGGTGGCGCTCGAAGTCGAGCACCAGTGCCGGCAGATCGACGCCCGACTCAGGCAGGCCCGGCGTCAACGTCGGCGCCACTTCCTCGCCGCGGATGTCGGCGGGCAGGTCGTCCACGTCGATGCGGCGTCGGCCGCCACTGAGCGCGAGCGCCCGTTCGATGATGTTTTCGAGCTGACGAACGTTGCCGGGCCACTTGTGCGCCATCAGCCGGCGCATCGCGTTCTGCGAGACGACGATGGACTCACGCCCTTCTCCCGCCGGCTGCAGTTTCTCGACGAAGCGCGCGACGAGCAGCGGAATGTCTTCGAGCCGCTCTCGAAGCGGTGGGAGCTGCACAGCGACCACGTTCAAGCGGTAGAAGAGATCCTCACGGAAGGTTGCCTCGCGGACCATCTTGCCAAGGTCGGCGTTAGTGGCCGCGATCACCCGCACGTCGACCTTGACCGAGCGGGGATCGCCAATGCGCTCGAACTCGCGCTCCTGCAGGACACGCAACAGCTTCATCTGCAGCGAGGACGGCATGTTGCCGACCTCGTCGAGGAACAGCGTCCCGCGATCCGCCTGTTCGATCCGGCCGAGGCGGTTACCGACTGCACCGGTGAACGCGCCTCGCACATGCCCGAACAGCTCGGCCTCGAGCAGAGACTCGGGAATCGCTCCGCAGTTGAGCGCGACGAACCGTTGCTGGCGGCGCAGCGAGCTCTGGTGAATCGCTCTGGCGACCATTTCCTTGCCGGTCCCCGTCTCGCCCGTGATGAGGACGGTTGCGTTGCTGCCCGCCACCGTCTCGATGAGCTGGTAAAGGCCGAGCATGGCGGCGCTCTTCCCGACCATCGCGCCCAGCCCGAAGCGCTGCGCGAGCTGCTCGCGCAGATACGCGTTTTCGTCCTTGAGCCGCTGCTGCTCGCGAGCGCTGTGGATGACGTGCAGCAACTCATCGAACTGGAATGGCTTGGCGACGAAGTCGGCCGCGCCGCGTTTGATCACATCCACCGCGTCCTTGACGGTCGCGTAGCCGGTGACCACTATGGCGAGAATGCCGGGGTAGCGCTCGAGCGCCGCGTCGATGACCTGGCGGCCGTCGATGCCCGGCAGCCGGAGGTCGGAGATTACGATGTCGAATGCGAAGCGCTGCAGTTGATCGAGCGCCGCCTCGCCCGAGGGCGCCTCGACAACGGTGAATCCTTCCTCCTCGAGCCGTTCCGCCACCACTCCTCTCAGCGCGTCCTCGTCATCGACCAAAAGGATATTTGGCTTGGAATCAGGCATTTAGAGCGATTGTCAAAGAATTGACGAGTCTTGTCAAGGCTGCACACCTAATCCCAGCGTGGCAGGGGCCGATAGTGGTGTTTGTAGCCCGGCCAGCATGCCGCTGACGGGCGAGCGGTAAGGTCAGGCCGACGAGGAGGCAGGGCAGTGGAACGTCAAACGGTGAGCATCATGAAAGCGTGCGAGCTCGTAGGCGTGAGCCGACGCACCATTTATAACTGGATTGCGGCTGGGAAAGTCGAATACGTCCGAACGGCGGGCGGTAGCATCCGGATCTTCACCGACACGCTGTGGCGCCAGCCCGATGGCTCGGCCCCCGCGTCGCCGACGGCTACGGCCTGAGTTCCATGCAACCCGATTGGCGCGACGCCGAGCTGACGCCGCGCTGTGCGACGTCAGAGCCGGGTGAGGACCAGCTTCGGACCCTCATTCATCGGCTCAACAACCAGCTCGGGGTGATTCTCGCGCACGCGGAATTGCTCGAGGCCAAGGCGCCGGATGCCGGCCAGCGTGCCCGCGCCATGCAAGTCGTGTCCGCGGCGCTCCAGGCCATGACCCTGGCCCGCGAGATCCGGTCGTCGATGGCCGACTCCAACTAGCTCACGCCTGCTCCACGTCCCCCGATGCGGGGCGGTTCTCCGTCCCGCACCAGTTCGCTTCTCCCTCGCCAGTCCGCCGCTGTCCCACGTCCTCGCTGGACGGCGCACAACTTCACTTACAGTTCTGAAATCGGATGGTCTGTTTGCGCAATGTGTCTTTCTGGCGCAAGTCACAAACTTGACGCCGCGCGCGGCCAGAGCGTCAACAAAATGACGATCCGTGCCGAACCACGCGGCATCAGGCAACGGGCATCCAACCAAGTAAGTCATTGAATGTCATAGACTTACAAAATTCGGCCGGCAAATGGCCCAGTCCTCCACGCCAGTGCACAAAGCTGGCATCGGGGTTGCCTCTACAGCAGGCGAACCTGACCCTGGGTTCGGAGGATGTGCGAACGAATGAGTGAGGCGACCGCAGAAACCAACCGCGTAGAGACTGGGCTGCACTTCGTCGAGGCATTGGCTCGACGCATGGCGGCGACGATGCCACATTCGATTGATCTGGGCGATCTGGTGCAAGACGGCGTGATCGGTCTGATCGACGCTGCTCACCGGTTCGACGACAGCCGCGGCATCAAGTTCGAAACCTTTGCGGAACGCCGCATTCGAGGAGCGATGATCGACGCGCTCCGGAAAGACGCCTGGCCGCGCGGTGTCCGCCGCGTGCGCCGCGAGCTCGAGGCCGCCCGCGAGAAGCTCCGCGTCGAGCTTGGACACGAGCCCTCGCTGGCCGACCTCGCCGCCGCCGTCGGCTCCGACGAGAAACGCCTCGGCAAGACGATCGTCCGCATCAACACCATCGAGTCCACGTCGCCGTATTCGTCGGGCGACCAGGTGGACGATCAGCAGTTGCCGGCCGTCCTGATGCCAGCCGAGCCCGAGCGGCCGGATGCCATCTACGAGCGCACCGAAGTCCGCGACCGCGTGCGCGGCGCGCTGGCCAGCCTTCCTGCCCGCGAGCAGCGAGTCATCAGCCTCTATTACTACGGCGAAGTGACGATGAAGGAGATCGGGCAGGAGCTGGGCGTGAACGAATCGCGCGTCTCGCAGCTTCACGCTCGGGCGCTGCGGCGTCTGCGCGAAGCGCTTGGCGCCGAGCAGACTCCCGCCGCCGCGGCCCGGGCGCTCCGTTCGGCCATCCTCGCCTTCCAGGTCAAGCCGGTCATGGCCAAGGCATCGCTGCCAGTCTCCGACACGCGGGTGCCCGCCGCCGCCGAGCGCCGTGCCGCCACCGCGGTGGTCGTCCCCTACGAAAGGGTGTCGCGTGCCGCGCGCAGCAACTCCCCGAGCCTGAAGGGCTTCGACAACCAGCGACAGCCGGTTTCCTCGAGGAACCGCTCCGCGTCGGTGCCGGCCACGTCGCCGGTGACGAAGATCACGCGTCGCGCGAGCGCCGGCGTCGCCGCCGCCATCGCACGATAGAACTGCATCCCGTCGATCCGCGGCATCTTCAGGTCGCAGACGATCAATTCGTAGGACTGCTCGGCGAGGCGGGTCAACCCCTCCTCGCCGTCTCCGGCCCGATCCACGACGAACCCGGCGTCCACGAGCGCTTCCGACACGGCCATCGCCAGCGCCGGTTCGTCTTCCACCACCAGTACGCGGGTTCCCTTGTATCCTTCGAGCGACACCGACGCCGACTGGGTCGTTGCCGGTGCAGCGTCGCCGGCCCGCACCGTGACCGGCAGCTCTACATAGAACGACGTCCCGCTCGCCTCGGACCGCAGCCAGATCCGGCCAGCGTGTTCCTTGACCAGCGCGTAGGCCACGCTCAATCCAAGCCCCGTCCCCTTGCCGACCTCCTTGGTCGTGAAGAACGGGTCGAAGATCCGCGACTGCACCTCCAGCGGCACGCCTGGGCCATCGTCGTTGATCTCGATCATCACGCACCCCTTCTCCTGGTCGTGCCAGGTGCGGATCACGAGCGTGCCGCGGCCGTGCGAGGTCAACATCGCCTGTTCGGCGTTGATCATCAGGTTGAGGAGCACCTGTTTGATCTGATGGCCGTCGGCGAATACCGGCGGCAGCCCCGACGCGAGCGCCTCGATTGAGGTGATATTCGAAACCCGCTGCTCGTAAGCCCGCAGGGCCATCGTCTCGCGGACGATCTGGTTGACATCGACGAGCCCGCGGGTGCTCTGGCGCTTGCGCGCGAAGGTCAGAAGGTTGCGGACGATCCGCGCCGCTCGCTCGGATTCGCCGAGGATGACCGCCAGCCCCCGGCGTGTCTTTTCGTCGAGGGGTTGCGCCGACAGCCGCTCGGCCCACGACAGAATTGTCGCCAGCGGATTGTTCAGCTCGTGCGCGACGCCGGAGATGGTGTGGCCAAGCGCCGCCATCTTCTCCGCCTGCAGCAGCTCGCTCTGGATGTCGCGCGACTGGTTGTCCAGCCGGCGCCGCTCGCCGACGTCGCGGACGACCGCCTCGACGTGCAGCGGTCCGGCATCGGTCGGTTCTGCCGTCGCCGTCACTTCCACCCAGGCGGTGGACAGGTCCACCCGGCGGAGGCGCAACAACAGATCGGCGACGGCGCCGTCCTTCTGGAGCCGGCTGAGGAACGCGGATCGCGCCTCGGGATCGACGAACTTATCGGGATCGAAGGGCAGCACGAGCCATTCCGGCGTCTCGTGCGGGTAACCCAGCACCAGCTTCAAGTGGGAGTTCGCGGCGATGGTCGTGGAGCCGCCGGCGTCCATGGTGCCGATGTAAAACCCTTCGTGCGCAGCCTCGAAGAAGCGGGTAAACGGTGTGGGCATCTTCGGTTTGACACCATCCGGGGGTGCAGCTAGGCTCAACCTTCAGATGAAGAGACCTGGCCGTCAGGACCTGCTGCCCCTGGTGGGTCTCGCGGTGGCCATGATAGTCCTGTTCTCGCCGCCTCTCACTCGCGTGTTCTCATCGGCACGGGCGTTCGAAGAGCGGATCGGTCTGGCGATCGTCCCCGCGATCGGCGTCCTCATCGCGAGCTTGGCGTACTTCCTGATCAATCGGCGCCACCTCGCGACGATATCCGAGGCGGTCTCCGTGATTCGCAGGGGCGAGCACGACGTGCGGGCCGAAGAAATGGAACGGCTCGTCGCCTTTGGCCAGGCTCTCGGCCGGACCGGGGATCTCGAATCGATCCGCGTCACGATCGCGCAGTACCTGCCGACGATTGCCGGCAGCGATCGCGTCTGGGTGCTGATCCGCGAAGGCACGCAGTGGGAAGCGCTCGCCGGCGACACGCGCGGCAGCGACGACGTGTTTCGGTGGGGCGACCTCGCCGAGCAACTGCTCACCGGGCAGACGCGCGAAGGACACGGCGAGCGCGCGATCGGGTTTCCCCTGGTCGTGGCCTCGACCGCGATCGGCGTGATCGGCGTTCGCACCCCGGACGGCGCCATCAGCAACGAACGACGCCGGGCCATCGAAGCCTCGGCGCCGCTTCTCGCGCTCGCGATTCGCCACGCGCGACAGGCCCGCGAGCTGCGCGAGAACAGCGTTCGCGACGCACTGACCGGGTGCTTCACGCGCAGTCATGCGATCGAGGTAATCGACGCCGAGCTGCGCCGCGCGCGCCGCAGCCAGGCGCCGGTGTCGGTCGTGATGTTCGACATCGATCGGCTGAAGGACGTCAACGATCGCCACGGCCACCTCGGCGGCGACGCCGTCCTCGCTGTCATCGGCAAGCGGATGCGCGAGGTCTTGCGCGGCTCGGATCTGAAGTGCCGCTACGCCGGCGAGCAGTTCCTGGTGCTGCTGCCCGAGACACCGCTCGCCGGGGCCAAGCGGGTGGCCGAAACGCTACGCCGCGAGGTGGCCGATCGGCCCGTGGCCTGGGCGGGTGAGAACCTGAGGGTGACGGCCAGCTTCGGAATCGCCCAGGCGCTCCCCAGCGAGGTCAACGTGCAGGCGCTGGTCGGCCGTGCGGATCACGCGCTGTATCGCGCGAAGGAGGAAGGCGGCAACTGCGTGCGGATCGCTGACGCCGCGCTGCCGCAGCCGGCTGGCGATCAGCCGTGAGCGCACCTCGTCTCGCCTGGCTGGCCTGGATCACCGTCTGCGTGATCTGGGGCACCACATACCTGGCCATCCGGGTCGCCCTGGAAACGGTACCGGTTGCACTCGTCGCCGGGCTCCGTTGGACGACTGCCGGTCTCATCCTCGGGGCGTTCTGTGTCGCGCGCGGCCGCGCCTTGCCGGGCGTCGCATGGTGGCCGAGCCTCGCGTTGCTCGGTTTTCTGATGAACGTGATGGGGAACGGGCTCGTGGTGTGGGCCGAGCAGTACGTGGCGAGCGGACTGACGGCTGTATTGATCGCCTCGGTGCCGTTCTGGTCCGCCGGCATCGAAGCGCTGCTGCCCCGCGGCGAACGCGCGCGTTTGACCACGGTCGCCGGACTGACGGTCGGCTTCTCGGGGATCGTCGTCCTCGTCTGGCCGGAGTTGACCTCGGGCGGAGTCGCCGGGCGTCAGTTCATCGCCGGCGTCATCGCGCTCCAACTGGCGTGCCTTGGGTGGGCGCTCGGCACCTCTTATTCGAAACGCCACCCGTCGTCGGCCGACCCGTTGGCCGTGTCCACGGTCCAGATGCTGTTTGGCGGCGCCATGCTATTGGCTGCGGCAACTGCCGCCGGTGAGTGGGACCAGTTGCACTTCAGCGCGCGGACTCTTGCCGCGATGGTCTACCTCACGATCGCCGGATCGATGGTGGCCTACACCGCCTACATGTACGCGATTCAGCACTTGCCGATCTCCATCGTTTCACTCTACGCCTACGTCAATCCCCTGATTGCCGTCGTCCTCGGCACGCTGCTGCTCGGCGAGCCATTCTCGCTGCGGATTCTCTTCGCCGGCGCGCTCGTCCTCGCCGGAACCGCCGTGGTCCGGGGAGTACAATCGCCGGGTGTCCCGCCTGCCGCGACTCGCCGCGATCACCGCTGATACCGCTGGCTGGGGCTTCTTTCTCTGCACCGCCAAGGAGCTGCGCGTCTCGCGCAGCGGCTCGGAGTTCCTGATTTTCACCCTGCAGGACATCTCCGCGCAGATCACGGCGAAGCTGTTCGACGAGGTGACCCGCTTTCAGGGAGAGTTCGAAGCGGGAGAGTTCGTGCGCGCTGAGGGGGCGGCGACGGTCTACAACGGCCAGCTGCAGCTCGTCGTCTCGTCAATCCGCCGCGTCAACCCGGAGCAGGATCGGCTCGAAGGGTTCCGCGAGGAAGACTGCGTCCTGAGCGCCCTGCGTCCGATCGACGAGATGTGGACGGAGCTCACCGATCGCGTCCGGGCGGTCGCGGACAATCACCTTCGCGTGCTGCTGTTCCGGATCCTTGCCGATCACGAGGCGCAGCTCCGCGAGTGGCCGGCCGCGCAGGTCATTCACCACGCCTATCGAGGCGGCTTCCTGGAGCACATCGTCAAGATGGCCGAGGTCGGGGCGTCGGTGGCGAAGGCGTACGGCGCGAACGCCGACCTCGTGCTGGCCGGCGTGATTCTTCACGACATCGGCAAGCTCCAGGAGCTGTGGTACGAAGGCGGCGCGATTGGCTACACGCGGGAGGGGAACCTTGTGGGGCACATCGCGCTCGGGCTCCTGGTCGTGCGCGAAACGGCGTCGGGTGTGTCGGGCTTTCCGCTCGAGCTGCGCACCCAGCTCGAGCATCTCGTGTTGTCCCACCACGGATCTCGCGAGCATGGCTCGCCGGTTGAACCCAAGACGATCGAGGCGTTCATTCTCGCGGCTGTGGACGAGCTCGACGCGCGCGTGAATCAGGTGCGCCGCGCCATTCGCGAGGACGCGGCCGAGGGCGAGTTCACGACCTGGAACCGGCGGCTCGGGAGGGTGCTCTACAAGGGAACGTGAGGAGGTCCTGGGGTCTTGGGCTCGTGAGGTGGGGGACTGGGCGGCGCCGGAGGCTTCTACGCCCCGCCGCTGTCCTTCGTCCCGAGCGCAAAGGTCATCGAACCGTTGGCGACGATCCGTTTGCCGACGCGAGCGCGGCCGTCGAGCACACCCATCCGGTTGCGCAGGCGCTTTACACGGGCCTCCACTTCGAGCACGTCGCCCGCGTACACCTGGCCGCGGTACCGAACCCGTTCAATTCCGCGAAAGAAGATCAGCAGGTCCCGGTATTCGGGTTTGGCCAATATCAGGATGGCGCCGACCTGGGCGACGACCTCGGTGAGGATGGTCGGCGGCAGCGCCGGACGGTCACCGCCGAACGTCGTGGACAGGTGCCGCTCGTTGATGGACACGTTCTTGATGCCCACGATTCGCTGGTCGGGCTCGAACTCGGTGATGCGATCCACGAGCAGAAACGGATAGCGATGGGGCAGGATCCGTTCGATGGCGGAATAGTCGAACGGCAGGGTGAGTTCTTCGTGCGGCATCCGGGTAGCCCTCAGTATACTTCCCGCTCTGGAGGCCGCAGATGGCGCAGATAGCGCAGATGGCGCGACTCGCACGTATTCAGGTTCTGACCGCGGCGCTGGTTCTGGGGGTTATCCCTATCGTGGCCGCCCAGACGCGGCCGGTCACCGTCGACGACATACTCGATTTGAAGGGAGTCGCGTCGCCGATGGTCTCGCCGGACGGGACGCGGGTTCTGTACACGGTCCGCAGTTGGGAAGCCCCTTCGGACAAGGAGCCCGATCAGCGCGAGTCGCGGACGCGCATCTGGATGGTCCCCGCCTCCGGCGGCGGCGCCGCCCGCCAGATCACGTTCGGAGCGCGGGGCGATTCGCAGCCGCAGTGGTCACCGGACGGCCGCTACATCAGCTTCGTCTCGGCCCGCGGCAACCGCGCGGGTGAGGACGAGCCCAAGCCGCAGGTTTTCGTAATGCGCGCCGATGGCGGTGAAGCACGCCGCGTCACCGATGCGAAGGAAGGCGTCGCAGCGTACTCGTGGGCGCCCGACAGCCGTCGCCTGGCCTTCATCGCCACCGATCCGCGCTCGAATGAAGAGACCGCGCAGATCAAGAAGAAAGACGACGAGCGCGTGTTCGAAGGCGATTTCCGCTACCGGCACCTGTGGGTTGTGGAGATTGCAGCGGGTGCGACAGCGACGCGTGTCACCGAAGGGCGTGACTTCACGCTCGCGGGAGACTCGCCGTCGTGGTCACCGGACGGTTCGCGACTGGTGTTCAGCGCAAACGTGACCACGATGCTGCGCGATGAGCGGCAGGACGTCTACATCGCCGACATCGCGTCGCGGCAGGTCACAAAGATCAGCACGAACTTCGGGCGCGACAGCCGTCCGCAGTGGTCGCCTGACGGTGCACGCATCGCATGGGTAATGGATCCGAACACGGCGAAGCCGAACGGCGACGGCACGCCCGCGGGTGTCGTGGCCCAGTCGCATCTCGTGATCTACGACGTCGGCGCACGCAGCCTGAAGGACGCGGCATCGCCCGAGTTCGATCTCGAAGCCGGGGCGCCGCAGTGGACTCCGGACAGCAATCGGATCATCTTCTCGACCGGCCAGCGCGCCTACACGACCGTATTCGCCTACGACCTGAAGAGCGGCCGCTACACTGCGCTGACCGACAAGCGGACGCTGCAACTCGGCTCGCAAAGCCGCGATGGGTCGGTGATCGCCGTTACCCAGGACTCGCCCGCGTCGCCGATGGAGGTCTACGTCACCGGAGCGGACTTTCGCACGCTGACCAAGTTGACCGACACCAATCCCCAGTCCGCGCAGTTTGCGCTCGGCGCCACCGAGGTCGTCACCTGGAAGGGTAGCGACGGCATGGCGATCGAAGGCGTCTTGCTGAAGCCGGCCGGTTACGAAGCCGGGCGTCGCTACCCGATGCTGACGGTGGCTCACGGCGGCCCCGCAGGCGCGTTCATCAACAACTACCGGGTCGGCGGGCTCGAGGGCGGCCAGCTCTGGGCCGGCCAGGGCTGGCTCGTGTTCTATCCCAACCCGCGCGGCAGCTCGAACTACGGCGAGAAGTTCCTGCGCGCCAACATCAACGATTGGGGCGGCGGCGACTACCGCGACATCATGACCGGCGTCGACGCGCTCGTCGCCAGGGGCGTCGCCGACGCCGACAAACTCGCGTTGATCGGCTGGAGCTACGGCGGCTACATGACCGCCTGGTCGATCACCCAGACCACCCGGTTCAAGGCCGCGATGGTCGGTGCCGGCCTCACCAATCTCTGGAGCATGTACGGCACCAACGACATCCCCAACGTCCTGATCGGGTACTTCGGCGGCCAGGCCGGTCCGGAGCGGCTGCCGCTCTACATGGAGCGATCGGCGATGACCCGCATCGACAAGGTGGTGACGCCGACGCTGATTCTTCATGGCGGCAGTGACGAGCGCGTGCCGATCGGGCAGGCCCAGGAGCTCTTCCGCGGCCTCAAGGATCGCGGCAAGGCAACCGAGCTGGTGCTCTATCCCCGCGAGGGACACGGCTTCACCGAGTACTATCATCAGAAGGACCGTCTCACCCGGATCCAGGAGTGGATCACCCGCTACACGCTGGGCGAGGCCAAGAAGACCACCAGTCAATGACCTATCGGAGCGATTCGTCGGCGGGGATGCCCGCAATTCGTGACGCCGCGGAGCTCGCGGTTCTCACCGAGCTCGGACGCGAAGTCACCTCGGTGCTGGACCTCGACGAGCTGCTCGAGAAGATTCCGCAGCTCATCTCGCGCCTCACCTCGTTCACCGTGTTCTCGGTGTATCTACTTGACGAGCGGCGGCAGGACCTGCACATCGCCTACGCGGTGGGCTACCCGGAAGAGGTCGTTCGCACGTTCCGGCTCCAGGTCGGGCAGGGCATCGTCGGCTCCGCCGTGGCCGAGCGCCGGCCGATCCTGCTCGACGATGTCGATGCCGATCCGCGCTATTTGAAGACGGTGCCTGGCGTCCGGTCGCAGCTGGCGGTGCCGCTGCGGCACAAGGGCAAGGTCATCGGCGCGTTGAACCTGCTGAGCGATCGACGCGCCGCGTTCACCGAACGCGACGAGCTGATCCTGCGGCAGTTCGCCGCCCACGTCGCCCAGGCGATCGTCAACGCCAGGCTGTTCGAGTCGGAACGCGAATACGCGGAGACGCTCGAGACCCTCGCCGAGATCGGCCGCGAAATGAGCGCGATCCTCGACCTCGAGGAGCTGCTGACGCGGCTCGCGCACCTCGTCAAGCGCATCATCAACTACCGCATCTTCGGCATTGCCCTCCTCGACGACGATGGCGAGACGTTGGAGATGAAGCTTGCAATAAAGTACGGCGACAATCCGCGGCTGCTCGAGCCGGTGAAACTGGGCGAGGGACTGGTCGGTTATGCAGCGCTCCACAAGGAGCCGGTACTCGTGGACGACGTGACGCAGGATCCGCGCTACATCAATGCGGTGGAGGACGTCCGGTCGGAGCTGGTGGTCCCGCTGCTGCTGAAGGATCGTTGCCTGGGCGTCTTCGATCTCGAGAGCCCGGAGCTGGGGGCCTTCACGAAGAAGCACGTCGAGCTGCTGACGCTGCTGGCTTCGCAAGCGGCTGTCGCCATCGAGAACGCGCGTCTCTACGAGGAGATTCGGACCAACGAGCTCCGGCTCGAGAAGGAGCTGCGTTTCGCCCAGCGCGTCCAGATGGCCCTGCTCCCGCAGGAACTGCCCAAGCGGCTGAAGGGCGTGGACGTGGCGTGGCACTTCGTCCCGGCCCGCGAGCTTGGGGGAGACATCTACGACTTCCTCTCGCCAGAACCTCACACACTGGTGGTGTCGGTCGGTGACGTGTCCGGGAAGGGCGTGCCGGCCGCGCTCTACAGCGCCTTCGTCGGTGAGCTGGTCCGAGGGCGGACGTTCCGCCGCCGCCTCGAGACGCGGCGCAGCACGCCCGGTGTCGTGCTCAACGCGATGAACCGGATCCTGCACGAGCGCCAGCTGGAGGAGTACTACTGCACCCTTTGCTACGCGATGTTCGATCTTCGCCGGCGCCAGGTGACGTTCGCGAATTCAGGGTTACCGTTTCCGGTGCGCTACAGCGGCGGCAAGGCGGCGCAGCTGCCGATGCCGGGTGTGCCGCTCGGATCGTTTGCCGGCTCGACCTACGACGAGATCACAATCGAGCTGCAGACCGGCGAAGTCTTCGTCTTCTGCTCCGACGGCATCTTCGAAGCGTTCAACCAGGCAGGCGAAGAGTTCGGCGCGGATCGGATCGGCGCAGTCGTCGAGCAGACGCACGACGCTCCAGCGAAGGATATCGTGTCGGCGATTTTTTCCGCCATGCAGTTGTTCCGAGGCGAAGCCGAGCAGACCGACGACCAGACCGTCGTCGTCGTCAAGATCACCGCGTAGGCCGAGATAGCACAGAGTACGCGGATCAAGACGGCACCCGCACCGTCAGTCGATACATCTGCGTCATCTGCGTCATCTGTGTCATCTGCGTCATCTGCGGCTAACGCTGGCAGCGCGGACAGTAGAACGTCGAGCGGCCTGCTTGAATACGCTGCCGGATGGTGCCGCCGCAGCCTCGTCTCGGACACGGCTGGCCGGTGCGGTCGTAGACCCGAAAACGGGATGACCGCGCGTTTCGCGTCTCTGCCTCGATGGCGCGAGTCAGGACCTGCTTGATCGCACGCGCGAGCCGATGCGCCGTCTCCCGCGGCGCGCCGGCCGGAGTTGCAATCGTCCGCGCCTGCCGGAACGGAGAGAGCCGCGCCACGTGCAGCGCCTCGCACGCATAGATGTTGCCGATGCCGGCCGCGACACGCTGGTCGAGCAGCGCCACTTTCAGTGGGATCTTCTTTCCCTGGCACGCACGCGCGAGCGCCACCGCATCGAACTCGTTCGAGAGCGGTTCGCGGCCGAGCTTGCTCAGCACCGGATGCGCCGTCAGCTCCGCCTCGGACAGCAGATCCATCAACCCGAAACGCCTGGGATCGTTGAACGTAACGACGTCGCCCGAGTGCAGGTGAAAGACGACGTGATCGTGAGGATCGGCCCCGAGCACCTCGCGATCGCCTTCTGCGCGCACGCCTGCTGCGCCCTCGACCCGGAACGATCCCGACATCCCGAGGTGCATGACGAGCGTCTCGCCGGAGGACAACGTCGCCAGCAGGTACTTCGCCCGCCGCAGCAGCGAGACGACGGTCGCGCCCGTGAGGCGGGATTCGAATCCGG
>Ga0310810_10001253_pt1 | contig 26426 bp, 19 predicted proteins | sample NCmetagenome_FD_207641 | JGI IMG/M metagenome (GOLD analysis project Ga0310810, IMG submission 207641) | Soil microbial communities from experimental microcosm in Duke University, North Carolina, United States - NC | ecosystem: Engineered > Artificial ecosystem > Soil microcosm > Unclassified ...
CAGACGGTGGCCGTTCATGGATGGATCTACGACGTCGCGGACGGTCTGCTGCGCGATCTCGACTTGACGCTCTCGAACGAGGCGGCCGGCAATGGCGAAAAAGCGAACGGTTAAGCGGCGGAAAAAAGTCGGCGCGAAATCGGTGGGGCTCACCGCGCCGGAGACGCTCAACGGCGCCGACGCGGCGACGGCCGCCCTCGGCGATCACATCTCCGCGGACGGCGGCGCCGTCCTCGCCAGCTATCGGGAGCCGTTCGGCGGAACGCCTGTCGTCCTCGCCGCGCTGCCCATCGATCGCGTCGAGCCGACGCCGTTCCAGCGGGATCCGTCGCTGCCGCACGTCAAGCGGCTGATGAACGTGCTCGAGACGCTCGGCCGGTTCCTCGATCCGCTCATCGTCGTGCGCCAGGACGAGGCGTACTGGACGCCCAACGGGAACCATCGGCTGCAGGCGATGCGGAAGCTCGGCGCGAAGGCCGTTGTCGCCCTCGTCATTCCCGATCCGGACGTCGCGTTCAAGATCCTCGCGCTGAACACCGAGAAGGCACACAACGTGAAGGAGAAGTCGCTCGAGACGATCCGGATGGCACGTGCGCTCGCGGAGCGTGGTGCCGGACGCGAGAGCGATCATGCGTTCGAGTTCGAGGAGGCACCCTTTCTGACTCTGGGCGCGGCGTATGAAGAGCGCCGCAGTCTTGGCGGGGGTGGCTACCATAGCGTGTTGCGCCGGATCGACGACTTCCTCGACGAGCCGTTGGCCAAAGCGGTGCGCGAACGAGAGCGGCGAGCCGCGAAAGTGCTGAAGCTCGATGACGCGGTATCGAAGGTCGTTGCGGCGCTGAAGGAGAAGGGCCTGACCAGTCCTTATCTCCGGCCGTTCGTCATCGCGCGCGTCAACCCGATACGGTTTTCGAAGTCGACCGACTTCGATTTCGACGAGGTGATGGACCAGATGATCGCCGCTGCCACCCGCTTCAACGTGGATCGGGTCAAGCAAGAGGACGTGGCGAAGATTGGCGGCGCGCCTCCCGAAGAGGGTTGACGCCGCCTCCAAGTGCCAAATCTCGTGCTCAACCGGGAAACGGCCTGAGCAGTCGAGGAAGTCTGCCGGTAGTACACTCTTACGGCGCGGGGGCGGAGGTTCCGACCCGTCTATTGGAGAAGACAATGAGACGTTTCATGCTTGCTGGCCTGACGGCGATGGCGATCGCTGCGATTGCTACGACAAGCGGAGTATCCGGCCAGGGTAAGGTCGATTCGCCGGGCGTGATGACCGCAACGGGTGAAGTGCCTGCGTTGGGGAGCTACAAGGTAGCGAAAACGCCGTGGGGCGAGCCCGATCTCCAGGGCACGTATAACGCCAACGACTTGCAAGGCGTTCCGATGCAGCGCGCCCCGACGGTCGGCACGCGCTATCGCCTGACTGACGATGAGTACTCGCAGCGGGTCGCTCAGCGCGACGAGAACCTGCGCAATGACAACAGCGACGAGTTCACGCTGGACCGCGCAGAGGAGTTCGAGAAGAAATTCGGTACCGTAGGCGGTGCGGTCTCGCCGCCGCCGCATTGGCTCGAGCGTGCCCGGACGGTCAGCCACGTCTCTTCGTATGTCATCGATCCGCCCGATGGTCGCATTCCTGCCTTGACGCCAGCGGCGCAGGCCGCGGCGCAACAGCGTCAGCAGGCGCAAGCCGCGCGCCGTAAGCAACTGAACGGCATCGAGGCCGAGTGGACGACCGATCGCAGCAACTACGACCGCTGCATCAGCACGGGCGTCCTGCAGTCGATCACCCCGAAGATCTACAACTCGGGGAGCCGGATTGTGCAGGGGCCAGGCTGGCTCGCGTTCCAGAACGAGATGATCCATGAGACGCGCGTCATCCCGACGGACGGCCGCAAGCAGGTTGGCGCGGGCGTTCACAACTGGATGGGCACGTCGGTCGGTCACTGGGAAGGCGACGTGCTCGTCGTCGAAACGCGCAACATCAAGCCGGAGTCGGCCGTTAACGGCCAGCCGTTGTCCGACGAGGGCGTGTTGACCGAGCGATTCACGCTGGCAGACGCGAACACGCTCGACTACCGCATGACGGTCAACGACCCTAAGGTGTATGCAGCACCTTGGACGCTGCGAATCCCGATTCCGCGCGAGGACAGCTACGGCTACTTCGAATACGGATGCCACGAGGGGAACTACGCGATGCCGAATCTCCTCGCCGGCTCACGCGCGGAGGAGAAACGGCGCGCTGAAGCAGCGGCCCGCGGAGACAAGGCGCCCGAGTAAATACTTTCCTCAATTGCCGGCGCGCTTCGTGCGCGCCGGCAGATCGTCCTCGTCGCTACCAGGACGCTTCCAACACCAGCGCAACCCATCCCGATCGCGACATCACGCGCACGCGTCGCATCCCCAGTCGCAGGTACGTCTGTTCAACATCGTGTTCAACAGAGGCGGGAATCCCCGAGAGTACCAATCGGCCCTGATGTCCGACACGTCGCACGAGCAGCGATGCCATCTCGATGAGTGGGGCCGCGAGCACATTGGCCACAATCAGGGGCCACACGTCCGTAAGCACTTCAGGGCCGCCGCGCCTCAACTCCAACCGGTCCTGGAGCGAGTTGATGCGTGCGTTCTCTGAGGCGACGCGTAGCGCCTCCTCGTCAATATCTATTCCCAGTGCTTGTGGGATGGCCAGCATCAGCGCGGCGAGCGCGAGGATGCCGGACCCTGTTCCCACGTCGAGCATCGAGTCCGGCACCGCAATCTGCGCGATTTCCTCGATCGCCTCGATGCACAACGCCGTGGTGGGGTGTAGTCCGGTCCCGAAAGCGGTGGAATCGACCAGCCTGAGAGAGTCCGGCTGCGGTTCCTGGCCGGCCGGAATGATTCTAAGGCGTCCGATTTGAATCGGGCGAGGCGCGAGGATCCAGACCGACCCATCGTCACGTCCTTGTGCCGAGGAGACGGAGAATTCGCTGGCACCGAGCGCGCCTGCGATGTGCTCAGGTGTCACGGCGTCGGGCATCAACGCCGCGAGCCTGCCGCCATCCAGGAACTCGGCATCTATCGCACCGAGCTCGATGATGCGATCGAGCGCGTCGTCATCGACGGTCTGCAGGTTCAGTCGGTACGGCACGCTCCAGCGTAACGTGAGTACGGGCTGGCGCGCGCCGCCGGATTGGGGGTGCGCCGGCGGCCCGCCTTGCGTACGATCGAGGCATCATGCCGGTGAAATCGATTCGTCAGACGTTTACTGAGGCACTCGACGCACTGGTCGATCAGATCAAGCAGGACCGCGCCGTTCTGGCCGTTGTCCTCTGTGGCAGTCTCTCGCACGACACCGTTTGGGCCAAGTCGGACATCGACCTCGTGCTGGTGACGATCGACGACCGCAAGATCGAGAACTCGGGCATCTCGCTCAACGCCGACGGCGTGAACGTGCACGCGGTGCTGATGTCGCGAACGGAATTCCGCAAAGTGGTCGAGGGTGCGGTCAACAACTCGTTCTTCCACTCATTTCTCGCCAAAGGGCGTCTGCTGTACACGCACGATCCCAGCATCGAGGCGCTGTGTGCCAGGCTGCATACGATCGGTGAACGCGACACGCAGTTGGAGTTGCTGCGCGCGGCTACCAACGCGCTCCCGCCGATCGACAAAGCGCACAAGTGGTTCGTGACAAGGGGCGACCTCGAGTACTCGGCGTTGTGGATTCTCTACGCGGCGACGCCGCTTGCCAGGATTGAAGTCGTGGGCCGGCGGCTGCTCGCCGACCGGGAGGTGGTGTTGCAGGCGCTCGCGCTGAATCCTGACTTCTTCAAGACGATCTACACGAACTTGCTGAATGCCAGGAAGACGAAAAAGAATGTCGAATACCTTGCGCACCAAGGCCTGATTGGCAAGGCGGCGACGTCGGTGCGGCTGACGAAGCGCAGCACGGCCGACGTCCAGGAATTGGCCTTCTTCCATACCGGTGCGCCTGCCGGCAGATAGATGATGTCGGTCAGTGCTCTCAGGACGTCGAAGGCCGGCGGAAGATGCCGTACCAGACGCGGCTGGCAGTATCTTTCCGGTGCTTTCCCTTGTGGCTGCGATCGAGGGTGAACCCATGGCCACTGAGCAACGCCAGCACGGGCTCGGACTGGCTCTCGTCGATCTCGATCAGGATCGACCGCAGCTCCCGGTTCGCGAGAGTCTGGGCGGCTCCGTTGAGCACCTCGATCTCGCCGCCATCGACGTCGATCTTGAGATGATGCGGCTGCGGGAGGGCAAACGTCTGGATGGCTCCGTCGAGGGTCATGGAGAGCACGGGCTGCAGATAGCGCTTTCTCGTGTCCGCCTCGTCTGCCCGCCACGCGTTCTGCTGAAAATCGTGCCGGCTCTGTCCCGGATCGAGGCTCAGATACCTGAACCGGCCCAGCCCGCTCGCGCTCGCGAGGGCGAGCGGCACGGGGATGATGATCGGCTCGCAATGGTTCAGAACGATGTTGGCGCACAGATGCGCGTAGGAGGCGAATCCCGGTTCGAACGCGACAACGGTTCCGCGCCGCGCGCTCACCTTGGCGGCCACCAACGAGAATGCCCCAACGTTGGCGCCGACGTCGTAGAGCACGCCGCCCTGACTCATCGACTCCTCGATCCACGTCACTGTCCACGGCTCTTTCTTGCACGAGCGGGCGCGCCAGTTGCGCTCCATCGACGAGGTCGCGAGCAGTTTCACCGCATGCTTCTCGTAGTCAAGCGCCACGACCGTCGCACCGCTGTCTCCGAGGCTGGCCAGACCATCGGGAACTGCTTGCACGGGGGTGCTGTTTGAACCCAGCATGCGGCGCAGGCGCGCCATCAATCCGCGTGCCGTCATCGGCGGCCTGTCCCAGCATGAGTGCATCGCGCCACAGTCATCAAGCGTCCACTCCCGACTTCAGATGGTCCATCATCAAATGATAGTCCGCCGCGCATCGTGGCCGGACGGCAGAACCATCCGACATGCCTAGAAACCACGTGAGGCCGCAAAGTCAACCAGCCGCGAAGGCGCGCACGACAGTCGCGATTCAGGGCGCGCGCGTCCACAATCTGAAGAACATCTCGGTGGAAATTCCGCGCGACAAGCTCGTGGTCATCACCGGGCTGTCCGGTTCAGGCAAGTCGAGCCTGGCGTTCGACACGATCTATGCAGAGGGGCAGCGCCGTTACATGGAGTCGCTGTCCAGTTACGCCAAGCGCTTCGTGGCGCAGGTCGCGAAGCCGGACGTGGATTTCGTGTTCGGTCTCTCGCCGGTGATCTCCATCGAGCAGAAGACGGTGATGAGCAATCCACGCTCGACCGTCGGCACGATGACCGACATCTCGGGCTATCTGAATCTACTGTTCGCCACGATCGGCCAGCCCCACTGTCCCCGTACCGGCGAGCCGACGCCAAGCCGATCGGCCAGTCAGATCCTGGAGGCGATACTGGCGTTGCCGGCGGGCACAGAGATCGAACTGCGCGCCCCTGTCTTCAAGGTCTACGGTGAAGAGCTGGACGTGGTCTTCACCGAGCTCAGAAAGAAAGGATGCCGGCAGATGATCATCGACCGCAAAGCGGTCGACATCTCCGGCGACGTCGACTTCGACGCAGCCAGCGTGAAGACGATGGACGCGATTGTCGATCGGTTCGTGGTGGGCCGGCAGCACGAGAAAGCGATTCGCGCCGGCATTTCTGCGGCACTGCTCGTGGGCGATGGTCTCGTCCAGGTCCACATCGGGAAGGGTGCGACGAAGGCGGAAAGCGAGCGCTTCTACGCCGGGCTGAGTAGCGCCACGCAGCATCTCGTCTACGGCGACATCGGGCCGAGCTACTTTGTCTTCAACGATCCGGAGAGCGCGTGCCGCACCTGCGGCGGCCTCGGCGTCGACAAGCTGACTCACCCGGAGTTGCTCGTGCCGGATCCGCAGCGCAGCATCCGCGGCGGCTGCTTCGTCAAGGAGGCGTTCCGCTACAACCCGGACACCTGGGACGGTCGGATGATGTTCAGCCTCGCGAAAGCGCAGCGCTTCTCGCTCGACACGCCGTGGAACGAGCTGCCCGAGTCGGCACGCAAAGCCGTGCTCTATGGGGAGCAGAAAGTCGTGTTGACTACGCCGCCGGAAGCGAAGGTGAAACGCGACGATCAAGAAGGGAAGGAGTTGAACTTCACCGGCATCGCGCGGCGCATCGAGCGCTGGTATCGCCGCTACCGGCAGCGCGGCGAAGCCAATTCCAGAATGGAGGCGTGGCTCGACAAGGTGATGGTCGAGCACACGTGCCTCGATTGCAACGGTGCACGCCTTCGCGCGACCCGCCTGCTCTTCACCATCGAGGGCAAGACCATTTTCGACATGGGGCAGCTCAACTTCGACGAGCTGCACGCGTTCCTCGCCACGATCAAGCCGGCCGGACGCGGCGCCGACGCCGGCCGCCAGGTGCTCAAGGAAATTCGCAATCGGCTCGGGCTGCTCCTCGGCATCGGTCTCGACTATCTGAACTTCAATCGACGGTCGGGCACACTCTCTGGCGGCGAGTCGCAGCGCATTCGTTTGTCTACGCAGATCGGCTCAGGTCTCATGGGCATGCTCTACGTGCTCGACGAGCCGAGCATCGGCCTGCACCCGAAGGACAACGTCAAGATGATCGCGACGCTCGAAAGCCTCCGCGACATCGGCAATACGGTCATCGTCGTCGAGCACGACGAGGACACGATCCGCGCCGCCGATCATCTCATCGAGATGGGCCCTGGGCCCGGCGTCCACGGTGGCACGGTGGTCGTCCAGGGCAGCTTCGCGGACGTGCTGAAGTGCAAGGCGTCCCCGACGGGGCAGTTCCTGTCAGGGAAGCGGTCAATCGCGCTGCCCGCGCAGCGACGACGAGGTAGTGGCAAGATGCTCGTCGTGCGTGCTGCGCGAGAGAACAATCTGAAGTCGATCGACGTGAGCGTTCCGCTCGGATGCCTGGTCGCGGTCACCGGTGCATCCGGTTCCGGCAAAAGCACGTTGATCAACGAAATCCTCTACAAGGCGTTGTGGAAGCGGCTGGTGGATACGCGCACGCTACCCGGCGACCACGACGGCATCGACGGGCTGGATCACGTCCACAAAGTCGTGAGCATCGACCAGACGCCCATCGGGCGCAACAGCCGTTCGAATCCGGCAACCTACATCGGCTTCTACGACACGATTCGCGATCTGTTCACGCAGGCGCCGCTCTCCGTCGAGCGCGACTACAAACCGGGACGATTCAGCTTCAACGTCAAGGGTGGCCGCTGCGAGGAGTGTCAGGGCGAGGGGACGATCACCACCCAGCTCTATTTCATGCCGGACGTCGAGGTGACCTGCGCCGCCTGCAAGGGCGCGCGTTTCAACAGCGAGACGCTCGAGGTCACCCTGCGCGGCAAGACCATTGACGATGTGCTGAATATGTCGGTGGAGGAGGGTGTTGGCTTCTTCGCGAGTGAACCGGCAATCGGCAAGAAGATTCAAGTGCTCGCCGATCTCGGTCTCGGCTACCTGACGCTCGGTCAGTCAGCGACCACGCTCTCGGGTGGTGAGGCGCAACGCGTGAAGATCTCGACCGAGCTGAGCACGTTGCAGCGCTCGAAGCACACGCTCTATATCCTCGATGAGCCGACAACAGGTCTGCATCTGGCCGACGTGGAGAAACTCCTGGTCGCACTCAATCGACTCGTCGACGCTGGCCACACCGTGCTGTTGATCGAGCATCACATGGATGTGATCAAGACGGCCGACTACGTGATCGACCTCGGTCCCGACGGCGGCCACGCAGGCGGCGAGGTCGTCGCGAGTGGCACGCCGGAGGTGATCGCGGCAACGAAGCACTCGCATACCGGCAGATTCCTGAAAGCGCACCTTCGCGGCACGCAGTAGCCGCGAGTCTCTCGGCGTTCGTCCGGGCACGATTGGACTCGCCGTCACACATCCGCATGGCGCACGGCGGATCTGCCTTCGACGTGACTCAGCCCGCGGAAGAGCGCTGATACGCCAGCGTAGACAGTTCGAGGCTAGAAACGCGTGCTGAGTGCCAGTCGCACGCTGCGCGGGTATCCGGGTGAGATGTTGGTGTTGTTGTCGGCGTTCGCGTAATACGTCTTGTCGGTGATGTTCTCGACGTTCAGTTGCAAGCGCACCTGCCGCGTCAGCGTGAAGAACGCCGCCACATCGGCTCGGACGTACCCCGGCAGCACCACCGTGTTGTCGATAGCGGCGAACATCTCCGAGCGCTGGCTCAGCCCCAGGCCGGCCGACACTCGAGGATGAATCTGGTAGGTGTTCCAGAGCGAGAAGGTGTGATGCGGCACCTGCGCGACGGTCGCGCCCGCCGTAGCCGCCACCGTTGCACTTCGGACGGACGCATCCTGATAGGCGTATCCGCCCACGACCATCCAGTGCCCGATGAGCGAGCCGGTCAGTGAGGCTTCGAATCCATTGGTCCGCTGCTCGCCGGTCTGAACGATGCGCGTCGGGTCATTCGGGTCGGTCGATCGTGTGTTGGTGCGGTCCAGACGGTAAACCGCCGTCGTGAACGAGAGGCTCGGCGAGGCGTCCCACTTCGCACCCACTTCGTAGTTCGTGAACTTCTCGGGCTCGACCTGCTGCGTGATGACCGTCAGTGATGAGAACTGATCGCCGGAGCTCGGCAGGTAGGAGACGCTGTAGCTGGTGTAGAGCGACACGCCCTCGACGGGCTTGACCACCACACCGGCGCGCGGCGACACCAGATTGTCCGGGCGCTCGAGCGTGTCGCCGTTCCGATTGTTGTCATAGCGAAGATCGAATCGGTCAAAGCGAAGGCCGCCGAGTAGCTGCACGTGTTGGGAGAGCTGCACCTGGTCTTGCACGAATGCGGCGCCGACGAACGTGCGCAGGTGGTTGTCGGCATCGGTCGCATTCTGTCTGAAGGTGACTGGAGTGCTGATCGTTGGCTTGGCAATCGGCACGAGCACCGACGTCGCGGTGTCGTTGAAGAAGCCTGTCTGACGGAAGTTGTCGGTCGACTGCTGGCCGAATTCGGCGCCTGCGAGGAACAGGTGGTGGACGAGTCCAGTCGTTGCCGCCAGCGACACATCGGTCTGATTGAACACGTTCGTGCGGTCCGTCGCGTTGTTGTACGCGGTCAGAAGAACCTGCGTGCCGTCGACCGTGGCAGCACCGGGCACGAAGTTCTGATAGAAGCGCCCGTAGTCACCGACGAGGGTCCTGTTGCGTATCGTCGCGCGGCCGATCCGATGTTCCACGGCGAAGGACCCAAGATGGACGTCGGCCCGGACGTGGCTCTGATCGGGGTCGCCGAAATAGGTTTCGATCGGAACTGCCGCGGGGCTTCCCTGATATGACGTGATCCCGCGATCGGCCACGCGTCGATCGCGCAGATACTCGTATCCGACGACCACACGTGTGCGATCGCTGGGCAGGAACGTCAACGTCGGATTGATGGCCTGGCGCTCGAGGTCGACGCGCTCGCGGAAGCTGTCGGAGTTTTCCAGCATGCCGTTCACGCGGAAGGCCACGGAACTGGTGAGCGCCTGACCAATGTCCGCCGTCATGCGTTTGTTTCCGAACGCACCTCCCTGGACGAAGAGCTCACGCAGCGGCATGAAGCTGGCGTTCTTGACGACGCGGTTGACGACACCGCCGGCGCCACCGCGACCGAAGGTCAAAGCGTTGGGACCTTTGAGTACTTCGACGCGATCGAGGTTGTACAAGTCGCGGTAATACTGCACATCGTCGCGGACGCCATCGACGAAGAAGTCGGCGGACGAGTTGTTGCCGCGCATGATCACCTGGTCACGGTTGTTCTCGCCCTGATGCGTCGTGACGCCGGGCACGTAGCGCATCACGTCGGCGACGCTCGTCATCAACTGGTCCTTGACCAGTTCCTGCGTCACGACGCTGATCGCCTGCGGCACGTCACGCAGCGGCGTCAACGTGCGGGTCGCCGAGCTGATGGCTGGCACGCGATAGCCGCCGGTGCCGGTCACGGTGACTGCCTCGTGGACGGCGGCGATCGGCAGCACGAACTGAAGGGAGGATGACTGTCCCTCGCGCAGGCTGATGCGCTCGGTCACATCGGAAAAGCCGGGCGCGGATACGGCGAGCGTGTACGTTCCGGCAACCAGATCGAGCTCGAAACGCCCGTCAGCTCCTGTCGTAGCCGTGGCCACCGGGGCAGCGGTGACTGTGGCGGTAACCACTGCGCCCGCCACCGGGCCGCGCATCGGATCCATCACGATGCCGTGGACGACGGCGTGGGCGGTGGCCTGGGCGAAGGCCGGGTACGTCGTGGCAGCCAGCCAGAGTGCGGCAAAGATCGGCGAATACGCCGCAGGGAATCTCAGGGTCATCGTGGTCTCCAGCGCCGGAAGCGTGCGTGTGAGGCGCGATGCGAGTGATGATACTGAGACTGCGTCTCAAGATCAACATGAACCCGGACTGACCCGCCCCCGCCGGCGTGACAGAATCCGCGGCGGTCACACCCGGAGCTCTCAATCGATCACTCACTCGGCGAGGCTAAGGAGGGAGCAGATGGCACTGAAGTCTTCACAGGTCTCGCGCCGTCGGCTGCTCAAGTCGGCCGGAGCCGTCGTCGGCGGGGGCGCCGTGCTTCTCGGGGCAGACGTCGCCCAGAGCCAGGCACCAACGATCCTCACGAACACGCAGGCCGGGCGCCGCTTCAAAGCGTTCGTGAAATACAGCAGCGAGTTGCCGAATGTGGTCGATGTCACCGCGCGCGCATTGACCGGCAATCAGGTGCTGCTTCGCGTCGAGGCCGCGCAAACCTGTTACACGAGCATCGACCAAGTCTTGATTCCGGGAACGCCCACTCCGCAAGCCACCATCGTCGGCCACGGCGGCGTCGGCATCGTCGAGGCGATCGGTCCGCAAGTAATCAGCACCCGCGTTGGCGATCGCGTCATTCTCAACCTGCACGCCGCCTGCGGACGCTGTCACAACTGCCTGCGGATGCGCTCGGACAAGTGCCGCGCCGGTGGTGCGACCAACACGCCAATCGCCGATGTCAACGGCATGCCGCTATTCGGCCGTACCGGTGCGATGTCGGAGCTCGCGATCACCGGCGAGGAGTACGTGACCCCGTTGTTCACCGACGTCTCGTCGATGGAGCTCTCGATGCTGACCTGCGTCTCGGGATGCGGACTCGGGATGACGATGACCAATGCGCCCGTCGAAGTGGCCTCCGATGTCGTGATCTTCGGCGCCGGCCCCGTGGGTTTGTCCGCCGTGATGGGTGCCAAAGTGAAGGGGGCCTCACGGATCATCGTCGTCGAGCCGATTCCCTATCGCCGAGATCTCGCGAGGAAACTCGGTGCCACGGATGTCGTCGACCCGAATCAATTCAAGGACCGTGCGCCGATTCCGAATGCGCCGGCCAATGGTGATCGCTTCCGTGATGCCCTCGTTGAGCATCTGCGCGAGATGACACGACGCAGCTACGACGACCGAATCTGGTCAGGCGGTGGACGAAACGGTCCCGACCATGTGATCGAAGCAGCCGGGGGCGACAAGATCAAGCCGCGCCGCTTGCCGCAAGGCCCTGACCCGACCGGTGTCACCGTGCTGAATCAGTGCTGGGAGCTCGGTTCATCTGTTGGGTCGATCGTCACCTGTGGCGTTGGTCATCCGAGCGACGCGTTTGTGCGGCTGCCAGCTTCGCAGTGGGCTGACGGCGCGAAACATCACTGGCCGGGAACTGGCGGTGGGACGAACGATCGTCGCGATTCGCAGCGTTATTGCCGGTTGATGGAGACGGGACAGATCAACATCAAGGCGATAGCGTCGCGTACCTATCCGCTCAGTGAAACGAGAGAGGCCTATCAGGTGTGTGCCGATCGCGAAGTCGTCGCCACGATCGTCACGCCGAATACGAGGACGTAGCCGTGCGGTGGAGTCCGTGGCGGCGATCCTGTGGCCGCCACGTTCTCCAAGTCTGTGTAAGCCGTTATTCGCCAGGAACCATCAAATGCGCGGTCGTCGTGCCGGCGTTCATGATCCAGACGCCGCCGGTCTTTGGGTTGTCGGGCAATCCCATTGACTGCGTCGTCGCGCCTGGAACGGCGACTGTCATGTGCGTGCGGGCGGTCGCCTGGTCCTTGCCCATGAAGTGATACCAGACCGAGCCAAACTCGGGCTTGGCGCGCGAGCCGTCTTTTTCCGCCGCGTCCAGGGCGGCCTGCCGCTTCGCGCGGTCGGGCTCGGTTTCGAACTTCATGTTCTGCACGGCGCGGTCGAGGTTGCCAAGGCTGGTGCACTCGATCGAGAACGGCAGCTGCCCCATCAGGCCTGATTTGTCGAAGCAGACCAGCCGGTTGGTGCCTTTTCTGAGCGTGTCGTAGGTCCAGTCCGGCTTCCACTTGATGACCGTCGCCTGGTCCTTCAGGTTGGCCGGGGCGGCGAGCAGCGCCTTGTCCACGTCGGCCTGCGATGCCCCGGGCGACAGCGGCGGTGGCGGCGCTGGTGTCCCGCCACCCTGAGCCCACACACTGGTCGAAATCGCCATGATGGCGAATCCTAATACTGCGATGCGTTTCATCGTGACCTCCAGATCCTCAACCCCGCGGCACAAGCGTCTCGCGCCGGCCGTTTCGCCACGGCGCACTCGGGCGCCGCGGGGCCCCCGGGACCGGCCCCCTTCTGAAACACGAAGTATACGGGAGATCGGCCCCGGACTCACTCCGCCACGGGAAACAGCATCACGAACTGCCGCCCATTCGGCATCAGGTCGAATTGCCGGCGGTACTCACCCTGGACGAATCCCTTGATCGGGAGCGGGACCGGAGCGCCGCTCGACGACGGGGCGGCGAGATTCAGGGCGAGTTGGAACAATTGCTGACCGCGATCGACGTAAAGTGAGCGGCCATCTGGCGACCACATCGGGTGTCCACCGCCATCGCGCGTGACCTGATGCCGTGCCCCCGTGCGGGGCAGCGGCTCCAGCCAGACTTCGTAACGACCGCTCTCGTTGGACGCGTACGCGAGCCAGCGGCCGTCCGGTGAGACGGCGCTACTGTGCTGCGCTGAACCCGGAAGGCCGACGAGTGGCGATACCGTGTGCGATGAGATGTCGAACAGCGAGATGTCGTAGTCGCGGTTGCCCCCTTGCTCCTTCAACGTGAGAAATCGCATCTGCCTTCCGCCGGGCATCCATCCTTCGGCGCTTCTCGCATCGATCAGATGCTCCGGTGTGTCTGTCCCGTCGGCGCGCCGCCAGTAGATGGCGTCGCGACCCTCTTTCGACACGATGAAAACAAGGCGTTCGCCGTCGAGCGTCCACAGCGGCGCCCAGTCCACGGGGCCCACGGGGCTCGCGACCGGCTTCCGCGCCGACAGATTGGAGAGGTCTGCAATCCAGAGCCGCGCGCCGTCCGGGCCCGACCGATCACGCGTCTCGAACGCAATCCGCTTCGCGTCCGGGGACAAACGCGGCGCGAATACAGATGGCGGCAGGCGGCCGAGAACGCTCTTGGTCCCGTCGACGTTGACCAAGGCCAGATCGAAGCCCGTCAGTCGTTGTGCCGTCGTGGCAGGCCCAGCGACGAGCGCGGCCAGTGCGCAAGCGATCGCGGTCGTGGCGCGCCACAGCGTTAAGCGTCCAGTCATGTTTCCACTCCACCTGAACGTTCAGCGCGACTCGCTTGAATAGAGACGCCGCCGAACCAATTCATACAACACGACTCCCGCAGCCGTTGCGACGTTCAGAGATCGTTTCTGGCCGAACATGGGAATACGAATCACGGTGTGCGCGTGCGCTCCGAGGTCTGGCGACACACCATCCCGCTCATGACCAAACACGAGGCAGACGGGCCATTTCGGACGCCAGTCGAACAGGTCGACCGCTTCGGGTGATGGTTCAACGACGACGCCCTCATATCCCTCGGCGACGAGCCGGGCCAGCGCCGTCCGCGCATCGCTCTCGTGTTCCCACGGAACGCTGTTCTCCGCTCCCAGCGCCGTCTTGGCGATGGCCCGCTGCTGCCGGCCTCCCTGATTGGGACGCGGCGTGATGCCGCACAGGAGGAGCCGCTCGACGCCGCAGGCATCGGCGGTTCGAAACATCGATCCGGTGTTGTACAGGCTCCGGATGTTATCGAGGACGACAACGACGCGTTGGGACGATGGGTTGCGCATCGGCGGTGCCCGACAGAGTACCCGGTTCCGGCAGGAAATTGGTGACGCGACGCGGTATTCTTCCGCAGGGAGAGTGGCGATGAGGCGTGTGGGACTTCTGGCGGCGATCGTCGTAATTGGCGTGGCAGCGGCGGGTGTCGCAGCACAACAACAGCGTCCGCGAATTCCGCCGACTGGCGCCATCAAGAAAGTCCGCGACAACCTTTATGTGATTCCGGGCCAGGGCGGAAACACCACCGTCTTCGTCACACAGACCGGCATCGTGCTCGTTGACACGAAACTCGCCAACAACGGCGAAGCCATCATGAGCCAGGTTCGTACGGTCTCGGGGCGAGCCGTCACGATGATCATCAACACACACTCGCACCCGGATCACATTGGCAGCAACGACTACTTCGCCACGTCGGTTGAGAAAGTCACCCACGAGAACACGAAGAAGTGGATGGCGGCCAATCCGCGAATCGCGTCGAACGCGGCGGTGATGCCGACCAGAACATTCAGCGACAAGATGACGCTCGGCAGCGGCAAGGATCAGATCGATCTCTACTATTTCGGTGCCGGTCACACCGATGGCGATGCGTTCGTCGTATTTCCGGCGGTTCGCGCGATGGCTGCCGGCGATATCTTCGCCTGGAAGATGGCACCGCTTATCGATCCGATGGCGGGCGGCAGTGTGGTTGCGCTTCCCGACACGCTGGAAAAGGCGCTCAAAGGAATCCGCAACGTCGACACGGTCATCGAGGGCCACGGCGAGGTCAACACGTGGGCTGGATTCCGCGACTACGCGCAGTTCAACCGCGCGTTGCTCGACGCGGCGAAAGCGGGCATGGGAAAGCGCAAGGCGGAGGAGATTGCCGCCGATCTCAAGCCGAAGTTTCCCGCCTTCACCAAAGAAGAACTGCTGACCGACCTCGAATACGGCGGGACGCCGCTGTCACGCGCGGTGATCAACGTCAACGTGGCATTTCAAGAATTCAGCAAGAAATGACCTTGTCGATTTGCGATCTCTGATTCGTGATCCGTTGGTGATTGTTGATTGCTGATGGTTGATTTATCGGGGGTGTTCAATCCCGCATCGAATCACCAATCAAGAATCACCAATCAACAACGATTCAACAATCCAAGATCACGAAATCAATATCGTCACCGTTTGTGGAAACTCACCGCCATCCCGCCCTGCGCGCTGTTCAATGTGCCGGTGAGTGAGCTCCCGTCTGCAGAAAGCTCTCCGGCAAAGGTCCACGGCTGCGTATTGGGCAGTTCGAAATTGATCCGGCGATCTTTCATCGTGAAGTCGCGCAGCGGTTTGTCGATCGTCTGATCGACCTTGCCGCGGAACGTCTTGAGGTTGGTGCCGGTCAGTTTCCCTTGCAGCGTTCCATCCGGGTTCTTCGTGAACTCCAGGAAGATGTCGTAATCCACGGTTGCGATCCGCGGCCGTCCGGTCCATCGCCCGGCCAGAGCGTTCGCGATGTCTGGCGATACCTTGACCGGCATCGGCGCCGGCTCGGGCGTGGGATGCTGCCGCTCGTAGCGATTGGTCTCGCTGTAGTTCTGAACGATCGTGTTGCCTTCGTGACACCCGTATTCCCACCACTCGTACGTCGGGTCATTGCGCATCGGATACCGCACCGTGAAGGGACGCGTCAAGATGACCGGATCCTCGGTCTTGATCTCGTATAGCCACATGTCGTTGTTCAGGCGCGTCACCCGTTCGGTCGTCTTCATCTTGTCGCTGACCGGGAAACGATTCCCGGCAGGCGACCCGACGACGGCGAGATTGATCATCGGCGGGCCTTCCTTGTAGTTGGTCGTTTCGATGACGAGCGTGTCGCCATCCCAGTGACCTCTCGACTCGCCCATGTACTCCTTGATCGCCGACGAAATCGCCGGGCGGCCGTCGGTATAGATGATCCGTGCGTCATGGATCATCTCGAGATCGAAGACGACGATGCCGGGCGCCTGCCAGATCTTGAAGCCGCCGTTGTAGCGGTACGGCATCATCGACGAGGGCATGCCGCGAGAACGGCAGTTGTCCCAGAAGTCGAAGTCGAGCGCGTTCTCGTACACCGGATCCTCGCCGGGCAGCGACCAGGAGCTGCCCATCTCCAGCGCGCGTCGCTTGGCCTCTGGCGTGAGGTCGGGCAGCAGCCCATTCGGTGGATCGACGATGAGGTTGGTCTGACGCTGCGGCGTGGCTGGATCGGTGACGCCGGTGAGCAGCGCACGACCGAACTCGCCTTTGGCAATCAGATCCCGGCCGGCGTCGCTGCGCCCGGCGGCGGCAGAGAGGCGCTGCTTGTACTCCTCTTCGGTCCACCACTTCTTGTTCACGTCGCAGGGCGGTCCGCCGAACCGGGAGTTGTTCGCGCAGCGTTCGAGCGGGACGTTGGCCGCCTGCATCATGTTCAAGGTGGCCTGAATGTCGGGTTCACCCCACGGCGTCTTCGGCTGCACCCACCCTTTCGGGGTTTCGATGAAGTGATTGGCCTCACTGGGTGGGCCCAGGATGGACTGTGTCTGCGCGGTGACGATGAACAGCGCCGCCGCGGCCGTCCCAAGGAGTACGCTGCGGATCGTCGTCATGATTCTGTCCATGGTCACTCCACTCCCCGAGTCCAGCTCATACTCTCAGCCTACATCCAACTGGCGGTTGGAATGGGTCTGCTTGAGGTCGGCCTTCGAGCCTGAGCCGGAGTAAAATCAGCGGGATCGGCGCACGTGGTAGTCGGCGAGAGACTGTCTTTTATTTGAAAAGGCGACCGCAATGACCAGTCGGTTTATCGCTTCATTTGGCACGGTGGTGGGCATCGTCGTGGCGTGCTCGTTCACAGGTATTTCGTTGTCGGGCCAATCGCGGAGCACGCCGCCTCCACTCGTCGTGACGGCCCTCGCAGGCAAGCCCGTTGAGTACAAGGCTCCCCGCACACCCTGGGGCGATCCCGATCTGCAGGGCGTCTGGTCGAGCGACGACCTCGAAAACATTCCGATGTCGCGCCCGGCGCAGTTCAAGGAGCTCTATCTCGACGATGCGCAATATGCGCAGCGTCAGGCACAGGTGGATCGCGGCGCCAAGCAGCGCGACACCAGCGCCGAGAGCAGCTTTCGTTTCGACTACGCTCGCCGGGCGTTCCGTCAGACATCGCTGATCGTCGATCCGCCAGACGGCCGGCTGCCGGCGATCAAACCCGCAGCCCAGGGCCGCGGCATGCCGCGCGGCACGTACGGCCCGGGCCCGCTGAATTCGTGGGAAGACTTCTCGCTCTACGAGCGCTGCATCACGCGCGGTATCGCCGGATCCATCCTTCGCGTCATCTACGGAAACGGCAACCGGATCGTCCAGGCGCCCGGCGTCGTCGCGCTCTCCTACGAGATGCTGCCCGACACGCGCATCTTCTTCACGGACGGCCGTGCGCACATCGGCGCATCGATCGGCCAGTATCTCGGTGACTCGCGTGCACATTGGGAAGGTGAGGAGTTGGTCGTCGAGACGACCAACCTCACGGACAAGACGGCGATTGGCGTCAATGGCAACGGCGTGCGCCACAGCAAGGAGATGGTGATCACCGAGCGCTTCCGCCGCGTCGCCGACAACATGGTGCAGTACCAGGCGACGTATGACGACCCGGTCACGTATGACAAGCCGTTTACGGTGTCCTTCCCACTGACACCGCTCGATGGTGGTGTGCTGCTCCCGTACGACTGTCATCCGGGTAACACGGCAATCTCGATGTCGCTCGGCGGCGAACGGTTGGAAGAGAAGCGCGTGGCCGACGATCTGAAGAGAGGGATCATCCGGCCGAAGCGCAGCGTGCAGGACGATGGCGCGGGCGTGGGCGCGGCGCCTCCGGCTGGGCCGGGTGGGGCGGGCCGAGGGGCCGGGCCGGTCGTGCCTGCTCCTGGCGTCACGACAGGTGAAAGCGATCAGGAAAGATAGCAGTCAAAGGAGACATGAGGTGGATATGAAGCGGAACCTGTTCCTGTCACTTCCCATTGTCCTGACGAGCGCCGTGGCGTTCGCGCAGCTTCAATTACCTCCAGGCGCGAGCCCGCAGTCGACGCAGGATCCGGGCTATCAGGCGCTCATCGCGACCTGCAAAACGCCGCCCCCTGCTCCCGGCGCGCGTGGAGGCGGAGCCGGGCGTGGTGGGCCGGGAGCAGCCGCCGCGCCGGCGACGTTCCCGCCGCCGCCGGCCGATTACACCGTTGCCGCGATTCCGGGCGTCATTGCGGCCGGACAGAAATGGACGAAGGTCTGGGAGGTCGATGGCAACAACGCCGACGGGATTCTCTCAGACAAGAACGGCGACTTGCTGATCGCACAGAATCACAACGCCGATGTCGTGAAACTGGATAAGGACCACAAGGTGTCGGTCGTCTACAAAGACACGCACACCGGCGGCGCTCTCTCGATGAACAAGAAAGGCGATCTGTTCATCGTCGAACGCGGTCTCAGGGCGAATGTGAGCCAGCTCACACCGAAGCGGCAGATTCTCGCGGACAAGCTGCCGAATGGCGACCCGCTCGACTGTCTTGGCGGCGTGATCAACGACCTCACTGCGGACAGCAGGGGCGGCGCGTACTTCACCATGGGCGGGTTGTTCTACGCCGATTCGAAGGGCACCGTCACGCGCTACGGCGAGAACCTGCAGACCAACGGCATCGTGCTCAGCGCGGATGAGAAGACGCTGTACGTGACCAACGCCGGCAGCGTTGCCGCGTTCGATGTGCAGCCTGACGGGTCGCTGAAGAATCAGCGGCAGTTCGTCCAGCTTCCAACGCCGGGCGGCGACGGCCTGACGATCGATTCAGAGAATCGACTGTACGTCACGGCTGGTCCCAACCTGCACGTGGTCGCAGCCGATGGCAAGCTGCTCGGCACCATTCCGGCGCCCTACGGCCTGATCACGGCGGCGTTTGCAGGCAAGGACAAGAAGACGATGTATGCCGTGGTCAGCCTGACCGATCCGAATCGGTTGCAGCACGCGTACGTGTACTCGATCCCGATGCAGGCGCAGGGGTACCGCGGGCGAGCGAAATAGGGCAGCGTCCGGGCCTCGTTCCGGCATCAGGAGGAGCGATCGTGGCGAAGTCGAAGAAGAACGCCGTCAATCGTCGTGGTTTCCTCAAGGGCGCTGCGACTGCGGCAGCCGGTGCCGCCGCGATCGCGACCCAGGCCGCGTCGCCTGATGCCGCACCTCAGACTCAGGCTGGTGGAGTGTCCGGTTCGGCAACTCCATCAGCTCCCGCGCCGTCGCCGGTCCAGTTGGAGCGCGATGCCGGCGCGGTTCGCCCGCCAGTCGCGAGTGGAGATGCTCGCGCCGTAGTTCGACCCGGATCCGATCTGATGGTCCAGGTGCTCAAGGACCTCGGCATCGAATACGTTGCGGCGAATCCGGGGTCCAGCTTCGAAGGGCTGCAGGAATCGCTCATCAACTACGGAACCCCGCCGAACGTGAAACCGGAGTTCATCACGGCGCTCCACGAGGAATCAGCCGTGACGATGGCGCACGGCTATGGCAAGGCGACCGGCAAGCCGATGTGCGCGCTGCTGCACGGGACGATCGGCATCCAGCACGCCGCGATGTCGATCTATCAGGCCTATTACGACAAGACGCCGGCACTGTTGATCGCGGGCCGGGACTTTGGCTTCATCGCCGCGCACAGTGCCAACGATATGGCCGGCATGGTCCGCAGCTACACGAAGTGGGACGCGACACCGAAGACACTCGAAGAATCTCTCGTCGCGATTCAACGCGCGTACAACGAAGCGATCACGCCGCCATGCGGCCCGACGATGGTCGTGATCGATATCGACCTGCAGAAGGAGGAAGCGGGCACGATGAAGGTGCCGGCGTACCAGCCGCCGACGATCGCGGGTATCGACGCGGGGCAGGCACGAGAGATCGCGAAGACGCTACTCGACGCGCAGAATCCGCGCATTACGGTCGGCCGGCTGCGCACGCCGGATGGTGTTCGCCAGTCGGTTGAACTCGCCGAGCTCGTCGGCGCCTCGACGGCGACTGCCGCCACGAATGGGCCGATGAGTTTTCCCCAACGGCATCCGCTCTGCGGTCCCGGCGCAAATACGTCATACGACTTCACGCTCGGGCTCGAGCAGCCGGGTGGCACGGTGTCGCTGGTCGGCCCCTCGCTGACGACGCTCCTCAGTCGTGATTCAGCGAATATCGGATTCGGCGGAATCACTCCGGGCGTATCGCGCGCCGGCGGAGCCGGGCGCGGTGGGCGAGGCGGTGCGCCTGCGGGCCGCACGATCGAGATCGACGCCGAAGCAAGCCTGCCCGCGATCATCGACGAAGTGAAGCGGCAGATGAGCCCGGATAAGCAGCGCGCGATCGCCGATCGAGGCGCGAAGCATGCCGCGGCAAACCAGGAGGCGCGTATCGATGCGCTTCAGCGCGCACTCGATCAAAGACGCGCCGGATGGGATTCGACGCCGATCAGCACCGCGCGGATCTACGTCGAGCTCTGGCCGCTCATCATGAACGAGGATTGGATCCTCGCCTCGCCGAGCAATTTTTCCGGCGGCCACAACGCGCAGCTCTGGGATCACAACAAGCCGTACAGCTATCTGGGCGGGCAAGGTGCCGGTGGGATGGGATATGGAGCTCCAGCATCGGTCGGCGCCGCGCTCGCCGCGAAGAGCCGCAACCAGGTCGTCATAAACGTGCAGTGCGACGGCGATCTGAACTACGCGCCCGGGGTGCTGTGGACCGCGCAGCATCATCAACTGCCGATGCTCACGGTGATGCACAACAATCGCGCCTGGCATCAGGAGCTGATGTTCGTCGAGTACATGTGCGGCGTTCGTGGACGCGGCACCGATCGCGGCCACATCGGGACGAGTCTGCGTGACCCGTTCATCGACTATCGAATGATGGCAGCTGCGTACGGGATGGCGGCCGAGGGGCCGATCGCCGATCCCGTGAAGCTGGCGCCCGCGCTGAAGCGTGGTCTCGCGTCGGCGAAGCGCGGTCAACCCTATCTCATCGATGTCATCACGCAGCCGCGATAGGAAAAAAGTCGTGAAGAGCCGAATCCACGTGATGATCGTCGCCTTTGCCGCGGCCGTGGCGCTGCCGGTATCGATGGCGGGGATGGAAGGCACAGGGCAGGTGACGACATTGGCAAGCCCTGTTACCGGGAACGCGGTCAACGGCAAGAAGCTGTACTACGATCACGCCTGCTATTCGTGCCACGGATTCAACGGCGAGACGGGCGCCCGCACGTTTGTGCCCAACTGGCCCGCCAATCTCGCCACGGAGCGCAGCTTCCTCGCGTTCCTGCGCGGTCGTGCGAACGTCGCACCGGTGCAACCATCCACCTCGATGCCCAACTACTCGGTGGCGTCGCTGAGCGACGCACAGGCGAGAGACATCTACGCGTACATCAGGACCTTCAAGAGCTCACCGCCGCCTCTCGAGAAGATCCAGGCAATGGATCAGATTCTCGCCGCCGCGAAGAAGCCGTACAAGCCCTGACGCTCCTTTGCAAGTAGGCGCTGAAACCGCCAAGACCGGACGCACGTGTCCGGGCCGCGGCAGCACTGTTACTTGCCTGCCGTGACGGTGCGGATGCTGTCGTTGCGCACCTGCACGCGAAGGCTCTCGAGCGGCACCTGCGAGCGAAGGGTGATCAACCAGCGCGTGGCGACCGGCGACAACAGTGTCTGGTATAGGAGCAGCGAACGCCTTACACTGTGCGGGCAGCTGCACAATGAGCATGATGAGGAGAATTCGTTGATTCTGCTCGGTTCGTACGACAACGCCGTGACGCAGGCGGAGCGCGACGCCTACCTCCGCCAGGCCACGGCGGTTTCCGGTGGCCGCGGCGACCAGGCCACCGACGGCAGCGACAAGCTGTCGTTCGCGCCGTATACGCCGGAACCGCAGCAGCCGATGACGGTGGCCGCGATGCAGCAGGCGCTGAGGACGATCGGCTTCTTCCCCGAGGGGAAAGTCGACGGCATCTGCGGCTACCGCACGCGCGCGGCGATGCGGTTGTTCCAGGAGTACGTGCGCTCGGTCGAGAAGTTGCAATCGGTGCCGGATGGCCGCTTCGGCCCGTCCACCGAGCAGCATCTCCAGCGGTGGCTCGGCAACGGCATCACGTCCGAATGGGCGCCGACGATCGATCGGTGGCGCACTGGCACGCTCGGCCAGACCGAATACACCGACTGGCTGGCGCTGCTGGCGAAGGCGAAAGAGAAGTACCTCGCGACTCCTACGCAGATGCTGAAATTGGTGAATGCGTTCGCCGGCAAGACCGACACCCGCAAGGTCGCCGACTGGCAGTTCGACTCTAACGCGATTCACCTCGTGGGCATCCGGCGAAGCGCGAAGACCAACAAGTTCGACGATCTGTTCGTGGCGTTGATCAAGGGGCTGGTTTTCAAGTTCCAGGGCTCGACCGACCCTGGCGCAACGAGTAACCCGGCCGGCGCGCCGTTCCTCGTTCAGGGTCAGCATGAGTACCACTTTGGCTGGCACAAGAGCCAGCACCTTGCCCTCCGGCCGACTGACCGAGGCGTGCTGGTGGTGCGATCGAAGGGTGACTTCCGTCTGGATGAGGCGGACGTCAGCAAGGGTCTTGAGGCGAACTCTACGATCCACATTCACTGGGGCGGCAAAGGGCTCACGTTCGACGTGAACAACTGGTCGGAAGGCTGTCAGGTTCTCAACGGCAGCGCCTACGTTGGCCCGAACAACGAGCGCGTCGATTGCTCGTCGTTCGTGGCCACGAACAACACTGAGGTGGCGAGCAACCCGTCGAAAACGCGCGGCGCCTACAACCTCGTGGCTGATCTCGTACTCGGTCTCGGAAATGACCTCCCGGGCAATGCGGTGCTCTACACGCTGCTCACAGAGCAGGACGTGTCGTTGACCTCGTCACCCACGATCGCCGATGGTCGGACGAAGGCGGACGTGCTGCTGGCTTGAGCGGCGGCGCCCGTTCGCCGCAGATCGAACGCTCGCGCATGCGGCTGATGCTGTGCGGCGTGTGGGCAGCCGCGTTCCTGTTTTCCGTCTCGACGTACACACTCCTCAACGATCACTTCGATCGGATTTCCAGGGGCCGGCAGATCGCGCAGTACGGGGAGATGCCGTTTCGCGACTTCCTCGATCCGGGCTACTTCATGACGGAGTTCAGCTCGGCGGGTATGCAGCTCCTGCTTGGCGACAACCTCCTGGGAGAGATGTTGCTCGATTGCGCCTTCATCGCCGGCGGCGTGACGCTCGTCGCACTGCTGTCGTTGCGTTTCTCGCAATCGGTAGTCGCCGCGCTGGCGGCAGCACTCATCTCGCTTCTGACGTTCCCACGGCCGTACGACTTCGACAAAGTGTTCTTCTACCCGCTCGGTCTGTTGCTCTGTTGGCGCCTCGTAGAAGCGCCGACCAGAAAACGGATGTGGGCTCTTGCGTGTGGACTGGTTGTCGCGGCGCTCTTTCGCTACGACACAGCGCTGTACCTGGCAGCGGCGACCATCGTGGCGATGGCAACGCTGCAAGGCAGTAACTGGAGGGCTTGGGCGCCAGCACTGAGTCGATGCGCCATCCCCGTCGTGTGCCTATCCCTGCCGGTGCTCCTCTTTCTCCAGTCCACGGGCGGTCTTCTCAACACGGTGGATCAGGTCGTCGATTACGCGCGGCGCGAGGGAGCGGGTACGCAGATCTCGGTGCCGCCACGCCTCTCGTTGACCGCGCCCATCAGCCTGGCCGCGCTTCCATCGCCGTCGCAGACCGTCATCGTCAGATGGGCCTCGAGCGCGGCGGAAGACGATATCGCGCGAATCGCGGTCGAATCGCGGCATCACTTGATCGAGGGCGCGCGTCGCGGCGACCGCGCGGACCGCACGTGGTCGTACCGCATGAACGATGCGTCGCCCCCGCGCCTGCGCGAGCTCCTGCAGGATGCCGCCGTTGAAGACACGAGTGGCATCGAACGCGATCGCTCGCGGCTCACGCTAGAGCCCTGGTGGATTCGCGCGCAGCGCGCCGTTCCAGTCCTGCGCCTGCGGCTGCTGGCTGGATCGTGGAACGCCGACAACGCCAACGCGTTCCTGTACTACCTGCTTCACCTCCTGCCACTCGCCGCGATTGGCGTTCTATTGTTCAATGCCAGTTCTCCGAATCCGATGTCCCGTGTTGCGATGGCAAGGCTGTCGAGCCTCATCAGCCTGTGCACGGCACTGAACGTGTTCATCCTGAGGAACCCAGTCGGTGCACGAATCGGCGGAATCGCTGGGCCGGCGACGATTCTCACCCTGTGGCTGATTCATCAGACTTGCAGCATTCAGCCCGGGATGTGGAGACGCATCGCACGCGCCGGTGCTGTCGTCGCTCTGCTGCTCACTGTGTGGAGCGTTGCCGCCTCGGCCGACTGGCAAAGCCGGCTGACTCTCGCGGTCGTGAGTCCGCCGCATGTGGCTTCTTCCGTTGGTGCGCTCGCCTCGTCTCCTCCCAACCCGGAGATCATCGGCGGCGGCGAGTTCACGAACCTGGTCGGATACGTTCGCGAGTGCACGCGTCCAGACGATCGAATCCTGCTCACATGGTTCGCGCCGGAGGTCTACTTCTTCGCGCAGCGCGGTTTCGCCGCGGGGCTCGCGACGCTCACTGGCGGGCACTGGTCGGATGCACGATTTCAGGAGCGCAGCATTGAGCTTCTCACCGCGCACCCAGCGGCATTGGTGATACACCGCGGTGACGATCGGGATTTCGCGAACGGCTACCCGCGGCTGTCGGAGTACCTGCATGCCCACTATCATGAAATCGCCAGGACGGATTTTTCAGGCCGTTCTTCACCAGACGGCAGCTACCTCGTGGTCGCTCACAACGATCGCGTGAGCACGGCAACGCACGGGCCGACGTCATTGCCGTGCTTCCGGTAAGACAACGTGCTTTCCACGGTCGTGTGCGCGGCGGGTCTTCAGTGCCGCTGAAATGTCTGGTGAGATCGAGGCGGGTCCAAAGACCCGCCTCGACGAAAGCTGAAAGAGCGAGCTCTCGAGCGTCCGTGCGCCTATCACTCAGAGATAACGTGAGATGTCCACCACCCGGGAGTTGCGCCAGCTCTTCACGCTGGCGAGCGCCTTCAAGCACGGGGATATCGCGGTCGGCGGCACTGAAGACGATCGGGTTCGCTCCGCCGCTCGCGAGGCTCTGCTTGCGACCACGATCGGAGAAATTCGACGGACTCCTCTCATCGACGACGGTGTCACCGATGCTCTGAACCGGTCGCGGAACAGGACAGCCGACGGAGAGCTGGGTCCTGTGACGATCGCCCGCATCCGCGACACGCTTTTGCGCCCGGGTGCCGACACCTGGGCGCGCACCTACTCCGATGTGTTGCCGAGCGAGGTCGTCGCTGCCCTCGTGAAGGTCATGAGCAACGACGAGCTCTCTGCCGTGGCGCGCACGATCTTCAACCCGCTGGGCGAGGGGATTGCGATCGGCGCGCCGGCGCATTTTGGTTCACGCATCCAGCCCAACAGCCCTGGTGACGATGAGGACGAGATTCTCTTCTCGATCCTCGAAGGTCTCTCCTACGGGTGCGGCGATGTCATCATCGGGCTCAATCCTGCCGCGGACGATCTCGACACCATCATCAGGCTCGAACAACTGCTCGAGCAGGTCGTTCGACGTTTGAATCTTCCCACTCGCTACTGCGTCTTGTCCGACATCGTCAAACAGCACGAGGCACGAGGGCAGACGCGCGTGGACGTCGGATTCCAGAGCCTGGCGGGGACGTCGCGTGCGTTGATCGGCATGGTCGGCCTGGATGTGGACGGTGTCGCGGATCTCGCGCGGGCGTTCGACGGGTTGTACTTCGAAACCGGGCAGGGCTCGGAAGTCACCAACGATGCCGCGGAGGGCGTTGACATGGTCACGCTCGAAGCCCGCACCTATGGCGTCGCGCGGCACATCCGCGAGCAGTCGGGTGTATGGACCATCGTCAACGACGTCGCCGGATTCATAGGGCCAGAGGTGTTTCGGGAAGGGGAGCAACTCGAACGTGCCTGCCTGGAAGACGTGGTCATGGCGAAGCTGCATGGGCTGACGATGGGGCTCGATGTGTGCGCGACGTTTCACATGGGCATCTCGCCGCGGGAGCTCGGTCGCCTCACCAGGGACATCGTGGGGCAGGCGGCGCCGGCATACGTGATGGCTGTGGCGGGAAATGCCGATCCGATGTTGGGATATCTGACCACATCGTTTCGCGACCACCCGCGCCTGCGTCGG
>Ga0310810_10001256_pt1 | contig 26406 bp, 20 predicted proteins | sample NCmetagenome_FD_207641 | JGI IMG/M metagenome (GOLD analysis project Ga0310810, IMG submission 207641) | Soil microbial communities from experimental microcosm in Duke University, North Carolina, United States - NC | ecosystem: Engineered > Artificial ecosystem > Soil microcosm > Unclassified ...
GCGTGATCTCTGGTTCGAACCACGGGAGCAGGATCTGGGCACCCGGTCTCGTAGTATCGAGTGCGTGTGAGAACGCGGCCCAATCCATCCCGCATTCGTTCCGCACTCGCTCGCGCGCCAGCGAGCCGTTCTGGAAGCACGTCAGGCCCATGTAGTCGCCTGTCGGCGCACCAAACACGTGACCCGTGCCTGTCACATCGACGTGCGGCTCACGCATCAGGCCAAACACCGTGTCGCTCGTTCCCAACGACACCGCAACGCGACCTTCTCTCACGAGCCCAGTCCCAATGAGACTGCAGGGGTTGTCGCCAGACCACGCGATGACCTTCGCCGCAGGAAACCGATACCTCCTCTGCCAGTACGGCGACAACGTTCCAATCACGCTGTGTGACGGGGCGATCATCGGCAGCTTCTCGCGAAGCCCTGGCGCCGTCGCCTCGAGAGCTTCTCGCCACCATTCTTGCCACGCGAGATCCATGAGGTTCATGCCGGAGGCATCGCCGGGATCGATCGGCGCATCCGTACCTGCCAGCAGCGACGCGAGAAACGAGCTGACCAGATGCACTCGCGCAGTCGCGCGATACGCCTCGGGTGATCGTTTGAAGAACCGTCGGATCTGCGGGCCGGTGAAGCGTTCGAAGGCGCGGGACCCCGTACGTAGCGCGAGTACAGCCTCGCCACCGACTCCCGCCGTGATCTCCGCGCACTCTTCTTCGGTGCTGGAGTCCATCCAGATCGGTGAGTCGTCACGGGCGAATACATTTGGGAGTTGCTGAGCGAACGGCCGGCTCGCATCGAGATCTCGCACGGACTGTGCCCATCCGCTCTTCAGATACACGCTGCCGTGCTGCTGTGCCGAACCGCTGACCGCTGCAAGTTGCTGAAGGTCGAGACCGCTCGTTGCGACCCTCGCCATCATCAGGTCGAGCGCTTCGGCCCACATCAATGGTGACGAAGTCGCCACCTTTGGGTCCGATCTCGGCAACACCCCATGCGTGGTGCCGTAGTGCGGCAGGACTTCATCGAACGAGAATGAAGATTCGAACGCGACGCGCCGATCCCCGTCCTCGATTGAGATCACGATTGCTGTGAGACCTTGGGTGCTGGAGTCCAGCCCGAGATAGAGTGGCACCGGAACTCTGCCTATACGCCGAGCAGGAGATCAACCACCATCTGATCGAGCCGCTCGTACGGCAGCCGTCTCGACGCCAACGCCTGCCGATCGAAGCTACGTGCCTTCAGTTCGCGCGCGCGCTGAGAACTATAGGGTCCTTCCCCGCCATCACCTGCCTCACGAATCTCGGAGAGCAGAGCCTGAATGCCCGCGTGCGCACGAAACTGCTGCGCTTTCTCTTTGAGGATCAAGTACGTGCGCATGCAGCCGCACGCGAAGTCCCAGACACCCTGCTCGTCCTCCGTTCGATAGGCATGTGCGTCGAAGTGGCGTGGACCGTCGTATCCGGATTCCTCGAGCAGCTTGACGAGAAAGAACAGCGGCTTGATCGACTCGGAGGCAAACCGCAGGTCCTGATCGAACCGACCCGGCTTCTGATCGTTCAGGTCGACGTGAAAGAGCTTGCCCGCTTCGATCACCTGAGCGATGACGTGATAGACGTTCAGACCCGCCATCTGTTCGTGCGCCACCTCCGGGTTCACGCCCACCATGTCCGGATGATCCAGCGTGGGAATGAACGCGAGATACGACGCCGTCGTCGCGAAATAGATGTCGCCACGCGGTTCGTTCGGCTTGGCTTCGAGTGCGAACCGAAGCGCGTACTTCTGATCGCGGGCGTATTCGCAGAGGAAATTGATCGCGTCGCGAAACCGTTTGATGGCTTCGACCGGATCTTTCGCCGCATCGACCTCTGCGCCTTCACGGCCGCCCCAGAACACGTAGGTCTTCGCGCCCAGCTCGACGCCCAGATCCATCGCGCGCATCGTTTTCTGCAAAGCGTAGGCACGCACGCCGGCATCATGTGAGGTGAACGCGCCGTCCTTGAACACCGGATCCGTGAACAGGTTCGTCGTCGCCATGGGGACGGTCATGCCCGTGGCATCGAGAGCCTGCCGGAAATCGCGCACAATCCGATCGCGTTCCTCGACGGTCGCATCGATCGGAACGAGATCATTGTCGTGAAAGTTGACGCCATAGGCGCCGAGTTCGGCGAGCCTATGCACCGCACGAACCGGATCGAGCGGCGGCCGCACGAATTCACCAAAGGGATCGCGGCCACGATTGCCGACGGTCCATAACCCGAACGTGAACTTATCTGACGGAGTGGGTGTGAGCCTCATGGTTCAGCCGTTGAAGTAGATATACGCCACCGCAATCAGGAGCAGGATGACTGTCCAACTGATCACGTCCCAGTGATTCCAACTTCGGCGCGACTCGCGACGCTGCTCGCTCGTCACCGGCGCGTAGGTCAATCCCGTCAGTTGGTGTTCTCGCGGAGGTGGCGTTACATAGCTAACCACGATCAACACCGCCTCCCAAAGCCTGTCAGCAGCGCAGCGAGACAGCCGGCTCCTGTCAGACGCCGCATAAAGACGCCGAAGAAGAACACCGCCGCGATCGCCCAGATAGGCCTTAATCCCCTGCAGGTAAGTCGTATAAGCCCCTTGCGCCCTGGATGACCGGAATCCACGCGAACGCGATCACGACCATGGACCATGGTCGCCACACGCCCAATCGCGCCAACCACAACCCATCCAAGGTTGCGGCCGGCGAGGAAGTAGTCGTCAGCGGTGTCTCGGTTCCTCGCGACGGACCACCACGTGAGGCCGGCGAGAAGTCCGAAGTACAACCCGATACTGACCCAGTCGAGAGTCGTCATGCGGTGCGGTGTATCCTCAGCGCGTGCATTCTACGTGGAGCACTCGGCTTTGGGCCGCAGGAATCCTTCTCGTGGCGACCGCGGCGTCAGTGCGTGCCGAAACTGGGTACGACGCCTGGCTGCGGTATGCCCCGCTGCCCGCGCCGATCATGGCCCGCATTGGTTCTGTGCCGACCTCCGTCACGCTGCTTGGCGACTCCCCGGTCCTGAAAAGTGCACGCGACGAGATGGTGCGCGGTCTCTCCTCGATGCTCGCGACGCCGATCACGGCCAGTGCTACCCCTCCACCAGCACCCACCATCCTCCTGGGAACCCTCGAACGCATCAGGCCTCTCGTGCCTGCTGCACCGATGGCCGCCGATCTCGCCACCGACGGCTTTTGGCTTGGGACGACCACGCTGCGCGGCCAAACGGTGACCGTCGTCGCTGGTCCAAACGAACGAGGTGTGCTGTACGGCGCGTTCGCGCTGCTGCAGCGGATCGCCCGCGGTGAGAACGTCTCGCGCCTCAACGAACGTCAGGAGCCCGCTGCAGCAATCCGGTGGGTCAATCACTGGGACAACCTCGATGGGACGATCGAACGTGGTTATGCCGGCCGCTCGATCTTCTTTGAAGGTGGCCACGTCCTCGACGAACCGATGCGGGTCCGCGACTACGGACGTCTGCTGGCGTCGGTCGGCATCAACGGCGTGACCGTCAACAACGTCAACGCGAACCCGTTGGTGATCACCGACGGGTTCATCCCCCAGATCGCCCTGATCGCCGACATGCTGCGGCCCTGGGGCGTCGCCGTTTCAGTCTCGGTGGACTTCAGCAGCCCCAGACGGATTGGCGGTTTAGACACGTTCGACCCGTTGGACGCTCGTGTCGCGGCGTTCTGGAAAGATCGCATCGATGCCCTGTATCGGGCGATTCCCGATCTTGGCGGGATTGTCCTGAAGGCCGACTCTGAAGGACGACTCGGTCCGTCGGCATACAACCGCACGCATGCAGATGCGGCGAACGTGATCGCGCGAGCGCTCGCGCCGCACAAGGGCGTGATCTTCTATCGCGGCTTTGTCTACGACAACCTGATGGACTGGCGTGATCCCAAAAACGATCGTGCCCGCGCTGCCTACGATAACTTTCATCCACTCGACGGCAAGTTTGACGCGAACGTCGTCCTGCAGATCAAACACGGACCGATCGACTTCCAGGTGCGTGAACCGGCCTCGCCGCTATTCGGGGCGCTGCGCAACACCAATCAGGCCATCGAGCTGCAAATCACTCAGGAGTATCTAGGCCAGCAACGTCACGTCTGCTTCCTGGTGCCGATGTGGAAGGCAGTGCTCGACTTCGACATGCTGGCGACGTCGACATCACCGGGCACACCCGTGCGGGATCTGGTCTCAGGCCGTACGTTCAATCGACCGGTCGGTGGCTTTGTCGGTGTCTCGAACGTTGGACGTGACACCAACTGGCTGGGACACGACCTTGCGATGGCCAACCTGTATGGCTTTGGCCGGCTGGCGTGGAATCCGACGACATCGGCGCGATCGATCGCCGCTGACTGGACGATGCAGACGTTCGGTCACGACCCGCAGGTGGTTGAGACGATCACCAGCATCCTGCTTGATTCATGGCCGGCGTACGAACGCTACACGGGACCGCTCGGTGCGGGAACACTGACTGACATCATTCGCGTGCACTACGGTCCAGGGATCGAATCCTCCGAGCGGAACGGCTGGGGCCAGTGGCACCGCGCGAATGGTCAAGGCATCGGCATGGATCGGACAGTCGCCACAGGCACGGGTTTCACAGCGCAGTACATCCCGATCCTCGGCGCACAATTTGAATCGCTGGCGTCTACGCCAGACGAGCTCCTGCTCTTCTTTCATCACGTGCCGTACACATACGTCCTGCATTCAGGCAAGACCGTCATTCAGCACATCTACGACAGCCACTATCAAGGTGCAGAAGAAGCCGCAGATTTTGTGACGCGATGGCGGAAGCTCGAACGATTGATCGATCGTGAGCGATACGCCTCAGTGCTCGCCAAGCTCGAATACCAGGCAGGGCACGCGATCGTCTGGCGTGACGCGATCAACAACTGGTTCCTCTGGATATCGGGCATCCCGGACGCGAAGGGCCGCGCCGGACGATTCCCAGGCCGTGTGGAGGCCGAGTCCATGAGTCGTGAACGCTTCGCCAACACGGCCGTGGTGCCGTGGGAGACTGCGTCGGCCGGTCAGGCCACGACGTGCGAGGCCGGACAGACATGCGTCGCACGACACCGCTATCAGGGACCTGCCGGAACGTTCGATATCGCAGTGCAGTACTTCGATGAGGACGACGGCGCGAGCCGGTTTTTGCTGTTCGTCGGCGATCAGCAGATCGATTCATGGATCGCCGACGGGCATTTCGGATCGGCGACACCGAACGGCCACACGTCCACGCGGCGTACGGCGCGACACATTCGATTGTCACCAGGCGATGAGCTGCGCGTGCAGGTCGTACCCGATGCGATGGAAAGCGGCGCGCTAGACTACATCGAGATCACTTTGTCACCATGATCGAGACCCACGACTTGTCGCGCGAGTACGGCCCAAAGCTCGCGCTCTCGGGCTTGAACCTGCGCGTAGAGCCAGGTGAGATCCTCGGCTTCCTTGGTCCCAACGGTGCAGGCAAGTCCACCACGGTCAAGATTCTCACTGGGATGATCCGCCCGACACGCGGCACGGCTCGCGTCGCCGGCTTCGATGTCGTCGAGCAGCCACTCGAGGTGAAGCGACGAATCGGATACGTCCCCGAGACCGCCGCACTTTACGACGTTCTCACGGCGAGCGAATATCTCGAGTTGATCGGCTGCCTGCATCACATGGATCGCAAAACGGCTGACACGCGGAACAACGAGCTCCTCGAGCTATTCGGCTTGACCGCGGAGAAGCATCAGCGCATGCGTGAATTCTCGAAGGGCATGCGTCAGAAGGTTTTGATCGCCGCCGCGCTCATTCACCGGCCGGAGGTGCTGTTTCTCGACGAGCCGCTCGACGGCCTCGACGCCAACGCCGCGATGGTCGTGAAGGAGGTCTTGAAGCAGCTCGCCGGCCAGGGCCGCGCGATTCTCTTCTGCTCCCACATTCTCGACGTCGTCGAGCGGATGTGCACCCGCATCGTGATCATCAACAACGGTCAGCAGATCGCCGACGGCACTGCTGACGCCATTCGCGCCGCCACGGGAGCGGCAACGCTCGAAGAGGCGTTCAGCCGGCTGACCGGCGTCCGCGACGTAGCGCGTCTGGCGTCGGAGTTCATCTCAGCGCTCGAGCGCGTATGAGACGACTCTTCTCCGCGGCAGGCATCGACTTCGATCAGTGGAAGGCGCTGACGGTCGTCGCACTGAAGCTCGACTTCCGCGGGTCAGGGCTCCATCAACGTCCAGGCGATCAGGAAACGCGCGCGGTCATTGCGCTGATGTTCCAGGCGATTTTCTACACGCTGTTCGGCGGCGTGATCGCATATCTCGTCTGGGCGAGCCGCGATCTCTGGCTGGCCGGCACGATTGCCTCGACGTATATCGCGTTCATCATTGGGATGGCCGTCGTCCTCGACCACAACTCGGTGATCTCGTCACCAGTGGACTACGCGATTCTCGGCTTTCGGCCGGTGTCGTCGCGCACCTATTTCGCCGTCAAGCTGACCAACATCCTCGTTTACACAACGGCGCTGACGACGTTGGCGGCGTGGGTGCCGATCCTGGTCACCAGCGCGCGACTAGGCGTCGACATCGGCGCCGCGTTGTTTCTGGCCATCTACGGGAGCTCCACGGCGACGACGCTGGCCATTGCGCTCGGCTACTCGACGGTGCTTCGCGCGGTTGGACCAGATGCAATCGAGCGGGTGTTGTCGTATGTGCAGATGGTCATGAGCTTCGCGGTGTACGGTGGTCAGTTCCTGATCTCGGGCGTGCTGTCGACGGCGAGGCCGGGCACCTGGTCGCTACCTGCGTCGCCGTTGATATTCCTTTATCCGGGTACCTGGTTCGGCAGCTATCTCGAGATCGCGAGCGGCCGAACGAGCGCCAGCGCAATCGCATGCGCTGCTGCCTCGATCGTGGCAGTCGTGCTCATGGGGTCGCGGCTTGGCGGCCGATTGTCGCTGCAGTACTCGGAGACGCTTGGTGCGATGACCGTCGTCGCGCGTGCACGCGCGACGACGGCAGCAGAAAAGCGCACGCGCGCAGGGTTCTGGTTTACGAGCGGCGAAGCGCGCGCGGTCGCCCTTCTCGTGCGGAGTCAGTTTCGTCACGATCACCGCTTTCGGATGGGCGTCCTCGGGTTGCTCCCGTTCACCCTGCTCTACATGGTGATGGGCGTTCGCAATGGCGCGATCGCCGATCCGTTTGCTTCGACTCGCACCATCCAGGCCTGGCCGTTGACGATGGCGGTTCTCGCGAGTCCGACGATGCTGCGGATGCTACTGACGCGGAGCGATGCGTTCCGCGCGTCGTGGATCTTCTTCACCTGCCCGGGCGATCGCATGAAGATCGCGCGCTCATCCAAAGACGTTCTCGTCGCCTTCTTTCTGATTCCGTACCTGCTGGTCGTCTCGCTGATCTATGGCTATGTCGTCGGCAACATCGTGCATGTCCTCGTCCACGTGACTTTCCTCGGCCTGCTCGCACATCTGGTGCTGCAGATCGCGTTGCTGCTGGATCCTGCGCTGCCCTTCTCGAGGCCGATGCAGCAGACGCGCGTCACGGGATTCTTTCTTGGATTCACCCTGGTCACCATCCTCGGGAGCCTGTTCATCCAGTTCTTCGCCGCACGCATTTACAGCAGTGCCGCATCAACAGTGGCCGCTATCGCCGTCATCCTTGTCATCGGCTTCGTGATTGACCTGCTCACGCGTGCACGCGTCCAGCGACAGGCGCAGCTGCTCGAATTCGAAGGCTAGTTGGCGGTACGCAGAATCCGCACACTTCGAGCACCGCGCAGATCGCGCGACTTGACACGCTCGCGCGCCGCGCCTGACCGGATGCGAGCAAATCTCTGGCAAACGCTCGCGGCACCGTTTCTTGCACTACTACAGGCATCGTGCTCGCGAGCCTGCGCAGTGCCGCCGTCTTCGGCGTCGAAGCCTACCCGGTCCACATCGAGGTCGATGTTGCGTTCGGTCTGCCCCACTTCACGATGGTGGGACTGCCCGATGCGACCGTTCGTGAGAGTCGCGACCGCGTACGCTCCGCGATCCGGAACTCCGGCTTCGAGTTTCCGCACCATCGCATCACTGTCAACCTGGCGCCCGCGGACGTCCGTAAGGCGGGGTCTTCGTTCGATCTGCCGATCGCTCTCGGGTTGCTCGCGACGTCCGGGCCACTCACCCGCCGCGCCGTGGACGACACGGTCATCGTCGGCGAGCTCTCGCTCGATGGTGGGATCAATGGCATTCGGGGCGTCCTCCCTATCGCCGTCGCTGCCCGGCGTCTTGGACTCAAGCGGCTGCTGCTTCCCCCACAGAACGCCGCAGAGGCCAGCGTCGTCGAGGGGCTCGACGTCTGCATCGCTCGCTCGTTACCGGAAGCGGTCGACGCGCTGAACAAACCGGATGAAGCGCGCCGTGCTCCAGCGGTGTCACGAGCCTCCGCTGAAACGAGCCACTCGCGAGACGGTGATCTTGCAGACGTGCGAGGACAACTGCTCGCGCGTCGTGCGCTCGAAGTCGCAGCTGCTGGTGGGCACAACCTCCTGCTGAAGGGCCCGCCCGGTGCCGGAAAGACGATGATGGCGAGGCGGCTGGGATCGATCTTGCCGCCGCTCACGTTCGACGAAGCGCTGGAGTGCACGGCGATCCATTCCGTGGCTGGCACACTGCCAGCGGGCGTCGGCCTTCTCAGTGAGCGGCCGTTTCGCGCGCCGCATCACACGGTCTCGAATGTGGCGCTCGTTGGTGGCGGCGCCGTTCCGCGGCCTGGTGAGATCTCGCTGGCGCACAACGGCGTGCTGTTCCTCGACGAGATGCCCGAGTTCGATCGACGCGCCCTCGAGGTGCTGCGTCAGCCGCTTGAAGAGGGACGCGTGACGATCGCTCGCGCGTCCAGAACCGTCGCGTTCCCCGCACGGTTCGTGCTGATCGCCGCCATGAACCCGTGCCCGTGCGGATTCTTTGGCGACGAGCATCGCAGCTGCGGATGCACGCCCACGCAGATCGCCAAGTATCGCGGCAAGCTCTCAGGTCCACTTCGCGATCGCATCGATCTCATCGTGGAGGTGCCGGCCCTGCCAGTCTCGGCTATCGCCGATGGTGAGCCTGGTGAATCGTCCTCTATCGTGCGCGAGCGTGTCCTCGCCGCACGGAGCGTGCAGCAACAGCGATACGGCACCGCCGGTGCGCGTACGAATGCGGATCTGCGCGGGTCAGCGGTGGCCGCGATCTGCCGACCAGACACGGATGGTCGGACGCTCTTGACGCGCGCGGCAGCGCGCATGGGTCTCACCGCTCGCGGCTACGACCGCGTGCTGAAAGTCGCGCGGACGGTCGCCGATCTCGCCGGCGCGGCGACGGTCAGCGCGGATCAGGTCGCTGAGGCCCTGCAATACCGATTGGTGGAGTAACAGGCTGGGTGCGGAAACAGATGGTGAAGTATGAACGGTACGGTCAGTCGTCGGGTCTTCGTCGGTTCGGTGGCAGCGGGACTCCCGCTCGTGGTCAGCGCCTCGAGCGGTTCTGTCACGCCGCCGCCGACTGTAGCCGGTCACCGGCATCTCGCCAGCGAGGAACCCGATGTCATGTTCGATCACACAATCAGGCGTCTGGCGGCCATCGCGAACGGCGTTCGTCGTCGTGGTGTCAACACTGAGGACGCACGTCTAGCCGCGGCGCATCTCAGCATGCTGGCTATCTACACACAGCAGTCCGGTATCGACGCCCGAATGGCCACGGGATTCAAGGAACTCGTTGATGCCAGGCGGCGCGGCGAGGTCGACGCGGAACTCGATGCCGCACGAGTTCGGACGACGCTGAAGCGATACGGGATCGACGTTGATGAACGCTGGTCCAAGATGCCGCGCCCGGATCAACACACGCGCGAAAAGGCTCTGGACGATCTCTCCCGCGTCGGGATGACGGGGATGTTTACTCGCATGGCATCGAGGTTCGAGCACACGGCAACCGAACTGGATCGTCGGGGCGGCGGTGTGGCCCGCATGACTCTCGTTCAAGACGACTCCTGGCGAGCGGGGTTCTGTGAGGTGTTGTGGGTGCAAGTGATCGCCGCGTCTGCCGAATCTGCCGCTGCGTGCGCGGCGATGTACTTCATGCCGCAGTTCGATGCGCCATGTGTCGTCGCCCAGGCGTCGTATGTGACGCTGCTGTTCGCGTACTACGGGTTGTGCCTCTGAAATACGGATGGATTGTCGGCGCACGCGCGCGTGTGCAGCGCGCGGCAGCGCTGCAGATAGGTGGTGGACAAGAGACTGGGTGCGGAAACACACGGTGAGAAATGAACAGTATCGTCAGTCGTCGGGTTTTTTTCGGTTCGGTCGCCGCTGGCGTCCCAGTCGCTGTGGGCGCAGGCATCGCAATGAGGCCCTTCCTGGCATCGGAAGAAATCAGTGCGCAGGGCAACGGACAAGACAGGCTCGTCACCGAGCTCAAACAGCAATTAAAAAATGCGCTTGGGAAAACAAAAAACGGTCAGCCTGAAGGGGCCGCACAAACCGCGACGCTGCTGCGCGTGTACGCAGCCACCATCGATGACACGCTTCTGAGCGCAACGCTGAAAAAGGCAAATCGGGCGACGGTGCTCAGTGCTGAACGCAGCCACGGCGAGGTCGTTAGGATCGCCGGCGAACTGGGCATCAACCCGGCTACCATTCCTCCGCACCACCTGATCGACAGGGGCATGAAGGAATTGGAGTTGCAGCGGATGATCGACAACGGTTTGTCACCGATGTTCCGCGAGGTCGCAAACCAGTTCGATGCAACAGCCACCAAACTCGAGACGCTGAAACGCCGGGGCCAATCGCCGCTCCTGTCCATTGCATTGCGGCAACCCATACCAACCGAGGCAGAGTGCGGCCATTGCAACGAAGAAGCGAAAATCGTGGAGAGTTGCGAGACAGCAATGGCCATCGCATGCGCCGCTATGCTGCTAGTGCCCCTTCTGGCACCGGCGTGTGAAGGGGCCACGCTCGTGTACTTGGGGGCGGTTTCAAACTACGGCCTTTGCATGCTGTACCTTCGACTCTGCGAAGCGTACTACGGACACTAGAACCGGAGAGGAGCGAGGAGAGGAGATGACTCCGTGATCATCGTCGCCGTAATTGCCATCGCGACACTTGGCGGCATGTGGCTCAAACGCCGCTACCCGAAGATCGAGCGCCCCCAACTAGCTGCGTCGATTGCTGTCATCGTAGCCGGCATGGGGATGATGGGGCGCAGCAGTCCACCATCCTGGCAATTCTACGTGGGCCTGACACTCGTCGGGATTGTCGGGACGTTCCTGTACTCGTCGTGGCTACGGCCAACACGCGCATAGAGTAGTCAAGGGACCTGGGGCTGCAGACTTGGGTCCCCTGTCGATCTCAGCGCGCGCGCATCGAACACACTCTTGATCGCCGTCGCCGCGATGATGATCGTGCCGCCAACAATCGTGTAAGTACCCGGTTGCTCGCCGTGGAATATCCACGTCCAGATCGGGTTCAGCACCGGCTCAATCAAAAGCAACAGTGACACCTCGAGTGCCGGCAGCACGCGCATCGCGGCAGTGAGGCACACATAGGCAAGTCCGACCTGACACACACCGAGGTAAACGACCGTGGCCCATTCGACGGCACTCGCCGTAGGCAAGGGCCAGGCGAACGGCCACGCCGCAATACTGGCGAAGAAACTTCCGAGCGTGACTGCGGACAGTCCGACGCTCGTCTGCCTCTGATCACGCTGGACGTATCGCAAGCCGAGCAACGTCAACGCCCACGTAACGCCGCAGACGAGCGCCAGGATGTTGCCTCGCACTGGATCCGGCGCTGTCGTCGTCGGCTCCGGCTGGCCGAACACGCAGAGGACAAGTCCCGCCCCGAGGCCGAGAAGAAACGTGACGTCCCGGGCGCGAAATCGTTCGTGCAGGATGAGCGGCCCGAGCAACAGCAGATAGAGCGGCGCTGTGTCCTGGAGAAAGATCGCGTTCGCCGCCGTGGTGAGCTTCGTCGAAAGGACAAACAGCGTGAGGGTGGCTGCGTACACGACGGACGTCGCGAGCATGGCTGGTGAGACCGTGAGGACCTTCAGCCCGCGGCCGGGCGACAATGCACGCAACAGCATCAAAAGCACGACGGCCGCAATACCCGACCGCAGTGCAGACACTTGCAGACCTGTGAAGGCCGCCGCTTTGATACCGGCTCCTCCCGTAGAGAACAGGAGTGCAGCCGCGAGCACCTGCAGCCGTCCGATGCCGACCCTCATGCGGTCACCGTACTGAGTGTTCGCCCGATATTCGCCACGATAGTCTGTTTGGCGGCGCTTTAACTCCTGTGATACGCTGACCTTGCGTCTACTTCTCCCCGAAGGCGCAATGTCCGAGAGATAAGGCCCGATAGATAGTACCGTCGGACGATTCGTTCCCCCCCGGTCATCCCAGCAGACCGGACGCGCGTACTAGGAAACCATGGCATCGAGGCGTTACACCATCCTGATCGCTGACCGCACGTCTGGTGTGGTTCGTCGAGTGACCATCTCGGCGAGACCCGCCGTCGTGGTTGCCTGCGCGGTGGTGACTCTGCCGGTGCTGATTGGGGTTGGCGCCGCCTGGAAGGCCAAGAGCGACGTCGCCAGTCTCTACGCCAACCAGCAAGCCCTCGAGCTCGAGAACGCCAGCTTCCGAACCGCCACCTCAGAACTTTCCGGTCAAATCGAATCACTCCAGTCCGCGATCTCGGACCTCGGCGCACAAGCCGCCCTTGACCCGAGCCTGGCGCGGACCATGGAAAAGCTTCCGGCGTTTGTGAAGTCCCGCGCCATGGGCGGCAGTGTCACGCCCGCGGAGACGACCAAGCAGCAGGAATCGACGTACACAAGGACGCTTTCGGCGCTATCGAATCCAGAAGACACCTTCGGTCTGCTCCGCTCGTTGCTCGAGGGTCTCGAATCGCGTTTGCAGTCGGTCCGTACCAACGTTGAGAAGCGGAACGCGTTGGCCAACGCGACGCCGTCGATTTGGCCAGCGACAGGATGGCTCACGTCGAGGATGGGCCCGCGCACGGATCCCGTCACCGGCGGCGCTGACTTCCACGCCGGACTCGACATCGCGGGTGACAAGGGGCAGCCGGTCTACGCGACCGCCGCTGGCGTCGTGACGCAGGCCGGATACTCCGGCGGTTACGGCAACCTCATCGTCGTCGATCACGGGTTCGGACTCGAGACTCGCTACGGACACCTCTCCGGCTTCAACGTGCAGAAAGGCGCGCACGTGAAGCGCGGAGAAATGATCGGCCGCCTCGGCGCCACCGGGCGGACTACCGGCAATCACCTGCACTACGAGGTGATGGCCAACGGCCGACTCCTCAACCCGCTGCAACTCCTGACGCAGCAGAAGCCGCGCGCCCAGTAAGTTCCTCACAATCCGCGGTTTCCTTGCCGATCTGTAGCCGCAGGGCTACAATCGGTAGATATTCCTTCGTAGTTCGCTCCCTCCATTCGAATGATTGGCCAACTACTCGCGAAGGTAATCGGTACCCAGAACGAACGAGAGATAAAGCGGCTCCGGCCGCTCGTCGTAGAGATTAGCGCCCTCGAGCCGACCATCCAGAAGCTGACAGACGAGCAGCTCCGGGAAAAAACGGTCGAGTTTCGCAAGCGTGTCGCTGACGGCGCCACCCTGGACGATTTGCTCATCGAAGCATTCGCCGTGGTGCGCGAAGCCGGAAAGCGCGTGCTCAACATGCGGCACTTCGACGTGCAGCTCATGGGAGGCATGGTCCTCCACAGGGGCACCATCGCCGAAATGAAGACCGGCGAAGGTAAGACGCTCGTCGCCACCCTGCCCGCCTACCTCAACGCCCTCGAAGGCAAAGGCGTCCACGTCGTCACGGTGAACGACTACCTCGCTCGCCGCGACTCTGAGTGGATGGGCCGCCTGTACCGTTTTCTCGGGATGAGCGTGGGTGTCATTCAGCACGACTTGCGCGACGAGCAGCGGCAGATCGCCTACGGCTCTGACATCACCTACGGGACGAACAACGAGTTCGGCTTCGACTACCTGCGCGACAACATGAAGTTCGAGCTCGCCCACATGGTGCAGCGCGGGCATCACTTCGCGATCGTGGACGAGGTCGACAGCATCCTCATCGACGAAGCGCGGACGCCGCTGATCATCTCGGGCCCGGCCGAGGAATCAACCGACCTCTATTACGAAGTCGATCGCATCATCCCGAGACTGAAGAAGGGCGCAGTCACCCAGGGCAACGTCAAGGCCGAAGAGCGCGAAGAACTCGAAAAGACCGGCGACTACATCGTCGACGAGAAGCACAAGACGGTCTCGTTGACCGAAACCGGCATGGCCAAGGCCGAAGAGATGCTGGCGCATCGCCTCGTGCCCGAATCGAACGGCCTCTACGACCCGGCCAACATGCCCCTGCTCCACCATGTGAACCAGGCGCTCCGGGCCCACACGCTGTTCCGCCTCGACGTCGAGTACATGATCAAGGACGGCGGGGTCGTCATCGTTGACGAATTCACCGGCCGTTTGATGCCCGGCCGCCGCTGGAGCGACGGATTGCACCAGGCCGTCGAGGCCAAGGAAAAGGTGAAAATCGAGCGTGAGAACCAGACGCTCGCCACGATCACCTTCCAGAACTACTTCCGCAAGTACAAGAAGCTCTCGGGCATGACCGGCACGGCGGAAACGGAAGCCGCCGAGTTCAACAAGATCTACAACCTCGATGTCATCGTCGTCCCGACGAACCGGTCATTGAAGCGTGTCGAGGAGCCGGATCTCATCTACCGGACCGAGCGCGAGAAGTACGAGGCGATCGTCAACGACATCATCGAGAAGCAGAACTCCGGGCGTCCGACGCTAGTCGGCACGGTGTCCATCGAGAAGTCGGAGCGATTGTCTTCTCTCCTCAAGAAGCGCGGCATCAAGCACGTCGTGCTGAATGCGAAGTATCACGCGCAGGAAGCCGAGATCGTGGCTCAGGCCGGTCACAAGAACAACGTCACCATCGCGACCAACATGGCCGGCCGCGGCACCGACATTCTCCTCGGCGGCAACGCCGAGTATGCGGCCAGGCAGCAGTGCCTGGCGGAGGAGGTCGCGCAGCGGCTCCCGAAGGGGGAGGAGAAGTTCATCGACGACGAGGAGTTCGTTTACTACTTCCACGTGGATGGCTTCTACCGCGTGCCCAGGGCGGATTGGGAACGCATCTTCGCGCACTTCAAGCGACAGATGGACGCCGAGCACGAGGAGGTCGTTGACATCGGTGGGCTGCACATCCTCGGCACCGAGCGGCACGAGGCACGGCGCATCGACAACCAGTTGCGTGGCCGCGCGGGCCGCCAGGGCGACCCGGGTTCCTCGCGTTTCTATCTCTCGCTCGAAGACGACTTGATGCGCATCTTCGGATCCGATCGCATCTCGGGTCTGATGCAACGGCTCGGCATGGAAGAAAACGTTCCGATCGAGCACGGCATGGTGACGCGGGCGATCGAACGCGCGCAGAAGCAGGTCGAGGCGCAGAACTTCGGTGTCCGCAAACACCTCCTCGAGTACGACGACGTGATGAACAAGCAGCGTGAAAGCGTCTACACGCTGCGTCGCGAGATCCTCGACGGCCACGTCCACCTCACCGAGGACGAGGTCGTTGACACCAAGGAGTACCTCCTGGCGCTCGCCGAGGAGATTCTCGAAGAACAGGTCGATCGGTTTGCCGGCAAGGCGCTCGACGTTGACGAGCACGACATCCCTGCGCTCATTCGCGAGATCTCCCGCATATTCGGGGTGGACACTCAGACACTGGAGGCTCTCGAGCTCGAAGACAAGAGCGCCGAAGAGGTCGCCGATACAGTCTGGGCACTGATCAAGACGAGCTACACCGAAAAAGAGACGCTCGTCGGCGGCGATCTGCTTCGTCGGATCGAGCGCGACATCATGCTGCAGATCGTTGACGCGCAGTGGAAGGACCACCTCTACTCGCTCGACCATCTCAAGGAAGGCATCGGCCTCCGCGGGTACGGCCAGCGTGATCCGCTGGTCGAATACAAGAAGGAGAGCTACGGGCTCTTCCAGGACATGAAGGCGCGCATCGAAGAGGAGATGGTCCGCTATCTCTTCTGGCTGCGTCCCGTAATCAATGAAGGCGCCGAAGCCCCTGGTGGCCCTCCGCCATCTATGCCCACCCGGCCAGCGCCTCGCCGTCCGTCACCGTCCAGCATGACGATGAACAATCCGGCAGCGGAAGCGGTGCCGGCATTCGCCGGAGCGGCGAGGTCCTCTTCGTCCTCGGGAGGACGACAGGCGCCGACACCGGCGCGCACCGGCGGTGACGATGTCATCAAGACCGTCAAGCGCGATGAGCCGAAGGTCGGACGGAACGATCCCTGCCCATGCGGCAGCGGGAAGAAATACAAGAAGTGCCACGGAGCTGGATCTGGAGGCTGACACATGGAACTGAAAACCGCGTCACTGTCGCTGACCGAGACCGAAGTCGGCATCACCACGGCATTGACCTTCGATGACGTCCTGCTGGTGCCCCAGCATTCGACGCTGGTGCCGAGCCAGGTTGACGTCTCGACGCGGTTGACACGGAATATCAGGCTCAATGTGCCGCTGCTCAGCGCGGCCATGGATACCGTCACCGAATCCGGGCTGGCGATCGCCATGGCCCAACTCGGTGGAATCGGCGTCATCCACAAGAATCTCCAGATTCACGAACAGGCCGCCGAAGTCGATCGCGTCAAACGGTCTGAGAGCGGCATGATCGTCAACCCGATCACGCTGGCGCCAACCAATCGGATCTACGAAGCGCTCGATCTGATGAAGAACTATCGGATCTCGGGCGTGCCCATCACCGAGGACGGAAGCAAGGAAGGCCGCCTCGTCGGCATCCTGACGAATCGCGATCTGCGGTTCGAGACCAACGTGCACCGTGAGATCAGCGAGGTCATGACCAAGGACCCGCTCTTTACGGTACCCGTCGGCACAACCCTCGATGAGGCGCGATCATTCCTGCATCAGCACAAGGTCGAGAAGCTGCTCGTCGTTGACAAGGATTTCCGGCTGAAGGGCCTGATCACCGTCAAGGACATCCAGAAGGGGATCAAGTATCCGAACGCGTGCAAGGATGCGTTGGGGCGACTGCGCGTTGGCGCCGCCATCGGCATTGCCAAGGATTCGGTTGAACGCGCCGGAGCGTTGGTCGCGGCCGGTGTCGACGTGCTGGTGATCGACACCGCCCACGGTCATTCCCAGAACGTATTGGACATGGTCGCGCGTGTGCGCCGCGAGTTCCCCAATACCGATCTGGTTGCCGGTAACGTGGCCACGGCTGAAGCCACGCTCGCCTTGATCGATCAAGGCGTTGAGGCGGTGAAGGTGGGGATTGGCGCCGGTTCGATCTGCACCACTCGCGTCGTGGCGGGCATCGGCGTCCCGATGATCACCGCCATCCTCGACTGCTCCAAGGCCGCTGCGTCCCGCAACATTCCCATCATCGCCGACGGCGGCATCCGCTACTCGGGCGACATCGTCAAGGCGCTGGCCTGCGGCGCGAACTGCGTCATGACCGGCAACCTCTTCGCCGGGACCGACGAGAGCCCGGGCGAGCTGATCCTGTTCCAGGGTCGCAGCTACAAGGAATACCGCGGCATGGGATCGATCGGCGCGATGCGTCGCGGCAGCCGCGATCGCTATTTCCAGGACGAGTTCGATCTCGAGGGCGGCCGCGCCGCGGACAAGCTCGTGCCGGAGGGCATCGAGGGCCGCGTGGCCCATAAGGGCAGCGCGCAGGCGGTGATTCATCAATTGATGGGCGGTCTGCGCGCCGGCATGGGCTACTGCGGCAGCGGGACGATCCTGGACTTGCAGCGCAAAGCGAAGTTGATCCGCATTACACCGGCGGGCGTGCGTGAGAGCCACGTCCACGACGTGACCATCACCAAGGAAGCGCCGAATTACCGCATGGAGTAACGCGACATCGTGATCTGCCTCGTGTTCTCGTCCACGATTTCGATCTGAACCTCGCGCGCGCCGGGCATTGCGTGCGCGAGACGATCCGGCCACTCAATCGCCAGCACGCCATCACCGACACCCATTTCTTCGAGACCGATATCCTCAGTCGCGATCCGTTCCAGACGATACAGATCGGCGTGATAGAGAGTCAGGCGTCCGCCGCGATATTCGTGGACGAGGGTGAATGTTGGACTGCTGACGTCTTCGGGATCGAGCCCCAGCCCTGATGCCAGGCCGCGCACGAACGCCGTCTTACCAGCGCCCAGGTTTCCAGAGAGCAGGATCACATCACCGGCGTTCAGCGCCGCGGCGAGCTCGCGGGCAACGTCGGCGGTTTCGTCCTCTGAGCGCGTGACACGCGACTCGGCGGCGCTCACGACTCCTCAGACGCGCTCCCACGCACGAGCGTGAGCACCGCCTCGCCCAGGTGATCGAGCAGATCGGTGGCGGTCATCGCCGCCTGCCCTTCGCGCGCCTCGGCGAGGTCGCCGGCGGCGCCGTGGAGGAACACTGCAAGCCGGCACGCGGCTTCGGCGTCGAGCAATTGGGCCAACCACGCGGCGATCATTCCGGTCAGCACGTCGCCAGTCCCGCCCGTCGCCATTCCAGGATTGCCGGTCGGGTTGATGAACACGTGGCCTTCCGGCGTGGCGATAACCGTACGGTGCCCTTTCAACACGACGTGCACACGATGCGTCGTCGCAAAGTCCGTCGCGACCTCGAGTCGATTGTTCTGCACGTCGCTCACCGATGCGCCGATGAGCCGTGCCATCTCACCTGGATGCGGCGTGATGATGACGTTGCGCTCTTCGGTCCCGCTCAGTCGTCCCGGGTCATCGGCCAGGACAGTGATGGCATCAGCGTCGAGCACTAAGGGGCACGTTGCGCGATCGAGCAGCGCGCGGACGAATTCTGCGACGTTGGCCGAGCGTCCCAATCCGGGCCCGCACGCGATCACATCGTGTGTCTGTTCGAGCAGGCGGTCGACAGCCGCCGCAGTGACCATCCCGGCACCATCGTCTGGCAGGTCCACCGTCATGTATGCCGGTCCCATCGAGGCGACGACCGGCAAACAGGATGCGGGGGTTGCGACCGTGACCAGGCCGGCACCCGAACGCAGTGCACCCATCGCGGCGAGATAAGCGGCGCCGGTCTTTCCCATCGATCCGGCGGCCAGCGTCAGACGTCCGAAGTCGCCCTTGTGAGAATCAGCCGCTCGCGGTCCGACGAGTCCACGGAGTTGCTCCGGCGTCAGCAGTTCGACGCGCGGGCCTTCCACCGCATCGATCACTTCGAGCGGAATCCCGATGTCGGCGATCACGACGTCGCCAGCGTAGGCTTCACCTGGCGGCAGGACGAGCGGCAGCTTGGGAGCTGCAAGCGTCACCGTGAGTGACGCATCGATGCAATCGCCGATCAGATGCGGCGTGTCGGCCGACATCCCACTCGGCAGATCCACAGCGACAATGGGAATGTCGGCGGCATTGATGTCGGCGATGACCGTCTCGAGCATGCCGGCCAGCGCCGACCGTAGACCGGTGCCGAAGATCGCGTCCACGATCAGAGAGCAGCGGGCGATCTCGGAGAAATGCAGCTCCCACGTCTGTTCGTCATTGATCTCGACGACGGTGACACCGAGGCGGCCGAGGATGTCGAGGTTGGTGCGCGCATCGCCACGGATCTCCGCAACCGTGCCGATGACGAAGACCGAGGTATCGATGCCGCGCTGCAACAGCGTGCGCGCGACGACGAAGCCGTCGCCGCCGTTGTTGCCACGGCCGCACAGCACGGCGACACGGCCATCGAGTTGTGACTCGTAGGCAGCCTCAATCGCCGCCACCACCTGGCGGCCGGCGTTTTCCATCAGCACGAGCGAAGCGATACCGATCTCCTCGATGGTGTGACGGTCGGCATCGCGCATCTGGGCGGCGTTGAGAATTCTCATTGCTCAATCGGAGGACAGCTACAGAACAGGTTCCTGTCACCGTACGGATTGTCGATTCGCCCCACCGCTGGCCAGAACTTCCGGTCCTTCACCCACGGCAACGGATACACCGCCTGCTCGCGAGTGTAACGATGTGTCCATTCGCTGGCGGTTGCCGCAGCAGCGGCATGCGGTGAGTGCTTCAACGGGTTGTCCATGCCATCGGCGGTGCCGTTGACGATGGCTTCGATCTCGCCGCGAATGTGGATCATCGCATCGCAGAATCGATCGAGCTCGGCCTGATCCTCACTCTCCGTCGGCTCCACCATCAACGTACCGGCGACTGGAAACGACACGGTCGGTGCGTGAAAGCCGAAGTCGATCAGCCGCTTCGCGACATCCATTTCCTCGACGCCCGCCGCCTTGAATCCACGGAGGTCGAAGATCAGCTCGTGGGCCACGCGGCCGTTCTCGCGCGTATACAGGACCGGATAGTGCTTCTCGAGACGCGCCTTGATGTAGTTCGCGTTGAGAATCGCGTATCGCGTTGCGTCGGTCAGTCCCTCTGGCCCGAGCATGCGGATATACGCGTACGAGATCAACAGAATGCTCGCGCTTCCCCGCGGCGCCGCGGACACGCTGTGAATGCCCTTCTCGCCACCCACCGGCGCGAACGGATGACGCGGCAGATACGGCGCCAGATGCCGCGCGACGCCGATCGGTCCCATCCCCGGACCACCACCGCCGTGTGGGATTGCGAAGGTCTTGTGCAAGTTCAGATGACAGACGTCGGCGCCAATCGACGCTGGGCTGGTGAGTCCAACCTGCGCGTTCATGTTGGCCCCATCCATGTAGACCTGACCGCCGTGGTCGTGAACGATCTGGCAGATCTCCCGGATATCGTCCTCGAACACGCCATGCGTCGATGGATACGTGATCATCAGGCACGACAACCGGTCGCGATTGTCGGCCGCCTTCCTGCGCAGGTCGGCGAGATCGACGTTGCCATTGGCCGCGCTGGCGACGACAACCACTCGCATGCCCGCCATCGCCGCGCTCGCCGGATTCGTGCCGTGAGCAGACGAGGGAATCAGCACGACATCGCGCCCGGTGTCTCCGCGGTCGCGATGATACGCGCGGATCACCATCAAGCCAGTGAACTCGCCTTGCGCACCGGAGTTCGGTTGCAGCGACACTTCTGCGAATCCTGTGATCTCGCAGAGCGCGGATTCGAGTTCGCGGAACATCTGGAGATAGCCCTCGGCCTGCTCCTCTGGCGCGAAGGGATGCATACGGCTGAACCGATCCCACGTGATCGGGAGCATTGCGGTCGCTGGATTCAACTTCATCGTGCACGATCCCAACGGGATCATCGACGTATCCAGACCGAGATCCTTCCGCTCCAGCGTGCGGATGTAGCGCATCATCTCGGACTCGGATCGGTGCGTGCTGAATACCGGATGGGTCATGAACGCGCTCGTGCGCCTGAGCGGGGTTGGCAAGTCCTCTGCACCGTACAGTGCCAGAACACCCTTCGGCAGTTCGAAGAGGTCTAAGTGCGGCGATGGTTTGTTCAGCGCGGAGGCAAACACACCGAGAACGTCCAGCACATCATCGGTGGTGACGGTCTCATTCAATGCGATGTCGATCGTGCCCTCATCCGGATATCGGAAGTTGATTCCAGAAGCGAGGGCTCGCCGCTGGATCTCTTCCACACCGCCGGGGACCTGAAGGCGCAGCGTATCGAAGTAGTAGGCGTTGCGTTGCTCGACGCCCATCAGCTTCAGTCCGCCTTCGAGCATCTGCGCCACCAGATGGACGCGCGACGCGATGGCCCGCAGTCCGTCAGGACCGTGATAGACGCCGTACATCGCGGCCATATTGGCCAGCAACGCCTGCGCCGTACAGATGTTCGACGTGGCCTTTTCACGACGAATGTGCTGCTCGCGAGTCGCCAACGCCATGCGGTAGGCGGTCTTGCCGTGCGCGTCCACCGACACACCGATGATGCGGCCAGGCATCTGGCGTACGAAGGACTGACGCGCGGCAAAGAACCCGGCGTGCGGTCCGCCGAAGCCAAGCGGCACGCCGAACCGCTGCGAGTTCCCGAAGACGACGTCCGCGCCCATCTCTCCAGGCGGCGTAACGATCGCCAGTGCCAGGAGGTCTGCGCCAACGGCGACGAGAACGCCGTTCTCATGCGCGTTCTTGATGAACGGCGAAAGGTCCTGGAGCAGCCCGCCTTCGTCGGGGTATTGCAGCAATGCACCGTATGCCCGGCCATCGAGTGGCAGTTGATCGACCGGCCCGACGTGCAGATCGATACCGAGCGGCTCAGCGCGCGTTCGAAGCACGTCGATGGTCTGCGGGAAGCACCCATCGCTGACCAGAAACAGACTGCGCTCCCCCGCTTTCGTCTTCTTCGTCGAGACGCGGTGCAGCAGCGTCATCGCCTCGGCCGCCGCTGTCGCTTCATCAAGCAGCGATGCGTTCGCCACCTCCATCCCCGTCAACTCCGACACCATCGTCTGGAAGTTGAGGAGCGACTCGAGGCGACCCTGGGCAATCTCGGCCTGATACGGCGTGTATGGCGTATACCAGCCGGGGTTCTCCATCACCATCCGCTGGACGACGCTTGGCGTGATGGTGTCGTGATAACCAAGCCCGATGTAGGAGCGGAATGGCGTGTTGCGCTGTGCCAGACGCGCCAGACGCCGCAGATATTGATGTTCGCTCTCCGGCGGTGGCAGGTTGAGTGGCGTTGTGAGCCTGATGGAACGAGGGATCGCCTCGTCGATCAGCGCGTCGAGTGACGAAGCGCCGACCGTCTTGAGCATCCGGTCGCGTTCATCCGGCGAAGGTCCGATGTGTCGGGGAGCAAACCAGTCGGTCGCTTCGAGCGTGTGCATTCAGAGAGGTCAAAGGTCAAAAGGCAAAGGTCAAAGGCAAGGTCGAAGGTAAGGTCACGAAGCGGAGATCAATTTCTCGTAAGCGGCGCTGTCGAGGAGCGAACCGGCCGCGTTCGAATCCGACAGACGCAATCGCACCATCCATGTCTCGTGCGGCTTGCTGTTGACGGTCTCCGGATGATCCTTCAATGCCGGATTGACCTCGACGACCTCACCCGCCGCCGGCGCAAAAAGCTCCGAGACCGCTTTGACCGACTCAATCGATCCGAACGCTTCGCCGGCGTTCACCTTGCGACCGACGTCGGGCAGTTCGACAAAGACCACGTCACCGAGCTGTTCTTGTGCGTAATCGGTGATCCCGACCTCGGCGACATCGCCCGACACGCGCATCCACTCGTGGTCCTTCGTGTACTTCAAGTCACCTGGGTACGCCATCTCAGCTCCTAGGGGTCTGACCCCGGGTCAGACCCCTGTCCGGGAATAGAACGGCAGCCGCACAATGCGCGCTTTCGAGACACGACCTCGGACGTCGATGTCGATCTCGGTGCCCACGGCATGCAGCTCCGTCGGCACGTAGGCCATGCCAATCGCCTTTTTCAGGAATGGCGTCTGGGTTCCGCTCGTGACGACACCGACCTGACGACCGCCGCTCATCACCGCGTAACCCTGACGCGCGATCGCGCGATCGATCATCTCAAAGCCAGCCAGCTTGCGCGAGGTCCCGCGCTCCTTCTGCTCCAGAAGGCGATCGTGCCCGATGAAATTCCCCTTCTTCCAGCCGATCGTCCACCCGAGCCCGGCCTCGAGCACGGTCGTCGTCTCGTCGATGTCGTTGCCGTAGAGACGCATCGCGGCTTCGAGGCGCAACGTGTCGCGCGCTCCAAGACCGCAGGGAATCAGGTCGGCCGACCGACCCGAGTCGAGGACGGCTTGCCATACGCGGTCGGCGACGTTGGGCGGCACAAAGATCTCGAACCCGTCTTCGCCGGTGTAGCCCGTACGCGAGATCGTCGCTCGCGCGGCTGCTACCTCGCCGTACCCAAACCGGTAGTAGCCGATATCGGCGAGTTCGACGCCCGTCAATGGCTGCAGGACTTCGCGCGCGGCAGGACCTTGTACCGCGATCAATGCATAGCGATTGCTCGAATCGATCGCTGCAACGTCGCCGACGGTCTTGACCTGTTCACTGATCCAGGCGAAGGCCTTCGCCGTATTCGCCGCGTTGACGACCACCATGAAGTGGCTGGGCGCCATGCGATAGACGAGCATGTCGTCCACGAACGTTCCGTCTGGCGTGGTGAGCGCGGCGTACTGCGCCTGCCCGGTCTGCAGCAAGGCGGCGTCGTTGCTCGAGATCAGTTGGACGGCAGCAAGGGCGTTCTTACCGGCGATTTCGATCTCGCCCATGTGGCTGACGTCGAACACGCCCGCGCGTGTGCGAACTGCCAGATGCTCATTGCTGATGCCGGAGTACTCGACGGGCATGTCCCACCCGGCGTAAGGGACCATTCGGGCGTTGGAAGCACGATGCCGCGCGTGCAGCGGGGTCTTACGAAGCTCGGATGCGACCGTGTCGGACAAACCCTTCGAATGTACTTCATTCCCCCGATCAATGTCTTCACGAGGGCCAACTCTGTAGTCGTGACCGCATCCAAGCTGCGCATCAACTGCACGGGAATCGGCAGCCCGACCGCAGATCGTGTCCGACCTTCACGGCCATCGATAACCGTTACAGCAGCTTGTCGAGCGTGATCGGCAACTCCCTGATGCGCTTTCCGGTCGCGTTGTAGACAGCGTTGGCAATCGCGGCGGCGACGCCAAGAAGGCCAATCTCGCCACCTCGAGATCGCGCACGTGGGCATTGACGGGAACTCCTGCTTGGTGCGACCGCGACGCGTGCAACGATCGTGCTATCAGGCGATGCGCGTTGATACAACGACACGCAGTTTCTCTATCCCTGTCGCGTTGGCCACTCGCCCCCACAAATACGGTGCTGACAATCCACTTCAAGCCCGCTTCACGTCGCGGGACTGCTATGACACTGCGCGGAGTGACATCGCGCCACCGCGGAGCTTGTCGAACACTTCGGCTAGTTGCCCTGCCGTCACGGGGCTCGTTGGCGAGATGTCGTGCGCGTGAACGACCTTGGCGTGATGCGGCAACAGGAACAGATACGAATCGCAGAACCCAGCGAGATCGTGCAGACGATGGCTCGAGAGCACGAGCGCGGCTCCGCGATCGCGCTTGGTCTCGAGCCATCGCGCGGCATCAGGATCGAGCGCTTCCCAGGGCTCATCGAGAAGGACGAGGCCGAGTGGCTGACGTCCAAGGACCGTGCGCAGCCCGAGCAGTTGGCGTGTACCACGCGAAAGCGCTCTTATCGGACGACGATCCGGTGTGACGACGTCGCCGTTGCCGAGGCTTCCCCACCGCGATGCCCGCACGGAACCGGGCAGCGTCGCATCACCTGCGAAGTAGGCGACACCGGCCCGAGTCAATGCATCACGAGGCATGAGACCGCCGATACGGATGTCTCCAGAGCGAGGTACCAGACATCCAGCCAACGTGCGAAGCAGAGTCGTCTTGCCCGAGCCGTTCGGACCCAGCACGCCAAGCGACTGACCCGCGGCGATGTCGAATGACACCTCTTGAAACACCAGCCGTCGGCCGTATTGAACGGTCAAGTCGCGTACCGATACGGCGGCAGGCGTCATTGCGCGGCCTCCAATGGAACGCTGGCGCCGGATACCCAGCGGCACGCGGCCAGCATCGCGGCCAAAGCGAGCATCAGCGCCGGTGCCGCGATCAGTCCCTCACCAAGGTCCAGTTCGCAACCGACGAACACAACCGGGTAGACGAGAAAGTCCCACGCCGGCCGGATCCACTCGCCAATATCACTCGCGGAAGGACCGGGCACGTTCACTGGTGAGAGCACGCTCGTCGAAAGCGTCAGGACGAGCAGCCACCCGATCCCGCCGGAGAATCGTGGCAGCCTCACAGTAATCGCCCACGGCATAGTCGACACGAGAGCCATGGCGGCACATGTTCCCGACGCGAGCAGTCTCCTATCTGCGCCCCTGGTGGCGGCTGCTTCAACCACGGCGAGCACCAGCCAGGCCACCACCCCAGGTGCGATCGATGTTGCCCAATGAACCAGGCCTATCGAGACGCGGCGATGTCCACTGGTGAGCAGCAGATCGTAGTGCCCTCGTCGGGCTGGCACTTCAAAGCCGGACGAGGCGGCAAACAGTTGCAGCAGGAGTACTGGCACCATCATGTCGGCGCTGCGCGAGGGCTCCCGCACGATGGTAATGATTCCGATGGCAACCACGACCACGAACGTCCACACGATCAGCGTGGGCTGAGTGGGGACCACGCGGAAGAATCGAAGTGGAGATACCGAATGCGGCACAAGTCACACTCCACTTTCCACATCGGGCACATCGCTTGCCGATCGCACCCAAGCCGGCAGTTGCTTCGCCTGTTCGCGCGCACGTCGATCCGAGTAGCGCAGGTATGCCTGCAGCGTGTGATAAC